>P_2C_Liq_1_UnCtyDRAFT_1000677_pt1 | contig 14167 bp, 16 predicted proteins | sample Pon2CUnioCityCA_2_FD_10234 | JGI IMG/M metagenome (IMG submission 10234)
ATTTTTCAAAATTCATGCCATAGATGGCCGTAGGGGCGAACCCTTGTGGTCGCCCTCTCCCAGTGTTGATGTATAGCAAACATATCGAAAATTGGTATTAGTTATGTGATGTGTTTGTGAGAGAATCAATGTATTCTGCTATTTGAGATACATACAAGGGGTAGTATTTAAGACTTTTGTGAATTGACATAAATACTGTTTCTGAATTGATGTCAAGATAAAGATGAACAAGAATGTTCCTCATACTCGCTGCATCGGCTAGCTCACGAGCTACTTCAGGAGTCAAAATTTCCTGATTACCAGCCTCCCAAAAGTAGTCTTTATTTGTCCAATTGGTTCGCTGTTTCAAAATGCCAAGTTTCGACAAAATATATTTGTTGATGTCTAAGGCAGCTTCCGTGCAAAGCTGAATTAAACGCTCAGCGACTAGCTGACTATCTTCACTCTCAAGATAATCTTTTAAACTCATGGTATTGAATCGTTCTAATCTGGTAATCAATTGATTTATTTTTTCTAGTCTTACCCAAACAACACTGACATCTAACTCGCTCACAGCCCTCGCTTCCCTAAAAAGTTGTACACTTTTTTCCGTGACTGTTCAGTAATCACCTCAATTTTTTCTGGATTCAACAATTTTTCACGTTTGAATCTTTTAAATAGTCCTGGCTTTTGTTCATAAATGAGCTGACCATCTCGCGCAATGTAATGAGCCATCAACTCAGAACAGCGTTGAATTTCAACAATATCAATGTTGTCGCTATTCAGACTAAGACAATCTCCAATAATGCCAATATCACGAAACCAGCCAAACCCTTCAACGGTTTGTCGGCGGAGTTCTTCATCATAGAGAACAGCGAAATCCCAGTCACTATTTGAATGTGTATCGCCCCTAGCACGAGAGCCAAATAAAACTAACAGCTTGAGATAAGGGATTTCTTTCAACAAGCAATCTAAATCGACTTGTAATGTGCTTGAATTTGACATTTTTTTGAATTACTTAAGCTTTTTGTCTGAGGTTCATCTAAGTAGTCTTCAAGGTTAAGGGTATAAGACTGCTATAGCAGTCTTACGCACAGTTCCTTCACGATTATGAGAAAGCGTCTATCACTCCCCCTCCGCCAACGCCTGCTTCAGACGCTGCACAATCGTCTCGGCAATCGGTGCAAAGACCGCTTCCTTCTCTTGAGTTTGCGCCTCACTTTCCCCCGGCGTCACCTGCGTCTCAAACTCCAAACGAGACGTCGCACTGGGAATTAAGCGAATCCGCCCCAACTCCCCCAATTGTTGATGATTAAAACGGTACGCATAGACCCCTTCCTCCTCCTCCGTCGCCATCGTTACCTCCTGCGGTAGACGAATCGGCAGGGAATTGGTGGATTTCGCCCCCGAGGTTTCAATCTTGCCGTCTTCCCGCACCCACATCGACTGGACGGTTCCGGCCCCCACCATCACCACAACCGCCTCCGACTCAGGATTATAGGACTCCACCAAGCCATTCACCTCTGCCTGCGTCTCCGGCGTTGCCATCCAGAGAACCGTGTCCGTGTTGCCCTGGGAAATATAATAGATAATGGTTTCTAAATCCTTCTGATCATAGAGAATGGCCCCACGATCGCCTCGGACGCGCGATCGCGCGATCGCCTCCTCCACCGCCGCCGGTAGCAACACCGCCGCCACCTGTTCCCGCATACTATCATCCCACTTCAGCGGGTCTTGGAACCGTTCCTTCCACTCATCAGGAACCCGCTCAATCATGCGATTATAAATAGAAGGGGTCACATCAACAGCAGCGGGAAGCGAGGACTCAGCAGCCATAACACAAGGGTTCGAACACAACCCATTCATCATACCCCCGCCCCGGTCTGGCTTCAAACCGACTCATTGGCATCCGGGAACCGTGGCGACTCCTGCACCTTACCTCCCTTGGGAAACCGGCCGCGCTTACGAGGCTTCTCTTGGCCCTTATCCCGAATCTCAGGGGTTTTAATCCCCTTCGTTGGCGTCTTCTTACCAGTCTCCTCCCCTTGGCCATTGGCCCGTTCCCGCACTGAGGCCGGAACCGCTACCTCTTCAACTTCGGGCAACCTCTCAACCTTCAACGCCGTACTATGATTCGACCCCGAGAGACGTTTCAATAACTTCGGCTTCGGTGCGTGTAACAAATAGATAATCGCATCTCCTTTCTGCCAAGCATCCGCCGCTGACATCACCTGGAGTTTGCCATCTCGTTCTCGCAACAGCGGCACCAACTCCCCAGAGCGAATTAAAGCCTGCAAATGAGCCTTCTGAAACGCAAAGCCATGATCTTGCAAGAGGGTTTCCCCCAGCTTCACCTCCCCGTCATCGAGGTATTTGTTCCACATTTTCAAAGGAAAATCCGGGGCGATCGCCTGGCGTATTTTCGCCTTATTGGTCGGCGTTCCCGTTTTCTCGCGAGGTAATAACGCCAGCGTTCGCGGCGGTTCAAACTCCTCCATCGCTCGCTGGGCCAACACCGTGTTCACCTCCCCATTACTGGTCATCGTGAGGAAAGTACCCATCGACTCTAACCCAGCCTCTTCGAGAACTTCCGTATCCAAAGCACTACTGAGAAAGACCTTCACCCCCTGATCTTCTGCCAAACGACAGGATTCGGCATTGGTGTCAATCATCACCACCGCCTCACCCCGTTCCTGAAAGAGTTGAGCAATCAAGCGACTGAGGGGATTAGATCCAACAATCAACACCCCCGTCGCCGTTGTCGCCTCAAGTCCCAACATTCCCACCAACCAGCGGGCCGTTAGACCCTGTAACATCACCGTGACGATGATGGTTAGGAACACCAACGCCTTAATAGCATCCCCCCCGTTAATCCCTCGTTCCGTCAACAAAATCGAGAACAGAGAGGCCACGGAGGCGGAGATAATCCCCTTCGGTGCAATCCAACTAACGAAGAGCTTTTGTCGCCAGTTCAGAGGACTGTTGGCGGTACAAATCCAGACATTGATGGGACGCACCACCAACATCAGCGCGGCGACGGTGGCTAAACTACCCCAACCTAGGGCGAAAATACTGGGAATCGAGAGGTCTGCGGCTAGGAGGACGAATAAGACCGACACGGCCAACACCGTCAGTTGGCTCTTAAAGCGCCGTAACAGCCGCTCTTCTGGCAAGGACGAGGCCCGCATGACCAACCCGGCTACCACCATGGTCATCAAGCCAGATTCTTCGACGAGGAACTGGGAGAAACTGTAGAGGACCCAGACTCCAGCCAGAACAACCAGATTTTTGATTTCTTCTGAGAGAAAATTGGCTCGGGTGATGAAGTAGCCTAATAACCAACCGCCGAGACCTCCGACGGCTAATCCTAAGCCTAAGCGGAGGAATAGGCCCACCGCAACGCCAAGGGGGTCAGCATCGCCATTGAGAACAACATCGAGGACTAAGACGGCCAGAATCGCTCCCACTGGGTCGATGAGAACTCCTTCTCCTTCGAGGAGGGTGGCCACTTGGCGATCGACATGAACTTGTTTGAGGAGAGGGGCCACCACTGTCGGCCCGGTGACGACCACTAGGGCCGAATAGAGAAAGGCGATCGTCCAGGGAAATTCGGCTAGGGCGTGGGCCGCTAAGCCCCCGCCAATAAAGGCGATCAGGGTTCCGACACTGACGAGGTTGCGTAGACTCCCTGAGACACGACCGAGATCTCGTAGTTCTAGGCTTAAACCTCCTTCAAAGAGGATAATGGCAACAGCCAGGGAGACGATGACTTCTAAGCCGCCTCCGAGTAAGGCCGGATGCAACCAATCTAAGCCACTCGGTCCGAGGAGAATGCCGACGAGGAGTAGGAAGACAATCCCTGGAACTTTAAAGTACTCCGCTAGGACCTGTGAGCCGATGCCAGCGGCCACGGTTAGGGCAATTAGAACTGTAATCTCGAAAGAAGCGTCCATAAACTGGGAGTGTCAGCGACAATCCTTTTGAGAGGATTGTCGGGTGATGTGTTGATTGGCAGTTGACGAGCCTAGTTGCCCGCGAGCCTTTGCCCACGAGTGTGGGAACGATCGCTGGGGTTGGGTTCAGGGAAAGCTGGCGATCGCCATGTTAAGCCATCGCCCCGAAATTTAAATGGATTACCTGTTAAGTTAAACGTTTTTAGGTAAAAGCGGTATGGCCTAGACTCGACCTCTGATGTCGATTCGAGTTCACAGAGCATAAGATACCGCCTTCGTCTAATCGCTCTATCATAGAGCCAATCAGACTTCAGCGGTTGCGAGACACCGGTCAGTTAAGGCGATCGCCTCGGCAGAATCGACCTTGATTTGAATTTTTAATCAGTCGCGATTCAGGTTCACGTTAGCTGATGAATCCCTAGAAGCGATCGACGCTGGAGGTGAAAATCGGTTCGAGGCGCATGGCCAAGATCGCCGAGGGACGAATCACCATATATTCCCCCTGAATGTTTTTGAGGGGGACGTTGATAAAGTCGTCGGATTTCGATTTGGGCTTGACTTCGCTCCCATACCATTTCTGAAAGTCTTCAATGGAGGGGAAGCGCACTTCTTCTTTTTGGCCACCACTGATGAAGAGGTGAACAGCGTACTCACTGGGTTTTGGCATCGTGCTTGCAGTCCTAGACCGTTTAAGGGACCGTTTAAGGCTATCTCCCCTAGGATACCAAAGCAAACCGCTGTAGCATCGAGTCGAGGAGATTGGGCAGCAAGTCGGCGATCGCCTCGGGGTTGGGAAACTCAATTTCTTGATAACTGGGTAAATCGAAGGGAAACACCCCTAATCCGTCATGTTGCCGCACTTTCGCTAGGAGAATCTGCTCGACGCGCTTAGCTTGCAAGGCGTAACCGAGTTCGACACAAACGTTGGCACTCGGTAACAGTTGCGGGGTTTCACCACTGCTGACGGCCAGCGGCGTCACATCGGCGATAAACAATAAACTTTTGCGAATTTGCCGCAATTGATAGGTTCCCAGGCGAGTGGCTCCCTCNGCGGGCCGCTTGCAGATGTCTAGGCTCAGGGGAAGCCGCGATCGCCGATTCACGTTAGCGATATACTCGTCTAAAACTTCAATTAGCTGCGGGCTATGGTTCGCCTCAGAGACACTGAGAAAAATCCTCGGATCGAGATAGGCACTGCCTTCTTGCTTAGTAAAATAGATTTCGTGGCTACTGAGGTCAATGTTGGCAATAAGATAGGAGCCACTCCCTTCGATATAGAATTCGATGGCTTCCCCGGCCAGGTAGCGATTAAACCACTCGGCTTGTTCAATCTCTTGCCGTTCTTCCAAGAAATCGGCCCGCAACCCAGCTTTCAACAAACTATTGCGGCTAAGGCGAATATCATGGGGACGTTTGCGTAACTCCGACAACGGTTCGTATTGTTCGATATACCAACCCCGTAATGCGATGATAGCCATACTGCGATCGCCCCCCTAAAACTTACCAACAGCCCGTCATACAAATCGAGCGACCTTTAATTATATCGCAATCTCCCCATCCCCCCAACAAAAAATTTCTGTTCCCTGTTCCCTGTTCACTATTCACTATTCACTAAAAAAAAGAGATTCGCCTCTTGACAAATCTCTTTATTCGTGCATCTAGGACTGAATTAGGATTAACTGACTTGCATTTGACGATGACACAGGCGTAGTAGAACCCAGGCTGAGGCGAGTTTAAGAACTTCAAGAACCCAGTAGCCCTGCTGCATCGTCTCCATGAGGGGTGAGAGGCCAGTCAGAGGTTCTAGGGGCGTTAACGACATCCCTAAAGCACTCATCTGAGGGGTAAAGAAATAGGTGTAGGCGATCGCAATCCCCAACAGTAGCGTTGATAAGATGACGGCTTTGCGGGTTTGGGAGCCAAAAAAGTGGTCTTGACGATTGAGAACCAGTACGCCCGTCAACGCTAAGCCTCCGAATAAGAGTTCGAGATGATTAAACCGCTCAAAGGCGCTGTAGCCCATAGCGGGGAAATCCGGCTGGCTCATCATGCCCAGGCTGTACATTCCGGGCATCAACACAAAGTCCAACATTAGACTCCCGCCGAACCACAATGCCAAAATCAGGGTAATAATGGCTTGCCAAGAGGGAGTTTTGCGAATCCAGGCATTGAGTGCAGTCATGGCGTCTTCAGTGTTGTTTCCTATGTTCAGGATAACGAACTTCTGACGCCAAAACTATGACAAATTATTGCAGGAAACTCACGAATCTTGACACTCTCATGATGAGCTTATCACGGGTTAATCATTGTTTAAGAACGCCTGGCTTATTGTTAAGATTTATGACGAACTATCCGAGTTCACTAATTCCGTTTCGCTGCTGCCATCGGCGTCAACCCAGGCAATTTGAGTGACACGACGACGGCGGGCGCTGTCTCGCAGACGCTCAACCTCAACAGGATGATCGAGGCAAAGTTCAACGCGGATGAGATCTTCTTTTTGCCGTAACCGTCTAGCAAAAGCGAAGGCAGCGGCTTGAGCCTCAGGGGAACGAGGGACGACGAGCCAGTCGCTAGAGGGGGTTTGCTCAGGGAGTTGGTCGCCACCGAGGAGCAGATGATGCAGATCTTCGAGGTTGAGGGAGAAGCCAATGCCGGAGCAGGCCTGATGTTGGGGATGATAGAGTTCGAGGAGTTGGTCGTAGCGGCCGCCTTTACCGAGGAGTTGGCGATCGCCGCGACTGTGGCCCACCACTTCAAAGACAATCCCCGTATAGTAATTAAAGGTTTCAATCAAGCTCAGATCCAGGACAATTTGCCCATAGAAGCCCGGTTGTGTGGTCTGAAGGATACTTAGGAGAGCGCGTAGGTTTTCCAGGGCTTGCTGGGCGTTTTCGGGGAGGTCAAAGGTTTGTAAGCGCTTGAGGACCTCATCGGGAGTTCCCCGTAGATTAAACAAGTTGAGGGCGCGATCGCGGTGTTCCGGGGAGAGATCTAGGGTTTCGAGAGTGACATAATCGAGATCAGCGATCGCCGCCCGAATTGCCGTGCGACTCGGTTCTGGGAAAGGTTCGAGGAGCGATCGCGTCAGTTGGGCTTCCCCGAGGACCACTTGTACATCCTCAACCCCCAAACGATCTAAACTATCGGCCAGTAACAGTAACACTTCCGCATCCGCCACGGGGCCATTCGCCCCAAGGAGTTCGACACCCGCTTGATAAAACTCCTGCTGACGGCCATAAGCATTGCCACCACTGCGGCGGAACACATTGGCATTGTAGTAGAGTCGTTGCGGGAAACTCGAGTCCGAGAGGCGACTCACCGCCGCCCGAGCAATGGAGGCGGTGAGTTCGGGCCGTAGGCCGAGGAGTTCATCGTCGTTATTCTGGAATTGGACAACTGTACTGCGGTCAATTGCCCCTCCCGCCATGAGCGTATCNAGGCGTTCNAGGGTNGANGTGATAATGCGGTGATAGCCCCAGCGGCGGAACGCATCTTGCAAACGCCGTTCAATCCATTGTTTCTGGGTGACATCGAGGGGCAGGAGATCCCGCGCCCCAGCGGGAGGTTGGTGTACCGTCATGGGTTTTGTAGTTACGTTACTTATTTTTTCTTATTGCCAAAGAGGCCAAAGAGTCCACCGCCCCCTTGATCTGATTTTTTAGATTTGCTTTTAGTTTTATCAGATTTTTTGGGGGGTTTACTCTTGGGTTTCGTCCCGCTACCGCTCGGCCGGGCCATCATCCGGGTTAAGGTTTTGCGGGCTTCGAGGGCTAAGGGTTCTTTGGGGTCAAGTTTCAGCGCTTTAGTGGTGTGGGAGTTGGCCATAGTCAAGTTAACCTTAGTCGGTTGCACCTCTTGCTGTTTGAGGTAAACCAGGGCCATCAGTCCATGACAGCGGCTGTTCTCCGGTTCGAGTTTAAGGGCATCTTGCAGTTCTTTGCGAGCTTGGGCAAAGTTTTTCTGCTCCATGAGCGATCGCGCCCGTTGTAGATACTGTTCCACAAAGGTATTCGTGGAGACACGAGGGGGAGGCGGTGCAGGGGTTGGTCCTGGGGAGGGCCGTTTCGAGGGTTGCGCCCAGCCTTTATTTTGTTGTTCGCGACGGTAAAGATAGACCAAGTTCAATTCACTTAATTGGCCAACATAGTCTTGGATGTGGTTGAGGTCTTGGTATTGTTGTTCGGCCAGGTCGTGGATGGCTTTGTGATACAGTGCCTCATAGTTGTTGGTCTCGATGAGACTTTTGGCGACGGCTGACTGGAGTTCAATACTGCTATATTCCTGTTGCAGTCGTTTGGCCAGCATCCGCAACAAGATGGTATAGTCTGCGGCTTCCCGCTCGTTGGAGAATTTACTATAAGCGGGATTGACCAGTTTCGAGAGAATTGCTTGGGCCAATTCACGGTTGTCCGCCTGACAGACATCGGGATGTAAGCAGCGGGCAATTTTGAGATAGCGTTTACGGATGGCCTTGGTCTCGGCATCGATCGCCACGCCGAGAATGGCATGATGATCACTGAAGTCGAGGGTAAATAAGCCTCGGTTAAAGTCAAAAGAGAACGACATTGTGTCGTCACCACCTCCCTGCGATGAGTTTCCTGATACGAGTGACGCGACGGTATCACCTTCCCGGGATGAGTTTCTTGATACGAGCGACGCGACTGTCTCTACTTTACTGTGGTTACTGGATGTTGTTGGGGTCTTAGACGGGCGATCGCGCGCTGAGGCGACCAATTCCGGGAAGTTCTCCGAGGGGTTGGACTTCGGCGAGGCGATCGCTCAGGTCAGACTGAAGATGGCCATTGGTGGCTAACAGTCGCCCGGAAGGTAAATCCAGGGGAGATTGATCATAGGCGGTGACAACACCCCCTGCTTCGCGGACGAGGACGATTCCGGCGGCTAAGTCCCAAATCGACAGTCCCCGTTCCCAATAGCCATCAATACGGCCACAGGCTACATCGGCTAAGTCTAATGACGCGGAACCGCCCCGACGAACGCCCTGGGTCAGATGGGTCAGATAGCAAAATTCGGCATAGTTATTATCATCTCGTTCTCGTCGATCATACGCGAATCCGGTGACCAATAGGCTGCGATCGAGGGTTTTGGTGTCCGAGACGCGCATCGGTTGACGGTTATAGGTGGCCCCAACTCCTGTGGCGGCTTGAAAGAGGTCCTCCCGAATCGGGTTATAGACGACTCCCACTTCAGGAACGCCATCGACAACAAGGCCAATGGAGACGGAACAAACGGGATATTGATGAGCGTAGTTGGTGGTTCCGTCGAGGGGGTCAATTGCCCAACGGAAGGGACTTTCGGCATTTCCCAATACGCCCGATTCTTCGGCCAGGATGCCACAATCGGGGCTATGGCGTTGTAGGACTTCGAGGACTTTGGCTTCGGATTCTTTATCGGCGATGGTCACCAAATCCCCGGAACGTCCTTTTTCTTCGACGCCTTCGAGTTTTCCCCAATAGGATTTTAGGACTGCGCCCCCTTGCATGGCGGCTTCGGTGGCAATGTCGAGAAAGAATTTTAGTTGGTCGGGTGTGACGGCGTTCATAAAATAATATTGGGGTTGAGGAGTGCGATCGCGACGAGACGAGTCGGCGATCGACTTTATGGAGTTTAACAGATGAATGACGGTCGATTCATCTAGCGCAGGGGTGAGCCGTGCAGGGGTTTCTGAAATTCGGCGATCGCGTTTCGTTTTGAGTTGACATTTTTGGGCTAAGGCGGTGTGATTAAGCCGTGTTTTTGGGCAAATTGGTCATTGAGAACTAAAACCTCAGATTTCGCGAAACCGCCCCAAATCTGTCGAGCTGACTGTAACGCATAGTTCAGGGCATCTTGTAAATCGGGAAGCCAAGCGGCGTCATGACCTTTAATGACCAAAATTAAAACAAAACGGACATTTTGCCAATCTAAGGTTTTAAACGATTTCGGCAACTCTTCCCAAGTACTATGGCGTTTTAAACAGGTTGCAATGGTTAACTCTAAGGCGTTTGTGAGCTTAGCTTGAATCTCCCCAATAAAATTGACAAAATTCGGCTGTGTTCCAGGACGGGGGCTACTAGCTTTTGCTTCAACAATATAAAGTTTAACAGGATTTTTATTGGATTTTGGATAACGAATTAAGGCAAATTCCGCAATTTTAACCCTCTGGCGAATGTTTTGATAGGTTTGACTCTGTTCAATGGGGAAGCAGTCCGATTCGGGAAATGGACCAAACCTCATGTTAGATTCATTGATATACATAACGCTATTCCAAGCCATTGAGTCAACCTAAAACAAGGTTAAGTTTTTCTTCATAGATACGAATCGACTCATTGATAATCGAATTTTCAGGTAAGCCATCGGCGAGATTGCTGATTTCCCAGGCGGCTCCATCAGTCGAGAGAATCATAATGGTTGTTCCGGGGGTTTTTTGTGCTAGAACCGATAGTTTCTTAATCACAAAGTAGGAGTGACTGGCTAGGAAAAATTGGAGTCCTGCTTGAGATAGCATGACCATAATTTCCAACAACCGCGAAATCGCCCCTGGATGCAGTGCTGATTCCGGTTCATCGATGAAAATCACTGAGTTTGCATCGAGATAACGATTTCCTAATAGAGTGTCTAAAATCGATATCTTTTTGACACCTTCAGCCGTTACCCCAATGGCAATTTTTTTATGGCCTTGTTTAAATTGCCAAGATTTTGTTTGTGTGTCATAGATTATTCTACCACCAATGATATCACTCAGATGTTTTCGAGAGCTGGAAAATTGGGCATAATTTTTGCCACGACTCGGAGGAGTTTGCAACGCTTTCACTAAATCTAAGTAGGTATCATCGAAGCCAAAGCTACGGTCTCTTTCCCGAGACTCTAAAATCAAATGATAAATTGATAAAACCTCTTTGGGAGGGATGAAAATCGAGTTACTCGACCGAGGTGAGACTTCACTGCTAATAGTTTGGATAGTCTTGCTCGTATTTTTACCAAAATGATACTGGATAGTGTCTTCGCTGCTTTCTCCTCTAAGGGAAAGTTCTAGGGATAGGGGAGATTGGGCTTGCTTTTTGACTAACTCTCCAATTTCGCCAACTTGAAATGTCCAATAGAATTTTTCAGACAGTAATTCAGCGAGGGATTTTGGCTCATTCCCACGCTGATACATTTCTAGACTTTTGAGGGTGCTGTATAATGCTTTAAGCAGTAAGGTTTTACCGGTTCCATTACCTCCAATAATTAGATTGATTTGTCCCAGATTAGAACATTTAAGCGAGTCAATTGGTCCAAAATTTTTGATGCAAAATGATGTAATCATTGCGTCCAGTTGACCTTAGGTTTGCTGATTGACATAACGCCATTTCCAGAGAAAGCCTGAAAGCCAGTTGGTGATAACATGAGCAATAATGGGAACTAGAAGGTTGCCGGTGAGGATGGCACTTAAGCCGAGAAATAGACCGACAATGGTCGCCCAAGTGGTGTAGGCCCATTGATGACGACCACTGATATGGAGAATGCCAAATAATACACTAGAGAGAACTAAGCCGAGGGGATTTAAACCGATCGCCGGTAACATCACCCCTCTAAATAGCAATTCTTCACTCATTCCTGGAAGTAGGCCCAGCCAGACTAAGTCGAACCAAGCTAGAGGCGCAATGGCTAAGTTGAGATAGAACTGAGCGCTTTCTCGATAAGCGCCCCAAATACGATAGAGAAGCGAACTGGCCAGGGTAATTCCTAGACTTAATCCCACTCCCCAAGCGGCTTGTTGGGAGTTCCAATAGATGGGTAACAGTTGTACGGTTCCAAATCGTAGCCAGAGTTTGGCCACAATCATCAAGACAACCGCCGTGACCCCCATAGCGACTAAAATTTGAGTGCGGGTTAAGGGTTCAAAATCAGGGGAGGGGGAATCGTTCACGATAACTTCTGTCAGGAGGGTTTACAGATGCGTGAGGGGCGCAATATGGGGATGTAGGGCGTTGGGATGGACGCCGCTGCGGTGGGCGGCGATCGCCCCGATGGCTTCGAGATACGATCGCACCGATAGGGCCTCAATCCCTAAACTGGCGGCGGAACAACGCATCTGGGTTGAGTTCTCGGCAACGGTAATCACTTGGGTTGCGCCCTGACTCCAACTTAGGATAGCACTGCCCCCACAAGCCCCCTCCGGGACAATGACGACATCCACATCGGGCGATCGCACATCCCCCGTCCGCCAGTCTCCCCCTCGCACAAATTGGGGGGCGCGACTCAGGCCCATTAAGACGCAGGGGAGGAAGGTATAGCCTAACTCCTCAGCGGCGGCCCGAGGGGACAGGTTCGCTTCCGGGGGGAGAGGCGACAGGGCCGGGGCGTGGGCTGCTGGGATACCAAATTCGCGGACGATGAGATGGCTAATGACCGCTTCTGCGCCGGCGATCGCATCGACTCCAGAGCCACTACGATAGTCTTGTAGCTGTTGCGGGGACTCGTCGGGGAACCGGGCCACCACGGCGATCGCCTCAGCCCCCGCCTCGTCAATTAGCCGTTTAGCGCCCCGTAGCAGGCTCCCTGGATTGTCCAATGTTCCCCAACTGGCCCCCGAGGCGGCTGTGCGCAATTGCACCCCCAGAGGCGCATCCGTGACCAGATAATCCGTTAAATGGAGTCCCAAACTTCCCCGCATCGCATCGGCCGCTTGCAGATGGCGTAAGCGCAACGGCGGTTCAATTCCCCCATCGAGAAGTAAGCCGACGCGATTTTGCACCACTGGGCGCAATCCCCAGGTTCCCGCCGCAAAGCGATCCAACCCCAAGCCTTCCACATAGAAGATATTGGGATCAGACCAATAGAGTTGGGCCGCATTGAGGACATTGGGATGAGTGATGAGGCGATCGCAGACCCCAGATAAAGCCCGAACCACCGGAATCGCATCCCCCGCATAGCCCCCAATACTCGCGCCAATTCCCGTCGGGATAATCAGAACAGCGGTGTACATAAACGTAGGGGCGTACCCTTGTGGTCGCCCTCTTCGGGATGTGTGGTCTTCGGGGGGTCGCCCTCCGGGGTGGGGTGCTTTGCTTCAGGAAATCCCCCCTAATCCTCGCGGGTGACGACGGCTTCAACCTGAACCTTGTCCGGGTTGGCGTCTGTCACCGCCCAGCGTAGGGGTTCGCCGCGCTTCTCTAACTCCGCCTCAATCTCCCGCTGGAGTTGTTTCGGGGACTCGTTGGCATCAAACTCGGCACTGATAAAATGGGTCGTCATCACAAATTCACCGTAAAGACTTGACAAAAAAGACTTGACAAAATGACAAAAAAATGCCACAAGATAGGGAACTGATTAGGATTGACCAAACTGCTGTTGGTAGACCTCGTTTTCCTTCTCCGTCTCAATCACTAAATCCGATTTAGGATACGAGACACACAGAAGCGCATAGCCTTCGGCTTGCAGTTCCGGACTGACTCCCATTCCCTCATCTTGAGACACTTCGCCTTCTAGGATTTTAGCCGCACAGGTGGTACAAACTCCCGCATAACAGGAACTGGGAAGGTCAATATCTTGGTCATGGGCGACTTGCAAGACCGTTTTTGACTCAGGAACGTCAATCTCGTAGGTTTCGCCTTGGTGATGCAGGGTGACGTGGTAGGTGTTGGACATAAGACAGTAATTAGGACAATCGATTCAACGTGAGTGGCGATGAGGGGGGCAGTCTCGATCGCATGGGGATTATAGCGGGATTTTTCAGATTCTTCTAGGGCCAGGTACGACTTATCCCAGGGCTGAGTCTCTAGCGGCGTCGCCGACAGCGTTCGGAACAATATTTCACCTCATCCCAGCAGTTGGCCCATTTCTTGCGCCATTCAAAGGAACGGCCACAAACAGGACAGACTTTTTGGGGTAAGTTGGACTTTGTGTAGTTTCGTCCCATCGCCGTCGATACGTTCTGTTTAACCCTCTGGTTAACCTTCTACTGACCCCCTCGCCCCTGTACCATGACTGCCACCGCCCTCTCCCCCATCTCAATTGTTCTCGTAGAACCCGCTGGCCCGTTGAACGTGGGGTCTGTCGCTCGGATTATGGCAAATTTGGGGTTGAGCCGCTTGGTGCTGGTGAATCCGCAATGTGACCCGCTCAGCGACGAAGCCCGACAGATGGCGGTTCACGCTCAGGAGATTCTCGATGGGGCGATTCAGGTTTCTAGTTTAGCCGAGGCCTTGGGAGGCTGTCAGCGGGTGGTAGCGACGACGGCCCGAAACCGCAGT
>P_2C_Liq_1_UnCtyDRAFT_1000680_pt1 | contig 14128 bp, 11 predicted proteins | sample Pon2CUnioCityCA_2_FD_10234 | JGI IMG/M metagenome (IMG submission 10234)
CAGGACGCCATGGCCTGAGTTAACCGTTGAGCGCTGCGCTCAAGATCAAGATTTGCCGCGTGAGCCCTTGCTCTGGAGCTGAGCGCTTGATGTTCGTTATCGCTGTCAAATAGCGTCATGACCCTTTTTATTGGTGCCGCCAATACGTTGTCAGCCGGTATTGTCTGATAAGGCGATTTGAAACAGTCATCCGGCAGATCAACCTGTACGGCCCCTGCCCCTGCAGCTTCCGGCAGGCCACCTCGTCCCGTAATGATGGACGGGACGCCATTCATGGCGGCTTCCGCAGCCACGCGTCCAAAACTCTCCCACCAAAGACTCAGCGCGAGCAGGACCCGGGCTCTGCCATACACTGGCCGCATGTCGTGGGTGTTTGGCGTGAGGGTTACATTGCTGAGCGATTTGCGCTCCTCGCCAAACTGCCGGGTGACTTGCCGGAGCAATGCCTCCCAGTCACCTCGGGACTGGACCACCTCGAACGGGATGTCGGGTCGGCGCTGCTCAAGCAGCATGGCCAGCCGGATGACGATGGCGGCCCCTTTGGCAAGCGAAGGGTTTACCAGCAGGACATTGCTTGGGTCATGTTTTTCGGCCACCACAAGGGCCGGGTCAATGAATGGCCCGATGGGTGTGACGTCGATGCCTTCACGCTCTTTGTACAGGGTGGCGGTGGCCTGACTATCGGTCAGGATTAAATCAACATCGCGGCACCAGCGTTTTCCCTTGAAATTGCCGTTTGCAAGGTACGCGGCCACCGGAATGCCTCGGGCGTGGGCTTCATCGCCAATCAGCAGATCCAGGGTGCGACCACCGTAATAGTAGACGAGATCGGGCTTGAACTCGTCGAGGAGCTTTACGTAAACCGTGTACCAGCGGGCTTCTTCCTCCGCGGTCATGTCCTTGCGGGCGGTGCTTTTCGTTTTGATCAAGCGGTGCTTGAGCGTCCCGTCGTTAATTGTGACCGTGGGCTTTTTGTGACTGCGGATTTTTTGCCAATGAGGTTTCAGGCGTGTGATGCCGTTGGGCGAATCAAAGATGGTCGCGCCCAGGATGGCAACCTCGTCGCCGCGCTTCTGGAGCTGAAGCAATTGTTCCCGCACCGCCATCGACGCCCCACTCGATAAATCCAGCAAGCAGTACGGGTTTGCCCACAGAATGCGTTTCTTACGCTCGGCCACGCTTCGTCTCCGGTGTGCGGTTTGTCTCGGGCAGCATCATCACAGGGTTGAAGGATAGCGGGGATAGCGGGCACTGGCTATTCAGGCCGGGCGTGGCCTGGTGCGACGAGGGGGCCCGCGTGCGCCTGAAAGAGGGGGCGTTCATCTGGCACATGCTCTCCCCGCCCCCATTGCAAAACACCACCCCACACCCCATATCGATAGTCAATAGCAAAGACGGATTATCGAAGGAGTCTGCACCATGCGGATGGACAAACTGACCACCAAATTCCAGATGGCCCTGGCGGATGCGCAATCGCTGGCCGTGGGTCGTGACAACCCCATGATCGAGCCCGAGCACCTGACGCTTGCCATGCTCGATCAGGAGGGCGGCGGCGTCCGCCATCTGCTCCAGCAGGCGGGCGTCAACGTCAACCTGCTGCGCTCGCAGCTGGGCGAGGCGGTGGATCGCCTGCCCACGGTGAGTGGCGCCGGCAGCGATGAGGTGCATGTCAGCAATGACCTGAACCGGCTGCTCAACCAGACCGACAAGCGCGCGCAAAAGCGCGGCGACAGCTACATCGCCAGCGAGCTCTTTCTGCTGGCCGCCCTCGATGACGGCAAGACGAAGGTGGGCGAGGCCCTCAAGCACGCCGGTGCCAACAAAGAAGCGCTGGAGCAGGCCATCGACGCCACCCGCGGCGGCGAGAACGTGGATGATCCCAACGCCGAGGATCAGCGCCAGGCGCTCGAGAAATACACCATCGATGTCACCGAGCGGGCCGAGCAGGGCAAGCTCGACCCGGTGATCGGCCGCGATGAGGAGATCCGCCGCACCATCCAGGTCCTGCAGCGGCGTACCAAGAACAACCCGGTGCTGATCGGCGAGCCCGGCGTTGGCAAGACGGCGATTGTCGAGGGACTGGCGCTGCGCATCGTCAACCACGAGGTCCCCGAGGCGCTCAAGGAAAAACGCGTGCTCTCCCTCGACATGGGCGCGATGGTCGCCGGCGCCAAGTACCGCGGCGAGTTCGAGGAGCGCATGAAGGGCGTGCTCAAGGATCTGGCCAAGCAGGAAGGCGAGATCATCCTGTTCATCGACGAGATCCACACCATTGTCGGGGCCGGCAAGGCCGAGGGCTCGATGGACGCCGGCAATATGCTCAAACCCGCCCTGGCGCGTGGCGAGCTGCATTGCATCGGCGCCACGACGCTGGATGAGTACCGCACCAACATCGAAAAGGACGCCGCGCTGGAGCGCCGATTCCAGAAGGTGCTGGTGGATGAGCCGAGCGTGGAGGACACGGTCGCCATCCTGCGCGGCTTGAAGGAGCGCTACGAGGTGCATCACGGCGTCGAGATCACCGACCCGGCGATTGTCAGCGCGGCGACCCTCTCGCAGCGCTACATCACCGATCGCAAGCTGCCGGACAAGGCCATCGATCTGATCGACGAGGCGGCCAGTCGCATTCGTATCGAGATCGACTCCAAGCCCGAGGCCATGGACCGGCTCGAGCGCCGGCTGATCCAGCTCAAGATCGAGCGCGAGGCCCTGACCAAGGAAGCCGACGAGGCCTCGAAAAAGCGCCTCGCGACCCTTGAAGAGGAAATCGCCGAGATCGAGCGCGAATACAGCGAGATGGAATCGATCTGGAACCGCGAAAAGGCCGCCGTCGAGGGCACGACCGGGCTCAAGGAAGCCCTCGAGCAGGCCCGCCAGGAGCTGGAGACGGCCCGCCGTGCCAGTGATCTGACGCGCATGTCCGAGCTGCAGTACGGCCGCATCCCCGAGCTCGAGCAGCAGCTCGAGACGGCCTCGCAGGCCGAGGGGCATCAGCCCATGGAACTCCTGCGCAACGCGGTCACCGACGAAGAAGTGGCCGAGGTGGTCTCGAAGTGGACCGGCATCCCCGTCGCGAAAATGCTCGAAGGCGAGCGCGACAAGCTGCTGCGCATGGAAGAAGGCCTCGGTGAGCGCGTGATCGGCCAGTCCGAAGCCGTGCAGGCCGTCTCGGATGCCATTCGCCGGTCGCGTGCCGGGCTGTCGGATCCGCATCGGCCCAATGGCTCGTTCCTGTTCCTGGGCCCCACCGGCGTGGGCAAGACCGAGCTTTGCAAGGCGCTTGCCACCTTCCTCTTTGATACCGAAGAGGCGATGGTGCGCATCGACATGTCGGAGTTCATGGAAAAGCACTCGGTGGCACGGCTCATCGGTGCCCCGCCCGGCTATGTCGGCTATGAAGAGGGCGGTTATCTGACCGAGGCGGTGCGCCGCAAGCCCTACTCGGTGCTGCTGCTCGACGAGGTCGAAAAGGCCCACGCGGATGTGTTCAACATCCTGCTGCAGGTGCTCGATGACGGTCGGCTGACCGACAGCCATGGCCGGACCGTGGACTTTCGTAACACGGTGATCGTCATGACCTCCAACCTGGGCTCGCATCTCATCCAGTCGCATGCCGGCGAGGCGCAGTACGCCGAGATGAAGCGCGAGGTGATGGGCGTCGTCGGCCAGCACTTCCGGCCCGAGTTCATCAACCGAGTCGATGACGTGGTGGTCTTCCACCCGCTCGAGCGCGAGCAGATCCGCCGGATCACCGAGATCCAGGTGCGCGATCTCTCGACCCGGCTGCGCGAGCGCGACATGACGCTGGAGCTGAGTGATGCGGCGCTGGATGTGATCGGCGAGGCCGGGTTCGATCCGATGTACGGCGCNCGGCCGCTCAAGCGCGTGCTCCAGCAGCGGGTTGAGAACGCGTTGGCCCAGCGCATCCTGGCCGGCGAGTTCAAGCCGGGTGACCGCATTCGGGTGGATGCCGAGCCGTCAGCGGACGGCGAGGGCCGTGGCGGTCTGACCCTCGAGCGGGTCAACGAACCGGTGCCGGCCTAGCCGTTCACCCAAAGGATGATTGCCAGGGTGAGAGTTGTTTCATAAAATTTGTGACACAAATAAGGGGTGAAACATGCAGGCATCGGTTCGGGATTTACGGCTTCGGGCGGCTGAGCTGCTGGCGGCGGTGGAGCGGGGCGAATCCATCCAGATCACTTACCACGGTCGCCCGCGGGCCATGTTGATCGGTGTGGGTGGAGAGGTTGCGGATTCCTCCTTCGGCCGAACGATCGATGCCGACGAGAACCCGGCCTTTGGACTCTGGCGGGATTGCACTGAAGTCGACATCGAAGCAACTATCGACCAACTAAGGGCGCCGCGTCGTTTCGGCGAGGCGCCTTGATTGATGCTGGTTGATACCGACGTTCTGATCTGGAGTCTGCGGGGGCATCGGCCGGCGGAGGAGCTGTTACAGACACTGGACGGTTTTTCTCTGTCGGCCGTCACCTATATGGAGCTTGTCCAGGGGCTGAGAAACACCCGCGAGTTTCGTGCCCTGAGACAAGCCCTGAGATTCTGGCCTGCGCGTATCATTGCGCTCGACGCGGATACGTCGTCGCGCGCCGTGAACCTTGTTGAGCAGCATGCGCTGAGCGACGGGCTTCGGATGGCGGATGCGTTGATTGCCGCTACGGCAATGGGGCGCGGTGAGTCATTGTTGACCGCCAATCGCAAACACTATGCGCCGATCAGTGGACTGGATCTTCGGGTTTTTCAACCCGGAGGCGCCTAGCCGTTCACCCAGCGGATCACCGCGTCCAGGGCCCGCGTCGGCAAAAGCCGGCGCAGCGCCTTGAAGACATGGGTGGGTACGGTGACGTGGTAGCGGGGCTTGGGGTGAACGGACTCGACCGCCAGGCGCAGCTTGCGCGCCACCGCCTCGGCGCCGAGCGTGAACGGCGGGTCGCCGGCACTCTCGAGGCGCTTGATCACGGCCTGATAGTTTTGTTGATGGACGCTCGAGGCGGGATCGATCCAGCGCTCGAACTTCTCCCGGCCGGTTGCCCGGAAGCGGCTTGTGACCGGCCCAGTCTGGATCAGTACGGCATCGATGCCGCTGCCACGAAGCTCCTGGCGCAGGGTGTCGGTCAGGCCCTCGAGGGCGTACTTCGAGGCGTTGTAAGCGCCGCGCCAGGGCAGGCCGATAAAGCCGAGCACCGAGCTGTGCTGGACGATGCGGCCGTAACCCTGGGCCCGCATCGCCGGCAGCACCGTGCGGGTCACCGCCTGGGCGCCCAGGACATTGGTCTCGAACTGCTCGCGTAGCGCTGCCCGCGGCAGATCCTCCACCGCTCCCGGCTGGCCGAAGCCGGCGTTGTTGAACACCGCATCAATGCGCCCCCCGGTTCGCCCCAGCAGGGTATCCACCGCTCGCTGGATGCTCGCATCGTCATCCACGTCCAGGCGCAGGGCGTCGTCAAGGCCGTCGTGTTGCAGGGCCTCCACGTCCTGCGGCTGGCGCGCCGTGGCAAAGACACGCCAGCCGTGCCGCTGCATGGCCAGCGCGCAATGCCGACCGATGCCGGTGGAGCAACCGGTGATCAGGATCACCGGCGCGGTCATGGCCCATCGCCCTCGAGCTGCAGGTCATTGCGGGTCAGCGGCTCGCCACCGTCCGCCGTCACCCGCACCGTGTTACTAAGCCCGATTCCCCATTCCCCGGGAATGCGCAGCATCAGTGGCAGGTGGAAGACCATATTGGCTTCGAATTCGCGCTCTACACCCCGAGCGATGAAGCCGGAGCCCTCCACCCACGAGGGCGGAAACTGCAACCCCACGGTATAGCCGTACACCCCCGAAAAGAACGCCTGATCGGCCATGGGGGCCAGGGCGCGGTCGGCCGCGGCCGCCGCCTGATCCAGGGTGACGCCGGGGCGCATGTGCTCGAGCAGCGCGGTGTGGATAGCGCGGATGGTCTCGGCGGTCCGCTGCATTGCATCGGTGACGGGGCCCGCCACCCGCGTGCGCATCATCGGCGCGGTGTAGCGCTGATACGCCGATCCGAACTCGATGAACACCGGGTCGCCGGCCGCCACCGTGTGGCGCTGGTGGTTGCAGTGGATGACACTCGAGCGCCAACCCGCCGTGACGATGGGCTGCAGGCTCATGAATTCGCTCCCCTCCGCGATCATGGTGGCGGCGCCCGCTGCCGCCAGCTGCTGGTCGGTGACGCCGGGGGCAATCAGCGCCTCGGCGGCGGCGATACCGGCCTGGGTGATGCGCGCACTCTCGCGCAGCAGGGCAATTTCGGCTTCGCTTTTAACGATCTTCACGCCATCCACCAGCCCCGAGGCATCGATCAGGACGTGATCCGGCAGCGCCGCCGCCAGCCCGTCCCGGAACCCGCAGCGCAGCGCCGGTCCCCAGTTATCGGTGCCGATGCGCCCGGAGAGCCCCAGATCCTGGATGATGCCGGCCATCTGCTCGACGGCGCCGTCCGCGCCCTCCCAGCGATAACCAAAGACCGCGTCCACCCGGGCGGTGGTCACCGCCGGGCCGGTCTCGATGGAGGGGACCTGCAGCACCGCCTGCCCGGGTGGGTGGCCCTCGATCGTCAGCAACAGCGCGGTATGCACCGAGACCTCGAAGGTGTTGTAGCCGGTGAGGGGGGGGGGGGGCCCCGCCGCGGTCATGCGCTGCGCAACGGCCTGGCGGCGCCGATCGTACTCGGCGTCATCGAAGGGCCGCGTTAGCGAACCGACGCGCTCGGCAAGCACTTCGCGATAGCGATTGAAATCCATGGGTCCCCTCGCGTTATTCGTCGCCGTAGAACATTGCTTCAATGGCTGCCCGATTCCGGTTATCGAAACAAGTCGGCACCTGAAATTTACCTTTGCCGCGCCCGACGAGTCGGTCATCCTTTCCGACTCCTCACATCCCCTGGATTGCCTGCCGGATCACCTTATCTGTCCTGCCATGCGCTCCAGAGTACGGGCGTTTGCCTCGCCGGCTCGTCTCAGTGCCGTCCCAATATGCGACGTCTCCGCGACGGTCGTCCAGAAAACAATTGCTGCCTCGGCCGCGGCGTGCCAGTCGGCGAATTCGGCGGGTTGGGGCATCGGCGGGTCGAAGTCCGGCTCCCGTATCTCGCCACTCGTTATTGGGTGCATAGGCCATCGGCAGCATGTCGTAGGCCGGCGTGGGCTCAAAGCGGGGCTGGCCTGACCGTTGCCCGTCAGACGCGACGGGTCGAAAGGCCAGGTTCCCCGGGTGCATGTCGGAATTGGCGATCATCTGTCCGAACCACCACTGCCGGCTCACCGCCACGCATCCCGCCGCATCCAGCCAGCCATGGCGATGCAATGCCGCAATCTCCAAACGCCAGTCGTGACTGAACACACCCACCAGCAACGGATCGATCGCCGCGAGGGTCGAGACCGGACGGCGTCCGAAGGCGCCCTGTCGATCGAAGCGCTCGATCTCCAGAAAACGTCGCGACTCGGCATCAATGACCCTCGTCTGCGACGCCCTGACTCCGGCTATCCCGGCCAGCGCTCGTGCGGCGAGATGCTCGCAGTAGAGCAGGTCCCGCCAGCGCTGCACCACACCTGACCCATCGTCGGGCGCGGAGAACTTGACGATAACCGGCGTCGTCGCACCGGTCTCGGAATTTATGCACGAGGTCGTGAACTTGGGGAATTCGCCACCGGCAATGGACGCGGGCAAGATCTCCGCAATTGTCCGCCTGGCGAGCGCGGGGAAATCTGTCTGCCGATTCGACACGGATTGGGGCAAGTTGCCCTCGGCGCGCTCCCGGTGCCAACGCTCGATGGATGCCTGCCCCACCACCAGGTCTCCGGGCAGATCGGCGCCATGCCTGCCGATGACCTGCAGGATGTCGTCGTCACTCCACAAGGCCGGATCGCCGGGGACCGGTAGCTTGCCCTCAAGTGCACGGGCATAACGACGCCCGATGTAGCCCTGCGGCCGCATATCGAGGATTGGATAGGGCAGGCTCTCCCACCAGCCATCGCGCTGCGCCTCGTCCACCGGCCAGTCCAGGGCCTGCAGGTCGAAATGACAGCCCTCGGGCGCAATCGGTGTGAGCAGCCCGGCGTCATGGGCCCGGCCCTCGGCATCGATACGCATAACCGGGAGCGACGTCGCCTCGATCCCACCGACCTGCCTCCGCAGGGCGTAGCGGCGGCGCGATGCCTGTCCGCTCTGTAGCCAGCCACCGGGGTGGGCCTTGAGGTGGCGGTGCAGGGTGGCGAGGCTGACGCCCAGATCGCGGGCCAGACGAGGGCCGCTCACCGGCCCCTGCGCCTGCAATGCCTGCGCGACTCGAGACCACTGGATGCGTGATGGACGCGCCATTCAGACCGCCGTTATGCAATGGTTAATGAAATGATCTTATCGCCTAAGAACAGGGGTTTGCCACTATTGAGCGCATAAACTGCAATGGTGTGCGAGGCCGCGTTTACGCCAGCAACACCGCCACCAGCCCGGTGATGAACACTCCATCGAACGTTCCTGCCCCACCAATGGACGCCAGGGGCGAGCCCAGGCCGCGCACGTCGCGCAGGCGCAGGGCATCGGCACCCAGCAGCACCCCCAGCGTGCCGCCGATGTAGGCCAGTGGGGCGCTGTTTTCGGGTGCCAGGGTGACGGCCGTGACCGCGGCGGTGATCGGCGCGATAAAGATCGGCATCCCGATTCCGACGCCGCTCACCGGCCGGCTGAAGGCATAGCAGATGCCGGTCTGGATGGCGACCGCGGCCAGCACGATCCCCGGTGATAGCGGGTTGTGGTTGAGCAGATAGACCGTGAAGGCCACCGGGATAATGCCGCCGCCTACATTGATCGCGATCAGCACCTTTTTGGGGTCGAGCTTGCGCGCCATGGCCGTCATCCAGCGCATCCGCTCGGCCCAGCGCGGATCGGGCTCGCGGGTGGCATCGACGGTGAATAGCGGCAGGTTGATGCTGCTGCCCAGCAACGAGGTGATCAGCAGCAGCATCGCCGAGCCCTGCGAGAGCCCCAGCTTGTCGAAGGCGACGGTCACCACGCCGATCTGGATGAACACGAACAGGGTGGCGGCCAGAAAGATGGCGGCAATGATCTGAAGCGGCACTGACAGACTCCTAATGGCCCAAAACCGGCTATCATGGCTTGCATCGGGGCAGCACTGCCCCCATCGATTGATTATTGGACAGGTGACAGGGACTGACAGCATGCCGATCTATGAATACGTTTGCGATGACTGCCGCCACGAGCTCGAGGCACTGCAGGGCATGAACGATGCCGTGCTCACCGACTGCCCCGAGTGTGGCCACGCCGCCCTGCGGCGCAAGATTTCGGCCGCCGCGTTTCGCCTGAAGGGCAGCGGCTGGTACGAGACGGACTTTAAAAAGGACAACCAGCGCAACCTGGCCGGGGACAAAGGCGGCGAGTCGAAGCCGAAGGAATCCGCCGAGAAGGCTTCCGGGGCGGAGAAAAAAGACAAAAGCGCCAGCAAGCCCGATGCATCGGCCAGTACCGGCGCCAAGCGTTAAGCTTGCCTGCCCCCGCCCCACCGCTTAACATTCGAAGGCTTTGGCTTATCGACTAACGGGCGGAATCCATGCCAATGCGCACCCACTACTGCGGCGACGTCACCGAGGCCCTGCTCGATCAGGATGTGGAAATCTGCGGCTGGGTGCACCGGCGGCGCGACCACGGCGGTGTCATCTTTATCGACCTTCGCGACCGCGAAGGCCGCCTGCAGGTGGTCTTTGACCCCGATCGCGACGAGGCCTTCGCCACCGCCGATCGCGCCCGGCCCGAGTGGGTGCTGCGGATTGCCGGGCGCGTGCGCCGCCGGCCTGAAGGCACCGCCAACGATAATCTGGGCTCCGGCCAGGTCGAAGTGCTGGCCCACACCATCGAGGTGCTCAACACCGCCAAGACGCCGCCGTTCCAGCTTGATGAGGCGGATGTTGGCGAGGACGTGCGCCTGCGTCATCGCACCATCGATCTGCGCCGCCCGGCGATGCAGCAGCACCTGATCACCCGCGCCCAGGTGACCAGCTTTATGCATCGCTTTCTCGACGGCTATGGGTTTCTCGATATCGAGACCCCCATGCTGACCCGCGCGACCCCCGAGGGGGCCCGGGACTTTCTGGTGCCAAGCCGCCTGCATGCCGGCAGCTTCTACGCGCTGCCGCAGTCGCCGCAGCTGTTCAAGCAGCTGCTGATGATGTCGGGCCTGGATCGCTACTATCAGATCGTGCGCTGCTTTCGCGACGAGGACCTGCGCGCCGATCGCCAGCCCGAGTTCACGCAGCTCGACGTCGAGGCCTCGTTCATGGACGAGGACGAGATCACGTCGCTGATGGAGCAGATGGTCCGCGAGCTGATGCGGGACGTCGCCGGCGTCGATCTGCCCGCGGTTTTCCCGCGCATGACCTACGCCGAGGCCGTCGAGCGCTTCGGCATTGATCGCCCCGATCTGCGCATCCCCATGGAGCTGGTCACGGTCAGTGACCTGCTGGCCGGGGTGGATTTCAAGGTGTTTGCCGGGCCGGCCGAAGACCCACGGGGTCGCGTCGCGGCGCTGCGCGTGCCGGGCGGGGCAACGCTCACCCGCAAGCAGATCGACGCCTACACCGAGTTCGTCGGCCGCTACGGCGCCAAGGGGCTTGCCTATATCAAGGTCAACGACCCGGCGGAAGGCGCCGACGGGCTGCAGAGCCCGATCCTCAAGTTCTTGCCCAAATCGGTGGTCACCGACATCCTCGCGCGCACCGGCGCCAGGGCCGGCGATCTGATCTTTTTTGGGGCGGATCGGGCCAAGGTGGTCAACGAGTCACTGGCCGCGCTGCGGGTGCGCCTGGGTCACGATCTGGCCTTGCTCGAGGGCGAATGGCGGCCGCTGTGGGTGGTCGACTTTCCGATGTTCGAGTATGACGAAGACGACGGCCGCTACTACGCGCTGCATCATCCCTTTACCGCGCCGAGCACCGACTCGGTGGAGGCGTTTCAGGCCGCCGATCCCGAGGCGCTCATCTCACGGGCTTATGATCTGGTGCTCAATGGCACCGAGCTGGGCGGTGGCTCGATCCGTATCCATCGTCCCGAGATGCAGTGGGCGGTGTTCGAGCGCCTGGGCATCAACGCCGACGAGGCCCGCGAGAAGTTCGGCTTTCTGCTCGACGCCCTCGAGTATGGCGCGCCGCCCCACGGCGGGATCGCGTTTGGCCTCGATCGGCTGGTGATGCTGATCGCCGGCGCCAGTTCGATCCGCGACGTCATGGCCTTCCCCAAGACCCAGACCGGGACCTGCCTGCTCACCGACGCCCCGGCGGGCGTGGACAGCGGCGCACTGGATGATCTGCATATCCGTGTGCGCCGGCCCCAGAAGGGGTGACGGCGTCGCGCTCAGCGGTGGATTAATCGCAGCCGCACGCCGGGCTCGATGCCCAGTCGCTCGGCCTGGCCGGCGGCCAGCTCAAGCGCCGCGGCAATGGCCGCGTCCGTGCCGTAGCCGCTGCCGCCGGGCATCATCCGTTCGACGCCAATGACCACGCCATCGGCGTCGACGTAGGCAATATCAAGAGCGAGTTCAACGTTGTGCATGTGCCAGCCGACACGACGCGGTTGGGGAAAGGCAAACCAGATGGGCGCCTCACGAACAACGGCCGGCGGCAGACGCTGCATGCCCTGGGCGCGTTCGCCGGGCTCGTCGGCCACGCGCACATCAAGGTGACGGGCGTCGGTTTGCCCCGTCGCACCGGGCTTGTCCTTGCCATCGCCCCCGATGGCGACGCGGCCCTCTGCCATGGACTGCCAGGCGGCGGGCAAGGTAGCCGTGTCCGGCGAGTCGGCGGCCTCGGCCCTCCCGCCGAACAGCCAGGCGTCGGCCAGCAGGATGGCGCCGGCCAGGCCCAGACCGGCGATGATTCGGGCAATCCATCGTTTCATGGCCAAAAGGCTAACCGATTCCCGCCCCCGACGTCCCGCGTGCAGCGGCATGCCCCTAGCAGACTGACCATTCCTTACATTGCGAAGCGATCAGCGGTTACACTTGAGNTTGTCTGCAGGAGGCGGACACGACGGGGCAGGGTAGGCCGGGGAAGGGAATGACCGCATCAATCACATTGGCATGGGTGGCGGCACTGGGACTGGCGGTTCTGGGTGTGGTGGCCCTGAGTGCGCCGGCCACGGCCCTCGGGCTGGTGGACCGGCCCGGGGGCCGCAAGGTCCATGCCCGCTCGGTGCCGCTGATTGGCGGGGTCGCGATCCTCCTGGGTTTTGGTCTGGCGAGTCTGCTGCTGCCCATCGGGCTTCGTCCCTATGCGGCGCTCTACGCCGGGCTGGCGGTGATCGCGCTCAGTGGCCTGATCGACGATGCCATCGGGCTGCCGGCGCACTGGCGGCTGCTGGCGCAACTGGTGATGGCCGTGCTGGTGGTTGTCGCCGGCGGGCCCATACTGACCGATATCGGCAGCCTGCCGGGTGTGGGGTTGGTCAGCCTGGGCGTTCTGGCGGCGCCGATCACGGTGATCGCCATTGTCGGGTTTGTGAATAGTCTTAACATGATGGATGGCGCCGACGGCCTGGCTGGCGGTGCGTCGGTGTTGATCCTGGTGGGGCTGAGTATCGCCGCATGGCTCGCCGGCAACGTCCAGATCCCGGCGCTGGCGCTAACGCTGGCGGCCGCCGTGATGGGGTTTCTGGTGTTCAACCTGCGTACCCCCTGGCGGCGACGTGCGTCGGTGTTTCTGGGCGACGGCGGCAGTCTGGCGCTGGGGTTTGCCGTGATCTGGCTGGCGCTTGAGACGGCGGCCTTGCCCGGGCGGGTGATTTCGCCCATGGGGATCGCCTGGCTGCTGGCGGTGCCCGTGGTGGAAACCCTCAACCTGATCGTGCGTCGGCTAATGCGTGGTAAAAGCCCCTTCCACCCCGATCGCGAGCATCTCCATCATATCCTCCGGCGGGCGGGCTTCAGCGTGGGCCAGACCACCTGGCTGATCCTGGGGTTGATGACGGTAATGGCGGCGGTGGGGCTCAAAGCCTCGCGACTCGGGGTGGCGGATGGCTGGCTGTGGCTGGGACTGTTCGGCTTTGGGCTGATGCATTTTGTTTTTACCGACCGTGGCTGGCGCAGCGTGCTGGCCCTGAAACGGCTTCGCGACTGGCACGTCAGCCATCCCGAGCGCGAGCAGCTGCGTGGCGTCCCACTCTCGCCGTTGCGTCAGCGCTTTGCGGTTGCCGGCTTTTACCTGTTCGTGGCGACCCTGCCGTTTGGCCTGAACACCGCCTGGCTGGGGCTTGCCATGGTATCGCTCGCGGTGATGCTGCCCGGCGCGCGTTTTACCCGCAGTGTTGTCCGCGAGTGGTGGGCCTGGGCGATGATCGCGCTGGCCGCCTGGGTGATTGTGCAGGGATGGCGGGGCGGGGTGGATCCGCTGGCGCTCTGGCACTGCGTGGCGATGAGTGGCGTGGCGGCCCTGCCGCTTGGCTGGTGGCTGGCGAGCAGCCCGCGCCACGTCCTGAGTGGTGCCGGTGTGCTGATCGTTGCCGTGGTGGTCAGTGTCGCGATTGCGAGCGTCCCCGACGGGCGAGGGGTCGTGGCAGGCATCCAGCTTGCCGGGCCGGATCAGCTCATGTTGCTGGCCATGCCCCTGCCGCTGTGCCTGGCCGTGCTGGTGCGCCAACTCGAGCGCTGTGGTCGGGGCTGGTTGCAGGCCGGACCGCTGGCTCTGCTCGCGGTGGTTGCCGCGGCGGCGCTGCTGGCAGCCCTGATCGCCGCGCCGGTGCCGCTAGTGCTCGACGTCAAACTGGCAGGCTCGGACGTGGGGCAACTGCTGCGCCGCGCGGGTCTGCCCGCAGTGGCACTGCTGGCGGTGATCTTTGCCGGTCTGATCCGATCGCTCTGGCCGCTCTATCGCGCCCGCGTGCTGCCGCGCTACTCGGTGGTGGCCGTGGCGCTACTGGCTGTGATGGTGCTGATCTCGATCACCCTGGCCCCCGCTTTTCAGGGGGTCGAAGGCGGACAGGTGTTCACGCTGGCAATGGCCGTGCTGTGCATGGCCGCGATTCAGTATCGCCGGTGGCAACGCGGCAATGTCGGTATTGACTAATCGGCAGGGCTAGGCGCATG
>P_2C_Liq_1_UnCtyDRAFT_1000681_pt1 | contig 14124 bp, 11 predicted proteins | sample Pon2CUnioCityCA_2_FD_10234 | JGI IMG/M metagenome (IMG submission 10234)
TTTTTGCTTTATAAAGCGAATCTTGTAAACTTACATTTTATATTTCAAAAAATAAAAAAAGAGAAGCATTGCTGCTTCTCCTTATCACCTTTTAATTTAAAAATATTATCCTTCACAAGAAGCACATTCTTTCTTTTGCTTAAATTTCTGTGCTGCATTCATACTATGTTGGTAATACATAGATTTTACGCCTAATTGCCAAGCATTAACGTATACTTTATTTACGTCTTTAATTGGCATATCTGGATGTACCATAATGTTGATGGATTGTCCTTGATCGATATGATTTTGACGATTTGCTGCTTGATATACAATTACATTTTGGTCAATTTCTGAATAGGTTTTAAAGACATCTTTTTCATGTTCTGTTAAGAACTCTAAATGTTGTACAGAACCATCATTATCACGAATACTTCTCCAAACATCTGGCGTACTTCTTCCCTTTTCTTCTAGAAGTGCTTCTAAAATTGGGTTCTTAATAGTTGTTTTAATTTTTGCAATGTCTTTTACATATACGTTAGACCAAATTGGCTCAATTCCTTGAGAAACTTGTCCTAAAATAAATGCTGAAGATGTTGTTGGTGCAATAGCATTTAACGTAGTGTTACGTCTTCCATATCCTTTTAAGATAGCAGGTTCACCATATACTGCAGCCATCTCTTCTGATGCTGCATAGGATTTTTCTTTAATCACTTTAAAAATTTCACTATTTAAAGAGTAAGCCTCAGCACTGTCAAATGGTAACATTTTAGATTGCAATAAAGAGTGCCATCCTAAAGCTCCTAAACCTAATGCTCTGTTGTCTTTTGCAAAATTATATGCTTTCTCCATAAAACGGAACGTAAACTGATCGTCTCTATTATCAGAATCTTTGTAAGCCTCTAACTTTGTAATAAACTCTTCCATCACTGCATCTAAGAAATACGTTAATGTTTCTACAGCATCTGTATCTTTCCATTTATCATAATGCAACACGTTTATTGATGACAAACAACATACAAAAGACCATTCTTCGTTAGAAGGCAACATGATTTCTGTACACAAGTTACTTGCGTAAATTTCTAAGTTTTTATCTTTATAAACATCTACAGTACCATTGTTTGCATTGTCTCTAAATAAGATATAAGGATATCCTATTTCACCTCTACATTGTAATACTTTTGCCCAAATACTTCTTTTTTCTACATCACCATCAATCATTTCTTGCATCCATTGATTGCCAACAGTTACACCATGAGTTAACTCTTGAATAGGGTTACCCTCTGTACCAATTTCTAAAAATTCTTTAATATCTGGGTGATCTATAGGTAAATATGGAGAAAAACGACCTCTTCTTACAGAACCTTGGCTAACTACATCAACCATTTTTTCGAACAACTGCATAATATGTACAGAACCAGAAGAAGAACCATTATTTTTTACTTCTGCACCTCTTGGACGTAATTTACCAAAATAACCAGAGGTACCACCTCCTAATTTAGACATCATACCAACTTCTGATTGAGAGAATAAAATATCACCCATATCATCAGCAACATGAGAACCAAAACAGCTTATTGGCAAACCTCTTCTTTTACCAAAGTTAGACCAAACTGGAGAAGCTAAAGAATAAAATCCTTCTGCCATATAGTTTTCGAACTTATCTGCAAAACCTGGTTTATTTAAAATCTTTTCTGCGTTCTCTGCAATCTCTCTTATCCTACTTTCTGGTGTTGCACCTTCTGTTAAATAGCCAGATTCTAAGAATTTACGACTATTTTCTGTCAGCCATTTATATTCTGGTGTTTTCATTTTGTCAAGAATTTCTTTTCTAGAAGAATTTCTTGCTTCAATTAACTTTTCGTGGTCTGTTTTTGATTGTTGTGCTGTTTGCTTAGTGTTTGGGTTCATGGTTTAAAATAAATCGTCGCTAGTTATACTTTTTGTTCTTTTACTGTAGTTTATAGATCTCTTCACGAAGAAGTCTCCGTGTTTGGTTCCAATAATTTCATCGTCAAACCACTCTGTTTCAGAGAGTAATTCCTCGTCAATGTCAAATATTTTAGGTACGCCAATGCTTTCTAAAGATTTGTTAAATCGGTTCTTTATAAATTCGTTAATTACTTTTTTAGGTAAAAAGTCTAATTCTCCTTTTTCGAAAATCCAATCCACAATTTTACTTTCTGCATAAAATGCTTCATTACACATTTCTTGAATCATTAGTGTATAGTCTTCATCAAACCATTCTGGGTTTTCATCTTTTATAATTTTGATAACATCGATACCAAAATCTCCATGGATTTGTTCTTCTTTAGAAGTTGCCTCAACTACATTTGAAATTCCTTTTAAGGCATTCTTAAATTTATTGAATGCCATAATTATTAAGAACTGAGAAAACAAAGAAACGTGTTCTATGAACAAAGAGAATAGTAATATAGATTCTGAATATTGCTTATTGTCTTCGCTTTTTGAATTTTGCAATGCCAACTCTAAATAGTTAACACGACGCATCATTACAGGATTCTTTTTTAAGTTTTTAAATTCATTATTTAACCCTAACACCTCTAATAAATGAGAGTAAGCATCATGATGACGAACTTCGCTTTCTGCAAATGTAGAACCAACAGAACCTATTTCTGGTTTTGGCATTTTTTTATAAATATCTCCCCAAAAAGATTTTACTGCTACTTCAATTTGAGAAATTGCCAACATCGTGTTTTTTATGGCATGTTTTTCAGTTTCTGAAAGATGGGTTTTAAAATCTTGAATATCACTTGTAAAATTAAACTCTGTATGAATCCAATAAGAATGTCTAATTGCATCTACATATTCATACAAGTTAGGATATTCATAAGGCTTTAGATTTACTCTTTTTTCAAAAATATTTGTTTTTCTGCTTCTTGCTTGCTCATCTCTATATAAAATGTAAGCTTTAGCCACATCACGAAAAGGACTATCCATCAATTTCACCTCTACAATATCTTGAACCTGCTCTACAGTTGGTATATACAATGGTTCATTTAGCTTACGTTCTAATAAAGCTCCGTTAACAATGTTAGAAATTGCAATAGCATCTTTTCTGGAACCATTATTTACGGTTAGCATTGCTTTTTCTATCGCATTTGTGATTTTTTCTAACTCAAAAGGTGTTGTTTGATAATCTCTTTTTATAATATGGGTTATTTCCACGATGAATAAGTATTAAGTTAATGTTAATTTTACAGCCTAACAAAGATTGTAATTTTTGCTTTTAAAAGAAAGTCATACTTATTCACAAAACCCTTGAAGTTTTTAACAAAATTGCAGTTTTAGTAAATTTTAGTCTATAAAATTACATTTTTAACAAATTGTATGTCAATGACTTATAATATGAAAATCGCTACAGCCACCATTTTCACTGACATTCTTAAAATGAAGTTTTCAAAAACTCTTTATGAAAGATTTTTACGATAAAAAATCAGAAAAAAAATAGACTTTAAAAGAAAAAAGGTTAAACAAAACTGTTAAAAACAAATCTTTTGTAAAACTAATCATATATAAACGTACCTTTGCAATATTATTAACATTTATTTATATTTAAAGTGAAAAACGGAACAGTAAAATTCTTCAACGAATCTAAAGGATTTGGATTTATAGTTGAAGATGATTCAAAAACAGAGCACTTTGTGCACGTATCTGGATTAGTAGACGAGATTAGAGAAGGTGATGCAGTAGAATTTGATCTTAAAGAAGGTAGAAAAGGTTTAAACGCAGTAGACGTTAGAGTTATCTAATAATATATTATTATTTAGAATTTTTTTACAGTAACAAATCGCTTAATTAATTTTAAGCGATTTTTTTTTGCCTTATTTTTGTAAAAACATTCAAATCGATGAAAAACAAGTTTCCTAAGGTAGTTCAAATTACAATAATTTCTTTGTATTTAATTTTTTTAGCGGGCTCAATTGTAAGAATGACAGGTTCTGGAATGGGATGCCCTGATTGGCCAAAATGCTTTGGGTATTACATTCCTCCAACATCAGAAGAACAAATAACATGGAAACCCAATACCGAGTTTAAAAAAGGATACATTATTATAAAGGATGAAGCTTTGTTTGTTGCTCAAAAAGACATCAAAACTGCATCTCAATTTAATGCTAACAACTGGGAAACGTATACCAAACACGACTATAACATTTTTAACAAGTATCATACTTGGACGGAATACATTAATAGGTTAGTTTCTGTGCTAGCTGGTTTTGTTTTCTTATTTCTAATTTATGGTGCATCTAAATTTTGGAAAACCGATAAAAGAATTCCATTCTTAGCTTTTACAGCCTTCTTTTTAATGTTATTTGAAGCTTGGTTAGGAAAAACAGTGGTTGATACCAATTTAACCCCAACCATTATTACCATTCATATGGTAGTTGGTTTACTAATTATAGGCCTTTTATTACAACTCAAATTTATTGTTTCTGATAAAAAACAATACAATTACAACTCACTATTCAACAAATTATTAATTGTTTCTGTTATTTTCTCATTGATACAAGTTGCCATGGGAACTCAAGTAAGACAATTTATTGACGAGCAAGTAAAACAATTAGGTTTTGAGAACAAGAATTACAGTTTATTAGACCCGAACTTTAAATTTTACTTCCATAGATCGTTTACGATTGCCATTGTTTTGGTTAATCTAGGGATGTTCTACATTAATCAAATAAAAAAATTAGGGTACAAATTGGTAAATTGGATTGTATTCTTAATCTTTTTAGAAACCATCACAGGAATCTTAATGTATTATGCTGAATTCCCAATGGGAACACAAGCTGTGCATTTATTGTCTGGTGCCATTTTATTTGGATTGCAATTTTATCTATGGTTGCAAAGTAAGAAGACTGTTAGCAGTTAGCAGTTCGCAAAAATGAATAATAGAATTCTGAAACAAGTTAAGAATGATAACAAATTAAAAATTGTGACTGCCTACTGAAGACTAAAAAACTGCAAACTTAACTACGGATGCGCATTCACCCAAACCTCACCATCAGAAAAATGTTCTTTTTTCCAAATAGGAACTGTTTCCTTTAAGGTATCAATTGCAAACTCACAAGCTTCAAAAGCTGCTTTTCTGTGTTTTGCTGATGCAGTAATAATTACTGGAATGTCTCTAATTTTTAACATCCCTTCTGCATGATGAATGGCTATCTTTTTGATGTCAAATTTTTCTAGTGCTAAATCAGCAATTTTTTGCATTTCTTTAATTGCCATGGGTTTGTATGTCGAGAAATCTAATTGTGTTACTTCTTTTCCTTGAGTATCATTTCTAACTGTACCTATAAAGGCAGAAATTCCGCCACAAGAATCTTCCTCAACAAAACTGTAACATTCTTGTAAGCTTAATTTTTCTGATGTTATTTTTATAGAAGTTCTCACCATTGATTGGCAAAAATAGTAATTCAAGCGTTATCTTTGCAATTGTATTTTTAATACTTTAAAAAATGAAAAATATCTTTAGAGTTGTTAGTTTTTTAGAAGGAATCTCTTACTTACTTTTAATGAGCTTAGGCTTATACTACAAGTATGTTTTAAATGACCCTAGTTTTGTAAAACTATTTGGTATGCCTCATGGGGTATTATTTATGTTATACATAATTCTTGCTTTTTTAATTAAAAAAGAAATGAATTGGAATAACAAGACGTTTGGTATTGTATTATTGGCCTCTATTATTCCTTTTGGTACTTTTTATGTAGATAAAAAATATTTAAGATAATTACCCTCCACTAACAGGCGGAATGATAGCCACAATATCATTTTCTTTTAAAACAACATCATCAGTTGCGTAGATTTCATTAACAGCTACTGCATAAGTGTTTATATTTTTTAATTGCGGAAATTTATTCTTTAAAGAAGTCTTAAAGCCAGCTACATCAATAGATTTATCAACCTCTACAACCATACTTGAGGTGTTAACTAAATCTGTAGTGATTCCAAAAAATAGTGTTTCAATTTTCATTATTCAAAATTAGTTAAAACAAACTTAACCTAAATAACAATCCATCATTTTTAATTCCTCCATAATTAGACCTAACATAATCTACACGTAAAAAACGCCATTTCCCAAAACCAATATTGTCTAAACCAACAGAATACTCTGTGTATGGTTTTTTATCAGCCATAAATAAAGTTTTTGCACCTCCCACCAAATGAAAGTTTAGCTTATTAATTAGTGGAATTTTACCCAAAACAGCTCCTTTAAAGTTATGTTCTATATGTGCTTCTGCATATTTATCATTGGTGTAAAATTTATAATATTCTAAAAGTCCAAAACTATTTAATTGATTGTCTAACGGAAAGGTTAACTGATTTCCATTAGCTTGTAAATAATCCATAAAAGCAATATTTTTTTGCTTCAAGAACATTCCTGCNCTAATACGATAAGACAAACCTCCATAATTTCCAGCATTAATATCTTGCCTTAAGTCTGCTATAAACAAATCTGAATTTAGCTCAGCATTAGTTGCTCCAAATCTTTTTGTATAACGCACACTTAAAGACGGATACTTTTCATTACCAATATTTGCTTTACTGTCTGGATAACTTAAATATTTCTGACCAAAAACAAATGTTGCACCAATATTTAAAGTCGCAATAGAATGTTCATAAAAAGCAGCATTTACAAAATCTGTTGTATTTAAAGGATTGTTTGAAGTGTAAGGATCCGTTTTACTTTGTCTTGCAAAAGAATAATTTGTGGTATTGAATAATGGTTTTCTATTTGCATATTCTAAAGAAGAAGAGAAATAGATCCCATTTTTAATTTCTTCAGAATAAACAATTCTACCAAAAGATTTTTCATATATCTTTAAAAAATTAAGCCTATCAAATAAAGAACTAAACGTATTGTTTAGTTTCATAATAGGTTCTCTTTCGTTAAACTGAGATGTAGTAATACCTCCAGAAATTGTCATTCTAGGTCTAGAAAAGTTATTCCATTTTTTACTAAAAAAGAACGTTGGTCTTATTGTTTTGTCAGATAAACCATAGTTAACTTTTGCTCCGAAATTAATCCATTTCCCTTTGTCATTTTGTCTTTTAAAATATGAAAAACCTAATGATGCATTGAATCCTTGCACAGTATTAAAACTAAAATCATCTATCAATCCATTAAAATTTAAAGCCCATTTTTCATAAGAATTTCTATAGGTATACCCAGTAATTGGAGACAACAGATTAAATTTATTTTGCACCTTATTTACAGAGTCTAAATAGGGTTTAGATTTACGAACTACTTTAATACTATCCTTAATTTTATAATCTTTCAATTCTTCTAAAGTTAATGGCACTGGTCTTAAAGTATTCCAATACACAGAGTCTTTTTCTGTAGCTTCTTTTTCAAAGGTTAAGACTTCATTTGTAAAAGTTTCTTCTGTATAATTAGGTGAAAAATTATATTCTGAGTAGGCTGATGAAAAACGTCCATCAAATTTAAACCCAAAAGCATTTACCTTAAAATCGATACTTTGACTAATTAAGACCCAAGCATCATTTTCTTTAGAATAATTATAATCTTGTTTTAAATGTAAAACATCCACCACAGGTATATTAACCTGCGCCCCAGTTACAGAAACATCTGCCCCATAAATTGCCCAATCATTTTCTACAACGTATAAAGAACCACTAAAAACACGATCGTTTTTACGTTTGGGAATTAAATTAATTTTATTGATTAGTTTTCCATTTTTATCATAAAACGTTCCTTCTAATTTGTAATTATAGTAACTAAACGCATTTGTTGATATTGGCGAAATCAAATCATTCCCAAATTCTACACTATTATCATAAAAATTAATATTCGCATCTTCTGCTCTATTAAAACTGATGCCATTATCACGTCCGCTAACTTTAGAGGCAATGATTTTTTCCTTAAATTTTTTAGGTTTCTTTTGAAATTTTATTTCTGAAACAGTTTCAGATAAATAAATGATTCCACTTCTGGTAGAATCTAGACCTCCACCAAAATCACCCATACTTTGTCCTAAAAACTTCTCTGGTGCATCTTTAATTTTATACAATCCTCTACTATAAAACTTTGCTGTATATTTTGCAAACTTATCTGTATTCTTGTCTTTATTGTCAATTACACTTCTAATAATTCTATTTGCAGGATTGTCTTTTGTAGAAATAGAAATCTCACTTAGCTCAACACTTTCTTCATCTAAAGAAACATTTAACACAAAAGGTAAAGAAGTAATGGAAACAGATTTCTTTAACGTTTTATAGCCTAAAAACTGAAAGACAATAGTATGATTCCCTTTTTTAGTAATGGGTAAAATATAGTCTCCATTATCATTAGATGTAGTTCCTGTTACGGTATTATCTAAATATACACTTACAAAAGATAACGGTTTGTTTTTAGTATCGGTTATTTTTCCTGTTACCTGACTTGTAACTGATAACGATACAAGAAACAAAAAAAGAAAAGTAATTTTTTTCATGGTTGGTTTTTAGTTGTAGACGCAAACATAGAACTTATGTTACAATCAATCCTTTATTTTTTGTTAAACAAGCTTTAACTGTTTCTTAAAAATAAGCCCACTAAATTAACCAAAGAATATTTTTATATAAAATAAAGAACTAACTAATTTTTAGTAGATTCTCTTATTACTAAATCTGTTTCTAAAACAAGTTCTTTATAACTAACACTTTTCTTTTTCTTTTTATTCTTTATTTCTTTATATAATATCTTAAAAGCCTCTTTACCCATTTTAAACCCTGGTTGGTTAATTGTAGTTAAAGAAGGGGAGATAACAGATGCCATAAACCAATTACTAAAACCAATAACGTTTATTTGATCTGGCACTTTTATACCTTGCTCGTTAAATTCTGCAATAGCACCTATAGCAACTAAATCTGTATTTATAAATATGCCATCTACATCTTTATGATCTTTTAGTAATTGGTTTGCATAAAATTTACCTTCTTCAAAACTCATATCATTTAATGTATAAACCAATGAAGCATCATAAGGCAAATTATTATCTGCTAAAGCTTGTTTGTAACCCAAAAATCGATCTATTGAATTTTGTGGTAATAACGGACCTCTAAAATGAGCAATTCTTTTACAACCTATATCTATTAAATATTGAGTGGCTTTGTAGGCAGCTTTTCTATCATTTATAATAACTTTAGAGCATTTTACCACTTTTGCAATTTTATCAAACATCACTAAAGGTATCTTGTGTTCAATAATTTCTGACAAATGGTTAAAGTTGGCTGTACCATTTGCTAAAGAAATTAAAATACCATCTACTCTTTTACTAATTAGCAAATCTATTTGCTGCTTTTCTAATTCGTAAGATTCGTTAGATTGCAATGTAATTACTAAATATCCTTTTTTTTCAGCCTGAGAAATAATCCCCTTGATAACACTCGAAAAAAAATGATGTACAATTTCTGGAATTATTAAACCAATAGTTTTAGATTCTTTAGTCCTTAAATTCACTGCAAAAGAATTTGGTTTGTAATTTAGCATAGCAGCTGTTTCTCTTACCAACTTTCTTGTTTTCTTACTAACATCTGGATATTCTTTTAATGCTTTAGAAACCGTAGTTATAGAAATTCCTAACTCTTCAGCTATTTGTTTGAGTGTTACCAAAATAAATTCTTAATTTTTAAAAATAATTATGTGTGTTATTACCTGATAAATATAGTAAATTATCTTAATCGAAAACGTTTTCGGAAAATCGAAAACGTTTTCGATTTATTTATTTGATAAAAATATTGCATATAAAAATACTTTTGTCAATGAAATAATTAACTATTTATTAAATTCACAATTAAAATGAAAAAACAAATACAATTTAGAATAGCTTTATTGATGGTATTGTTACTATCAACAACAGCTTTTGTTGCACAGTCAACAATTTCTGGTACTGTTAAAGACCAAAATGGCGAATTAATTCCTGGAGTTAATATTATCCTTAAAGGAACAACACAAGGAACCACTTCAGATTTTGATGGAAATTACGAAATTAGAAATGTTGAAAATGGAACCTATACATTAGTAGCTTCTTACATTGGTTTTGATAATTTTACGAAAGAAGTAACAGTAAATTCATCAAAAGTAACTTTAAATATTGTTATTAAAGAAAATGCACAATCACTAGATGAAATTATAGTTACTGGTGTTGTAAACCCTAAATCTAAAATAGAATCTAGTATTTCTGTTTCAACTATAGGTGTTAAACAAATAAAACAAGCATCTCCAAGATCTTCAGGAGAGCTTTTTAGAAGTATCCCTGGTATTCGTGCAGAATCTTCTGGTGGTGAAGGTAACGCAAACTTTAACGTACGTGGTGTACCTGTTTCTTCTGGTGGTTCTAGATATTTACAATTACAAGAAGATGGTCTTCCTATAATGTTATTTGGAGATACTTCTTTTGGTAACGCAGATAACTTTTTGCGTATAGACTCTAATATTGGAAGAGTTGAAGCTATTAGAGGTGGTTCTGCTTCTACACAAACATCTAATGGTCCTGCTGGGATTATTAATATGATAAGCAAAACAGGAAGAACAGAAGGAGGAACAATAGGTGCAACTTACGGTTTAGACTTTCAAACTAGCAGATTAGATTTTGAATATGGTTCTCCAATTGGCGAAGGATTATATTATCACATTGGTGGTTTTATGAGAGTTGGTGAAGGCCCTAGAAAAATAGGTTACCAAGGTAATAAAGGAGGTCAATTAAAAGCAAACCTTACTAAAGAATTTAAAAATGGATATGTACGTACCTATTTTAAATATTTAAATGATAGATCTGTAATGTATATGCCAATGCCAGTAAGCTTAACTGGTTCAAACTCTAATCCTACTTTTGGTAATTTACCAGGTTTTGACATTACCTCTGACACTCCTCATTCTATAAATATGCAAAATACATATAGTGTTTACGATGGAAATCCAACTCAAAATGACATGAGAAGTGGTAACAACCCTGTAAGCGCTTCTGTTGGTGCAGAATTTTCTTTTGATTTAGGAGATGATTGGAAAGTAAATGGTAAAGCTAGATACTCTAACAACTCTGGTCAATGGAACGCTCCATTTACTGCAAATGTTGGTACTGTAGCAGATATAGAAACTTTGGTTAGAAATGCTTCAGGAGCAACTGGTGCGTTAACTTTTCAAGATGGTACACCATTTAATCCTGCAAATGGACTAGCTCAAGATATTAGATATTTTGATGTAACTATCGAAGATTTAAGCAACTTTTTTAGCGATATAAAAGTTAAAAAAGCAATTAATGATAACATCGGAGTTACTGTAGGTATGTTCTCTGCAACGCAAAATACTAAAATAGGATGGCAATGGAGTTCTGCAATTTCTGAAGTTGCAGGAAATGGTACAGCAAGATTAGGTGTTTTTGACGGATTCTCACAAGGTGGTGCTTATTCTTTTGGCCAGCCAGTATGGGGTAACTGTTGTCAAAGAAAATACAACACTGTACACAATGTAAATTCTCCTTATGTTGGTGTTGATGCAGAAATTTCTGAAAAATTAAATTTTGATGGTAGTATTCGTTTCGAAAACGTAAATGTAAACGGAACAATAAACTCAGGTCAATTAAGTAATTTAGACGCAAATGGAGATTTAATTGGTTTCGATTATAACAGTGATGGTGTAATTAGTCCTTTTGAAAAAACAATACCAACTATAGCTGGTAATCCAGGACAAGCCATTAGTGATGATTATAATTTTGTTTCTTACTCTGCTGGTTTAAACTATAAAATTAATGATGGTGCTGCTGTTTTTGGTAGATATAGTAAAGGTGCTTCTGGTAGAGCTGCAGATAGAAACACCTATGGTGCAGATGGCTTAGGAGATGTACAGTTTGATGAAATTTCACAATTTGAAGTTGGTTTAAAAAAGAGATTAAATAATGGTGTTTTAAATGTTACAGGTTTTTTAAGTAACACAGATGAAGGTATTAGCAACGAATTAAATAGAACTGTAGGGAATCCTTTTAAAGCTTTAGGTTTAGAAGTAGAATCTGCGTATAGATTTGGAGATTTTAGTATTAATGGCTCTGTTACCTATACAAAAGCAGAAATTGATGGAGGAGCAAATAAAGGAAACAAACCTAGAAGACAAGCAGACTTTGTTTACAATTTTGCACCAACATATTCTTTTGGAGCAGAAAAGCAACACCTTTTTGGAATCACAGTATTAGGTACATCTAAATCTTTTGCACAAGATGATAATGATCTTGTAATGCCAGGTTATGCTTACATTAATGCTGTAGCCAGAGTTAGCTTAACTAAAGGGTTATCCCTAAGTGTTAATGCTAATAATTTATTCGATACAATTGGTGTTACAGAAGTAGAAGGAAATGGAAACATAGCTAACGGTTTAGCAGCGGCAAGAACAATTTCTGGTCGTTCTACAACAATGACATTACAATATAGTTTTTAAAGGAAAGTTTTTTAATTTTTATTGATTTAAATTAAAAATAGAGCCAATGAGAAATTTATTGGCTCTATTTTAAAAAACTATTATCAAGAAAGCTTTTGTTTAATTTCTTGTAAAACAAAACTACAATCATCAAATTCTAAAGATATTTTAAAATGAAACTATTCATAATTACCTTTTTATTATTAACCACTCTTCATAGCAATGCTCAAGAGGTGATTCATCAAAATAAAGAATCAAAAATAGAAAAAATGATTGTTTATGGTAGTGATAGTTGTCATAGTTGTATAGATACAAAAGCTTTTTTAAGAGAAAAAAACATTAAATTCACGTATTACGATATTGATGTAAACAAAGCAAAAGAACAAGAAATGTTAGTAAAACTTCAAAGAAATAATATTTCTATTCAAACTTTAAGCTTACCAGTAGTAGATCATAAAGGAGATGTTTTTTTTAAACAAAGGCAACTTACAGGAGTTTCTAAAAGTTTTAGCTAAAAAAATAGAAAATGATGAAAATTAAAAAACCAAATTTAAGTTTCTGGCAAATCTTTAATATGAATGTAGGGTTCTTAGGAATTCAATTCAGCTTTGGTTTACAACAAACCGCTGTTAATCCTATATTTTCATTTTTAGGTGCAAATCATGAAGATTTACCTTTGTTAAATCTTGCAGGTCCAGTTACAGGTTTAATTATTCAACCAATAATCGGAGCAATTTCAGACAAAACATGGTCTCCACGTTGGGGAAGAAGAAAACCATTTTTTTTAATTGGTGCTTTAATAGGTAGTTTGTGTTTGTTTGCGTTCCCTTATAGTCCATCTCTATGGTTTGCAGTAGGTTTACTTTGGATTTTAGATGTTGGTAATAATATGGCTATGGAGCCTTATCGTGCTTTTGTAGGTGATAAATTACCAAACAAACAATTGAGTTTTGGCTACCAAATGCAAAGTTTATTTGTTGGAGCTGGTATTGTACTTGCCAATGCATCTATCTTTCTTTTTCAAGATTGGTTTGGTGGTGCAGAAACAATAACAGAAAATGCTACCGTTATTCCTAAATGGTTGTATTATTCATTTTTTATAGGTGCAATTCTTTCTATTTCAACCATACTTTGGTCAGTTCTTAAAACACCCGAAATTCCTCCATCAGATATCGAGTTAAAAGAAATTGAAAAACACAATACTTTACCTTTTATTGAGCGAGTAAAAACACCTTTCAAGGAAATTGTTGATGCGATAAAAGATATGCCAAAATTTATGTGGAAATTGTCTGCAGTCTACCTTTTTCAATGGTATGCACTATTTATTTATTGGCAATTTATTTCACCTATGTTTGAAGAAAGTATGGGTTTTAATAAATCGGAAGCATTAAGTCAGGCTGCAAAAATGAATACAACTTACAATATTTCCACCATTGTTTTTGCCTTAGCTTTAGTACCATTAGCTTTAAAATGGGGAGGTAAGAAAGTATATGTAGCAAGTTTATTTTTAACAGGAATTGCAATGCTTGCCATACCACATATTCAAGACCCTGTAACAGTTATATTTCCAATGATTTTGTTTGGCATTGGTTGGGCAGCAATGATGGGAATTCCATACTCTATGGTATCTAAAATTGTACCTCAAGAAAGGCGTGGCGTTTATATGGGAATCTTAAATATGATGATTGTTATTCCTATGGGTATTCAAACATTAACT
>P_2C_Liq_1_UnCtyDRAFT_1000682_pt1 | contig 14119 bp, 10 predicted proteins | sample Pon2CUnioCityCA_2_FD_10234 | JGI IMG/M metagenome (IMG submission 10234)
AGAATGAGGCTTTCGCAACGTGCAAAGATCATGAAATCGTCTGTTACTTGGGCATTTTTACCAGTTTGGATTTTAGTGCAGAAATCTTCTATGTTGTCTTGTGTTTGCGACACATCGGTACCGAACAAAGAGTTCTTTTTTAGCCCTGTCTTATCCTCGATAACAATCGCTGAAACTCCCAAGCGCTCGAGGGTACGTACGGTAAAGGCGAAGTGCTCAGGCTTACCACCTGTGTCGCCATCATAAATCATTGGTTTCGTTGTAACTTCAAAAATTGAGCTGATCGTATTTGCGCGATCTGATGTATCTACGGCCTCGATGTCGGGTTTACCCTTGTTGGTACTGTCCGTCAGCGAGCTGGACCAAACGGCATCGAAAGAACGCTTCTGGCCATTTACGTCAACTTCTAGGTTCTCTGCTATTAGGCTGGAGATACCACTGTGTGTTTCAAGAACACGTACAATGTTCTTGGAGTTTACGAGGCGCTTGAATTGCGCCCGGCGACGGTCTGCGGTCGTACCTTGAGCTTTAACAGCTTTGTTAAGCTTTGTTGAAGATATACCGGACGTATAAGGAACATCAACGAGCTTTCCACCCCACTGTGCGAGGGTTTCGATCACTTGATCGCGCACCTTTGACTGCACTCCACTTTTCCAATCGTCGCCATGAACAACTATGTCAGGCTTCAAAGCTTCAAGATTGGGACGATAATCAAGTGTTTCCTGGGGTACTACTTTGTGAACGCCCTTAATTCCAGAAATAACAGCTTCTCTCTCCTCGTATGTGAGGTAAGGTAAGCGCTTATACGAGGCGATTGCTTTGTCGGTAAGTAGGCCAACCGTGACCTCTCCCAATTTTGAGGCTTCATTAATTATATTGATATGCCCATGGTGGATCATATCTGCGCTCATCCCAACGTATACTGAATTCATGGTGTACTTCCTTTGGTAAGATTAATTACTCTAAAAAGTCTGTTTTCATTCTTTTACGGCGTCGGAAAATTCATCTGACTTCCCATAACGCCCCAACACCAGCACGCCTAAATTCTTGTTCCGCCAAGCAGTTTTGATAGCGTAATCACATGCCAATCAAGCCTGTCAGCAACCCCGTTGTACAAACTGTCGGCTGCTCTCAGAAATTTCCACATCAGCGGTGCTGGCATGGTCTCAGGCAAGAGCGGGTTTGGAGGTGTGTCCGGTGTATGGTTCACGGGAACAAACTCAAGTCGTATGCCGAGGGCTTGCAGTCGCTATAGAATTGCACAAAAGTGCTGCGCCACGGCCCGGCCAATGCGATAGGCAATGCTCTCATCAATGGTCACATCGATTTCGCCGCGAACATCGTAGGCCTTAAAGCATGTGAGTTCAGGCATATTTACGGCTGTCTGCGCGGGGAGGAGCTGGCCTCCCCCACCAGGCCGACTTCTTCTTCAAGCGCTTTTATTTCGGCCTTCAAGGCCTCAAACTCGTCGCGTTTGCGCTCAATGAAGCTGTGCGTGAGTAGGGACTTTTCTCGAATTCCCTTGGGAGTTAAGAGATAGGCATACTGGCCTTTGCGCGGGTTGTTTCTGAAGTTTCCGAGTTTCACGAGGCCCTTTTCAACCAGAGCCGTCAGCACATAATAGGCTGATCCATTTGAGATGCCGACATCTTCAGCCACCTGACGGGTCGATACCTCAGGGTTTTGCGAGATGAGGCGCATGACCCTGAGGCGCACCTCAGCCTGTTGCTCTTCGCGACGACTAGCCAAGATGGGCTTTCACAACGGCTACCGCACCAGACCTCACTTTTACATGAGTATCCGTAATGTTGCGCTTGAATTGTAGGCCTAAAATTATCATCAATGTTCAATTTTGATCTATAGAGAAACATATGTCGAGGCAAGTAGGTAAGTGTAGTTATGATACCTTTCACAGAAACCGTAAGGGAGTAATTTTATTTTAAATCAGAGGATTAGGGAATTGTTATAATTTTTTAGTATATGACCGTATCGAACTTTAGACTAATGATCAGGGTGTAATCCTGTTGTAAAAGAATCGTTATGTGGTTTTGCTCAAGTGTGAGCGTGTAGTGTGGTGTATTTAAGTGGTGCATTGGTATTTGATCCAATTCAAGCCGAACTCATATCGTTTGGCAGAGCGTAATTTGACGCGTCAGGGCTTTGAGGTGTTTCTGCCCATGCAGGAAATCACACGACGAAAGGCCTCTCGCTTTGTTCCCGATCTCAAGCCGCTGTTTCCAGGTTATATGTTTGTGAATGTGGACAGTGATGCCGCTCCGTGGCGTGCAATCAACAGCACGCTGGGTGTTTCACGCTTAGTGAGTTTTGACGGTGTGCCGAAGCCTATGCCACTGCCGCTCATTTCAGAACTCATGCTGCGCTGTGATCCGACAGGCAAGTTGCTCCCACCGGAGACCTTGAGCGCTGGCGACAATGTTGATGTTCTGTCGGGACCATTTGCAAACTTTGTCGCCACGGTTGAAAAAGTCGATGCAGAGCAGCGCGTATGGCTATTGATGGAATTTATGGGGCAAAGCACCAGAGTTCATGTCGCCGCAAATCAGGTGCAAATTTCAAGATAGCATATGCTTGGAAAATTCTAGTCAATTCTGGTGTTCAACACGATGCCTCGTCGGTGCGACTGTCTCGTGGCCGATGTGCAGGGTCTTCACCCTTTGGGGGCAAGCAGAGCGCCGCAGTTTCGGAGCCAGCCACATTCCCATCTTGTATGTTGTGATAAAGATCACTGCGAACATAACACAAGCTATGGCTGCATTTCTTGGGTCAACAGAAAGAAAAACACCTGCCACCATAGGAGTAAAAATAAAGGGCATGGTCATCAGGCTTGCCAGCGGATTTGCAATCCGTCGTTTCTTTCTACCCAAAAGCACAATTTCCACACCACGCATCACCAGTTGATGAAAATGCAATCTATCGGGTTGTGCGATTGGCTTGCCCAGAGATACGCGCCGGCTGATGGCCAACAATGTGTCCGCAACTGGCCAAAAGAATATCAGCAACATTGCAAACGGGGTCACATCTGGGGCGTTCCACAAAATCGATACGGACATCCACACAAGAAGATGGCCAATCACATAGGCCCCTGCATCTCCCAGAAAGATTTTCCCAAATGGAAAGTTGAAAACCAAAAAACCCAAAATGGCAGATGCAATAATGAGGAGAATGTGGCTGTGCTCTGTGAGACCCGCTTGATGGGCAATCGTGGCAAGTGCAAGAGCGGCTGCAAGGGACGTAGACCCTGCAAGACCGTTGAGGCCATCAATAAGGTTGAAGGCATGGCTGATGCCGACAGCCAAAAACAACGAGAACGCTATGGCAAACGGTGACCACTGAAGTACGAGGTCCAGCCCGGGAATCCCAGTGCGCAGCACCCAATGTCCAATCAATGCCATAAATACAACGCCAGAAATAGCCGCTGCAAGCAGCCTTCGCCGTGGACTGGCAAGATAGCCAATATCCTCGGCCAAACCTACACCAAAGACAGGCAAAGCACTCAAGAGTATGAGAGCAAAGACACCCCCAAAAATTTCGTTTTGAGACAATCCTGCTGAAGTGATCAAGGCAGCAAAAATTGCAAGTCCACCAATGCGGGCCGTCGGTTTCAAGTGCGAGGCTTGCACAGCGGAAGTATCTTGGCGCTTCATTGATTGTGTCTTGGTTCTCGCAAACCAGACAATGATCAAAACGCAGAACAAGGCCGATATAGCAAAACTAAACGCTATAAATTCAAAGGGTACATTTGGCATCGGCCAGTCACTTAACATTGTTAACTAATTAAAAGGTCGTTTTACATCGTAACATCAATTACTTGAATTATACTCAATGCTCAATACTCTTCAACGAGTGCCAGCTTAGAGTTGTATATTCCAGCGCTCGAATAAACGTCTTCAGTGCAATATTATTTTGTTGTCTTTCAGCAATATTTTCATGCTCACAAGTCTAGCAATCACAGACGGCTAAGCCACATTAAGATATTGATAATGAGTGTAAAAATTTAGGCATTCAGGTGGCGTAAATTGTGACTTTTCAATCATCGCCGCTTCTCGAGACTTCAATCGGCTTGCCGGAAATCAACCGTTGATAATCGGTTTGAGAAATATTGCCTCTTAGCCTGCCTTGCGGATTCGGTATGCTTTGAATTTTGAGAATTGCACGAGAATACGGCTTTGGTGGGCGAGTCGCATCGGCAGTCTGCTTGCAGGGTTCTATTCCGTCTAGCGGTGGCCAACACCGCTGCGGTTTTCCTTCAGTTTATTGGTCATGCGCGGCTCATTATAGCTGCCCAAACTGAGAGGGACGACTCCTTTATGGGGGCTGATGTTATCAAATCAGAGCGCTGCACCTGATGGCAGGCTGGCTGGGAACGGCGCGCAATTCGATAATGATTAACACTTGACTTGCCGCCGAGAGCGCTGGGCCGCGATGTCTCGCAGCCCGAGCTGGTTCTGCTCATATCTTTACAGCACGACGATACATCAACTTAAATGTGGATGAGGCAAAAGTTGAGGTCGAGTTGCATAAAGATTAAATCGTATTAAAGAGCGAAGTCTTCGATAGATGAACCGCTTTCCAGAGCTTCTACCAGCCACTTTGGCTTACGACCACGGCCTGACCATGTTTTTTCAGGGTTCGCTGGGTCCGCATATTTGGCCTCAACGGGTGCTTTTTTCTTTTTACTTTTGGTGTCGTCGAGCAGTTCATCCAAAGAAAAACCTTTAGATTTTGCCAGCGCTTTCAGCTCGGCCAGAGTTTCTGCTTTTTTACGTTTTTCAAAATCAAATATTGCAATTGCAACTTTGTCTTGGAGCTGTTTGAGCTCCTTGAGAGAAAGTGTATCAAGGTCCATGTTCATATCCTGTTTTGAAATATTGTTTATCAACAATTTTTTTATACATAAGATAAAAATTGAAGCCTGAACAGAGAAATAATAAATGTTTATATATGCTCAGTCTTTGGATTGATGAACACATATTTCAAAGTCGCATTGTTTTGAAACTTTGTTCGTAGAAAAAGTTCAATGCCCTGCAATATTTTAAGGTAACCACTCTTAAGACAAGATTTCAGCCACCACGCGCAATCTTAAGAACAATGACGAAGGCGCTGTCTGACAGGGAGTTGAGCAAGCTCTGCCACAACGAAACTGGTTATTGTTTTGGGTCGGTTTGTTCTACAGGCGATCTTCAGGGGGTTAACAAACTCGCGTTGAGTGCAACGTGTTGATTCCGCTGGCACCGCCAAGGCAGTGGATCGGAATTTGATCAATAAGCTGCCACGGTGCAATGCCCTAAGATCTTGAATTTAAATGGAGGCGGGTACCGGAATCGAACCGGTGTACACGGATTTGCAATCCGCTGCATAACCACTCTACCAACCCGCCTTAAGTGATGCTGCGTGTTACACAATGATGGAAAGATGTGCAAGCGGTGTCGTGCTGTTGTGGGTCCGATGTGTGATTAATCTGAGCTGTGAATGTGTCGCGTGCGAGTGCGGTTAATTATTCGGAAGCAGTGTCGCTCAAGGATCTTAATGGCATCAGTAAGCCCAGCAATGTTTTGAAGTCGTAAATCGGCTTGGTTGAGCCGAATACAATGTCGTTTGGTCTCAGTTCCACTTTGGTAGCAAGGCTCAAACGTGTCGGGTCGGTCGCGTCTAGATGGTAGACGTTAATAGGATCTTGGCCGCGGAGCATATAAACTTCCCATTTTCGAGCTGCTGCTGAGGAAAGCAATCCACCTTCAGCGAATAAAGCTTCCGCCAAAACGGTTCTGGTTTGTGGATTGAGCAGTAACGTTTGTGGCTTTGATCCGCCCCCCATCATATATGCGAATTGTGGGCGATAGTTTATATTTTCCAATTTAACTATATCGCCGCCAGTGAGGTAATAATCGGGAGCCGTGTTTGAGAAAATATGTGGAATAGGGATCCTGTAGGACCGCTTTGATCTTTGTAGCGTCGCTATTTGAAGCAAACTATCATCAATTTCAAAGCCAGCCCTAATCAGTAACTCTTTCAGCGTTAAGGGTCGCTCTGTGATCGTATAAAGGGCTGTGCCTTGCTCGGACTCTGTTACCGCAACATTCACGCCCGCGCCGGTGCCGGCCGTCTTGGAGATGATCAACCCGACTTTTTGAGAATTAAACCCGCTCACTTCCAATTGGAAGCGAGGGTCAATTCCGTTTCTGATCAGAGCGTTAGAAACTTCACTGCGCGCTTGGGCAATACTCTTGCCTTCAAGTTTCAGGAGGCCAGTTTCAATAAACAGGATATTGCCATCAGCGGTGACGCGCGTCGTGCTTGTAACCATGCTGTCTCGCGCCACATCGTCTGTGACGCCCTGTCTGGTGATAAACCGAGTGAGGGACAGAACATCGCCGATCCCTATTTGGTAGGGGATGGGCGATGTGGTTTTAGGAAGGGACGTGCCGATAGAAGACGCAGAAAGATTTTGATTTTCATTGAGCGAATTTTTTCGTGTCAGGAGCAAGTCGAAGGGCTGCTTGTTGAGACTCTCTACGACGCTGGTTGTGAGAGGCACCAGCTTTGCATCAAGATCTTCCTGAAGGTTTCGGTCAACGTCACTGTTGAGTCGAGGCTCTTCCAGGATTTCTGCGCAGCTCACCATGAAGACCAACGAAGACGCAAAAAAGATGTTGGTGAGTTTCATGATTTTTCCAAACATATATTTGCCGTCCAGTTAGAATGCTTTGACGTCTTAGCAATAATATCGCGTTCTGACTTGCCGGGTTTCGTCACGGCCAGACAGATCGCATTGGCATCAGACAGTGCACTCAGTGCAATGGCTGAATACTCTGCAGAGGTGACAATGATTAGGCCAGAATGTTCGAAACTATCGGCATTTTTCAATAATTTTTTGAGCCCGGCTTCCCCGAATATTTCTGTCGGGGATATGTCTGCCGAGGGGGTGAAGAATGTTATATTCTCCACTGACCCTGAGAGGAGCGAGGGGTCAGATGTTGGCTCCAGCGTTAAGCCCTTCGGAATTGCGCCGCCTACAAGAAGCACGCCCACTGGCTTAGCGTTAGGCTGGGTCCGTTGCCGTGATTTGTGAACAAAATTAGCCAGCCATACTGAAAACGGCAAACCGTCAATATCGGATCCGGTTGCGGCTACGATGATGGGTCGGTTGGGATATTTTGAAATCGTTAACGAGGCTTCCCCTAGATCCATTAGGGGTAAACGGGACATTTTCGCCAATGTATTTTGAAGTGTGCCCTTTACCCTTGTTGAGAACGGCATCTTTTTGCTCGGTGGGAAGCCGAGCGCTTGGGCGATCGTGTGCGAAGAATAAATCACGCCGCTGCTCGCATTTAACGCAAGGGTGATTGCCGCGCCAACAAAGCCGCCAAGCACAAGGCCGAGGGCGACAATCAGTGACTTCTTGGGAGCGGAGGGCACTGAAGGGGCCACTGCTGACTGGTATAGTTTCGCTGGTTCTGATTGATACCCGGCCGTTACAGACTGGATTTTCACCTGCTCCATCAAGACATTATACGTCGCTTCTGCAATGGCCGCTTCCCGCCGCAGCGTCGACAGCTGCTCGGTCGACTCCGCAAATTCTTCCGCTTCTTGGCTTAACTCATTTATAGAGCGCTTAATGCGTGAGAGCCGGTCATCTAGAGTGTTGGCAAATGCATCCAGCCTTGTCTTGGATGGAAATTCCCATGCATTGAGCGCCTCAGGGATGCCGAGCAGCCGACGAAAATCAACATCATCTACCACTGAAACTTGCGCCCTCAGGAGGGCAAAGTCTTCCTGCGTGGGCGTGCCTGCCTTTTCGAGCAATTCCGTCACCTCGGCCACGCCATAAGCCATTTCCAGCGTTCTTTCGAGATCTTCCCGCAAACTTGCCATCAACTCGGATCTTTGGGCAAACTCACCAGAGGCTTGCAGGCTATTTGCGAGTGCAAAATTAGCCACCGCCCGTTTTGTTGCCTCCATGTTTGTGAGCGCTTTCGCAAGTTCGCCTGACAAATAGCCCAGTTGTTTGCGCTGTTCTGAAAGCCGTTCTGATTGAGTTTCCTCAATGGCACGCTTCACGATAGCATTTGCGATTGTTGCCGAGCGCTCAGGATCTTCATGGGTCACGACAACTTCTATTGACCCATTTGAGGTCTCGCTCACCTTGACGTTGTCTCGGTATGTTTTAACCACGTCCACATAAGCATCAGCACTTATTGGCGCTTGCTCATTGGCATTGGGTTGGAGCAGCTGCTTGATAGCTTTTATGGCTTTGGCGCTCAGCGTTGGCTCGGACGTTTCCACCGGGTTGAAATACTCATCACCTAATAGGTCTACCTCTTGGTCCAACCTGAGAACAAAATCACGGCCAACCAAGCGGTCAAAAAGCCCTTTGGAGTTGGAGCTAGCATTAACGCCGGCCAAGGCCGCCAGCCCGGAAAATTCAGAGGGCAGTGAGGGGCGATTATTAGCCTGAGTTATCTCAAATACCGCAGTTGAGGTGTATTCTGGCTTTTTAATGAGCGCGTATCCCACAGCAAACACTGTTGCAAACAGCATACAAGCCACCATCAAAGACTTCCCTGCCCAGAGGCTTAACGCTAACTCTTTAAGGTCGATTTCGTCGTCAACGTCCTGTGTCACTGATTACTGCTCACTGATGAATTACTGGATACAATCGGGGCTTTGATATTACTTTTATGTGGACGCTGCAATGAAGCAAAGTCGAAGGATGCCTATTAACGTGTTATGCTTTTGAAGCGTCGTTCACTTGTCGACATTTATTTAAAAATTTGAGCTAAGTTCTTTGTTGTAAAGGATGGTCAGTGCTTCTCTGTAACCGCAAGTTCACTTTAGGCTCTGTGCACATTCAATTTCACTCACGGTGGCTGCAAGTCACGAACAGGCCATACTTATGTATAAGTTTCAACGCGCTAACTGTGTTCAATTTTAGGTGAAACTTATCTATCAGCTTTGCAATCCGTTGTGTCACCACTCCGCCAACTTGCCGTTTCTGGTTCGTGACGCGAATTAGCCGATTCCCAACCCCCATTCCCCACCCCCGCGCAAGGGGCGACGTGCGGCTTTGGATTGAAGGGGCGCGGGGAATGTGTCAGAACCACCCCAGAGATTCTGAACGAACGGGTTCACTTATGACAAATTTTGCCGACAGACGCCGTATGATGGTCGATAATCAGGTGCGTCCTTCCGATGTCACCAAATATCCGATTATCGAAGCTTTGCTGAGTGTGGAGCGCGAGAAATTCGTGCCCCAAGCGCTGCGGGAAGCGGCGTATCTTGGTGAAAACCTTGTGGTTTCCAAAGGCCGTGTGCTCCTTGAGCCGCGCACATTGGCCAAGATGCTGGATGCGCTGGATATTACATCAGACGAGCTTGTCCTCGATCTGGGCGCAGGCATGGGCTACTCCACAGCGGTGATTGCGCAGATGGCGCAGGCGGTGATTGCGGTGGAAGAAGACGAGGCGATGGCCGCTGATGCCGAGGCGCTTTTGGCCGAGACAGGCCTTGTCAACGCGGTTCTGGAGCAGGGGCCAATCGCCGCAGGCGCGCCCCAGCACGGCCCTTATGATGTGATCACTGTGCAAGGCGCGGTTGAAGTCGTGCCCCAAGCGGTCACAGATCAGCTCAAAGAAGGTGGCCGTATGGCGGCCATTTTTGCCGACGGAAATCTCGGAACCGTGCGTATTGGCCTTAAGGTCAACGGCCAGATGAACTGGCGGTTTGCTTTCAATGCGGGTGCGCCCGTGCTCGCGGGCTTTGAACGCGAAGAGGCCTTTAGCCTCTAAGCCGTCATGTGACGGATCAAGCAATAACTTGGAGTGCGCCTGATGCGGCTTGGACTACTGAAAAATGCGTTGCGTGGAACGGGTGTGGCCTTGGCCTTCGTGGCGGGCCTTGCGGCCCCGACAGATCAAGCCCAAGCCGAGACCCTCGCGGATGCTCTTGTCGGCGCTTACAAAAACAGCGGCCTGATTGAGAAAAACCGTGCCGTCCTGCGCGCGGCTGATGAGGATGCCGCGGTGGCGATGTCGGCCTTGCGCCCGATCATTGGCTGGAGCAGCTCGTTCTCCTATGCCTATGTCGATAGTGCAACATTGGGCACGTCTGAGTCCGTTTCGACCACGGTTGGCCTTGCCGCCGAGCTGATGCTCTATGATGGCGGCGCAAACCGTCTGCGCCTTGATATTGCCAAAGAAACCGTCTTGGCGACGCGCGAAACTCTGGTCTCTGTTGAACAACAAGTGCTGATGTCGGCGGTGGATGCCTATTTTGACGTGCGCCGCGCCACAGAGTTTGTCCGTCTGCGCAAGAACAACCTGCGCGTGATCTCTGAAGAGCTGCGCGCCGCGCGCGACCGTTTCGAAGTGGGCGAAGTGACCCGTACAGATGTTGCGATTGCAGAGGCCCGCCTCGCGGCCACCCGTGCGCAGCTTGCCGCCGCCGAGGGCGATCTGGCACGCGGGATTGAAAGCTACCGCGCGGTTGTCGGCTATACGCCCAGAAACCTGACCGCGCCCAAAGCGATCAAATCGCCCGCCAAAACACTCGACAGCGCCAAGGCCCTCGCCATGCGCACCCACCCCGATCTGAAACGTGTTCAGCATCAGGTGAGCGCTGCCGAAGCGGGTATCCTTGTGGCCGAAGCGGCCAAGAGGCCGCAGCTGAAAATCACCAGCAGCATTGGTGTTTCGGACACTGTCAATTCCATCAATGGCAGCGACACCGCGAGCTTTGGCCTGTCCGCGTCTGCGCCGATCTATCAGGGTGGCCGCCTCAGTGCGCTTGAGCGCAAGTCGCGCGCCCAGCGGGATGCGGTCCGTGCCGATCTTCATGTGGCACAGCTGCAAATCGCGCAGAATGTCGGCAATGCTTGGGCACAGCTAAGTGTCGCGCGGGCCACATCCGCCGCCAGCACCCAGCAAGTGAGCGCCGCAGAGGTGGCCTTCCGAGGCGTGCGCGAAGAAGCAACTCTTGGCGCGCGCACCACGCTGGATGTGCTGGATGCCGAACAAGAGCTTCTGGACGCCCGTGCCAGTCTCCTCTCCGCCCAGATCGACGAGCTGCGTGCAGGTTACTTCCTCCTCGCAACCATGGGGCTTCTCACGGCAGAGCAGCTCAATCTCAACGTGCCAAGCTATGATCCCGCCGCCTATTACAATCTTGTCAAAGCGGCTCCGACCAACAGATCAAAACAAGGCCAGCAGCTCGATCAAGTGCTTAAATCACTCGGTAAAAAGTAAAATCGTTCATATCTGTTGTGAGAATCTCGGCCCCGCGTTACTATTGGGGCGAGGCAAGAGTGGTATAAAGTTATGTCAGATCCCGTCACGAACGTGGAAATAGAAGACGTGTTGTCGTCAATCCGTCGGCTGGTGTCCGAAAGCGGCGGGGCCGGTGCGGATGCACGCGCGTCTAAGGCCAGCACTTCTTCGCCTCAGGCCCAATCCCTCGCGGATGACGCTGCGGATCAACAAGACCCTGCGCCCGCGCCCGAAGCCAATACGGGGGCCAAAGCAGGCCTCGACAAGCTCGTTCTGACGCCGTCTCTTCGGATCGCGGAAGCGCTCGCTTTGCCTCCCGAGGAAGAGGAGAAGACCGCCGCGCAAGACCCGCAGGACCAAGCGGCGCAAGCCGACACGGCCCCCGAGGCAGAGCCAAAAGAGGCTCAAGAGCCAGAGGCCCAAGCGGCGCCAGTCCCTGAAGAGGTCAGTGCCCTCGCCGATGCCCAAGACGATAAAATCCCCCCGTCACAGCCAGAAGCGGCAGCTGGCGAGAGCCTGAAGCGGCGCATAGAACAGCTTGAAGCCGCGGTTTCCACACAAGACGAAACCTGGGACGAAGACGAAAGCGACACTGGCAGCGAAAGTCACACTGGCAGTGGAGACGCCCTGCCATGGGAAGACCACAACAGCGAGGCCATTGAGCCTGAACAGGCGACATATTTTTCCGAAGTCTCTGATGAGGTTGAAGACGACGCTGGCGATCTGGCCGAAGATATCGCAGAAACCCCGTCAGAACAGTCTTCAGAACAACCCATAGACCCGGCCCCAACACCCGAAGAACCAGCACAAGACTCCTATGATTTTCTGGCGGGTGACGAAACGCTGATTGATGAAGATGCGCTGCGCGAAATGGTGGCCGATATCGTGCGCCAGGAGCTGCAAGGCGCATTGGGCGAGCGGATCACCCGCAATGTGCGCAAGCTCGTGCGCCGCGAGATTCACCGCGCGCTGATGGCGCAAGAGTTTGAATAGCTTAGGGTCCTGACCCTAGGCCTGCGCGGCAATCTNTAAAATTTTATCTATATCGAGATGCTCTTCCAGATGCGCCGCCAGCGCGTCCAGAACCGCGTCGACATCCGCGTCATAANTCAGGTTTGAACTGGCGTCATAGCTCTGCAAAAAGGCGGCGCGATAGCTGTCTGATGTNAACAGCCCGTGCAAATAACAGCCCCTGATCCGCCCGTTGGCACTCGCCGCGCCATGGGCNGCGCCTTCAACGGTGAGCCAGCCGCGCCCGCAATCGGCCCCTGTGGTCTCNCCCAAGTGGATTTCATAGCCGCTGATCGGCGCGTCTGTCGCCGTATCTGCTGCCTCTGTCAGTTGCACCCGCTTTTCAGGGCGCATCACGGTGACCACATCCAAAAGCCCGAGGCCCGCCACAGAGCTGACCGCGCCCTCAAGCCCCTCAGGGTCGGCAATCTCGCGCCCCAGCATCTGGTAGCCCCCGCAAATGCCCAAGAGATGTCCGCCACGGCGGATATGGGCCGCAATATCAATATCCCAGCCCTGCGCGCGCAAAAAAGCGAGGTCCGCGATGGTCGATTTGCTCCCCGGCAAGATCACAAGCGTCGCATCTGCGGGGAGGGGCTGCCCGGGCGGCACCATAACAAGGCTCACATCCGGTTCGGAGGCCAGCGGATCAAAATCATCAAAGTTGGCAATCCGCGACAAGAGCGGCACCGCGATCTTGAGCTTGCCGTCGCCGCCAAGCCCCAGCTCTGGCGCATCCTCCGCAGGCAGGCGGCAGGCCTCAAAAAACCACGGCACAACGCCCATAGAAGGCCAGTTGGTAAAGGCTTCGGTCGCCTTCAACCCGTCATCAAAGAGGCGCACATCGCCGCGAAACTTGTTGATAATAAACGCTTTGATATGGGCCGCGTCTTTGGGCGGCAAAACAGCCTGCGTCCCCACGATCTGCGCAATCACCCCGCCTTTGTTGATATCCCCCGCCAAAATCACAGGCACATTGCCAACCTCGGCAAAGCCCATATTGGCAATATCCCCTTGGCGCAAATTGATCTCGGCAGGGCTGCCCGCGCCCTCGACAATCACCAGATCATACTGCGCCTTAAGCCGCCCAAAGCTCTCCAGCACAGGGCCGATCAGGCTCTGCTTTTTCTTGCCAAAGTCGCGCGCGGCCTGTGTGCCGACGCGCTTGCCCTGCACAATCACTTGCGCGCCGGTTTCGCTTTCGGGCTTTAAGAGCACAGGGTTCATATCGGTGTGCGGCGCAATCCGGCAGGCCAGCGCTTGAAGCGCCTGCGCGCGGCCGATCTCGCCGCCGTCTGCCGTCACAGCGGCGTTGTTTGACATATTCTGTGGCTTGAATGGCGCAACGCTGAGGCCACGGTTGGCCGCCGCGCGGCATAAGCCCGCCACAAGAAGCGACTTGCCCACATCAGAGCCGGTGCCCTGTATCATCACTGCTTTGCTCATCGGTGCTTTTCCATATGTCAGACACAAAAAAGGCCCCCAAAGGAGGGCCGATTTTGCAAAATAGAACGGTAGACTTAGGCCGCTTCGGCCTGTGCCGCAGCGTTGCGACGCTCGCTCTCTTCGCGCGACAGCGCAACAGAGGTGCGAACCCCTTTGGACACAAAGTCCATCAAACCGGTTACAACGCGTTCGTTCGGGTCAATCCCCGCACAAGACAGCACTTCACGGCCATCACGCGAGCGGGCCCAGCGCGCAATTTGCTCAGGGCCGTTGCCATACTTCTTATCATCGGCGATAGCATCGTCGAGGGCAGCCAGTACCACGGCTGCAAATAGTTTACGTGCACGGTTGCCTTGCTCGTTATTGAAGGCCGTGCCGTC
>P_2C_Liq_1_UnCtyDRAFT_1000684_pt1 | contig 14103 bp, 10 predicted proteins | sample Pon2CUnioCityCA_2_FD_10234 | JGI IMG/M metagenome (IMG submission 10234)
CAGAGTGGAAACTCTCTTATGATGGTCGTAGAAAGGAACCTATTGATTTACCAGTAAAGTTTCCATTATTACTGGCTCAAGGTGCAGAAGGAATTGCAGTAGGTTTATCAACTAAAATATTACCACACAATTTTGTGGAATTGATAGATGCTTCTATCAAATATCTGAAAGGAAGAAGTTTTAAAATTGTACCTGATTTTTTAACAGGCGGAATTGCAGATTTTTCTAATTATAATGATGGAAAACGTGGAGGGAAAGTTCGTATTCGAGCAAAAATTTCTCAACTAGATAAAAAAACCTTAGTTATAAATGAAATTCCATTTTCAACCACAACCTCTTCATTAATAGACAGTATTCTAAAAGCAAATGATAAGGGAAAAATTAAGATAAAAAAGATAGAAGACAATACAGCTGCAGAAGTAGAAATTTTGGTGCATTTACCACCAAATGTCTCTCCAGATAAATCTATTGATGCTCTATACGCATTTACAAATTGCGAAACTTCTATATCTCCTTTATGTTGTACAATTCAAGATAATAAACCTGTTTTTTTAGGCGTCTCTGAATTGCTAAAACACTCTACAGATTTAACAGTAGAGTTGTTAAAACGAGAATTAGAAATTCAGTTAAACGAGCTAGAAGAACAATGGCATTTTGCTTCTTTAGAACGCATTTTTATCGAAAATAGAATTTATCGAGATATTGAAGAAGAAGAAACTTGGGAAGGTGTAATTGCGGCAATTGATAAAGGTTTACAACCTCATATCAAACATTTAAAAAGAGCAGTTACAGAAGAAGATATTGTTCGTTTAACAGAAATTCGTATCAAGAAAATATCAAAATTTGATATTGATAAAGCCAAACAACATATAGAAAGTTTGGAGGATAAAATTGCAGTTGTTAAAAATCATTTGGATAATTTAATAGAGTTTGCCATTGATTACTTTAAAAATCTAAAAGAAAAATACGGAAAAGGAAAAGAGCGTAAAACAGAAATTCGAGTTTTTGATGATATTGTTGCCTCTAAAGTAGCAATGAATAATGTGAAATTGTATGCAAACAGAGAAGAAGGTTTTATAGGAACTTCTTTACGTAGAGATGAGTTTGTATGTGATTGTTCTGATATAGATGATATTATCGTCTTTAGAAAAGATGGTAAAATGATGGTGACTAAAATCGATTCTAAAACCTTTGTTGGTAAAGATATTATTCATGTGGCTGTCTTTAAAAAGAAGGACAAACGTACTGTGTATAACATGATGTACAAAGACGGAACAAGAGGGCCAAGTTATATGAAGCGTTTTAATGTAACCTCTGTAACACGTGATAAAGAATACGATTTAACCAATGGAAGCAAAGGCTCTAAAGTTTTATATTTTACAGCAAATCCTAATGGAGAAGCAGAAGTTGTAACCATTAATTTACGCGCAGTTGGTAGCATTAAAAAACTAAAATGGGATATTGATTTTGCTGATTTAGCCATTAAAGGACGTGGAGTTCGTGGAAATACCATTACCAAATTTGCTATAAAAAGTATCGATTTTAAAGAAGCAGGAGTATCAACATTAAAACCTCGTAAAATTTGGTTTGATGATGCTGTACAACGATTAAATGTTGATGATAGAGGTGAGTTGTTGGGAGAATTTAGAGCAGAAGATAAGTTGTTAATTATTACACAAAGTGGAAAAGCAAAAGCAGTAAAACCAGATTTGGCAATGCATTTTGATGATGATATGATAGTTTTGGAAAAATGGAACCCCAAAAAACCAATTTCTGCTATTTATTTTGATGGAGAAAAAACACGCTATTACATCAAGCGTTTTGTTATTGAAACTCCAGATAAAGAAGAACTATTTATTTCTGAGCACGCAAAGAGTCAGTTAGAAATTGTGGCAACAGATTACAGACCTGTAGCAGAAGTTGTCTATTCTAAACGAAGTATAGAAAATGAGATTGTAGATTTAGAAGACTTTATCGCAGTAAAAGGAATTAAAGCTTTAGGGAATCAATTAACTACAGAGAAAATTCGTCAAGTAAATTTATTAGATTCTTTGCCTTTTGAAGAACCTGAGCAGCCAACATCAGAAGAAATGGAAGTAATAGATGAAGAAGTAATTGAAGATAAATTACCAATTGATTTACCTGTTGTAGAAAAGAAGGATTCTGAAATAGCTTCAGTACAGAGCAAAGAGGATAAAAAGAAAGATTTACTAAAAAAAGCAATTCAAAAAAAGAAGGGTAATACAGATGATAGTCAGCAATCTTTATTTTAAGTAATGAAGTTAAAACACCTTTATTTAGCATTATCTGTTTTAGGAGTTTGTTATACGTGGTACTATAATATTCAATGGTTTCAATCCGTTGAGAATCCCTCACTTTTAAACTTCTTTCAAGATGCTCAACTAAACTTTGCAGGAAAATCTTTTGGTGCAGATTTAACAGTTGTCTGTTTAACTTTCTTTACTTTTATGATTCCTGAATCTATTCGATTAAAAATTAAATATTGGTGGATTTTAATTCCATTAACATTCTTTATCGCAATTGCATTTACCTTTCCTTTATTTCTATATATGAGGGCAAAAACCATTGAAGTAATAGAAAATGAAAATTAAAATACTAGTTTTTTTCTTTTTCATTTCAGCATGTGTTTTTGCGCAATCTGAGACTTATTATTTTAAAGATGCCTCTAATACGCTAACATTAGAAGAAGTTTCTAAGAATGAGTTTAAGGTTTTAAAACAACAAGTTTTAGAAACATATTCTAATGCTTCTTATTGGTTTAAGATACCTGCATATCCTACAGATTCAGAATATATCGTAAGAATTTTATATGAAAGAATTAATGATGCAGATGTCTATCAGAATTCTCATCGTATTAATAAAATGTCCAATCAAAGGTATTTGAGTTATCAATTTTCTAGAGAATATGATGTTTACGTAAAAGTGACTCCAAAGCTACATTCATATATTCCTATTGAGGTTGAAGTTGAGAAAGAATCAATAGAAAAAGAGCAAAACCACTTGTTGTTTAATGGGTTCTATTATGGGTTTACATTTTTGGTAATCGTATATAATTTATTATACTTTTTTCTATTTAAAGATGATGCTTTTTTATATTATTCATTATTCTTAACTAGTATGAGTTTTGGCGTTTTTATAATGGATGGAATGCTTAATTTTTATGAGTTAAGTGTAGAAATGAAAGATATTTTAATGATCTTAAATTATATCTTTTTAGCTTATTTTTCGTCTAAATTTGCAAACAGTTATTTATTCTTAGAAATGTATTTTCCAAAATTAAAGAAGTTTAGTTATGGTATTGGTGCTTTTGTTATTTTGCTAGGAATCTCATATTTAATTTTAAAAAATTATTATTTTTTACTTTCACTAAACATATTGGTTTTTTCTTTACTTATTATTTATTGGATTTGTTCTCTTTTATTATATGATAAAAACTTTTATACTAAGATTTTGGTCTTTGCATATGTAATTCTTCTATTTTCTGCAATAGATTTCTTTGTGCTCAAATTTTTAGGGATTTCATTTATTAATATAAATTCGACAACTATTAAGATTGGTTCTTTTATAGAAATGATTGTTCTTTCTATCGCAGTTTTATATAGGATGAATATTTTGAAAGAAGAAAATAAATTGATGCGAAATGAGATTATTACCTATTCAAAACAATTATCAAATTTAGAGGATTTTAAATATGATGATGAAAAATCTGCTATTGATGAATTAAGTTACAGAGAAAGACAAATATTTAATTTAATTATTTCCGGAAAAACCAATAAAGAAATTGCTTCTGAACTTAATATTTCTATTAACACTGTAAAGTTTCATTTAAAAAATATTTACGATAAGTTAAATATAAAGAGTAGAAAAGAAGCACTAGCACTTGATATAATTTAGCGTTTATTTAAGTAAATACTAAAAAACTACCCATAAACTACCCTTGTTTTTAATAAAGTATAACTATGTTATTGTTAAATTTGTGAAAGAATTATTAATCCCCCAATTCATATTATAGCCTTCGGTATTTACTTGCTGAAGGTTTTTTTTGTACTACTTTTTTTTAAGTAATTAACTATTGCATTTTTTCAAAGAATGTTAATTTGTAATTTGGTAATAGTTTAGGATTGGTAATTTTAATAATATCTTTTAATACTAAATCTGGTCTTGTTGGTGCCAGTTCGTAATAAATTACTCCACCAGTTTTTCCTTTTTTAGTGGATGGAGTATAAATTGTATTATTTTGAAAGGCTTTGAATTTAGCATACAATTCATTGCTACTCAATAATTGTTCTTTGGATGAAAAATAACCAGGAGCAATCCAAAAATCAGCATCTTCTCCTTTGTCAAAAACACTTTCAAAGCTTAATGATAAGCTTCCTTTTCCAGAAGAATCTTGCCATAAATAATTCAAGTTTGCATCTTCTAAAAATTGAGCTACAAAGCTATCACCAGCAGGTAAATTCCAAATATCTTTACTCATAATAGCGCCAGATAATACTGATGGTTTTTGTGTAGTTTTTAAGGCTGTTTTTTTAGCATTTAAATAATTAGCTTCAATGAGATTAAAAATACTATCAGCTTGTTGTTCTTTATCAAATAAAACACCAAAAAATTTAATCCATTCAGCTCTACCTAAAGGAGTTTCTTCTAGCCAATCTCCATTGTAAACGACATTTATACCCGATTTTTTGATAGTGGTTAGAGATTTATCAGCAGCAGAAACACTATAGCCAACTACCAAATCTGGTTGTAAATCCAATAAAATTTCAGTATTCAATGAGCTTTCTTTTCCAATTTCTTTAATCTTTCCAGCATCAATTAAGGCTCTTGTTTTTTTTGAGGAAACATACTTAGCATAAGGAAACCCAATAATTGATGTTTCTTCATTTAAGTATTCAACCATTGGGATGTGAGTGGTTGAGGTTACCACAATGTTCTCAATTGGAACTCTGATGTTTACATCTGTATGTTTTATTTTTTTGGATGAGTTACTATTGTAGATATTGTATTCAAAAAATTTATCAGAATTTTGATACGCTGATTTTATAATTAGTTTTTTACTTCCGTTTTTATCAATAATATCAAAACCTTTTGCATATTTTATGGTGCTTTTTTCATTTTTTTTGATATTGTTTTTCACAGATTCTTTTTTACAAGAATAGCTGATAATCAATAAAAAAATCAATACTAATTGTAAACGTTTCATTATGAATACACCTGGTTTTCTTGTTCTTGGACTCTAATAAATGTAGTTCTTTTGGTGAGTTCTTTTAATCTTTTTGCACCCACATAAGTACATGTAGAACGTATTCCGCCTAAAATATCAATAATAGTATTTTCGATATCACCTCTAAAAGGAACTTGTACTGTTTTTCCTTCAGAAGCTCTATAGTTGGCAACACCACCAGCATGTTTATTCATAGCAGTTTCAGAACTCATACCATAAAAAACTTTGAATTGTTCTCCGTTTTTATCAATCAATTCACCACCACTTTCTGTGTGACCTGCCAACATTCCACCCAGCATTACAAAATCTGCACTTCCTCCAAAAGCTTTAGACAAATCTCCAGGAATTTTGCAACCACCATCAGAAATAATATGACCTCCCATTCCGTGAGCAGCATCAGCACATTCTATAATTGCGGATAACTGTGGGTATCCAACTCCTGTTTTAACGCGAGTTGTACAAACAGATCCTGGACCAATACCAACTTTAATAATATCTGCACCTGCCAACAATAATTCTTCAACCATTTCTCCAGTAACAACATTCCCTGCTATGATAACTTTATTAGGATGGTTTTTTCTAATTTTCTGAACAAACTTTACAAAATGTTCGGAATAACCATTTGCAACATCAATACAAATAAAATTAATTTGAGAAAATTCATCTAAAATAGTTTTTACTTTCTCAGAATCTTCTTTTCCTGTACCAGTACTAATAGCAATGTTATTTAATGTTTTGTTAGAAGCATTTTTGGCAAAATCTCTCCACTCTTCAATAGAATAATGCTTATGAATAGCTGTAAATAAATGATGTTTGGCTAATGCAGTCGCCATTTCAAAAGTTCCTACAGTATCCATATTTGCAGCCATTATTGGGATACCTTTCCATACAACATCACTATGAAGAAAAGTAAATTCTCTTTCTAAGCTTACTTGCGATCTTGATTTTAACGTAGATCGTTTCGGACGAATCATTACATCTTTAAAACCTAATTTTAAGTCGTTTTCAATTCTCATAAGTCATAAAACATTTAAAAGTTAAAGGTATAAAATTTGTGTTCGATTTTATTAGAATCTTAAAAAGAATACAACTACTTTTGTTAAGATTTTGGTTTTGATGCAGAAATTATTTTGCATCAAATTAAAAGGGAATCTGGTGAAAAACCAGAACTGTTCCCGCAACTGTAAGCTATAAAGCTTGTAACTAATTCTTTAACCACTGTTTGTATAAATGGGAAGGTTTGTTACAAGACGCAAGTCAGGAGACCTGCCATTTTCACGAGTTAAAAACTTTCGGGATAAAAGTTTATGTACTAATTTCTATATGTACACAAAATTTACCTGATTTATTGTATCAATTAAATCATTAAAAATGAACAAACAATTTGTAATTGTTAGTGCTTTGGCATTTAGTTTTGCCTGCACAAACCTTTTTGCACAAAAAAAACAAACGCAAAAAGAGAAAGTAGAAGCCTTAGACGAAGTTGTAATAACAGCAACAAAGTTTAAAACCAGTAAAAAAAATATTGGAAAAGTAGTTTACAAAATTAATCAAGAGACTATTAAAAATAGTCAAGGAAGAACAGTTGTAGATTTATTAAATGATGTTCCTGGAATTGAAATTAATGGTAATTTTAGTACTAAAGGACAAAATTTAGGATATTACATAAGAGGAGGAAGAAATAGGCAAGTTGCCATTTTAATTGATGGTGTTAATGTAAATGATCCTTCTTCTTTTAGTGGAGATTTTGATTTACGACAAATAGACATCAATCAAATAGAAAGTATCGAAGTTTTAAAAGGTGCGTCATCTACTTTATATGGTACTGGAGCTGCAACAGGTGTTATTAATATCATCTTAAAAAAATCATCAAAAGATAGCTTTTCTGGAACTTTTACTTCTTCTGTAGGAACAAATTCATCAAGCGAAAATAATGTTGTTTCTGCAAAAGAATTTACTACCAATTTTAATTTTAATGGAACTTTGGGTAAAGTAGATTATTTATTGGCTTTAAATGCAAACGGTTCTGCTGGTTTATCTGCTGCAGAAAGTACCACAAACACTCAATTTGAAGAGGATAGGTTTTCAAGAGAAAATGTATTATTAAAATTAAATTATCACATCAACAAAAAAATAAAAGTTGGAGTTTTTACGAGTATAGATGAATTTTCTACTGATTTTGATGGATTTGATTACGATCCTGTAACTTTTGCAAGTATTCCAGCTGATAAGAATAATAAACTAAGTAGCTCTCAAAAAAGATTAGGTGTAAATGCTGATTACAAATATCAAAAAGGAGAATTGAAAATAAGGACTTTTTTAACTGATATAGAACGTAATGAAACCCCTTCTAACGATTTTTTTAGAGGTGAGGTTTATGGGTTTGATATTTTTAATAATTATAAGTTTACTTCTAACTTTTCTTTTTTATTGGGTTTTACTGCTCAGTTTCAAGATATGGAGCAAAAAACTTCTTTCAGTACAATAGAAATAGGGAAAGGAAAACAGCATTTTTATGATCCATATGTATCTTTTAACTATGTTTCTAACTTTGGGCTAAACCTAAACTTAGGAACGCGTGTAAATGTTCATAGCGAATATGGTAGCAATTTGGTGTACAATATAAATCCATCTTATAATTTTAAAATCAATGATAATGATGTAAAAATATTTGCTTCTTACAGTACTGCTTTTGTAACACCAACATTGTCTGAGATTTTTACAAAATTACCTTCTATTAATGAATTGTTGCCAGAAGAAGATATTACAATTGAAGGTGGTTTTAGTTTTAATATGGATAAGCTATCATTTAACGCAACTTATTTCTATAGAGAGGAAACTAATAAAATTGGTTTTGATCCTAGCACTTTTCAAACAATTAATGATTTTGGAACTTTTTTAGCAAAAGGAGTAGAAGCAGAAGTTACATTTAAAGCTTCACAAAAGTTACGTTTGTTAGCTAATTATACTTTTATAGATAGAGATGAAACCTTGCTACTTAAAATACCTCAAAACAAGTTTTTTGCAAAAGTAAATTACCAATTGCTTCCATTTACCTTTACATCATTAAATTACAGATTTGTTGATGAAACAAAAGATTTTGGTAATGTAGATTTAGCTTCTTATTCTATTGTAGATTTCTTTATAAACCACAGTTTATTAGAAGGTAAAGTTACTTTTTATGGAGCAATTACCAATATTTTTAATGAGGATTTTCAAGAAATTGCTGGTTTAACAACAAGAGGTAGAAATTATAATTTAGGTGTAAAAATTAAATTATAAAAAATAAATTCAGAAAGTATAAAGGCTCCATTTTTGGAGCCTTTTTTTATAAAAGTTTTTTTACTTCACTTTTAATAAAATCGATGGCAGTATCTGTAGGTGGCAAGGTTTTAGAGTAATCTATTAGTAAATTTTGGCGTAAATCATTAGCTGAATTAGAAATTTCTGCAACTTGTTTTAATTTATTGATAGTTGCATTTTTTGCACCTAAAATAGCAGTCCAAGTTTTATCTGAAATATAAATTTGTTGCACCAAATTGTGTTCAAATTCTTGCTCTATATTTGATATTAAGAGTTGTAAATAATCTTCAGATTTATCAGAAATGGGTTTAATACGAACTACAATTTTTACAGGATTAATACGTTCGCAAAACAATAGCATACGTTCATATGATTGTAACTTTATTGGCAAAGCTTCTTTTTTCTTTTCAGCTAATAATTCTAGCTTCTTTTCTGCATTTTGCTGACGAATAAATCCGTTAAACATATAATAAGCTACAAAACCTGTAACAGCTGCAGGTAAAATGTATGCAATACTTTCCATAAGTTTATCTTCCATAAATTACAATAGATTTAATAGATACAAATATAAAACTCCTAAAAGTATTGCAATTCCAAAACTCAATAAAGTACCAATTAAAATATATTCGGTAAGTTTTCTATCTTTAGAAGATGTTAAATCTCCAAATCGAAAAACAGATTTTGCAGCTAACAAAAAACCAATAGCTTCCCAATGATTGGTAATCACAAATGTAAAGACAAATAAACGTTCTAAAATTCCGATATAACGTCCTGCTTTTGCTAAAGAATCATCATTTTCTTTTTTACTTTCAGGATTCCACTGAGTGATTATTATTTTGATAATTATTGCAGAGACAAAACTTGTTAAAAGCAAAAAAATAAGCAGTAATATGTTTTTCTCATTAATTACCTGTTCTATAGAAAGTTTAAAATCAACATAAATAAATGTAGTTATTAGTAAAATTATAAGGTGTAAAAGTTGGTCTATAAAAAACCAAATTCGCTTGGTTTTTTCTTGTTGTAGATAAAGCTTTAATAAATCAATTAAATAATGAGAAATTATAATTAAAAGAAAACCTAACCAGTATTTTTGTGCATTAAATTGAAGAACAATTAGTAAAAGCAAAGAATGAATACTAATATGGAAATATAGTTTAGAGGAACCAATTTTTTTTTCTTCTTTGTTCGCAACCCATTTTTCTGATTGAAAAACAAAATCTCCTAGTATATGAGCCAACAACAACTTTAAAAAGATAAGCATATTTAGATTTGTGTTTTTTGTTCTATTAGTTTTCTAAAATGACTTTCTAACTTCATAATGGCATCAAAACCAGCTCTTTTTTGTCGCTCACTAACACTACTTTGAGTTATCCCTAAAATAGTTGCAATTTCTTTTTGAGTCTCGTTTTCTGGTTGTAATGAAAGTTTAAAAACTTCTGCTGAATTTTTTGTCCAAGAATTCATAGTCAATAATGCTAAATCAAATGCAATATTTAACTCTTCATCTATTTTAGGCCAAGGTGTTTTTATGGCAATTGTTTGTTTTTTTAAATAATTATCAAAAGCAAAACCAGAATTAATAAATGCTTCGCCATTAGATTCTGTTATTTTAGGTGAAATAAAATCTTTTGTACCAATACCAATACCAATTCTAACATCAATATTTAGTGTAGATTTTAAATGTGATTTTAACTGTAGCGCTGCATTAAATGCAGCAGCAGAATTTTTTATTTCTAATTGAAAACTGTCTCCTCTGTAAATTTCCCATGTTTCTGGAGAATCGCCAAAAGTATTTAATATTTCTTTTAGACTATTTATCCAAGATATATTCTTAATCTGTCTTGATTTTATAATATCTCCTGTTAAAATACTTGTCATTGTTTTTAGTAATTTATGTAAATGTACACTTTAATTTTCTAAAAATCAAAAATATCGGCTTTAAAGCAGATATTTGTTAATATTGGCTTTAAAGCAGATATTTTAATTAATCTGATGAGAGCTGAATTTATATTTTAAAATGTTGTGAATAAAAACTAACAATCTTCTTTTATAAAAACGAATAGTTTAGCTAATTTCACACTTTCAAATTCTTTCAAAAAATACTATTGAGTACTTATTTAAATTCTTTAAACGAAGCACAAAAACAAGCTGTTTTACAAAAAGACGGACCAATGATTATTATTGCTGGTGCAGGTTCTGGAAAAACACGTGTATTAACCTATAGAATTGCACATTTAATGCAACAGGGTGTAGATGCATTTAATATTTTATCGCTCACATTTACCAACAAAGCAGCAAGAGAAATGAAAGAAAGAATTGCTGGAGTTGTAGGTGCAAGTGAAGCTAAAAACTTATGGATGGGAACATTCCACTCTGTTTTTGCAAGAATTTTACGTTCTGAGGCTGATAAATTAGGTTTTCCTTCAAATTTCACCATTTACGATACTCAAGATTCTTCTCGTCTGTTGTCATCAATTATTAAAGAAATGAATTTGGATAAAGAGCGATACAAGGCAAAACAAATTCAGCATAGAATATCATCATTTAAAAATAGCTTAATTACGGTTAAGGCTTATTTTAATAATTCTGATTTGCAAGAAGCAGATATGCATGCTAGCAGACCAAAAGTTGGAGATATATATAGAGCATATGTAGACAGATGTTTTAAAGCAGGAGCAATGGATTTTGATGATTTATTGTTAAGAACCAATGAATTGTTAGCACGTTTTCCTGATGTTTTGGCAAAATATCAAGATCGTTTTCGATACATTATGGTAGATGAATATCAAGATACAAACCATTCTCAATATTTAATTGTAAAAGCGTTAGCAGATCGTTTTCAGAACATTTGTGTTGTGGGTGATGATTCGCAGAGTATTTATAGTTTTAGAGGTGCAAATATTCAGAATATCTTAAACTTTCAGAAAGATTATCCTGATGTAAAAACGTTTAAATTAGAACAGAATTATCGTTCTACAAAGAATATTGTAAACGCTGCTAACTCAGTAATCGCAAGAAACAAAACCAAATTAGACAAAGAAGTTTGGACAAGTAATGACGCTGGAGATTCTATCAATGTCATGCGTACTATTTCTGATGGTGAAGAAGGTCGTTTTGTGGCGCAATCTATTTGGGAAAACATGATGAATCATCAACTAAAACCTGATGATTTCTGTGTATTATACAGAACAAACTCACAATCAAGAGCTATTGAAGATTCATTGAGAAAGAAAAATATCGATTATAAAATTTATGGTGGTATTTCATTCTATCAGCGAAAAGAAATTAAAGATATTTTGTCTTATTTGCGTATTCTCATCAATCCAAATGATGAAGAGGCATTAAAAAGAATCATTAATTATCCTGCACGTGGAATTGGAGCAACAACTATAGACAGATTAACGATTGCTGCAAATCATTATAAGAAATCGATTTTTGAAATCATAAAATATATTGATAAAATTGATGTTAAAATCAATGCTGGAACCAAGAACAAGTTGCAGAATTTTATGAACATGATTTTACGTCTGCAAATTGAAGCACAAACTAAAAATGCTTTTGAAATTGCAGAAGAAGTAGTGAAACTAACTCGATTAATTAAGGATTTAGAGAAAGACGGAACCCCAGAAGCAGTAAGTAAGGTAGAAAATGTTCAAGAACTTTTAAACGGTATAAAAGACTTTATTACAGATAAAATAGAACAAGGAGAAGATGCTTCTTTAACCGCTTTTTTAGAGGATGTGGCATTAGCTACCGATTTTGATAATAAGAAAGATGATGATAAACCAACAGTGTCCTTAATGACTATTCATCAATCTAAAGGTTTAGAATATCAGTACATTTATATAGTTGGTTTAGAAGAAAATTTATTTCCTTCTGCAATGAGTATGAACACCAGAAGCGAGTTAGAAGAAGAGCGTAGATTGTTTTATGTAGCGTTAACTAGAGCAGAAAAAGTTGCTTATTTAAGTTATGCACAAACACGTTATAGATGGGGGAAATTAGTTGATGCAGAACCTAGTCGTTTTTTAGAAGAAATTGATGATCAATTCTTGAATTACATTACGCCAAAAGTTCCAGAACCATCTGTAAATCGTTTTGTTGATAAGAGTTTATTTGATGATGCTCCCAAAGGAATTCGTTTTCAAAAACCAATTCAGCGCAAGAAACAAGAACGCGATTTATTAAAAAAGAAAGAAATTACCATTACTAAAAACCTAAAAAAAGTATCTCAAGCGACATCAAAAACCAATCTATTTGACGGAAAAATTGCTGTTGGTAATATTGTAGAACACAATAGATTTGGTAGTGGAGAAGTATTAGCTCTAGAAGGAAATGGACCTAATAAAAAAGCTGAAATTAAGTTTGGTACAGTAGGAAAAAAGAAATTGTTATTGCAATTTGCCAAATTAAAAGTGATTGGTTAAAAATCATCCCAAAAAACTAAAAATAAATCGTTATTTTGCAACATTAAATAACTACAAGAATAAAAACTGTTAGTTCGAGTGTTTTCTTTTGATTAAAATGGAAAAGAAAATGTATCGAGAACACTTCACAAAATTAAATAAATGACATTCGATTTAGAATACAATTCAGAAAGAACATTAATGATCATTCCAGAATATGGTAGACATATTCAAAAATTAGTAAATCATTGTGTGGCTTTAGAAACCAAAGAAGAACGTAATAAAATGGCTAAAGCTATTGTAGATGTAATGGGTAATTTACAACCTCATTTACGTGATGTTCCAGATTTTAAGCACAAATTATGGGATCAACTTTTTATAATGGCAGACTTTAAATTAGATGTAGACTCACCTTATCCTCAGCCATCTAAAGAAGAATTACAAGAAAAACCAGAACCTTTAGCATATCCAAAAGCGGCATCTAAATATCGTTATTATGGTAAAAATATTCAAACCATGATTGATGTAGCCTTAAGTTGGGATGAAGGCGATATGAAAGAAGCATTAGTATTTACCATTGCTAATCATATGAAAAAATGTTACTTAAATTGGAATAAAGATACTGTTGATGACGCAGTAATTTTTAATCATTTGTTTGATCTTTCTGATGGTAAAATTGACTTAAGAAATTCTGAAGAAGCACTTTCTGAAAGTAAAAACTTATTAAGAAAAAGAAACACGCAAGGTCAGAATAATTCAAAAAGCAACCACAAGAAGCACCATAACCACAATAGTAAAAACAGAAAAAGATACTAATTAATGGCATCATTTAAAATTGAAGGTGGACATAAATTAAAAGGATCCATCACACCACAAGGGGCAAAAAACGAAGTTTTACAAATTCTTTGTGCAGTTTTATTAACTCCAGAAAAGGTTGTTGTAAATAATGTTCCAGATATTATTGATGTAAATAAGTTGATCTTTATTTTAGGAGAACTAGGTGTAAAAGTTGAAAAACAAAGCGTAAATTCTTATGCATTTCAAGCAGATGAAGTTAATTTACCCTATTTAGAATCAGACGATTTTAAACGTGATGGAAGTTCATTACGCGGTTCAATTATGATAGTTGGTCCATTATTGGCTCGTTTT
>P_2C_Liq_1_UnCtyDRAFT_1000685_pt1 | contig 14079 bp, 12 predicted proteins | sample Pon2CUnioCityCA_2_FD_10234 | JGI IMG/M metagenome (IMG submission 10234)
ATGTTGCTCTAAGGCGGCTTCAATATGGCCTAATCGGTGTTGGGGATCGCATTGGGGATGAACCCCTAGATAGTAATGGGTTAAGCCAAGGTTGTTATAGGTAGCGTAGAGGTCAAAACTGAGGGCTGTTTGGGAGGCGGCGACGTCTATGGCGGTGTGATAGGAATTGATGGCTTGCTGCAAAATCGCGAGAGCCTGTTCTGGGGGCGATTGTTGGGCCAGATGCCAATAGGCGGTTCCTAGGTTGTTCTGGGTGGCGGCACAACCGGCGGGAAAACGCTCGGGGGTGCGGTAGGTGAGGGCTTCTTGATAGGCGATGATGGCCCGTTGTAGGTTCTCTAGGGATTTTCCGGAGTCGGAGAGGGTCCAGTAGGCGGTGCCGAGGTTACTCTGCAACATGGCGTAGGTCATTTCGTCGCGATCGCAGGTGTAATAGGTGAGGGCCGCTTCATAGGCGGCAATGGCTCGCTGTAGGCAGGATTGGGGCGCTTCAAACTGGGCTAGACTCCAATAGGCGGTACCGAGGTTATTTTGAATTGAGGCCTCTTGGGCTAGATGAGATGGACTGTTGGCTTGGCGTTGGGACTGGTTTAGGGCTGTTTCAAAGGCGGTAATGGCCTGTTGCCAATCGTTGGCCTGTTGACGGGTGCGACCGAGATCGGCCCAGACGGAGCCGAGATTGTGATGGAGGGTGGTTGCAATGTCGGGTTTGGGGACGGTTGTTAGGCTGGTGATGGCTTGTTGATAGGCTTGGATGCTGGCTTCTAATTCCGCGACGCGGCGATCTCGGTGGTCATGGCGACCGAGAAGCCAATGGAGGGTTCCTAGGTCATTGAAGGTGGCCAGCAGTCGTCCGGGTTCGTCGGGAGGGGAGAGCTGCCACGATTTTAGGGCCTGACGATAGGCGGCGATTCCGACTCGGGCACATTTGATGAGATCGCACTCTTGTTGCAGGCGATCGCGGTAGAGGTTTGCAAACTCTTGGTATTGGATGGCTAGGCGATCGCCGGGAGGGCGTAAACGGTGCAGCCGTTCGATTTGCTGTAAGCGTTCTAGGGGCTGATGTCCGGGTAATTCATCCTGGGTGATGGTAACGAGTTGCACGAGAGACATGGGGACAAATTGCCACACCATTGGCTCTGAAGAGGCGGTTGAGTCAGAGGTGATTGAGTCAGAAGCTGAGGCAGAAATGCTAATGGTTTCTTGGGGAACGGTTTTTTGAGGTCTAGGGGTGGTGACGGTTTGGGTGCTAAGGCTAGAGCGGTGAAGGGGACGTTGATGATGACTGGGTAGGGGTTCACTGCAAAANTCAAAGACTCCGGTACAACATCGCCAAAATTCGGGGGCGGAGTGTTGAATTTGGTAGAGCCAGGGTCGAGAAATCCAAAAGACTAAACTGCCAAGACTCTCGTCAGAGGTTTGTGCATCCAATTGGGACAACTGTTGAGGAATTTCTCGGAGTTGCCGCAGAAAGGACCATTGTAAGTTGGCAGATTGACGGGTGAAGTCTGCGATTCCTAAGAGTTGGAGACAAATGGCACTACTGCCTGAGATATGTTGAGGTAATCCTTGACGAATTTGCTCTAAGATTTCAGTTTGTGTGGGGGCCAGTTGAATGCTGGCTAAACAGGTGGACTGACTTAAATCGGCTTCTGATTGTAGGGCAATGGCTAACTCGCTCGCATGAGTTTTATCGTCACAGACGGCTAAAAAGATCTGCCGACGCAAGCCGAGGGCGATCGCCAATTTCAGGCGTTGATAGACCTGTTGATTCCAACTCGATGGCTCCGGTGAAGTGACACCCGAAGCTATCAATGAACTTGGCGAGAGAGCAAGAGGCACAGACATAAACGGGTTTGAAGGAACGAGGGATGGCCAAAACGATTGCACCGGCTAATTCCTTTTTCATTCCTGCCATTCCCTGCTCAGGATAGTCTTGGCTCTTGTCTTGGCCCTAGACTATCCTTGGGCTAGTCCTTGGGCTAGTTTTACCCTGAGACGTCCTGGGAGGTCAAGGGACGATCTTCGGGCAGTCTCACCTCTTGGGCTAGGGGTAAATTGGCGAGAAACTCTCGATCTTCGGTAATGTGGGGAAATTTGAGTTGAGAATCGGGAATACCTCGTTCGACTTGTTGCTGTCTTAGCAAGTCGTAACTTCCGGGTTTTAACAGACGCAGTCGTGGTGCGGGAATGTCACTGCCCCGAGAAATTTGATAATGGGTGTTTTCGGCGGCGAGTTGTTCGTCAAAGCGACGTAAGAAGGTAACGGGATCGCTGAGTTGGTCGCCTGGGGCAAGTTCGATGTTAACTAAATAACGGGCTGGAAATTCATCGCCGGATAGGGTTAGGCAAAAGTCCTCGAAGGTAATGTTAAATTCGGCTTGTAGGTGATCCATGACACGGGTGGCATGGTCTTCGGTGGTTTTTTCGGTGGTGGAGGAGATCATGCCGCCGCTGCGGTGTTTGAAGACGATGAGGGGGGCTTGGTTGTAAAAGCCGACGACTTCGATGATATCGCCGATGTCATAGCGGAAAAAGCCGCCATAGCTACTGAGGAGGATGCGATAGCGTTCTCCTACCTTAACTTCACGAGGTAGTAGGGTCTGGGGTTGCTCGATGTGCCATTGAGATTCGGGGATAAATTCAAAAAAGCCGGTTTCTAGGGAGAGGATACTGCCGTCGGTGTCGAGATCGGGGTAGATGCTAAAGGTGCCTTCGGCGGAGGAGAAGACTGCGCCAAAGATGGGGGTATCGCCGAAGTATTCGGGGAAACGGCGGAAGTAAAAGTCGGAGGTTCCTCCTCGGGCGGCGGTGACGAAAAAGGACTCGGGCCAGACGCGTTTGGGGGTCAGTCGTCCGTCTTGTTGCAGGACTTGACGCAGCTCTGTGGCGCGTTTGGGGTTAGGGCTGAGGAGGGACTCAAGGGTGGGGCGTAACTCGGGTTCTAGGGGCAGCCAGGAGGCGATGGTTCCTTGTTCGATGTCTTGGATCATCTCTTCGCCGTAGCGTTCGAGATAGTTACACATCCGTAGGATCAACATGGGGAAGTTGGCAATCATGCCTCGGGTGCTGCGATCGCTCAAGGCGAAGAGAATGGCCAGGTAATGACGGGCGACGCTATCGGCGGGAAGGAGGCTTTCAAAGGGATTGGCGAAGAGGATTTTATAGAGCCGTTCGTCCATACGCATGACGCCGACGCTGGCGGGGCCATAGTTGATACCGCCTTCGGTGGTTCCCCACATGAGGGCGGAGTTGGTGAGGAGGAGTTTACCGAATTTTAGTCCCCGACGTCGTAGGGCCTGTTGCACGAAACCCATGCTGGTGAGGTTGGCTCGACGTAGGACGGTTTGGGATTTGCGACTGGTGGGGATGAGTTTTTTCTTGCCGGTGGAGCCGCTGGTTAGGGTAATGTAGACGACGGGATCACTGAGGAGGACGTTGGTTTCTCCTTGGGCGATGCGATCGATGTAGGGTTCGTAGCTGGCATAAGGAAGAATGGGCATTTTCTCCCGAAATTCTGCGACGCTTTTGATATCTGAAAAGCCGTAGTCTTGGCCAAATTTTGTAGTTTGATACTCTTGCAATAAGGTGAGTAAAAAATGCTCTTGAACTTGTTCCAGGTTGCGAGTTTTGCGAATAAATCGTTCTCGAAAAAAGCTGGTAATTAGGCTGATAAAAAATAGGGTTGGATTCGCCATGTTTTTGCAAAGGCTGAAAAAACTCGATTATTATATCGCAAGGTTGGAGCAAAACTTGTGCCATCTTGGCTGTGGGGGTTAAGGCACGAGGGTCGAGATGTTAGTTCTCGGATTGGTGTAGGGCGGTAAGGGCGGATTTGACTTGTGCCATGAGGGATTTGGCGGCTTGTTTGGAGCCGGCTTGGTCTAAATGGGGTTGGACGGCGATCGCCTCTGCAATACAGACGGAGACATCACAACGAAATGTCGGGGTGCCACTACTGTAACGAATGCTGATGGGGACAATCTGAAGCCGACTGGCTGGGGTGGCTTCGTTAGAAGTATGCTCGTGATTCTGCTCGTCAAGGGGCTGCTCACGGTTGGCCTGGCTACGAACGGCTTGAATGGCTAAACGTCCTAAGCCGGGTTTCATGGGATAGACTTGCTCGGGATCCGGTTGGCATTTCTCTAGGTTCCGTTTGATGAAAAAGACGTTCCCTTCGGGGAAAATCACTAACATCTGTTGATGGATGAGTAATTCTAAACCATGACGTAAACTGCCGATTCCGGCTCGCCCAAGATCGACGGGAAATGCCCCGAGACGTCGCACTAGACAGCCTTGGAGACCTTGGGTTTCGTTGGCGGAGGTCATGAAATGAGGATGTTTACCGCTGACGGGGTGTCCGGCGGCGTAGGCGACGAGAATGGGGTCCCAGCGGGAGCGGTGGGTGGGGGCGAGGATGATGGCGCCGGATGGGGGTAGGTTCTCTTGGCCGCTAATGTGGATGTGGCGGAAGTAACTGGGTAAGACGAGGTAGCGGGCTAGGGGATAGAGGATGGCGGTTAGCCAGGGTGAGACTTGGGAGGAGACGGAGGTGGCATGAACCGAGGAGGACATGGACGGATTGGCAGATGTGTTGGGGGAGGAGCTGCTGACGTGAGTGTCGGAGTCCGCTTGGGCGGATGAGTGCAACTGAGTCATGGATTTTGGGGAGAGGTGACGACAGAATCGGATCCGGGTTGGGGAGTGAGAAGGAGTCTCAGGGTCACTCTGGCCAAGGTTGGCTTGGGCTGAGTTGTTTTTAGGTTAAGGGGATCTCGTCACGGGGAAATTGCTGGTTTAGCCAGTTTGTTGGGCTGTCTGAACGCTGGGTTTGGGTTGGCGACGCTGTGCGAACCAGTGGTGCAGTTGTTGCCGGCAAGACTGCTCTAGGATACCACCGATAACTTGGGGGGTATGGTTGGAGACGGGACTGTTGAGCAGGTTAACGACGGTACGAATGGCACCGGTTTTTGGATCGTCGGCTCCGTAGATGAGTTGGCTAAGGCGCGATTGGACGATCGCCCCGGCACACATGGGACAGGGTTCGAGGGTGACGTAGAGGCGACAGCCTTGGAGATGCCAGCGGTTGAGGCGGCGGCCGGCGTTTCGTAGGGCGAGGACTTCGGCGTGGGCGGTGGGGTCGCGATCGCGTTCTTTGCGGTTATTGGCACTGGCGATGAGTTGATTTTGGGCATCGACGACGACAGCCCCGACGGGAACTTCTCCCTGGTTTCCGGCCTCTTGGGCCAGGTTCAGGGCGTAGTTCATCCATTGTCGATGCTGCTGTAGTTCTTGCATGGTCTAGGTTTGCCCGGGTTCGTTGCTGTCAGGGAGGGGGTCAACTTGGGCTCGCCAGAGGAGGCGATCGCCGTGATGGTAGCCGCGATGGGTGATGCGGACGCGATCGCCGGGGTTGGCCTGTCCCTGTTTGAGTTGATGCTGCTGGGGGTTGTAGGGAACGATCGCGTCAACGTCGCCTATGGGAATTAGCCCCCAATCGTCTAATAGCTTTTCTAGGGGACGGATGAGGGGCAAGATATTTTTCGCGGGAAGTTGTGGGTTTTGCTGCACTCTGGCGGCGGCGGTGGGCCAAAACCGCAGCAAGGATTCAAGTTGCTCTAAACTCTCCCGTTGAAAGTCCTGTTGCAGTTGGCTCGATTGTTGGTTCAGTTGGCTTTGCAACCGTTGGTATTCTTGTTTGAGGGACTCCCCATCCCTCACGTCAGAGTCGTCGGTTGCGGTTACGGCTGGGTTGGACTGGTGATCTAGGGCGGCGATGAGTTGACTGGGACTGAGGTTCAATGCCTGACTCAGTTGGCAGAGAACTCCCCAACGCAGGTTTGAGAGCGGCCCGGTTCGCAGTTGTCGGATTTGCCATTGGGAGACGGCGGCGCGGCGGCTGAGTTCCCGAAAACTCGAAATTCCCGCCTGCGTCATGAGGAGACGCAGGCGGTCGGTTCGATTGGTGGTGGATTGAGTGGTAGATTGAGTGGCGGATTGAGATTGAGTCATCCGTCAGAGGGGTTGAGTGATTGGGCTTTAGCCTTCGAGGAGGCTACGCAACATCCAGGCGGTTTTTTCGTGGATTTGCATCCGTTGGGTGATGAGGTCGGCGGTGGTTTCGTCGTTGGCCTCTTCGACGATGGGGAAGAGGCTACGAGCGGTGCGTACGACGGATTCTTGGGCTTTCACCAGTTGTTGAATCATCTCTTTGGCGGGGGGAACGCCGTCGGGTTCTTGGATGGAGGTGAGTTTGGCGTACTGGCTATAGGTTCCGGGGGCGGCGTAGCCGAGGGTGCGGATGCGTTCGGCAATTTCATCGACGGCCATGGCCAGTTCGGTGTATTGCTCTTCGAACATGGTATGCAGGGTTTGGAACATGGGACCCGTCACGTTCCAATGGAAGTTATGGGTGGTTAGGTAAAGGGTGTAGGTGTCGGCGAGGAGGTGAGAGAGTCCTTCGGCGATCGCCTTGCGGGATTTCTCGTCGATACCGATTTCGATGGGCATGGTTTGCATAAAACAGGCTCCTAATGGATGGTTAAGATTTCAGATAGGGTGAGTGTCCTTGTTTGGGACGTTACACCCTACTGTTATAAAGTTTAAGCTAGTTTCGGGGCTTCATGTCTCTATCGGAGGTGGGAAGCCCAATGCAGGGGTTCAATCGATAGGGGGAGATTGGGGCTAGGCGAGGTGCATTTTGAGGACGGCTTTGGGGGCGCGACGCACTCGACAGGGTATGGTTTGATGGCCGAGTCGTTGACAGGCTTCGTAGCGGTGACAGCCGGAAAATCCGTAATACTGTCCGTCTACTTCGAGAACGTCGATGGGTTCCTGGAGGCCGATTTCGGCGATGGAGTCCATGAGGGCTTTGACTTTGTTGGGGTCGTTGGCCCGGGGGAGGGGACGGCGAATTTGGTCGAGGGGGATGTCTTCGAGTCTCATGGCTGCTGCTCAATCTGCCGGGGTTGAGCGGTGAGGCTTGGCTATCACTTTTAAAGTGTACTCATAATGAGTATGAATTGTCAAGGTTGGGGAATAAGTTTGGCGATCGCGGGCAGGAATGGGCAAATTAACGGTAAGATGGGATACGGTTTTAGTGCGGTAGGCGCGATCGCGGCCGGCCGTGAAAAATATTTTTGTAAATCCCTCGGAGTCAGATCATGGTAGCCCTTAAACTTGTCGTTTACGCTGTTATTGCGTTTTTCGTGTTGTTGTTTGTGTTTGGATTCCTCTCTAGTGATCCGGCACGGAACCCTGGACAGCGGGACGCGGAATAGAGATTAATCTCAATGGCTGTCAAACCTGCCTGAATGGCGTTGAACAGCGATGAATCCATAAGAAATAGGTGGGGTGCGGGTTCCTCGCACCCCCCTTGCTGTCTGGGGGCGATCGCCAGTACTCTAATCAACGCATCCTCCCTGTGATTGGCTGGCTTATGGGACTCTCTCAACCCGTTACGATGACATCGATTTTTTTGCGTTTCGTTAGATGACCTATCCGGCGCCTCCCCCCACCCCTGCACCGATGGTTCAGGTTGCTATGGACAAGCAACTGAAGTCATCTCCTGAGTTCGATCTCGGGCAAGTCAATGAACTCGCGGCGAAGATGTCGCCTGGGGATGAATTGGCAACGACGTTGACTCTGGAGAGCGCGATCGCCCCTCCCGAACCCAGTCCAGGTCCGATAACCAGTCCGCCTCCGACGATTCCGCCGCTAACACCGAGTCCTCAGATGTTTCCGGTTGCCGAGCAGGAGGGGGATGAGCCAGTCTTTCAACCTTTGTCAGAGGACAATCCTGAGGTCAATGGGCAAACGTTACAGGGACCCTTAGACCTTGAGACGCCNATTGAAGTCACGGCGGATTATCAGGAGTTTGACGAGCGGCGGCAGATTTTTACGGCGGTGGGAAATGTGGTGATGCGCTATCGGGATTCGGTGCTGGATGCCGATCGCCTGGAGGTGAACCTACTGACGCGGATGGCGCGAGGCCAGGGGAATGTGGCGTTAGCCTTGCCGGGACAAGTGCTGCGGGGGGAGGAGTTCCGCTATAACTTTGTGCAACAGACGGGACAAATTCGGCAGGCGCGAGGGGAAGTCACCAGTGAGCGGCGTTTGGGGAGTGCAACGGAGGCGGAGATTGGCTTGATTGAGATGCCTGATAGTACCCTGTTGCCGGTGGCGGTGGATGCACGGGGGCTAACGGATGGGCCTCAGAGTGATCGGATTCGCGATCAGCAGCCGTTACGGGTGAGTCCGGGAGGCAGTATTGAGTTAGGGGTTGGCGGTGGCCAGGGACTTCCGGGTACTCAGGGCGCTGGAACGATTAATAATTTTCGCTTTGAAGCGGGGGAGGTGACGTTTACGGCCCAAGGCTGGGAGGCGGAGGATGTTAGCATCACCAATGATCCGTTTTCGCCGCCTGAGTTGGAGATTCGGGCCGATCGCGCCCGGTTGACGAGTATTGATCCGCTGCGGGATGAGTTGCGGCTGGAACGGCCGCGATTTGTGTTTGATGATAATTTTTCGATTGGGATTCCGCGACGACGCTTTATTTTCGATCGCCGGGAACGCCAGGAGCCGTTTTTGCAGGTTGGCTATGATGGACGCGATCGCGGGGGCTTGTTTGTGCAGCGACGGTTCAATCTGGTGGATACGCCGGTGTTTTCGCTGAGTGTCACACCTCAGTATTTTGTGGAACAGGGGATTAGTGATAGCAATTTGGTCAAGTTAGATAACTTTGGCACGGTGGTGCAGGCTCGGGGCCGTTTTTCGCCGACGACGGTGCTGACGGCGGATGTGGATATCCTGAATCTGGATTTGGCTGAGTTTGATTCTGAGGAGGATTTACGAGCGAGTGCGCGGCTGTCGCAGTTGGTTTGGGATCATACTCTGACGGGGGAATATGGATTCCGCGATCGCCTCTTTAATGGTTCCTTGGGCTTTCAGACGGTGTATAGCAGTATTGGGGCGGTGATTGCGTCGCCTCAGTATGTGTTGGGTTCGACGGGGATTTCTCTGAATTATCAGGTTGGGGTGAACCGGATTGAGTCGGATACGGATGATTTGAGTCTGTTGGAGCCGGTTCGGGAGAATAATCGGGTATCTTTGACTCGCTATCAGGGAAGTGCGGTGTTGCGGCGCGGCTTTACCCTTTGGCAAGGGGAGGCGTTACCGCCGACGGCGGAGGAGGGGTTACGGTATACTCCGGTGCCGGTGGTTCCTTTTGTGCGGGCTTATGTGGCGGCTCGGGGCATTGCTGGGTTTTATAGTAATGGGGACTCGGAAACTTCGTTACAGGGAACGGTGGGGATGCAGGCTCAGTTTGGCAATTTTTCCCGCAATGTGTTGGACTATACCTCGCTCAATATTGAGTATTCGGAAACGTTGGGTTCGGGCCAGTCGCCGTTTTTGTTTGACCGTATTGCTGACCCGAGGGTGTTACGCTTGGGCCTGGTGCAACAGATTTATGGGCCGTTTCGGGCTGGGGTGCAAACGTCGATTAATTTGGATTCGGGGGAGAATTTTAGTACCAACTTTATTTTGGAATATAGTCGCCGCACTTATGGGGTGACGATTTTTGTCAATCCGCAACAGGAGATTGGGGGGTTGAGTTTACGGATTAGTGATTTTGATTGGAATGGGAATACGCGATCGTTTAGTAATCCTGAACGCTGTGCAGTGCGGGGAGGGTTGCGTTGTACTCGCTAGGGGGGAGAGGGTTGTTTGAGTTGATTGTTCATAACCTTTGAGATAACCATCGGTGCGGGATTCAACGGAAAAGGCAGTGGTACGAGAGGCGATCGCCCTCCTGGGGTATTATGGCTTCGATTTGGCTGGGGAGGCGGCGGAGTTGTTTGTCGAACGCGCCCTCAAACAGGTTCGGGCGGATTGGTTGCGTCTGGCGATTTTGGAGGCGTTGTATCAGGGACGGTATAAGGGGATTTCGGTGCAGCAGTTGTTGGAGTTATGGCAACGGCGGGGGATGCCGGTACAGCATTTTAATGGTGAGTTTGAGCGGTTGATGTGTGGGAGTTTACCGGGAATGGTGCGGCCCGAGGAGGAGATTCCTGAGGCGGAAGTGATTGAGATGGAGGAGTCGTCGCCGCAGGGACTGGACATGGGATTGCATGAGCCGATTAACCCGTTTACGCCTTCTGAGGGGCGATCGCCTTTATATGAGAAGTTACAGCATTTGGCGCAGCCGGAGTCGGATGAGGATACTTTAAACTAGGGATTGGTGAGGGTGAGAGCTAATGTTGTGATAGTGAGAGGTTGAGACTATGGTTGTAGCAACATCCCCCCCAGTGGTTGAGGTGGATACGTTGGAGGTGCGTCGAGGCTACAGTCTCGATGACTATCGACGTTTTGAGGCGGAGTCAGTAGAACGTCATGAGTATCGCGATGGGGAGGTGGTGACGATGACGGGGGGTTCGGAGGCGCATAATACGATTACGGTGAATCTGGTGGTGTTGCTGGGCTTTTGCTGCGAGATAGTCCGTTGCGGCTGTATAGCAGTGATTTACGGCTGTGGCTTCCTCAATACAATCGCGCCACCTATCCTGATGTGATGGTGGTGGAGGGGGAACCGGTGTTTCAGGAACAGCGACGTGATGAGATTCTCAATCCGACGCTGATTGTGGAGGTGTTGTCTCCGTCAACGGCGGCCTATGATCGCGGGGATAAGTTCCGCCGCTATCGTTCGATTCCCAGTTTTGCGGAGTATCTGCTGGTGAGTCAGGGGGAGCCGTATATTGAGCAGTTCTCCCGTCGGGATGAGGGGGTGTGGGAGTTTCGCGCTCTGGAGGGGTTGGAGGGGGCGATCGGGCTTCCTCGCTTTGATGTGGAACTCCCGGTTGAGGAGATTTATCGGCGGGTGCGGTTTGCGGAGACGGGGTGAGCTGGGGGCGGTTGAGGGGGCAATTTGTGCCAAACTCAAACTAGAGGCATAATGAGAAACCCTGCCCTGATTTCCGAGCTGCTATGGTTGCCACGTCAACGGCCCTATTCCCCGATCTGCCCAAAGTCGCGTTTGCACGCCATGAGACGTTTCATCCTCGCTTCGGCTGGCTGAAAAAAGGCTTTGATGCGGCGAGTTCTGATCCGGGAATCTTCACCGCTGAGGATGCTGTGGTGCGTTTGGGGGTGGGGAAAAATATGGTACGCTCTATCCGCTATTGGTGTAATGCGTTTCAGGTTTTAGAAAATGATCGCCCCACGGAATTTGGTCAAAATTTGTTGAGTGATGGGGGCTGGGACCCATTTTTAGAAAATCCAGCTTCTCTATGGCTGCTGCATTGGCAGTTGCTTAAAAATCCAGAGGAGGCTACGGCTTGGGCGATCGCCTTTTTTGGTTTTCATACAGTTGAGTTTTCTCCAGAAGATTTGCTCACTAGCTTAGAACAGTATAGTGATGGCAGTCCAGGAAAGAAAACAGCAGTGTCTTCTCTGAAGAAGGACATGAATTGTATTCTCAGGATGTATTCAGAACCGGAACTTCAGCGCGGAGCCATTGAAGATTCTATCAATAGTCCCTTTTCTGAGTTGGGCTTGATTTCAAGGTCACGCAAGCAGTATAAGTTTTGTATTGGGGAAAAAGAGAATTTACCGCCGGAAATTCTTGTTTATGCCTGTTTAAAGTTTGCGGAAACGAGCAGTGCTAACACCATTTCTGTGTCACGATTAACCTATGACCCCCACAGTCCAGGGTTGACCTTTAAATTGCCGGAACGGGTCATTTGTGATGCGATCGCCGATGTTGAAGGCCGTGACCCTCGTGTGGCGGTACGGGAGTCAGAAGGATTACTGCAATTCTCCTTCACTGAAGATCCAAACTCCCTCGCAGAGGATATCCTAGAACAGTATTACATGGAGCCTGTCGCTGCCCTATGAGCCAGCCCCTTTCTCAGATTTTTCGCCTCAATCGCCGCTATTCTCGTTCTATTGATGTAGAGCGCGATTTTGTCAATCCAGAGGCCCTCAAGGGCTATATTCTGACCGATCGCGCTGTAGATACCCTGGAGCGCCTGCTAAGAAGTTTAAACGATCCTCAGGGCGATCGCGCCTGGACGCTCACCAGTGTCTATGGAACGGGAAAATCGTCATTTGCCCAGTTTTTCACGGCGTTATGCAGTGCTGAGAGGGCGGAAACGGGACAATTGGCGCGGCAGATCCTCACCGTTGCTGATGTGGGGTTAGACGACCAACTTGAGGCGATTCCGGCTCAGGGATTTGTCTGTGCGGTGGCGAAGGCGCAACGGGAACCAATTAGTCATACCATTGTTCGGGGTTTGTTACGGGGAGCCAAAGAGTTTTGGCGCAGTAAACCGGGTAAAAAACCGAGTATTTTAGAGGAGTTACAATCCCGAGTCGAAGGCTTAGTTGCTGAACCAAACTTACCGGGTCATTTGGTGATTGACTGGATAAAAAAAGTATCATTGGCGGCTAAAGCTCCGGTTTTATTGGTTATTGATGAACTCGGAAAAACCCTGGAATATGCGGTTTATGAGGAGGGGGCTGAAGATTTATATCTCTTACAGCAAATTGCTGAGTTGCCCAAGGATGACGAGTATTCTGTTGCCATTTTAGGGCTGTTACATCAGGCGTTTGATGAATATGGTCGTAAACTTTCCCGCGACCAACGCAATGAATGGACGAAAATTCAAGGACGTTTCCAAGATATTCCCTTTGAAAGTTCACCGGGTCAAATGATTCGCTTGATGGGACAGGTGTTTGAACTCGATGATGAGCAAGGGATGAAAATTGCAGCGGCGGTGAAGAGTTTTGGAGAGGATTGGGTTGGCAGTTTAAAGGAACTCTCGCGAACGGCTGAGTTAACGGCGGAGTCCATTGAGTCAATCTATCCTCTGCATCCAGTGGCGGCCTATAGTTTGCCCAGTTTATGCTCTAAGTATGCTCAAAATGACCGCTCTCTCTTTACCTTTTTAACCAGTTCAGAACCTCTCTCGTTGCGGCGCTATTTAGAGGAAACCCATGTCGATGGAACTAAAAATAAAACGCTTCCAGAAACCCTGAAATTGGATCGGGTTTATGACTATTTTGTGGAAACCGTGGGGATGGGATTATCCTATCGTCCCAATGCTCAGAAATGGGTGGAAATTCAGGGACTGATTCAGGATGCGAAACACCTGGAGGCGGAGAAACTGCGGGTGTTGAAAGTGATTGGAATGCTGAATTTGCTCTCCGTGACGGGGGTGGCTCGCGCCAGTTGGGAGTTGGTGGTGTCGTCGTTGTGTGATACCCCCGATGAGGCGGCGGAACGAGACGGCTGGGGTTCGGTGATTGAAACGCTGCTGAAACAAAATTTGCTGACGTATCACCGCACCCGCGATGAGTTGCGGATTTGGGAGGGGTCGGAGTTTAATGTGGATGCGGAAGTTGATGCGAGGATGCAAGACAACCGCAAGAGCCTACGGGAGATGTTGTCGCAGTGGTATCCGCTGACGCCGTTGGTGGTGCAGCGTCACAGTTACACCACGGGAACCTTACGCTATTTTGAACGGTTGTATGTGGATGAGGAGACATCTCTGGCGGCTTTGCGCTGTACCCAGGGAGGCGATGGGGTGATTGGCTACTGGGTGGGGGAACAGCTTCCTGAGTCGGTGGTGGAGAAGACGGCGGATGGGAAACCGTTGTTGCTGTTGGCGGGGAAACGGTTGCTGACGTTGCGATCGCAGGCGTTGGAATATGCAGCGTTGCAAGAGATTCGCGATACCGCTGGACAGCTTCAGAGTGATGGCGTGGCGCGGCGTGAGGTGAGTTATCGTCTGTTGCAAGGGAAGGAAATGCTCGATCGCAGTTTCCAACAAACCTTTGACTGGGGAGGGGTTCAGGGTTGGCTAGAGGGTAAGCGGGTGCAATGGCGGGATGCGAAGGCCTTTAGTGCGGGGTTGTCGCAGTTGTGCGATCGCGTCTATGAGCAAGGACTGGTGTTGCGCAATGAGATGCTCAATCGTCGGGAGTTGACGACGCAGGGGGCCAAGGCGCGACGGATTCTGATTGAGCAGATGTTGGATTATGGAGATCGGCCGCGATTAGGTTTGACGGGATATGGCCCGG
>P_2C_Liq_1_UnCtyDRAFT_1000686_pt1 | contig 14074 bp, 12 predicted proteins | sample Pon2CUnioCityCA_2_FD_10234 | JGI IMG/M metagenome (IMG submission 10234)
CCTACAACTACTCCGCCCATGGCCCGATCCTGCCGATCGGTTCGGATGTGCTCGCCCTCACAGCCATCGCGCCGTTTCGCCCCCGCCGCTGGCGCGGCGCGCTGCTGCCCAAGACCGCCATGGTCACAATAGAAGTCACAGAGCCTGAAAAGCGCCCCGTCATGGCCGACGCCGACAGCAACTCGTTTCTCAATGTCGCGCAGGTCCAGATCCGCTCCCAGCCCGACATCACCCACCACATTCTGTTTGATCCAGAGCACGGCCTCGAAGAGCGCCTGATCCGCGAGCAATTCGTCTAAATCAACACATCATCGAGCCGCGCCCGCCCCGAAGGCCGCCCGCACGCCGCCGCTGGGCCGCTTACGCTTTCTTGTCGCGCGCCGCTTTTTCCTCACGGGTCAGCTTGTTGTTCCACTGGTTGTTGCTCAGGCCAAGCTCGGGGTTCGCAGGCTTGGTCTTGCCCACCTTCACTTCGCCGCCCTTGTTCAGAAATTCCTGAATAAGCGCATCATCCGTGGTTTCTTTTGGAACGTGTTTCATAAAATCAAGCCTAGGCCGCCCCGCGCCCTATTGCAACAGCAGAGCCGCCTTTCGCTTTGTCCGCCCGCTCTTTCTTTTTGCGCCAAATATCCTCCCCGAAGGGCCGGCCCGCCACAGACGCTCAGCTGTCTTGCAAAAGCGCCCGTGCCACATCCTCGCGAATCTCCATCCGCTCGATCATCAGCTTGGCAATCCGCTCGATATCCGCGCCCTTGGCCCCTGCCACAATCGCCAGATTGCGCGCATGAAGCCCCATATGCCCGCGCTGGATTCCCTCACCCGCCAAAGCGCGCAGCGCCGAAAAGTTCTGGATCAGCCCGACAGACGCCATAACCCGCGCCAGCCGCCCCCCCTGCGTGATCGCCATGATCTTGAGCGCTTTTTGCGCCGTCGGGTGGGCGCGCGTCGCCCCGCCGACAATGCCGACAGCCATAGGCAGCTCGATCTCGCCCCAGAGGTCGCCCGCCTCGGTCACACCATAGCGGCTCAAAGGCCCATAGCCGCCCGCCTTGCCCTTGGTTGCCGCAAAGGCGTGCGCCCCCGCCTCCAGCGCGCGGGTGTCATTGCCCGTCGCCAGCGCCACAGCCGAAATCCCGTTCATAATGCCCTTGTTGTGCGTCGCCGCGCGGTAAGGGTCATGCGCCGCAAATTCATAGGCCGAGACAATCCCGCGGACCATCTCCGCGCCAATCACGTCGGCCCGCCACACAGCCCTCGCGCGCACAAGCCGGCGGTCGGCCAGATTGCTCAAAATGCGCAGGCCCACTTTGCCGCCCGTCCAGCCCTCCAGCTTGGGCGCCAGCGCCTCGGCCATGGTGTTCACCGCATTCGCCCCCATCGCATCGCGCACATCGACAATCAGATGCACAACAAGAAACGGGCCACAAATGCGCACCTCAAGCGCGCGAAACCCCCCACCAAGCTTCACAAACATCGGATCGCACGCATCACAGAGCTTACCGATCTCGTCCGCGTGGCCTTCAACAACAGCCTTCGCCGTCGCCAAGTCCGCCAGCCCCGTGATCTGCACCTGCGCAATCATGCAGGGGTCATCGGCCTCGGTGACCACACCGCCCGTGTCGCGGCACGCCCGCGCGCCATTGCTCACCGCCGCAACAACAGAGCTTTCCTCCGTCGCCATCGCGACAAGCACATCCGCGCCATCCACCGTCAGGTTCGTCGCCACACCCAGCGGCACAGCCACAGCCCCGATCACATTCTCCGAAAGGTTCTCGGCCAGCTCCGCGAGCGGCCCCGCCTCAAGCGCAAGCTCAGCGGCCTCACGTCCGCTCAAAAGCCCAAGCGCGACAAGCTTTTCAAGCCTCTCCGCGCGGCTCAAATTGTGAAATCCTGCAATCCGTGACGTTGTCATCAAAGCCTCCCAACCCTGTTGCAAGAGAGCTTACCGACACCGCCCCAAAAGAAAAGGCCCGCCTCAAAGGACGGGCCTCGTTCAAGCTCAAATCCGATGCCTACTTCGCAAAGCCAATCCCTTGCAGCGCAACCTTGATCTCGTCCAAAATCACGGGGTCATCAATCGTCGCCGGCATCTTGAACTCTTTGCCATCAGCAATCGACACCATCGTGCCCCGCAAAATCTTGCCGCTTCGTGTCTTTGGCAAACGCTCGACAACACAAGCCAGCTTGAACGCCGCCACAGGCCCGATCTTCTCGCGCACCAGCGTCACACATTCCTTGACGATCTCCTCATGCGGACGGTTCACCCCATTGGAGAGACAGACAAACCCGACAGGCAACTGCCCCTTCAGCTCGTCGCTCACCCCGATCACAGCGCATTCCGCCACATCAGGGTGCGACGCAAGAACTTCTTCCATGCCCCCCGTGCTCAAACGGTGGCCCGCCACATTGATCACATCATCGGTCCGCGCCATGATATAAAGATAGCCATCCTCATCAATCATCCCCGCATCACCCGTCTCGTAATAGCCAGGGAAGGTGTTGAGATAGCTTTTCTGAAAGCGCGCCTCGGCGTTCCACAGGTTGGGCAGCGTTCCGGGCGGCAGCGGCAGCTTGACGGCAATCGCGCCCAACTCGCCTGCAGGCATCTCATGCCCCGCCTCATCCAGAATATGCACATCATACCCCGGCATCGGCACAGACGGAGAGCCAAGCTTCACAGGCAACATTTCAACGCCAACAGGGTTCGCCGCAATGGCCCAGCCCGTCTCGGTCTGCCACCAATGGTCAATCACAGGCACCTTAAGCTGGTCCTGCGCCCAGACAATCGTATCAGGGTCGGCCCGCTCGCCCGCAAGATAAACCGTCTTCAGACAGCTCAGGTCGTATTTCGCGACAAACTCGCCCTGCGGATCGACGCGTTTCACAGCGCGGAAGGCCGTGGGAGCCGTGAAAAAGCTCTTTACCTTATGCTCGGAAATAACCCGCCAGAATGTCCCCGCATCAGGCGTGCCCACGGGCTTGCCCTCAAAGACAATCGTCGTGTTGCCGTGTATGAGCGGCGCATAAGCAATATAACTATGCCCCACAACCCAGCCCACATCCGACGCCGCCCAAAAGACATCGCCAGGGTCGACGTTGTAAATATTCTTCATACTCCAGTTGAGCGCAACCATATGGCCCGCCGTGTGGCGGATCACGCCCTTGGGCGCGCCCGTCGTGCCCGAGGTATACAAGATATAAGCTGGGTGGTTGCCCTCCACAGGCACACATTCGGCAGGCTCAACGCCATATTGAAACCCGTGCCAGTTAAAGTCACGCCCCTCTTTCAGCTCTGCAACCTCTTGTTCGCGCTGAAAAATAACGGTGAACTCAGGCTTATGCTCGGCCATGTCGATGGCCCCGTCCAGAAGCGGCTTATAATGCACAACGCGCCCCGGCTCGAGGCCACAGGAGGCCGCGATAATGGCCTTGGGCTTGGCGTCATCAATCCGCACGGCAAGCTCGCTCGCCGCAAAGCCGCCAAACACCACAGAGTGCACCGCGCCCAGCCGCGCGCAGGCAAGCATCGCCTCCAGCGCTTCAGGCACCATCGGCATATAGATAATGACGCGGTCGCCCTTCTCGATCCCCTTGGCGCGCAGTGCGCCCGCCAGTGTCGCGACGCGGTTGCGCAGCTCGACATAGGAAATCTCGCGCTTGGTCTGGGTGATCGGGCTGTCATAAATAATGGCCGTCTGCTCGCCGCGCCCGGCCTCCACATGGCGGTCCACCGCGTTGTAGCAGGTGTTGCACTTGGCGTCGGCAAACCACTCATAGAGGTTATCGCCCTTGTCAAACAGCGCCTTTGAGGGCGCCACGTCCCAGTCAATCGCCTCAGCCGCCGTCATCCAGAAGGCTTCGGGGTCGGCCTTCCAGCCCTCATAAAGCGCTTTATAGCCCGCAGTCTTACCCATAGTGTTCTCCTCCACTTTGACAAAAGAGGTAAAGGCCCGCCCGACCTCTAGGCAAGCAAGGAGTCACGTGGCGCGGCAGTTTGGCGCAAATATTTTGCAATTCCACCTGCAAATTTTTGCAAACACGTGGGTTAAGCCTAATCTTTGCAGGCAATATTGCCTCATTTGCAAACTTGCGAAGCCCCGCCTGAATACTCAGCCGTAGCTTTTCACAGGCGTCCCCGCAATCGCCGCCATATTGAGCAGGCCCCGCGCCGTGATCCCCGGGCTGACAACATGGGCACGGTTGCCCATCCCCATCAGGATCGGGCCAACTTCCAGACCGCCCGCCTTCATCTTGAGAATATTGCGCGCCGCCGAGGCCGCATCGGCATGACCAAAGATCAGCACATTCGCCACGCCCTCAAGCCTGCCAGATGGAAGCAAACGCTCGCGCAGCTCAGGGTCAAGCGCCGCATCGACATTCATTTCGCCCTCATACTGAAAGTCCCGTGGGGCGGCGTCCAGTATCTCAATCGCCGCGCGAATCCGCTCGCCCGACCCATGCGGCTGGTTGCCAAACTGACTCTGGCTGCACAGCGCCACTTTCGGCTCAACGCCAAAGCGCTTGGCATGGCGCGCCGCCCCGATCGCCGCCTCGGCGATCTGCTCGGGCGTTGGAAGCGTATGCACGTGCGTATCCGCAATAAACAGCGGCCCGTCTTCCAAGATCATCATCGACAGCGCCCCGTGCGGGCGCAGCCCCTTACCGCCCAAAACCTGCTGCACATAATTGAGATGCCAGCGAAACTCGCCAAATGTCCCGCACAGCAGGCTGTCCGCCTCGCCGCGATGCACCGCAATCGCGCCGATCGCTGTTGTGTTGGTGCGCATGATCGCGCGCGCCAAGTCTGGCGTCACGCCCTTGCGCGCCATGATCTCGTGATAGCTGCCCCAAAAGTCGCGATAGCGCGGGTCGTTCTCGGGGTTGATCAGTTCAAAGTCCGTGCCCGCCTTTGCAGTAATGCCAAAGCGTTCGCAGCGCGCTTCGATCACCTCTGGCCGCCCGATCAGAATGGGCCGCTCCGTTGTCTCTTCCAAAATCGCCTGCGCCGCGCGCAGCACGCGCTCGTCTTCGCCCTCGGCAAAGATAATCCGCCGCGAAGCATGGCTCGCCGCGTCAAACACAGGCCGCATCAACAGCGCCGACTTAAAGACCGACGCATTGAGCCGCTCTTTATAGGCCTCCAGATCGGCCAGAGGCTTGGTCGCTACGCCCGTTTCCATAGCCGCTTTCGCCACAGCCGAGCTGACAACAGCCGAAAGACGCGGATCAAACGGCTTGGGGATCAGGTAGTCCGCGCCAAAGGTCAGCGCCTCGCCCTTATAGGCCGCTGCCGCCTCGGCACTTGTGGTCGCCCGCGCCAGCGCCGCGATCCCGTCGACACAGCCGATCTGCATCGCATCATTGATCTCGCTCGCGCCCACGTCGAGCGCGCCACGGAAGATAAACGGAAAGCACAGCACATTGTTGACTTGGTTGGGATAGTCGGACCGCCCCGTCGCAATCACCGCATCAGGCGCCACAGCGCGCACCTCGTCAGGCATAATCTCGGGGGTCGGGTTCGCCAAAGCAAAGATCACAGGCCGCTGGCTCATCCGCTTCACGTGCTCAGGCTTAAGAACCCCCGGCCCCGACAGGCCCAAAAACAGATCCGCGCCGTCAACAACCTCATCAAGCGTGCGCTTGTCTGTCTTTTGCGCAAACGCCGCCTTCTGCGGGTTCATGTCCTCCTCACGGCCCTCATAAACAAGGCCGTGAATGTCACAGAGCCAGACATTTTCACGCTTCACACCGAGCTTCAAAAGCAGATTCAGGCAGGCAATCCCCGCCGCCCCGCCGCCGGTGCTGACAATCTTGATGTCTTCAAATTTCTTGCCCACCACGTGCAAAGCATTCGTCGCCGCAGCCCCAACAACAATAGCTGTGCCGTGCTGATCGTCATGAAACACAGGGATACCCATCCGCTCACGGCAGATTTTCTCGACAATAAAGCAATCAGGCGCCTTGATGTCCTCAAGGTTGATCGCCCCGAAGGTCGGCTCCAGCGCACAGACAATCTCGGCCAACTTCACAGGGTCGGTCTCGTTCACTTCGATATCAAAACAATCAATCCCAGCGAATTTCTTGAACAAAACAGCCTTGCCCTCCATCACAGGCTTGGAGGCCAGCGCGCCGATATTGCCAAGCCCAAGCACAGCGGTGCCGTTTGTCACCACCGCGACAAGATTGCCCCGCGCCGTATAACGGCTTGCATCCGCAGGGTTTTTGGCAATCTCAAGACAGGCCTCGGCCACGCCGGGCGAGTAAGCGCGCGCAAGGTCGCGCCCGTTTGCCATCGGCTTGGTCGGGCGGATTTCCAGCTTCCCGGGGCGCGGAAATTCATGATAGTTCAGCGCCGCTTCGCGGACTGTTTCATTCTTATCAACCGACATAATATCTCCCTCGGCCCAAAGCCTTTTCAAAAGTAGTTTAACATTAAACTAATTAATGTGAAGCCAAATTTCATACCCGTTTTCAAAGCGCTGCGAATCTCCTCTTGCACTTTGACACCCGCCTCTCCCAAGATACCGTAAAACAAACGGAAAGACACACAATGTCCCTCGCTGATGCCGCCCGCGCCGTGCGCGCCAATGCCTATGCCCCCTATTCCAACTTCAAAGTGGGGGCCGCCATTCGCGCCGTTTCGGGCGAGGTCTTCTCTGGCTGCAATGTCGAAAATGTCGCCTACCCCGAAGGCACCTGTGCCGAGGCAGGGGCGATTGCGGCCATGGTCGCGGCGGGGCAAACACGCCTCACCGAGGTCTATGTGATCGCCGACAGCCCTGCGCCCGTGCCGCCCTGCGGCGGCTGCCGCCAGAAGCTGATGGAGTTCGGCGAGGCCGACACCCGCGTGACCCTCGCCACGACAGAGGGCCGCGAAGCCAGCTACACGCTGGCCGAGCTGCTCCCCGGTGCCTTTGCCAACGCCCATATGGACAAGGCATGAGCAACACCCGTGCTCTGCTTGCTGCGCTGCGCCGTGGTCAGCCCATAGGCGCGGCGGCGCTTCGCGGCTTTGCTCAGGGGCTGGCCGATGGCTCCGTGTCTGATGCCCAAGCAGGGGCCTTCGCCATGGGCGTGGTGCTTTCCAAACTCTCGCATGAAGATTCCGTCGCGCTCACCCTCGCCATGCGCGACAGCGGCGATGTGACGGCCTGGGATCTGCCCGCCCCCATCGTTGACAAACATTCCACAGGCGGGGTCGGGGACTGTGTCTCGCTTCTGCTCGCCCCCGCGCTCGCCGCCTGCGGGGCGTTTGTGCCCATGGTCTCGGGCCGTGGCCTTGGCCATACCGGCGGCACACTCGACAAGCTCGACGCCATCCCCGGCTTCAAAACCGCGCTCAGTATGGAAGAGTTCCAACGCTCTGTGCGCGACAACGGCCTCGCCATTGTCTCCGCCTCGCCCAATCTCGCCCCCGCCGACAAGCGCCTCTACGCCATCCGCGATGTCACAAGCACGGTCGAAAGCCTCGATCTGATCACCGCGTCGATCCTTTCGAAAAAGCTCGCCGCAGGGCTTGAAGCGCTGGTGCTCGATGTCAAATGCGGCTCGGGTGCCTTTATGAAAACCCCTGAAGAGGCCCGTGCGCTGGCGCAGTCTCTCGTCTCCACAGCCAATGCCGCAGGCTGCAAAACATCCGCCCTGATCACCGATATGAACGAGCCGCTGGTGGCCTCGCTCGGCAATGCGCTCGAAATTTGCGAAATCATGCGCGCGCTCACCTCTCCCGCGCCCTCGCGCCTTGCCGAAATCACTGCGGCCCTCGGCGGCCAGCTCCTCTGTGATGCTGGCCTCGCAGCAACGCTGGAGGACGGCACCGCCCAGATCAGCCATGCCATCGCCTCAGGCCGCGCCGCCGAAGCCTTCGCGCGGATGTGCGCAGCCCAAGGCGGCCCGCTCGGCTTTGCCGACAATTGGGCGCGCTACCTGCCAGAAGCCAATATCATCCGCGAAGTCAAAGCCCCCGAAGCGGGCCATATCGCCGCCTATGACGGCGAGGCGCTCGGCCTTGCCGTGGTCGCTCTCGGCGGCGGGCGGCAGGTCGAAAGCGATAGCATTGATTACGCCGTCGGCCTCTCGGATATGCTCCCGCTCGGCACCCGCGTCGAAAAAGGCCAGCCCATAGCCCGCGTCCACGCCAGCCGCGAAGACGCCGCCCAGCGCGCTGCAGAAGACGTCCTCAAAGCCACACAGATCGGCGCAGCGCCCGCCGCAAAGCCGCTCGTATTGGAAAGGGTCACGGCATGAGCCGCGCCTTTCTTGTCGTGCTCGACAGCGCCGGCATCGGCGGCGCGCCAGATGCCGACCGGTTCTTCAACGGGGCCTTGCCCGACACAGGCGCCAACACGCTGGGCCATATCTATGAGGCCTGCGCCCCCGCGCTGCCCCATCTGGAAAGCCTCGGCCTCAAGCAGGCGATCACGCTCGCCTCTGGCCTCGCCCTACCGCCCAGCGCGCCCCTCATAGGCCGCTTTGGGGCCGCCACAGAAACCAGCCTCGGCAAAGACACCCCCTCAGGCCATTGGGAGCTTGCGGGCGTGCCCGTCCCTTGGGCATGGCACTATTTCCCCGACACAGAGCCCGCCTTTCCCGACGAGATCACAGCACTGGTGCAGCGCCTCGCCGCCACAGACGGAATCCTCGGCAATTGCCACGCCTCAGGCACCGCGATCATTGAGGCGCTCGCAGACGCGCACATCAAAACTGGCTGGCCGATCTGTTACACCTCCGCTGATTCCGTCTTCCAGATCGCGGCGCACGAAGAACACTTCGGCCTTGAACGCCTGTTAAAGCTCTGCGCAGACCTCGCGCCACATCTGCACGCCCTCAAAGTCGGCCGCGTCATCGCCCGCCCCTTCACAGGCGCAAACGGCAGCTATACACGCACCAAAAACCGCCGCGACTACGCCATCGCCACCCCCGCGCCCACCCTGCTTGACTGGGCCCAAAGCGCAGGCCACCAGACCCACGCCATCGGCAAGATCAGCGATATTTTCTCAGGCCGTGGCATAGACACCGCCACCAAGGGCCGCGACACAGAGCTGATGAAAGACCTCCAAGCGCGCCTCCAGACAGCCCTCGACGGCGCGCTCACCTTCGCCAATTTTGTCGAGTTTGATACAGAGTTCGGCCATCGGCGCGACGCCAAGGGCTATGCCCGCCATCTGGAGTGGTTTGACAGCGAGCTGGGGCAGATCCTCGCTGCGCTCAAACCCGACGATCTGCTCATTCTCACCGCCGATCACGGCAATGACCCGACATGGCACGGCTCTGACCATACCCGCGAGCGCGTGCCCGTTCTGGTTGCAGGTGCGGGTCAAGGTGAGATAGGACAGGTCCAAATGAAAGATGTCGCCGCCACAATCGCGGCCCATCTTGGCCTAAATGAGCGCGGATCAGGGGCGAGCTTCCTCTCAGGCGCAAACCGAAAGCGAGACAAAAGATGAGCCAAAACCTGACAGTCGTTGATCACCCGCTGGTCCAGCACAAACTCAGCTTCATGCGCGACAAAGCCACGCCCTCCGCGCACTTCCGCCAGCTCTTGGGCGAAATCGCCCAGCTCCTCGCCTATGAAGCCACCCGCGATCTGCCGCTGGAAATGCGCGAGGTTGAAACCCCGCTGCAAGCCATGCAGTCGCCCTATCTTGCCGGTAAAAAGCTCGCGCTTGTCTCGATCCTGCGCGCTGGCAACGGGATGCTCGACAGCCTGCTACACCTCATCCCCTCGGCCCGCGTCGGCTTTGTCGGCCTCTACCGCGACGAAGCCACGCTCAAACCCGTTCAATATTATTTCAAAGTGCCCGAAGATATCGCCGCCCGCGATGTGCTCGTGGTCGATCCGATGCTCGCCACAGGCAACTCCTCTGTCGCCGCGATTGATCTGCTCAAAGCCGCAGGCGCGCGCCGTATCCGCTTTCTCTGCCTGCTCGCCGCCCCCGAAGGCGTTGCCCGTATGCAAGAAGCCCACCCCGATGTGCATATCATCACAGCCTCGCTCGATGAATGCCTAAATGCCCAAGGCTATATCGTCCCGGGTCTAGGGGATGCGGGTGACAGGATGTTCGGCACAAAATAGCGCATATTTTCGGTATTCGCTCCTAGACACGTCTTGGGTGATCAGGCATATTTCCCGCAGACTTGTGGGGACAATGTATGAGTATGAACCGTTTTATCGCGCCTGGCGCCTTTTTTCTGTCGCTGTTTTTTCTGTCACTGTCACTTTCAACAGCGCCCCTTTCAACGGCACAGGCCCAAGCGCTGCGTGATGTTGACGGGCCGGTGAATTACCCGCCCGCCTCCTACAAGGGCAAGCAATTTGTCGACAATGACGGCTGCGCTTTTGTGCGCGCAGGCATTGATGGCCGCGTCAACTGGATTCCGCGGGTGTCACGCTCCCGCAAGCTCCTCTGCGGGCTCAAGCCGACTTTCTCAGGCGCAGAGGCCAATATCGCCTCCGCCCAGACCGCCGAGGCTCCGGTGCAGATCACAAACAACGAAGCGCCTGCCGCCGTCGCGCCAGCGCCAGCGCCCGTGGCGGCCCCCAAGCCAGTGGCTGCCAAAGCCAAGCCCGTGGCCCCTGCGCCGCGCGTTGCCAAAGCCGCGCAGCCCCGCGTGATTGACGCAACCCCGACAACACGCCCCGCGCCCCAGCGCGTTCAGCAAGCCCGCCTCTTTCAGCCTGCGCAAAAGCCAGCACCAAAGCCTGTGATGCCTGTGCAGCCTGTCGCGCAAAAAGCCAAAGTCGCGCCTCTTGCCCCCGCCGCGGCAGCCCAATCCGCCCAGCGCAAGACCCGCACCACAAGCTGCCCCAATTTCACAGGCATCAGCGCCAAGTATGCAGGCTCCGGTAAAAATGTGCGCTGTGGCCCGCAATCACAGTCGCCCTTAGGCCGCGCGCAAGCCAAGCAACAGCCCGCCGCACAGACAAGTGGCCAGACAGCCCAGATCAAAAATACAGGCCAAGCCCGCGTCATGCCGCGCCATGCCAATACAGAGCAAACGCGCTCAACAGTCGGCACCAAAATTCCCAAAGGCTATCGCAAGGCGTGGGACGATGACCGCCTCAATCCGAACCGCGGCCAAATGACCGTCGAGGGCATTCGCCAGTCCGATCTGATCTGGACCCGCACGATCCCGCGCAGGCTCTACATCAAAGACACAGGCCGCGTGGTCAACACCCTCTTTCCCGATCTGCGCTACCCCTACACAAGCATGGCCGATCAGAACGCCGCCATGGGCCTGACCGCCTCCTCGCGCAGCAAGCCCGCAAAAGCGGCCGCGCCGCGCACACAGGCCGCCGCAGCCACACCCAAAGCAACGGGCAACCGCTACGTTCAGGTTGGAATGTTTGCCAATGAAAACAACGCAAAGCGCGCCGCACAGCAGATCACTGCAGCAGGCCTGCCCGCCCGCTTCGGCACCCTGAAAAAAGGCGGCAAATCCTACCGCTTGGTGATGGCAGGGCCGTTCCCGTCCAATCAACTCAAGGCCGCTGTTGCCACAGCCCGCCGCGCAGGCTTTTCTGACGCCTACGCGCGCTGAGCCACGCCCCTCTCAAAACAACACAAGCCCGCGTTTCTCAAACGCGGGCTTTTCTGTCTGGCAGGTCCAAGCCTCAAACAAAGCCGCGCAACCGCAGCACAACAATCACAGCCGTGATCACAATCAACAGATTGAACGCCAGCCCCGCGCCGCCCCTTATCCACTGGCGGCGCCTCACTTCGCCACGGTCGATCCGTTCCAGATAAGCCTTCAAGCGGCCATGCGCCTTGATGATGGCCGCCGCGTCGAGCTGCGCATAAAGCTTCGGATGCGTGGCCTTCTCAAGCGCCTCGGTGATCCGCGCAGCGTCCCGTCTGTGCCGCAGAGGAAGCCCCCGCCCGACGGCGCGCAAGCTCTCGGCCAAACTGGCGCGCTCCACGCCCAGATGCGCCGCCATCAGCCCGCGCAGCTCACGCTCCATCTCGCTCAAACGGCTCGGCTCGATCACGTCACACCCCGTCTCACTTGCGCCTTTTCCTTCCTCTGGAAAATAGCGTATCACGCACCTATGTTACACACTATCTTCCATGGCACCGCCACCGCCAAGCCCCCGCTGCTGATCGCCCATGGCCTCTTCGGATCAGGCCGCAACTGGGGCGTTATCGCCAAGCGCCTGTCTGACGAGCGTCAGGTGATTGCCGTCGATATGCGCAACCATGGCAGCTCGCTGCACTCAGATGATCACAGCTATCACGCTCTCGCCGACGACTTGGCCGACGTGATCGCGGCGCAGGGCGGGCGCGCCGATGTGCTCGGCCACTCGATGGGCGGCAAGGCGGCCATGGTGCTCGCCCTACGCCACCCCGATCTCGTCATCCGCCTCACTGTCGCCGACATCGCCCCCGTGAGCTATACCCACTCCCAGCAGCAATATATCAACGCCATGCGCGCGCTTGATCTGGCCGCGCTCCACAGCCGCGCCGAGGCCCAAACGGCCCTGCTCGAGCTGGTCAAAGACCCGACCCTCGCAGCCTTTTTCACTCAGTCTCTGGATGTGAAAGCGCAGGAATGGCGGCTCAATCTAGCGGCGCTTGAGGCCAATATGCCTCAGATTCTCGGTTTCCCCGAGATCGACGCCCGCTTCACTGGCCCCACACTCTTTCTCACAGGGGCCAATTCGCACTACGTCACGCGCGAGCACCGCCCCCAGATCAAGGCGCTCTTCCCCGAGGCCCGCTTTGCCAAAATCCCGGAGGCGGGACACTGGCTTCACGCCGAGCGCCCCCGCGCCTTTGAGGCCGCGCTGCGCACATGGCTCAACGCCGCCAAGACTGCTTAAGCACCCGCTGCACCGCAGGCAAAAGTGCATCGGCCGCCTCCTCATGCGCCGCTGGCCCCAGAAGTTGCATCGCCGCCAGAGCCTCATGATCGGCAAAGACCATGCCCTCCTGACCATGCGCCAGAGCCGCAGGGCTGACCCGACAGATCACAACCTGCGCCACATCCCCGCCAAGCTGTTCGATCATATCCTCGGTCACAGCAAAAGGCGCGCTCGCCGCATGGACAAATCCGCGCTTCTCCGCAGGCTCATGATCGGCAAACCATAACAGCACCACAGGCTTGCCCACCCGCTCCGCCAAAAGCTTCATCCGCGCAACCCAAGCCTGCTGCAACTCCCGCATCAGCAGAATAAACCCCTCAGGGTGATAGCGCGCCAGATGGCGCAACAGATGATTGGTAAAGTGAAACTCGGTAAAATCCACACCACGAAACAGCTTTCTCATCTGCTCGGAGGCCCGCAAAAAGCGGTCGTTGCGGCGCGGATGCACCGTGTAAAAACGGTTCGACAGATTATGCGCGCTCATCGCCTGCACAATCACAGCCTCGGCCCGCGCCGCCATGCTCAAGACACCAAGATCGCTCGCAAACGCATCCAGCCCCGCGCTCATCACCCCGAGATTGACACAGGGCAGTTCGAGCTTGTCCTCCAGCCGGTCGGCAAAAGGACGCGGCACAAATTTGCCAAACGTCTCTGTGCCCCCCAATAGGGCCACATAAGGCGCCTCAAGGTTCCGCTTGGGGCCGCGAAAGCTCAGCCGCGATCCGTCATATTCGCAGAGTCGATAGTCAAGGGCTGCGCCCCCTATTCGTTCATAGGACATAGTTCCCACCACAATTTTAGTTCACCCAAAATCGAGGATGCGCCAGAGCTGTTGCGAATTCCCTAACAGATAAAATACGCAGGATTTAATGGCCGATCTTTCGCCTTGCAGCCCGCTCAAGGCGCGGCTTATTGTCGTGATTAACCCTGAAGGAGAGCATCATGGATATCAAAACAGTCGGCGTCATCGGTGCAGGCCAGATGGGCAATGGTATCGCGCACGTCATGGCCCTCGCAGGCTATAACGTGACCCTCAATGATCTCAGTCCAGACGCGCTCACAGCCGCGCTCGCCAAGATCGAGAAAAACATGGTGCGCCAAGTCTCGCGCAATCTGATCACAGAGGCCGATATGCAAGCCGGCCTCGCCCGTATCAGCCCCGCGCTCGACGTCGCCGCGCTCGGCACCGCTGATCTCGTGATCGAATCCGCC
>P_2C_Liq_1_UnCtyDRAFT_1000688_pt1 | contig 14027 bp, 13 predicted proteins | sample Pon2CUnioCityCA_2_FD_10234 | JGI IMG/M metagenome (IMG submission 10234)
TATCATGATTGTGGAGGCCGAGAGCCGCCGCATCGCGGCGACGATCGCGGGGGGGCGGGTGAGCCATATGTCGGGCGATATTGCCAAGCGCTTTATTCAAAGCGGCAGCTGATCTACCGCCGTTTGCCAGCCCCCGGCTGCACTGTCGCAGCCTGATGGGCGGGCCAGCGCGCGCTCTGGTTAACGGGGCGGCATGGGCTGCGCGACAGGGGGGTGAAAAGCGTGCACCATGCGTGCACCACGCGTGCACCGGCAAACCCGCGCATTTGTTAACACAAAATTAGCTAACGCTGCGCGCGGTGGGGGCGCGCAAGGTGGGTTTCACCCACCCTACGATCAGGTGCGGATGCCCGAGAAGCGCGCGGCCCAGTCTTCGCGTTCTTCATCTGTGATTTTGGCGAAGAGGTTGTCGGGCACGGTGAAGGTGTGGCCTGCCTCAAGGCTGCCCAAGCTGGCGGCCACATCCTCGGGCCAGCGCGTGTCGAGCGTGTTCATCGCGACAAAGAGCTTGGCCGCGCTTGTCGGGATGAAGGGGGCCGAAAGCACCGCGTAGAGGCGGATGAGGTTCAGCGCGAGGCGGATCTGGGCTGCGGCGCGGTCGGGGTCTTCCTTGAAGACCGACCACGGCGCGGCCTCTTGCAGGTATTCGTTGCCTGCGGCCCAGATGGCGCGCAGCTCGGCGGCGGACTTGCGCACATCCATCGCGTCCATGTGGCCTTCATAGGCGCGGATTCGGGTGGTGAGGTCGGCGATGAGCGCCTCTTCTGCAGGGCCATACGCCCCCGCCGATGGCACGACCTCGCCAAATTTGGAGCGGCAGAACTTGGTGACGCGGGAGACGAAGTTGCCCAAGACATCGGAGAGGTCTTTGTTGACGGCGGCCTGAAAATTCTCCCAGGTGAATTCGGCATCCGAGCTTTCGGGCGCGTGGCTGAGCAGCCACCAGCGCCAGACATCGGCTGGCAGGATTTCAAGCGCCTGATCCATAAAGACGCCACGGCCTCGTGAGGTGGAGAACTGGCCACCCTCATAATTGAGGTAGTTGAAGCTTTTGATGTAGTCGACAAGCTTCCACGGCTCGCCCGAGCCCAGAATGGTCGCGGGGAAAGAGAGCGTGTGGAAGGGCACGTTGTCCTTGCCCATGAACTGGGTGTAGCGCACATCATCTGCGCCTTTGTCGGTGCGCCACCAGCGCTCCCAGTCGCGGCCTGCGGCGGCATCGGCCCATTCCTGAGAGCAGGCGATATATTCGATGGGGGCATCAAACCAGACTAGAAGACCTTGCCTTCCATGCCGGGCCAGTCTTCGGTTCCGCGCTTGACGGGGATCCCCCAGTCCAGATCGCGGGTGATGCCACGGTCTTGCAGCCCGTCGCCATCGTTGAGCCATTTGTTGGCGATGGAGGTGGTGAGCAGGGGCCAGTCTGTTTTGGTGTTGATCCAGTTCTGCAGCTCTTCGCGCATATTGGATTGCTTGAGGTAGAGGTGCTTTGTCTCGCGCTCTTCCAGATCGGTGGAGCCTGAGACGGAGGAGCGCGGGTTGATCAGATCGGTTGGATCAAGCTGCTTGGTGCAGTTGTCACATTGGTCACCGCGCGCGTCTTCAAAGCCGCAGTTGGGGCAGGTGCCCTCGATGTAGCGGTCGGGCAGAAAGCGGCCATCGGCCTTGGAGTAGATCTGGGTTTCGGTGACCTCTTCGATGAGGCCCTGCGCCTCAAGCTGGCCTGCAAAATGCTGCGTGAGCGCGTGGTTTTGCGGGCTGGAAGAGCGGCCGAAATGGTCAAACGACAGCCCGAAGCCCTCGGCGATACGGGCCTGAACGGCGTGCATTTCGGCGCAATACTCGGCCACGGGCTTGCCGGCTTTGGCGGCGGCCAGCTCGGCGGGGGTGCCGTGTTCGTCGGTGGCGCAGAGAAACAGAACCTCATGGCCGCGCGCGCGCTGGAAGCGGGCGAAGAGATCTGCGGGAAGCTGGGAGCCAACAAGGTTGCCGAGGTGTTTGATCCCGTTGATGTAGGGGATTGCCGAGGTGATGAGGTGACGTGCCATCGGGGGAACCTTTTCTTTGCGCTTTGGCGGGTGTTTAGCCCAATGGCGCGTGGGGTGCTACAGGCATTCGAATTTTCAGGCATTCGAATTTTCGCTGCGCGAAAATCCGACGGTGGCGAGAGGGGCTTTGCCCCCCTCGCGCTCCCCCCAGGATATTTGGGGCAAAAAGAAAGACATGGGGTTCAGTCTTTTTCGCGGCTGCGCCCCAAGAGCCGCCCGATGGTGAAAGAGGTGCGTGGCGCGTAGATGTAGGGTGTGCGCTCGGCGGGGCTGGCGCGGCTGCGCATACGGGCAAGGCCAAAGGCGGCCAGCCCTGCGTGGCCCACGGCGATCATGATGAAGAGCGCAGGCGGGCCGAAGGCTTCCATGAGGTAGGAGGCGACGAGCGGCGCGGCAATGGCGCCTGTGGCAAACCAGAACATGAGTGCCGCGGAAAGCTCGACCCGCTCTTCGGACTTGGCAAAGTCATGGGCGTGGGCGGCGGCGACCGAGTAGATGGGGAAGGTGGTGAGGCCGAAGAAGGCCGCGTTGAGCAGGATGCCTGCTGTGCTGAGGCCCTGAAGCAGGGCCGTTGAGGCGCAGCTGACAATGGCGGCAAGCGAGAGCCAGATCAGCACCCAGCGACGGTCGTATTTGTCGGCGAGCCAGCCGATGGGGTATTGCGCCAGTGCGCCGCCAAGCACGAAGGCGGCGAGAAATGTCGCAATCTGGGTGACTTGCAGGCCGACCTCCTGGCCGTAGACCGGCCCGACCATGCGGAAGCTCGCCGAGCTGAGCGCCGCCACGACTACGCCAAGCGCGGCAAGGGGCGAGCGGGTGACGGCCAGCATGGGGCGCAAGCGCGGCGCGCTCGGGGTTTCGGGCTGGGTGGCGGTTGTGAGGGTGAGCGGCAGGATGGCGGCGCAGCAGAGCATGGCCAGAATGGAGTAAGACATATAGTAGGCAGGTGTGAGAAAACCGATGAGAAGCTGGCTGACAAGCGAGCCGCTCATATCGACAAGGCGGTAGACGCCCATGGTGCGCCCGCGTGTTTCGTTGGTGACTTTGGCTTGCAGCCACGCCTCGATAATTGTGTAACACCCTGCCACACAGAGACCCGAGGCCACGCGCATCAGCGCCCAGGCGTAGGGGCCGATGATGATGTAGTGGGCCAGCAGGGCGATGGCACCCATCGCGGTAAAGGCAGCAAAAGCGCGGCTGTGCCCCACCGTGCCCATAAGGCGGGGTGCCCACCAGCAGCCAATGAAGAAGCCAAGGTAGTGCGCCGAGCCGAGGAGGCCGATTTCGGCGCGCGAGAAGCCGAGGGCGATGCCTGAGAGCGCATCAAGCGGGCCCACACCGCCTGTTGAGAGCTGCAAAAGCGCCACTGACATAAACAGGGCGGCGAAGGAAACGAGAAGGCGCATATCCCGCCCACCATCGCAGCCGAGCTTTTGGGCGCAAGCAGGTTTTCGACTTTTGCGTGTCGTATTTGCCCGGAGGGGCTGGCGCGTTAGTCGTCAGGGCGGGCGAGCTCAAACACCGAGCGCACGACGGTATAGTCGCGATAGCCCATGCGCGCGAGCGGGTTGAAGCGGGTGGGGTCAAACTTGCCGTCCACGATGCAGTCTTCNCGCAGGTGAACGCCCGTGACCTCGCCGATCACCACATAGTTGGCCGCGCCACGGCTCTTGTGGATGTCTACGAGCTTGCACTCCATGGCGGCNGGGGCNCCNGCAAGGCGCGCGCAAGCGATGGTTTCACATGCCGCGCGGGTCANCCCTGCGTGATCAAACTCGGAAACGCCTGATGGCAGGGTCTGGGAGGTGGCGTTCATCGCGTCTTTGGCAGCCTCTTCCACGATGTTGACACAGAACACGCCGCTTTCGCGGATGTTGGCCAGCGTGTCTTTGGTGCCGTCGCGGTCTTCCTTTGTGCCTGTGGAGGCAAACATCACCTGCGGTGGCACATAAGCTGCACCCGAAAAGAAGGAATAGGGCGCAAGATTGTCTACACCGTCGCTGCCGCGGGTCGAGATCCAGGCGATNGGGCGTGGCACGATGAGCGCGTTAAACGGGTTGTGCGGCAGGTCGTGGCCATCTTCGGGGCGGAAAAACATCGGCAAGGCTCCTTGAGGTATTTGCCCCGTGCATAGCGCCGTGCTAGGGGCGTTTCCAGCGCAAAGGAGATTTTGGAGCGTGATCAAGCTAGGCCCTGAGCGCCCCGAAGAGGGCTGGGAGGTGGAAACACTCTATGACCTGTGCTTTGCGCCCGGGCGTGAGGGCTTGTCTTCTTACCGTTTGCGCGATGGCGTGGCGCCGGCGGCGGGCCTGAGCCATGTGGCGCGCGACGAGTTTGGCGAGCTGGCCGGTGCGATCCGCTATTGGCCTGTGCGCATAGGCGCGGCGCGTGCGCTGCTCCTTGGCCCCGTCGCTGTCCACCCGACGCGCCAGGGCGAGGGCGTGGGGGGCGTGCTCATCCGCGAGAGCCTTGCCGTGGCCGCAAGAGCAGGCTGGGCACGGGTTATGCTTGTGGGCGATGCGCCTTATTATGCGCGCTTCGGCTTTACGCCCCTTTCGGGCGTGGAAATGCCTCCGCCCACCAACCCTGCGCGCGTGCTGGGCCGCGCGCTCACAGAGGGCGCCTGGCAGGGGATCCGCGGCAAAGTGACGAAAGACGCTTGAAAAACGGCACGCCGCGCCCGATCTTTACCCCATGACACGTGATCTGGAAATTCTTGACGCCCCCATCGACGCGACAGAGGTTGAGGCCGAACTCACCGCTCTGGCCCGCCGCTACAGCCGCGCGGGGGGGCTGGTGATTGATCTGCTCAACCAGATCGGTGGACAGGCCGACAGCTTGCTTGAGCGCTTGCCAGCGCCTGTGCGCACAGGGCTTGGCGCCCAAACCGAGCGCGCGCTTGGCTTTGCGTTTGATGCGGCCAGCCGCTCGCGTGGCCATGTGGCAGGNGAGCCGAGCTGGATGACNCGCGCACTCACAACCGCCATGGGGGCAGCGGGTGGCTTTGGCGGGCTGCCTTCGGCGCTGGCCGAACTGCCGGTGACAACGACCGTGCTCTTGCGCGCGATCCAGACCATTGCAGAAGAGCACGGCTTTGACACAGGCGAAGAGGCGGTCAGGTTTGACTGTATCACAGTCTTTGCCGTGGCTGGCCCGCTGGCAGAAGATGACGGTGCCGACCTCGCTTTTCTCTCCACGCGGCTNATGGTCAACGGGGCAGCACTCAGCACAGTTATTGCGCGGATTGCGCCGCGTCTTTCGGTTGTGCTTGGCCAGAAGCTTGCGGCCCAGACTGTGCCAGTGCTTGGCGCTGCGGCAGGGGCGGCCACAAATTATGCTTATACGAGCTACTATCAGGACATGGCCCATGTGCATTTCGGGCTGCGCCGCCTCGCCATCCGCGCGGGTCTGGATCATGCGGTGCTGCTGGCGCGCTTCAAAGCCAAAGTCGGCAAGCCCAAGCTGCACAAGGCTGGCTAGGCGCGGCTCTTTCTTTTTGCTCTAAATATCCTCGCCGAAGGCATAAAAGTCAGGGCCGAGCGTAGCGAGGCCCCCCCGCGACGCCGAAGGCGGCGCAAACTCTTGCCTGAGACGCCGATGGCGGCGCAGATCCTCAGCTCAAAGAGCGCATATACTCTACAATTGCAGGGCGCACCGATTGCTCTCCGCGCTCGGCGGCGGCTTCGATCAGCTCTTTGATCTTGCCCAGATCAACACGGCGCAACAGGCTCTTTACAGGGCCGATTGACGCGGGGCGCATGGAGAGTGTGCGCAGGCCGATGGCGGCGAGGCAGGCGGCCTCCAGCGGGCGGCCCGCATCTTCGCCACAAAAGCTGAGCGCTGTGCCCGAGGCGTCGCAGCGTTTGACGATGCCTTCCAGAAACGTGAGAAAGCTCACGTTGAGCGTATCATAGCGGCGGCGGACACGTTCGTTCTCGCGATCAGCCGCAAAGAAGAATTGCTTGAGATCATTGCCCCCGATGGAGAGGAAATCGACCTCGTCAAAGAATTTGTCAGGCGCAAAGGCCAGTGAGGGNGTTTCCAGCATCGCGCCGACTTCGATGTGTTCGGGGAGCGCGTGGCCCAGAACTTTCTCGCGTGCGAGCGCTTTGTCCATCTCGGCACGTGCGGCGCGATACTCCTCAAACTGCGCCACGAAGGGGAACATCACAGTCAGCGGGCGGCCGTTGGCGGCGCGCAAAAGCGCTTGCAGCTGCATCCGCATGATGCCCGGTTTGTCCAGCCCCACGCGGATGGCGCGCCAGCCGAGCGCCGGGTTTGGCTCGTCGTTCGGCTTCATATAGGGCAGGACTTTGTCCGAGCCGATGTCGAGCGTGCGAAAGACCACGCGTTTGCCTTGGGCGGCATCCAGCACACGGCTGTAGAGCGCAGACAGCTCCGAGCGGCGCGGCATCTGGTTGCGCACGAGGAATTGCAGCTCGGTGCGGAACAGGCCCACACCTTCGGCGCCCGAGCCTTCAAGCGAGGGCAGATCGGCCATGAGGCCTGCGTTCATGTGCAAGCCAACGGTCTGGCCATCGCGTGTTTCTGCGGTTTTGTCCCGGATCGAGGCATAGCGTTCCTGGGCTTGAGCCTGCATCGCGATTTTGTCGCGAAAGGCCGTGACGACAGTGTCATCAGGGCGCAGGTGCACCACGCCTTGGTCCCCATCGACCATGATGTGGTCGCCGTTCAGTGCTTCGGTTGTGACACGGCTGGCGTGCACCACCAGCGGGATCGCCAGGGCGCGCGCCACGATGGCCGCGTGGCTGCCAACCGAGCCTTCTTCGAGCACGATCGCCTTGAGCGAGCGGCCATAATCCAGCAGCTCGGCAGGGCCGATATTGCGCGCGATGAGCACAGGGTCGGCGGGCATTTCTGCCCCGGTATCAAGGCCTTGGCCTGTGAGGATGCGCAGGAGGCGGTTGCTCAGATCGTCCAGATCATGCAGCCGCTCGCGCAGATACGGATCGGTGACCTGCTGCATCCGCGCGCGGGCGGTGGACTGTTCTTTTTCGACAGCGGCTTCGGCCGAGAGGCCGCGTCCGATGTCTTGTTCCATGCGGCTCATCCAGCCTTTGGAGTTGGCAAACATGCGGTAGGCTTCCAGCACATCAAGCTGTTCTTTGCCGCCACCGCGCGCGCCTGCGAGCATTTTGTCAACGCCCACGCGCAGCTCTTCAACGGCTTCGTTGAGGCGCTCGAATTCGCGGTGCGGGTCTTCGGCGATGGGGTTTGTCACCACAACGCGGGGCTCGTGCAGCCAGACGTGGCCTTGGGCTGCGCCTTCCTGGCCTGTGGTGCCGCGCAGAAGCACGGGTTGGGTGTGGCGGGCCGACAGCGCCGCGCCTTCGCCGATAAAGGCGCCCAGCTCGGTCATTTCGGCCAGCACCATGGCCACAACTTCGAGCGCATCGACTTCTTCATCGGCAAATTCGCGGGCGTCTTTGGTCTGGACGACAAGCACCCCGAGCTTTTCTCCCAGCCGCTGGATGGGCACGCCGAGGAAGCTGGAGTAAATTTCTTCGCCTGTTTCCGGCATAAAGCGGAAGCCGCGCTCGGAGGGGGCATCGGGCGTGTTGATACGCTGGCCCTTGCGCGCCACGAGGCCAACGAGGCCTTCGCCCATTTTGAGGCGGGTCTGGTGGACAGAATCGGCCTTTCAGACCTTCGGTAGCGCAAAGCTCCAGCGTGTCTTCGTCGCGGAAAAGGTAGACCGAGCAAACCTGCGAGTGCATCTCTTCGGCGATCAGCTTGGTGATGGTATCCAGCCGCGCCTGACCTTGGCCTGCGGTGTTTTCGGCCATGATCTCGCGCAGACGGGCCAGCATCTGGCGGCTGTCTGTTTTGATCTCTGTGGGCTGCTCAGTCATATCAGCGCGGGCCTTGTTTTATGCGGCCCAAGGCAGAATCTCAGGCCGGTTTCTCGAGTTCGAACGCATCATGCAGCGCTTGGACGGCGAGTTCCATGTATTTCCTGTCGATGAGCACGGAAATCTTGATTTCCGATGTCGCAATAACCTTAATGTTTATGCCTTCATCAGAGAGTGTCTTGAACATGGTTGCGGCCACACCCGACTGGGAGCGCATGCCGATGCCCACAGCCGAGACTTTGGCCACATCGGTGTCGGCGACGAGGTTGTGATAGTTGATATCCCCCTTGTCTTTGGCCTCTTCCATGGCTTTTTCGGCGCGTTTCACCTGCTCGACAGGGCAGGAGAAGGTCATATCGGTGCGCCCGTCTTCGGCGATGTTCTGGATGATCATATCGACGTTGATGCCAGCCTCTGAGAGCGGGCCGAAGATGGCTGCCGCGATGCCGGGGCGGTCGGCCACGGAGAGCAGGGTCATCTTGGCTTCATCGCGGGAATAGGCGATGCCTGATACGGGGCGGTTTTCCATAACTTCCTCCTCATCGCAAACGAGCGTTCCTGCTGCGTCGGATTGTTCTTCAAATGAGCTGAGCACTCTGAGTTTGACTTTGTAGCGCATGGCAAGTTCGACAGAGCGTGTCTGAAGGACTTTGGCACCAAGGCTGGCCAGTTCGAGCATTTCTTCAAAGGCGATCTTGTCGAGCTTGCGGGCTTTGGACGAGATCCGCGGGTCGGTTGTGTAGACGCCGTCAACATCGGTGTAGATGTCGCAGCGCTCGGCACCGAAGGCGGCGGCAAAGGCCACAGCCGTTGTGTCAGAGCCGCCACGGCCCAGTGTTGTGATGCGCCCCTCAGGGCTGACGCCCTGAAAGCCTGCAACAACGGCCACGCGCATTCCTTCGGCAAATTTTGCCTCTATATTGGCGGGGGGGATGTCCTGGATGCGCGCAGAGGCGTGGGCCGAGGTGGTTTGCACGGGCACTTGCCAGCCCTGCCAAGAGCGGGCGGGGATGTCCATTTCCTGCAAGGTCAGCGCCATGAGGCCTGCTGTGACGTTCTCGCCCGAGCTGACAACGGCGTCATATTCGCGCGCGTCATAGAGCGGGGAGGTCTCGTTGACCCAGCCCACCAACTCGTTGGTTTTGCCAGACATGGCCGAGACAATCACGATCACATCATAGCCTTTGGCCACTTCGACGCCCACGCGCTTGGCAGCGCGGCGGATGCGGTCAAGGTTGGCAACAGACGTGCCGCCGAATTTCATCACCAGAACGGGCATGAGGAGCCTCTTTCGTTGCGTTCGGCGCGGTTTAGTCTGTCGCACGCGCTCGCGCAAGGGTGCGCGTGTCGCAGGCAGGCTTAATAGGGGTGGTCGCGTCCGTCCCATGTGCGAAAGCAGCCTGTGGTGGCAAGGCTGAGGGCGTCAAACTCTTTGATCAGCCCTTCGGCAGACTGGGCCACATCAATATCGCCGCTGTCGCCGCCCATATCGGTGCGCACCCAGCCGGGGTGATAGGCGCCGACGGCCACGCCTTCGCCCTTGAGGTCTGTGGCGAGGTTGCGCGCGAGGTTGAGGGCCGCAGCCTTGGAGCTGCGGTAGATGTAGCTGCCACCCGGTGCCTTGGTGTCGCTGCCCATCTGGGAGGAAATGATGGCGATTTTGGGCGCGTCAGAGCGCATGAGATGCGGCAGGAAGGCCTGCACGGTGAGAAACACGCCCGTGACATTGGTGGCGAAGGTATCGGCCCACATATCGCTTGGGTAGCCGTCTTCAAGGCTCTGGCCTTTGTCGTGGTAGATGCCGGCGTTGCAGATGAGCAGATCAACCGTCTCTCCGCTCATGGCTGTGGCAAGCGCTTTGACGCTGGCTGGGCTAGTGACATCCAGCGCGGCAAAGCCGTCGCCGCTGCGCGCGGTGGCTGTGACCGTGTCGCCTGTGACTGTGTAAAGCTCTGCAAGGCGTGCGCCGATGCCTCTGTTGGCACCCGTGATAAGGATATGGCTCAATTTGATCTCCTGTTGGGCTTGAAGGGCAGGGGCATGACAGGCACGCCATCTTCGATCAGTTTTTTGGCGTCTTCGACCTTGGCTTCGCCATAGATCGCGCGCTCGGGCGCATCGCCAAGGTGCATCTTGCGCGCCTCGGCGGCGAACTTGGGGCCGACATATTCGGAGTTTTTCTCGACCTCCTGGCGCATTTTGGCCAGCGCCTGCTCGGCGGGGGAGGCGGGACTTGTGAGCGCGCCTTTCATGTTTTTCTCAGCGGCGGCGTCACTGGTGCGCACGCGTGGGGCCATGAGTGATTTCTCGACCGATTTGGAGCCGCACACAGCGCATTCAAGCTGGCCAGCCCCTTGCAGCGCGTCAAAGGCAGAAGACGACTGGAACCAGCTGTCAAAGCTGTGTCCGTCTGCACATTTGAGCGTGAAACTGATCATGGTGTCCCTCTGGTTGCTGCCTTAAATAGATAAGCTTTGTGGCGGCGTGCGCAAGCCTCAGCTGTCAAGCAGGCGCGGATCAAAGGTCTTGAGGATTTTCTTGAGCTCGGGTTCGGCCACCTTGCCTGCGGCTTTTTTCGGGCTGAACCATTTGCGGCGGCGCTCGCCTTTTTCGGGAAAGTTTTTTTCCAGAGAGGTGACGAGCACAGGGTAGACCAGCGCCACACAGGGCAGGCTCTCGGTTTTGCTGATGTCTTTTGTGTAGGAAAACAGGCCCAAGCAGCGGTCAAAGGCGCGGCCCTTGACGCCGGCTTCTTCCCAAGCCTCTTGCAGCGCGGCTTTGGCGGGGGTTTTCTCGGCCATGGGCCAGCCCTTGGGGATGATCCAGCGCTGGGAGCCACGCGAGGTGATGAGCAGCACCTCGGGCTCGCCCTTGCGGATGCGATAGCACAAAGCGGCAAACTGGCTGCGCACATCGGTTTTGCGCGCGCCTTTGAGCAGGATCGGGAGCTGTTTGGGGCCTTCTATGGCCATGGGGTCGGACTTCTCTGTCATGTGTTTTGACTCATCTTAAGCCGAAACATTGAATCAAATCTGAAGCCTTGGCCAGTCTTTCCTTGGGGGGCGCGGGGTTTTGCCCCCCAAGATGTGGTATTTCTACGGGTTAGCGGCGGTAGATCACTGGAAACCAGTCTTCGCGCAGCCGCTCGCCTGCGCTCATGCCGTGGTCGGGGAAGGGCGGTGAGGTGCGCCCGGGGCGCTCGACATAGCGCGCATCGTCTCCCACGAGGCGCAGAGAGAAGGCGCGGCGGCGGGTCTGGCTTGTGTTGCCACGCGCGCCGTGGAGGATGGCGTAGTTGAAGGCCACCGCATCACCCGGCTGCATCTCCCATTCGCGGATGTCCATGCCCTCGGCCTCCGGGTCGGGCACGGGCATATAATCTTCCTTGTTGGGAAAATAGCTTTCGTCAGACACCCACCGCATCGGCATGACGGGCTTTTCCCATGCGTGGCTGCCTGCGACACAGCGCAGGGCGGCGTCTTTGACGGGGTCAAGCGGCGACCAGAAGCTGACGGTTTGCTGGCCTTGCACAAAATAATAGGGGCCATCGGTGTGCCACGGGGTGGCCATGGAGGTGCCGGGCTCTTTGACCAGAACATGGTCATGAAAGACCTGCGTTGTCTGGCTGTTCATAAGATCGGCGGCCACCTCGGCTGCGGCGGAGGTTTCGATCACCTCGGCAAATTCGGGGATGCGCTGCCAGTTGCAATAATCGTCAAAGAAGCGGCCAGATTCGCCTTCTTTTTTGTTTTCGGAGGCGTAGGGGCCCGGCTCGGTCATGTTGCGCTCGACGCCTTTGCGCAGGGTTTCGACATGGTCGGCAAAGAGCCCGCGAATGACAATGACGCCGTCGCGCTGGTAGGTGTCGATGTCGTCTTGGGTGATGAGCGGATGCGGCATTGGGGGCTCCTGAGCGCGTGTGATCTGCGCTAGAGCGTCCTTTGGGCGGGGGCAGATGTCAAGCGCTGCCCCCAAGAGAAAACCCCCGCCAAGCGGCGTGCGCGGGCGGGGGCTGGGCTGTGATGTGTTGGGCGGCCTATTCGGCGGCTGCGCGCTTGGGCAAGACCCAGTCGGGGCGCGCAAAGTGGCAGGTGTAGCCGTTGGGCAAGCGCTCAAGATAGTCTTGGTGCTCTGGCTCTGCTTCCCAGAAATCACCTGCCGGTTCCACCTCGGTGACAACGCGGCCCGGCCAGAGGCCAGAGGCGTTGACATCGGCGATGGTGTCTTCGGCCACGGCTTTTTGGGCCTCGCTCATGTAGTAGATCGCGGAGCGGTAAGACATGCCACGGTCATTGCCCTGACGGTTTTCTGTGGTGGGGTCGTGGATCTGGAAGAAGAACTCCAAGAGGTGGCGGTAGCTCGTCTTGGCGGGGTCAAACACCACTTCGATGCCCTCGGCATGGGTGCCGTGGTCACGGTAGGTGGCATTGGGCACATCGCCCCCTGTGTAGCCCACGCGCGTGCTGATGACGCCGTCCATCTTGCGGATCAGGTCTTGCATGCCCCAAAAGCAGCCGCCTGCGAGAATTGCGGTTTCTGTTGTCATGATGCGTCCTCCACTTGGTCAAGATATGCGCCGTAGCCTTCGGCGTCCATTTCGTCTTTTGGCACAAAGCGCAGAGATGCGGAATTGATGCAATAGCGCAAACCGCCCATCTCTTGTGGCCCGTCAGGAAAGACGTGGCCCAAGTGGCTGTCGCCATAGGTCGAGCGCACTTCTGTGCGGATCATGCCGTGTGTTATGTCGCGCAGCTCGTTGATATGGGCCGGCTCAATGGGCTTGGAAAAGCTCGGCCAGCCGCAGCCTGATTCAAACTTGGCAGATGAGGCAAAGAGCGGCTCGCCTGAAACAATATCGACGTAGAGACCCGCCTCGAAGTGGCTGTTGTATTTGCCTGTAAAGGGGCGCTCTGTGCCGCTGTCTTGCGTGACGAAGCGCTCTTCGTCTGTGAGGGCGGCAAGGGCGTCTGGTGATTTGTGATAGCTCATGTGGTGCTCCCCGAATGCGACTGTGTCAGGGAGCGAATGTGGGGGTGCAAAGGCGGTTTGCCAAGGGGCATTCGCGTTTGTGATCTTTAGAGAGGGGGGAAATACAGCTGGTACCCCGTAGGGGAGTCGAACCCCTCTTTTCAGGTTGAAAACCTGACGTCCTAACCGATAGACGAACGGGGCAAAGCCCAGCTGTGAGCCGCTGTCTAAGGAAAGCGTGCGGAGTGCGCAAGCAGAAATATACGCCCTTTTTAATTTTTTTCTCTGCGGCCTGATTTTGCGGGTTAATGCGCGGGTGCAGCATCGTCCAGACGGAGCTGAACGCTTGTGCGGCCCTGCCATGTGTTGAGTTCCAGCCGCCCTGCGAGGTGGAATCGGGCGCCGCCGTGATTCTCGAGTGCGGGGCCGAGCGCGGTATCAAAGGCGCCAAAACAGATCGCTTCGATGCGCGGGCCTGTGCCGTCAGAAAAGGTGATCTTCAAATGTCCGGTGCCGATGCGCTTGGCAAAGTGGATCGCACAATCAGGAAACGCAAAGCGCGGCCCGGCGGCAGAGGCTCCGTAGGGGCCAGCGGCATCGAGTTGGTCGACAAGCTCCTGACTGGCCGCACCCGGCATGAGCGCGCCATCAAGTTTGAGGTCACTGGGGCCAAGCGCGCCTGCGCCTTGCTTGTCCAGAAGCTCCGAGAGCCGCGCCATGGCAGGCTCAAGCTGGGCGCGCGAGAGCGAGAGGCCAGCGGCCATTTTATGGCCTCCGCCTTTCTCGATAAGGCCGTCCATGGCGAGGCGCTGGATGGCTGCGCCTAGGTCGATGCCTGTGACCGAACGGCCCGAGCCTTTGCCTGCGTCGCCATCAAAGCCGATGACCACGCTGGGGCGGCCAGCGCTTTCTTTCAGGCGGGAGGCGACAATGCCCACAACGCCTGCGTGCCAGCCATCGCCTGCGGCCCAGACGAGCGGGGCATCAAGCCCACGGTCTTCCGCTTGGGTGAGGGCGGCGGCGCGCACCTCTTCTTCAATAGCGCGGCGCTCTGTGTTGAGCATGTCGAGCTTTTCGGCCAGTGATCTGGCTTCGTTCGGGTCGCGGCACGACAAGAGCCGCGCGCCAAGGTCGGCTT
>P_2C_Liq_1_UnCtyDRAFT_1000689_pt1 | contig 14014 bp, 7 predicted proteins | sample Pon2CUnioCityCA_2_FD_10234 | JGI IMG/M metagenome (IMG submission 10234)
ATGTTAATAATTCACATTCAGCTTTGAGATCTTTTTTCATTCTGAAATTCTTATTGCTTAACATTTCTACAATCTCACATGCCTCTTCAATACTTTTATTCGGGTTAAACAGTGCCTTTTCTTTAGCGTTACTGATAAGATTTTGCTTTAAGTTACCAATCAACTTGCCAACTCTCTTAGCTCCCTGGTTTACGTGGTTTGAAATTTCTATTAAGCCTTCTTTGGTTTCTGCAAACTCACTTTGTTCATAGGCACGGTCTATTTCTTCCAATAACTCTTTGTTAGCTGTACTTTTAATTATGTTGTAAACTTGGTCACACATTCTAGTCACTTCTTGCGATTCTTGAACCATAGACTGAGCTCCCAAACTAATGAAGTTAATGGGATTATTGATTTCATGGGTTACTTTAGCTGTTATTTCCCCTATAAGGGCAAATCGCTCTGCCTGCTTTAGTTTTTCTTTTGCTTTCTTTAATTCAAGATTTTTTAGCTCTAGCTCTCTTTTTTGATCTTCAATGGTGAGGTGGCTCTTTACCCTTGCTTTCACCTCTTCAACGTAAAATGGTTTTTCAATGTAATCTACTGCCCCACTTTGGAAAGCCTTTAATTTCTGCTTAACAAAATTCATGGCGCTAATAAAAATTACAGGAAAAGGTTTGTCAATCCTTTTTTTTACCTCTTCATACACTTCAAACCCGTCTAAATCAGGCATCATGATATCTAGCAACATCAAATCGGGCGTCTTTTTCTCAATTATTTTTAAAGCCTGATGCCCTGACTTAGAAATACGAACCTTATAGTCTTCTTCCTCCAAAATCTGACTAAGCAATCTTAGATTTTCAGGATTATCGTCTACAATCAGTATTTCTTGACTAAGGGGATTGGTTACTTGTGCATTCATTTTATTTTTCTTGTAGAGCTAAGTTCAAGAGCATGCTCAAGTACTCTAAATTTAGATCTTTAATGGTATCATCCATAAATTTCTTTAAGGTAGCATCATTTATTCTTTCTTTAGTCAGTGTTTTTAATTCAGAAACTTCACCACCCTCAGATAATTCTATGAAAAGCTCTATTAGCTCACGGTCAATATTTTTAAATAATTTAATCAGCTTGGCTTTGTAAGCATCATCCTTCCAATCGTTAGTGTAAGTAAACTCTAAATCCAACAAATCTTCTATCAATGACACGAGTCTTTCATGATCAAAGGGTTTACTAATAAAACTAACTGCACCATAATTCAAAGCACTATCAATTTGGTCAGGTTCTGCCTCTCCGCTAACCACTACAATAGGTGTATTTCTCAATTTAGGATATTTCTTGTGGTGCTTTAAAAAAGTAACCCCATTCACATCAGGCATTACAATATCTAAGATAATTAAGTCTATTTCCTCTGATTTTATAATTTCTTCAGCATCATTTACAGATGATGCTAAAAATAAATCAAAGTCCATTTTATTTAATAGATCAGCCACAAGGTTCAAGCTGTCTAAATGGTCATCAATAACCAAAATAGTTGGAGCGGGTCCTTTAACTTTTAGACTTTGTAGGGCAATAGCTTCATTTTCAACTTTTTTAAATGCGGATAGTTTTTCCATGCTTGGCTTATCGTAAGGCAGCATTATATTGAAACAACTACCCTCACCCTCTTTACTCTCTACTTCTATGGTTGCTTTAAGTAAGCGGACCAGTCTTTTAGTTATGCTCAAACCTAAACCTATTCCTTCTGCATTTTCATGTTTGCTGCTCTTTTCATATTGATTGAATACGTTAGCAAGCTGCTTTTTAGGAATTCCTGCGCCTGTATCTTCTACGCTCAATTTAATTTGATTCTCAATAAATTGAACTGATACTTTAATTGTGCCTTCAGAAGTAAATTTTATGGCATTTGAAATAAGGTTGATCAGAATTTGCTTGAGTTTATCTCGATCAGCAAAAATAATTTGAGGTAAGGCAAGTGAATATTCTAAAATAAATTCTAAGTCTTTTTCCTTTAGCTTTAGCATAAAAGTGTCACGCACTTCTATGATTAAATCAAGCAAATTAAAGGCTATCTTAGTAACCCTTACCTTCCCGCTTTCCAAACTTGCATTATTTAATACTTCATTGAGTAGCTTAACTAAATGTTTTCCGCTAGAATTAATAATGGAGATACTTTTATTTGCACCTTCACTCAAATTATCTCTTTGAAGCATTTGAGCATGTCCTAAAATCGCATTGAGTGGAGTTCTAATTTCATGTGACACACTAGCCACAAAAGCATCTTTAATTTTGTTTGCTTTTTCTGCTTTCTCTTTAGCTGACTCAATTCTCTCCTTGTCTTTGATCCGCTCAAAAGTTTGGTACAACATTTCTTCAATATCTTCAAAAAAGGAGGTAATGAATTCTTTGGACTGATGCTCTTGAGGGTGGAAGAAAAAATAATAACAGAAGACTTTTTGTTCTTCTCTATCTATTGTAGGAAAAAAGTAGATTAATTTATGGTAAGCCTCTCTGGTTGACTTTTTGGGATCTTCAAAAAACAACTGAGGTCCGTCAGAAACGTTTATTTCTAAATTTTCAAGAATGTTCTTTTTCTCTTCAGCATCCTTGTAAGCTTGCAACGCTTGTTTTCCATGTTTTAGATCTTGACAATACCAAGCCTGACAAGCTTCTTCCTCTTTTTCTGGGTCAGAATTGTCTACAAAACCAAAGTCTAATAGAGCAAAGTCTGCAAAACATTTCAAACTTCTTCTCAGTAATTGTTGTATAGAAGTCGATTTGTTTAACGATGCGCCTATTTTGCCCTTTGCCTCTGATAGAATTTCATTCTTATAGTTTTGGGTTATCTCTATTCCGTAGGCAAGAAAGTTGAATTTATCTTGATATGTTAATTCTAAGCAGGATATTCTCCATTCAATGTAGATGTGCTTACCATCTCTAGTTTGTGCCCAATTATTAAACGTAGCACCAGAAGGTACGCCTTGGGCTATTGTCTCCAAATTATTTTTAGCTTTCTCCAAGTCTTTACTCGGTGTGAAAACTTCGCAGAATTTTTTTCCAATCAACTCCTCAGCTTGATAGCCTATAATTGAACTGGAATATTGGTTGGCATATAGAATTAAGCCATCACTTTTCAGTTTTAGAAAAATGAGTGGCATGGTATCTAAATTCTCTTGCTTAAATACAAAAGGTTGTTCCATTTATTAGGTCGGTTAAGCTCTAGTTATCATAACCGCTTTAAAATACCTTATTAGTAAGACGTTTAAAGGTAAGCCAACTTCCCAACGTGAGCTTTTAGTTTCCCAACGTAAGAAAATTCATTTGAATCTACATTATAAAAGCGCAATACATTTGAAAGATAACTACCTAATGAATGAAAAGTCTTTTTAGCTCAATTCTACTTCTATTTTCCTTGAACGTCATCTGCCAAAACGTGCAGGCTGATTTTGAAGTAAATCAAACACATGGCTGCATCCCGCATAGTGTTCAATTTACTAATAAATCAAGTGGTGCGACGAACTACTTATGGAAATTCGGTGACGGCTCTACCTCAACGGCTGTAAATCCTGCTAAAATTTATCTTAATAAAAACTTGTACGATATTACACTTATCGCATTTGATAATAATGGACAGCGTGACACCCTAATTCAAGAAGATTTAATCTCAGTTAGGGATACGCCTCAAGTATCTTTTTCTTACCAGATAATAGACTCATGTGCAAACAATAATTTAGTGCATTTCCAGGAACGAAGCACAGGTGGACAACTCTTTATTTGGGATTTTGGTGATGGGCATCAGTCCACGCAAGCAAATCCAACTCATGTATACCAACAAGCCGGAAGTTACACAGTTAGTTTGATGGTAACAGATACGCTAGGTTGTAGCCGAATGCATACCAGTCAGAATTGCATTTTGATTCATCCTAAGGCTGATGCCAGCTTTGCAAGCCCAAAGCCCGTTCAATGCGAGGCAAGCGATTCGATTAAGCTGTATAGTCTAGGGCAAAACCTTCAATCTTGGCAATGGGATTTTGGCAATGGTAACTCTGCATCAATAGGCAACCCTTCATTACAGTATCAAGACACGGGAAGCTATCAAGTTCGTTTGATTGTTCAAAACCAAATGGCTTGCAAGGATACCGCTTTTCAAACCCTTAAATTCAAGGAAAAATCTAGGATTACCACAAGCCTTTTCGACAGTGTAGCTTGCGCACCGATGCAGCTAAGAGCTTCAGCCACGCCAATTTCAAATCAAATCAATTACCGCTGGTTTTTAGATAGTACAGAAATAGGTCAGCAAGCTCAATTAAATACTAATATTTCACAAAGTGGAAGCAGTAAGCTACTATTAGTTAGCCAACAGTATCAGTATTGTACAGACACTATAGAGGTTCATCCATCTATTCAAATACATCAAGCTGCAGACGCAAGTTTTACTTATGATTCGCTAAATCACTGTGCAGGTGGTACACTAAATTTTTCTTCGCTTTTTCAAGGCCAAAACTATACTTGGGATTTTGGTGATGGAACAAATTCAAACGCTCAAAATCCAAATCATACGTATCAAGATACCGGTATTTACCCCGTGAAATTGATCTTACAAAATGCAATGCATTGCAGTGATACGGTGCAAAGGAATTTATTAATCAAGAACTATGAAGCTGAACTAGCAGCTGATCCTAAAGAAGGTTGTACTCCGCTTAATATTCAGTTTTCTGATAGCAGCAGTCAATCAAGCTTTTGGAAATGGATCTTTGACGATGGTGATACTTCCTACCTACAAAATCCACAGCATACCTACTCTAATTCAGGAGCTTATTATCCTTATCTAGTTTCTCAGACTCAAAACGGCTGTAGCGATACGAGTTATATTGCAAATGGCATATCTGTTAGTTCAGACACCATTGATCTTAATGGTGATACCATAAAAAGTTGTTCACCTTCTCCCCTTAGTTTATCCAACATAAAATTAGGGCAGAATAATTGGCTTTGGCATTTTGGTAATGGCGATACAAGCCATGCACAAAACCCTACTTACGTTTACAACAGTTCGGGTACTTATTCATTGACGCTACAAACTGAAAACCACATGGGTTGCCCCACGATTTATGAAAACATCTTAACCTACGAAATCGAAGAAATTCAGTTAAACCCAAAGCTGGTTTACTTTGATTGTAGTCAAAAAATAGTGGCTTTTGCAGACTCAACTCCTAATGCCGTTAGTTGGTTGTGGAACTTTGGTGATGGAAACTCTTCTAATTTACAAAGTCCGGGACATCGTTATAATGATAGTGGAAGCTATAACATTAGTTTAACGGTAGTTACAGCAGGTGGTTGTGTGGAGAGTGTTTTCTATCCTCATTTGGTTGACTTTAGCAAGTGTAAAATTTCATCGGCAGTAATAGTTGATACATCAAATGCAAGCTCTTCAGGAGTTGTAGCGAATATCCCACATAATAATACAGGAAATGGTCCGTCTAATTGTGCACCGCAATTGGTACAATTTAGTGCAGAAAGTGACTCGGCTTTAAGCTATTTATGGGACTTTGGAGATGGGCAAGCTTCCACAGCAGAAAATCCATTGCACATCTACTACAACAGAGGAATTTACAATGTAAAACTCATAGAACGGCATCTAAATAGAACCGACACCTTTGATTATCCTCAGTTAATCGAAGTTAATAGTCCCAAGACTGCTATAAATAGCTTATTGGAACCTGACTGTGAAGAGACTAATGTTAAGCTGTTTAATGAATTTACCAATAGCGAACATTATTGGTTTTATGGCGGCCAAGATTCTTTAACCTATGATACTTTAAACTTAATGCTGCCGCATGGCCATGCATTTTATACGGTTGTATATAAAGGCTTCGACTCTACAGGATGTTCCTCAACAAGTGTCAGCGCGTTTAACTTGCCCGAGAAACGTTACAATATTTACCACCAAGATAGTAGTTGCGTCGGTGACAGCTTAAGCTTTATGGCCAATCTACAGGATGCACGTTATGTTTGGCACTGGGGAGATGGGCAAATTGATACTACAGATGATCGCAATTTTCACCGCTATCAAAATCCGGGTTGGTACACACCATTTGTAGAGGCTCTTGATACTTTAGGATGCATTGATACCATTCAACTAGATTCCATTAAAATCAAGGGAGCTAGGGCAAACTTTACAACGCATGTACATCAACTTTGTGAAGCAGAAGAACTAAGTGCTGTTGCAGATCACCAACAAGCAGATCAGTATAATTGGTATTTGAATGATTCTTTGGTTGCTCATGGCGCCCAATTGCATTACAACATTAATAAATCAGGTGATTATCAATTAAAACTAAGTATCACTAAAGACAATTGCAGCCATACTCAATTTGATTCTACTCGGGTAACCGTTAAGCCATTCGAACGAAGTTTTGTAGTGGATCAGCTTAATGCCTGTTTACCGATTCAATATAGCTTAAAGGATACAGCCTCAGTTAGAGCCTATAGCATTTGGTTAATTGACGGCCAAAGCTACCAGAATGATTCAATGGTGATTAGTCGTGCAGACACCCATTCATTTAGGGTAAAACTGATTGCGCAAAATCTAAACGGCTGCCAAGACACCCTTAGTCAGCTAATTAATCCTCAGTTGCTAAGTGCAAACTTCTCGGTTAACGACACAGTAAGTTGCGCTCCTTTTGATGCTCGTTTCAATTTACTTAACACCACAGTTGACAGCGTAATTTGGAACTTTGGTGATGGGCATAGCTCAAAAGCAATGCAGCCAAATCATCGGTATTTACAAGCAGGAGTTTATACCGTTAAAGCAAAAGTATACAGTGCGGGTGGTTGCGTAGACTCTTTAAGTTTAACTAATCTCATAAGGGTGAATGAGGTGAAAGCTGCTTTTGGTGAAAGCTTTACGCCTACCTGCGCCCCCATGATGGTTCATTTTCAAAACTTGAGTAGTAATGCTGTAAGTTACCATTGGGATTTTGGAGACGGTAGTCAAAGTCAGCTTGAAAGCCCTACTCACACCTACTTGAATTCTGGTTACTTCTCCCCTCAACTGATTGTAAGCAGTGCAGAAGGATGTTTAGATACCTTAAGAAAAGAAACTCAAATTCAAGTTCCCGGTCCACTAGTGAAATTTGGGGTTGATGATCCCCTCTTATGTGATCAAAAAAGTGTTCAATTTCATGATTCTACTCAAAATGCTGTAAGCTGGCTATGGGATTTTGGAGATGGAAACAGTTCAACTAGTCGTAATCCACAACACACCTATCAAGACACGGGGAGTTATGTAGTTAGGTTAATGGCCACAGATGCTAGCGGTTGCAGTGGTTTCTACCAAATGAATGATACGCTTAAAATTGATTATAAGCCAAACGCTGAGTTTAATTTACCTTCAACAGTCAGCTGCAGTCCTTTTAATCCGCAAATACAAAATACATCAAACGGCGCTGTGCGTTATGGCTGGTACTTAAATGATAGTACATACTTGAGTGATTCAATACCTCAAAGCATTACAGACAGTGGCTCCCATCAACTTAGCTTAATAGCTTTTAGTAGACTTGGATGCAGCGATACCACTAGACAAGCCATTCGCATAAACCATACCCCGAACCCAGAAATTCAAGCACCTGAAAGTATTTGCTTTAATGAAAGTCCCATAAGCTTAAGTGCAGCCAATTCGGGTGGTAAATGGTTTGCTACTGGCATTCGTGATGAAAATTCCAATTTGTACCGTGCACCCTCCAATCAGAGAATGACTGATAGCATTATTTACCGTTTTGACGGAAATTGTCCTGCTTCTGATACTGCAATTTTGCACATCAAGCCTTCTCCTGCAATTAAAATATCAGTTGGACCTCAAGAGGCTTGCTCAACTCTAAATACGCAGCTTCAAGCATTAGATACTTCAGGAATCAACCCTGCTAACTTGAATTATCAATGGTATACAAACGAAAATCCACTTAGTCAACAAGCTAACTTTCACTATACGTTCAATGCAGGTTATTATGATATTAGTCTAAAGGTTAGCAGCAATGATGGTTGCTCAGACAGCCTGATGCACCAAAAGTTGATTCGGGTGCACGATACCGTTCCATATCGAGTAAATGTGTTAAATGTAGATGTAATGGGGCATAATCAATTGATGGTAAACTGGGATACCATTACAGACCTTGGATTTGATCAGCTTAAGATTTTTCGTAAAAGAAGTGATTCAGAAGAGTATATTGAATTGGCCCAGATCAACAACAAGAACTCTACGTTTTACCTCGATCAATCAGTTGAAACAGATCGTTATGGCTACTGCTACAAGGTGATTGCGGCAGATAAATGTAATTTACAATACAGTCTAGAACAAGTTGAAACCCATTGTAGTATTAAACTCAATAAACAAAAAATTAACCAGAACACTGTAAATGTTTTTTGGACACCCTATAGAGGTAGCAATGTTCTGAGATACAAGTTATTTCGCTATGATCTTGAGGAAAAAGAACTAATTGAACTAGCAGACCTGGACTGGCAAACTCGGTTTTATCAAGATAGCACCGCCTATTGTGCACATGAGTATCAATATCAAGTAAAAGCTATTTTGGATACCCAAATCAATCTTAGCAGTCAGTCAAATATTATCCAAGAGCATCTAGAAGGCATCTTCCAAGGCAAAAGCGTTAATATTTTAAGAAGTACAATTAAGAACAATGAATTCATAGCATTAGATTGGGAAGCCTATCAAGGAAATATTCCTCAATTTATTGGCTATAAGATCTACCGTAAATCGCCTACTGTAAATGAATTTCAACTGATAGACCAGGTGCCCCATACACATCTTAATTATGTTGATGAAGAAGTACTTGTTGATTCAGAGAAATACACCTACAAAATTGGCTTAGCATCACAATGTTTTATTGATGGTTCACCTGATCAGTCAACTTCCCCTATCCTACTAAAGGCTATTCCTTACAGCGACAGATCGGGTCGATTAGAATGGAGCAAATACCATTTAAACAATAAAGAAGTTGACTACTATGAGATCCAAAAAAAGGATAAATACGGCAGATGGATCAGGGTGAAAACAGTGCCTGCAACTAGCACGACTTCCGAAATTGACTTTTAAGCTTCCTAACGCAACTTTAGACCTTCCTGCGTAAGGTAACAAGGCCGTGGTCAAGGCATTAAGGCATCCTAACTTAGCCTTGACCATGATAAAGAACTTCCTGACATATAGCACTACTGTGATTCTTCTGTGTCTTGGCCTCTCTTTAAAAGCACAGGTGGAGGATGGCAAGCATGAATTTCGCTTGATTGCTCACATGAAAGATGGTTCTCTTTTAGCTTCTACTTCAAACGAAGTTTCCTTTACAGGCAGAACAACACTTTATTTCCCGACAGCTTTCAGCCCTGACCATGACGGACACAACGACACATTTGGTGCAGTTGGACTTAACGCTCAAGAGTATCATTTAAAAATTTACAACCGTTGGGGTGAACTACTATTCGAAAGCAAACACATTTACGATAGATGGGATGGCACTTTTCAAGGTGAAACGGTTTCAGAGGGAGTTTACGTTTATCAGTTTACAGCTACTGAGGCACAAAGCGGCAAAAGTATAGAGCAAAAAGGAACCATAACTGTGCTCTTATGAAAAAAGGTTCCCTATATGTGTTATTCTTTTTGTTAAGCCTAACTGCATTCACGCAATCAGCTCACTTTACCCAATATTTTAACAGTGGCCCATTTCTAAATCCTTCCTTAACTGGAATAGATGTACAAAAACAAGCTACCCTACTTTACCGAAATCATTGGCCACAGCTAGAGAATTCATTTATTACCCAAGCCTTTATTTACGAAACCAATATTAAACGTTCAACCAATGGTTTTGCCTTTTCACTACTTAATGACAGAGCAGGCGCAGGAAACTTTTCCCAAAATAGCATTAACCTAAGCTATGCACATGAAATTGCAGTAAGTCAAAATTGGTATTTGCGCTCAGGCATCATGGGCGGCTATTCAATTAAGTCGGTTGATTGGGATAAATTGGTTTTTGAAGACATGATCGACCCGCGAAGTGGAGTTTCTTTTGACAGTCAGCAGCCAATGGGAGAGAATATAGATCACTTTGATGTATCGTTAGGTTTTACCTTATTTTCAGATAAGCACTTTTTCGGTTTTAACGTTGATCACCTAACACAACCAAGAGGAGGACTCATTAATCAGGTAGGCGAAGCAGTTTTAAGAAGAGCTTACGCTTTTCAATTGGGGACTCAAATAGGCATGGGCAATCAAACTTCATTAACTCCGGTAATTTTATTCAGAAAACAAGGCCGCTATAATGTCTTACAGACAGGAGCTTTAATGAATATTGGTAGCTTGCAAGTAGGCGCATGGTATGGAAGTGAGGAACGTTTAATCCTTTCAACAGGACTTAACCTTAAACAGTTTAGTTTCGCCTACTCCTACGACCTCTACTCTTCTAAAATGCTTAATGAGCCTTTAGGCTCTCATGAATTAGCAGTGCAATACAGGTTTCAAAAGCACCGAAGAAAGAAAAATTACCGCAGACAATCTTGCCCCAAATTTTAAATTTAGCGTCTAGGAGCATTTTCACGAAGCCTCTTTTTCTTTCGATCTAGAAGATCTCCATAAGTATCGTCCATGTAAAAAGCCTGCTTTTTTCTATCGTATTTGATTAAAGCCACCGGAATTTCATAAAGCTCATCATATTTAGAACGCTTATCTTTTTTTAAACCCACATCAAATTTAAAATTAGGTGGTTGTTGTGCGAGCTTTTCTGTCTGCTTGGTATTGATCCATATTGTTTTCGACTTCAATCCCTCCTTGCTTAGGCTTAGCATATACTCACTTTCTGCCTGTACTTCTAAAGTAAATTTCCCATTACCCTTGGTCACCTCAGTGTAAACCACTTCCCCTGCTTGTTTCAATTCTACCTTTACATCATCACAAGGGTCTCCATAACTGTATACTTTACCGCTAAATTTATGTACCACTTGTGCGCTCAAATTTGAAGCAAGAGAACCAAATAACAGCAGGATAGCTAAGAATTTCAATGAGGAAAAGTTGGGCATGATCATCTTACAACTTTGAGAAATCGAAAATAAGCAAACAGAACGATTTGATTTTGACATTTTATTAGCCGCTTCTGTTTTAGTATTGCTTCAAGAACATTAGTTTTGGAATGTACCATAGTAAATACCATTTCATGAACATTGCCATACTTTCAAGAAACCCACATCTATACTCAACTTCAAGATTAGTTCAAGCCGGCGAAGAAAGAGGACACAATATGAGAGTGCTCGACCACGCTAAATGCTATATCGTAAACGAAAGTCGTGACCCGTCCATTTACTATGGTAAGGAAGAAATAAAAGGAATTGACGCCATAATACCACGAATAGGAGCCTCTGTAACTTTTTATGGTGCTTCCATAATCCGTCAGTTTGAGATGCAGAAAATATTTTCTACAGTCAAGTCCGTAGCCTTGACCCGCTCAAGAGATAAACTGAGGAGCATACAGATCATGTCGAGAGAGAATTTGGATATTCCCAAAACAGCTTTTGCCCGAAGTCCTAAAGATATTCCTCACCTTATCAGAACTGTAGGCGGTGCCCCATTAATCTTAAAGGTTTTAGAAGGAACACAAGGCTTAGGAGTTGTCTTGGCCGAAACACAAAAGGCGGCCAAATCGGTAATTGAAGCCTTTATGGGTATGGATAAGAGTATTTTGGTACAGGAGTTTATTAAAGAAGCAGGAGGAGCTGATATTCGGGCATTTGTGGTCGATGGAAAAGTTGTTGGTGCCATGAAACGTCAAGGTAAGGAGGGTGAATTTAGAAGTAACCTACACCGTGGTGGCAGCAGCAGCATGATCAAACTCAAAAGAAGAGAGACTGCGGCGGCTGTAAAAGCTGCCAAAGCCATGGGCCTAAGTATTGCAGGAGTAGATATGCTCCAATCTGATCGTGGACCTTTAATCTTAGAAGTTAACTCTTCGCCTGGATTAGGCGGCATTGAGCGCTCTACCGGAGTTGATATTGCTGGCAAGATCATTGAATACGTAGAAAATAGCGTAGGTAAAAAGGCAAAATTGAAAGACAAGGTAGGCGTATAATGAAAAGAGAGCTTAGTGTAGATGGCCAGCTCATAAAGCGAGGAGAAAGCAAAGTCATTGACTTAAACATCGCTCGTTTAGTTTCAGGTACTGCAATCGATCTACCTATTTATGTTTATCGGAGTAAAAAGCCTGGCCCAATTATTCTGTTAAGCGGTGGTTTGCATGGCGATGAAGTGGACGGGATCGAAATCATCCGTAGACTGATAAGAGCAAAGACTTTTAAAAACCTAAAAAGGGGCTCTGTAATAGCCATACCTGTGCTGAATATCTATGGTTTTCTCAACTTTTCTAGAGAAGTCCCTGACGGAAAAGATGTTAATCGGTATTTCCCGGGAAATAAGACCGGTTCACTTGCTTCTCGCGTAGCTTATAATCTTACAAAGAAAGTATTAGCTGAAATTGATTTTGGGATTGACTTCCACACCGGAGGTGCCAATCGTTATAATTATCCACAAAGTCGATTTGCGCCTAATGATTCAAAGGCCCGTGAAATCGCCGCTATCTTCAATGCTCCGATTAGCTTAGAATCCAATCTGATTGATAAATCTTTGCGAAAAGAAGCCTACAAAATGGGAAAATCCATTGTGGTTTATGAAGGAGGAGAATCCATGCGCTTTGATGAGTTGAGCATTACGGAAGGAATTAGAGGTGCGAAGAGAGTATTATCTCACTTTGGTATGATCGAAGAGGAAATACCAGTTCAAAACCATACTTTCTGCTCTAAAAGTCAATGGGTACGAGCAAGAAGAGCAGGCCTTTTTCACCCTGCTTTAAAAAGTGGAGAATGGGTTGATCAAAATGATGTGATGGGCTATCTATCCGATCCTTTTGGCAGCAAACCTGTTAGGATTAAAGCTCCTGATTCTGGAATTATCATCGGTCACAATAATGCCCCTTTGGTCAATCAAGGGGATGCCTTGTTTCATTTGGGCACTTTAAATCATTAAGAAAGTCCAAAAAATGATCCAATCACAACTTTACCTAAAGTTGATAGCATCCTTTAAAAGAAGCAAATGACGCTAAAAAACAATCAACCTTCCTTCCGTCATTTCATCCATGGCGTAGGTTAAACCTTCACGACCTAATCCGGAGTCCTTCACCCCACCATAGGGCATGTGGTCAATGCGGAAGCCGGGAATGTTGTTCATCATTACCCCTCCTACTTCACACCTTTCAAAGGCTTCTTTAAAATGGCTCATTGAATTCGTAAAAACACCCACTTGTAATCCATATTTGGAATCATTGACAGCTTTAATACCGGCCTCAAAATCTTTTACTTGCTCTATCACAGCTACTGGTCCAAATACCTCTTCGGCACAGACTTTCATGCTGTTCTGAGTGTTGGTCAACACAGTAGGCAGGTAAAGATTTTGCGATTTGTTTTTCACCATTCCACCACAGAGAACTTCAGCACCTCCATCCACAGCTTCTTTTACCCAATTGTCTATACGCTCTAGGTGTCCGGCGTCTATAACCGGCCCTACCAAAGTCTCTTCTTGATTGGGATCGCCAACCGGAAGCTTCTCTACTTCGGCTAAAAATGCATTTTTGAATCGCTCAAATACTTTTTCATGTACAAAAATCCGTTGGGTAGAAATACAAATTTGTCCGGCGTATAAAAATGAACCTACTGCCATCAACTTGGCCTTTGCTTCAACATCTGTGTCTTCATCGACGAGAATAGCCGCATTTCCTCCAAGTTCAAGGGTCACCCTTTTCTTACCGCAAATGCTTTTTAAATACCAACCCACTTTGTCACTTCCAGTAAAAGATAGCTTAGCTACTCGATCATCTCGCACTAATTTCTCTGCCACCGGAATATCGCAACAAAGCACGTTGATCGTTCCTGCGGGATAGCCTACTTCTTTCATGAGTTCAGCAAAAGCCAAACAACTCATAGGAGCCTGAGG
>P_2C_Liq_1_UnCtyDRAFT_1000691_pt1 | contig 13969 bp, 8 predicted proteins | sample Pon2CUnioCityCA_2_FD_10234 | JGI IMG/M metagenome (IMG submission 10234)
AAGTGTAAAAGGTTTTAAAGATAGATTCGCAAATACAACTTTAGCCCAATTTCAGATAAAACAAGATTTAAATTTTATTACAGAAGGCTTAAAATTAAGAGCAATGGCCTCTGTAAGAACCTACACAGAAAATCAAAATGAACGAAGTTTTACACCATTTTTTTATGGCTCATCTCAGGTTCAAACCCCAACAGGTCTTGTAAATTCATTAATTCAAATTCAAGAAGGAACAGAGTTTTTAAATAACCCATCCGTAAGTAATAATGGTAATAGTAACTTTTACTATGAAGCTGTTTTAGAATACAACAGAACCTTTAATGAAAAACATGCAGTTAGTGGTTTATTGGTAAATTATTTTCAAGAAGCACTAAATACTATTGGTGGTAATACTGCTTTTTCTACATTACCATCAAGAAATACAGGTATTTCTGGAAGAGCTTCCTATAGCTTTGACGATCGTTATTTTAGTGAATTTAACTTTGGTTACAATGGTTCAGAAAAGTTTGCAGAGGAAAATCGTTTCGGATTTTTTCCTTCTGTAGGATTTGGTTGGATATTATCTAATGAGAAATTCTTTGAAAAAAACTTACCGGCTGTTAACCTATTTAAATTAAGATATTCTTATGGATTAGTGGGTAATGATGGAATTTCAAGTCCTAGTGACCGTTTTTTCTATCTGTCTGATGTTAACCTAAATAATGGAGGAACTGGGTATTCTTTTGGCTCTAATTACAACAACTATTACAATGGGTTTATCATCAATAGATATGCCAATGAAAGCGTAAGTTGGGAAGTCGCTACAAAGTCTAATATTGGTATAGAATTTGGACTTTATAATAAATTAAATATTATAGCAGATATTTTTACAGAAAATAGACGAGACATTTATATGGAACGTCAATTTATTCCAGAAACTTCTGGATTAACCACTGTAATTAGCAGTAATATAGGTCAAGTTAGGTCAAATGGTATCGATTTATCTGTAGATTACAATCACGCATTTAATGGAGATTTTTACATTACAGCGAGAGGTAATTTTACCTATGCCAAAAATGAAGTTTTGGTAAATGGTGAACCAGAATTTCAAAATCAAAATTTAAGTAGAATTGGTCATCCCGTAAATCAACAATGGGGCTATATCGCTGAAAGATTATTTGTAGATCAAGAAGATATAGATAATTCTCCAGAACAATTTAATGGTTTTTCTACAACAAATTCTTATTTACCTGGAGACATTAAATATAAAGACGTTAATAATGATGGTGTTATCAATGAATCGGACGAAGTGCCAATTGGAAGACCAAATGTACCAGAAATTGTATATGGTTTTGGTTTTTCTGTAAAATATAAAGATTTCGATTTTTCTGCCTTTATGCAAGGTGTAGCAAGAACATCATTTTTAATAAACCCTAATGATATTTCTCCTTTTGTAAATGAACGAAATGCATTAAGTATTATTGCAGATAATCATTGGTCAGAAAATAATCCAAATCCTAATGCATTTTGGCCACGTTTATCTACCTATGCTATAGATAATAATGAAAAACAGTCTACTTGGTGGTTAAGAAGTGGAGATTTTTTAAGGCTAAAAAATGTTGAATTTGGGTACACTTTACCAGAAACTTTAGGTAAGATTTTTTCTGATACACAAACCAGGGTTTATTTTACAGGTGTTAATTTACTCCATTTTTCAAAATTTAAATTATGGGATCCAGAAATGGCGGGTAATGGCTTAGGCTATCCACCTCAAAGAGTATTAAATCTAGGAGTTCAAGTTAATTTTTAAAGCGAAAAAAATGAAAATAAAAAATAAAATTATATTGGTATTATTTTTCTCAATCTTCACTTTTAGTAGTTGTGAAAAATATTTAGATATCGTGCCCGATGGCACACAAGAATTACGCTTACTGTTTAACAGAAAAGAAACTGCTTATAATTCGTTGGCTAATTGTTATAGTTATTTGCCTCAAAATGATGGTACGTATGCAAGTTATGCGCTTTTAAGCGATGAATTAACTACACCAGTACCAAAAGAACCAGATGCCATTAGAGTTATGAAAGGACAACAAACCGTCTCTAACCCTTTAATGGGGTATTGGTCTGGCTTTGGAGCTACTGGACGTGGTCAAGGACCTTTGTGGGAAGGAATTCGTAGTTGTAATATTCTTATTGAAAATATTGATTTGGTGGTGGATATGAATCAATCAGAAAAAAATCAATGGAAGGCAGAAGTAAGTTTTTTAAAAGCATATTATCACTTTTTATTACTAAGTAACTATGGCCCAATACCAATAATAGATACCAATCTTCCAATATCTGCTGCTGATGAAGAAGTAAGAGTAGAAAGACAAACAATAGATGAGTGTTTTTCGTATGTTGTAAATACTATTGATGAAGCAATTACTAATTTACCTGAAAGAGTTGTTGGTAATAATGATTTAGGCAGAATAGATAAAGTAATTGCTAGAGCAATAAAGGCAAGAGTATTATTGTATAGTGCAAGTCCTTTGTTTAATGGAAACTCAGAGTTTTACTCAGATTTTGTAAATAAAGATGGCGAACATTTTTTTAATCAAAATTTCGATGAATCTAAGTGGCAATTAGCAGCAGAAGCAGCAAAAGAAGCAATAGATGCTGCGATTGCTCAAGGAGTAACTATGTATTATTATACAGATACTCCACCTACTTTCGATGCCAATAACTTTCAATTTAAATTTGTTAGAGATCAATATAGCAATCGTTTTTCAATTACAGATCCTTGGAATTCTGAATTAGTTTGGGGTAATTCAAGCCCTGTAACGAATGGGCAGTTTTGGCAAATTCAATCTCCAGCCTTAATGAAAGATCCAACTTCATCTGCTGTAGAAGCTGCTTGGCAATGGTTATCACCAACGTTAAGAATGGCAGAAACGTATTATACTAAAAATGGATTGCCTATTAATGAAGATAAAAATTTCGATTATACCAATAGATATGACGTAAGCACGATTGCTTTTAATCAACGTTTTTATGCGCAATTTGCAAATAGAACAGCAAAATTAAATTTAGATAGAGAACCACGTTTTTATGCATCTTTAGGTTTTGACAGAGGTTTAAATAGAACTTGGGGTACGATCTGGAATTTAAAAATGAGAAGTGGAGAAGTTCATGGTAGAGTAGCAAATACAGGTGATTTTTTAGAAACGGGTTATGCCTTAAAAAAATTGGTACACCAAGATACTGAAGGAGATGCCTATAACAAAGCAGTTTCTTACCCTTGGCCAATGATTCGATTAAGTGAATTGTATTTAAATTATGCAGAAGCATTAAATGAGGCTAGTGGGCCATCTGCAGAAGTTTATGAGTCTTTAAACATAATTCGTGAAAGAGCAGGAATACCTACAGTAGAAGATGCTTGGAGTAATGCCGCTAATGCAATTACAGTAAATAAACATTTAAGTAAAGAAGGTTTAAGAGAAATTATACATCAAGAACGGTCTATAGAGTTGGCTTTTGAAGCACATCGTTATTACGATGTTAGAAGATGGAAATTAGCCACACAGTATTTTGCAACGCCAATTAAAGGTTGGTCTGTTAATGAAGAATCAGAAGCAAATTATTACCAAATTAGAGAAATTGGCCAACGTTCATTTAATGCTCCTAGAGATTATTTTCAGCCTATAAGCTTTACAGAACTCTCTAGAAATCCAAATTTAATTCAAAACCCAGGCTGGTAAAAATCGATTATTATGAAAAAACAAATGCACAAAATAGCGCTTTTATTAGTATTTATTTTAACAATTTTCGCTTGTTCTAATAATGATGATGTAGATTCAATTCCACCAGGAATAGTCTCTAATATTACAGTAACACCAACAAATGGTGGAGGTATCATTACATATACACTTCCTGATGATGACGATATTTTATATGTAAAAGCGGTATATACAAATTCTCAAGGAGATGAAGTCTTTAGAGTAGCAAGTAAGCACAATACCTCTGTAGAAGTAAACGGATTAAATCAATCTACCCCTGTAAACGTAAAGTTATATGTAATTGATATAAATGAAAATGTATCTAATGTTGTAGAAGTAGATTTTACACCTTTAGAATCTTTTATTTTTTTAGTACAAGAGAGTATCAATATTACTCCAGATTTAGGTGGCGTTAAAATTAATTGGGAAAACATAGCGTCTAAAACAGTTTTTGTATACGTTCATATTCTTAATGATGGTGAAGAAACCGTTAGAATATTGTCATCAGACAGTCCTCAAGAAAGTATTTTTGTAAGAGGTTTAGAAGCCAAAGAGTTAACCTTTTCTACTAGAGTTGAAGACTTTGATGGTAACATTACAGAACTTGAAGAAAAAGGAAAATTTACGCCTTTATTTGAAGAGAAGATAGATAAATCTACCTGGACCCTTATTACCAATCAATCTGTAAACGGAAATGCTTTCGAAGGTAGAACCGTTAATTTTTGGGATGACGTTGTAGATACAGTAGAAACAGATGCCGATAATAGTTATTTTATAATTACAAGAGATAATAATGGAGGTAGCTTAAACTTTCCTTTAGATATTGTTATCGATTTAAATAAGAATGTAAGAATTCAACGATTTAAAGTTTGGCAACGCGCTTTTTGGTATCAAGGTGGAGGTGTTACCTATCACTATCAAGAAGAAAATATAAAAACATTCGATTTATACGCGAGTAATGATGGCCAAACTTGGAGTTTATTGGGCCAATTTGATATTGGAGACCCAAGAGATGCTGCTGGTAATATTCCTGCTTCAGCTTTTCAAGAAGCTATTGAGGGGCACGAATTTAGTTTGCCAAACACTTCAGAGCAATTTCGATATTTAAAATTCTCGATTACCTCAAATTATGGTAGTACTCAGATTACAGTTGGCTCAGAAATTACCTTATATGGTTTAGATAATTTATAAAAAACAAAATAAAAATGATAAAAAAATATGTAATGTACCTGTTTTTAATAGGTGCATTTTCGCTCAATGCCCAAGGATTAAGAACTTTAGGTAAAAAAATAATCAACTCAAAAGGAGAAGAGGTTTTACTAAAAGGAGTAGGTTTAGGCGGTTGGATGCTACAAGAAGGTTATATGATGAACTCTTCTGGAGGGGCAGATACCCAGCATGAGTTTATAGAGAACCTAAATGCCCTAATAGGCGAAGAAGAAACCGAGGTTTTTTATACCAATTGGCGTAAAAATTTTTTCCAAAAACAAGACTTAGACTCACTAAAAAAATGGGGATATAATAGCGTGCGTTTGGCAATGCATTATAATTTATTTACACTGCCCATTGAGGATGAACCTGTAGAAGGCGAGAATACTTGGTTAACAACGGGTTTCGAAATGGTAGACGAATTGCTAACTTGGTGCGAAGAAAATGAAATTTACTTGATTTTAGACATGCACGCTGCTCCTGGCGGACAAGGGCAAGACGCAGCCATTTCTGATTATGATTCAGATAAACCGTCTCTTTGGGAAAGTGAATTCAATAAAAGTAAAACAGTGGCGCTATGGGGTAAATTAGCAGAAAGATATAAAGATAAAGAATGGATTGGTGGCTACGATTTACTGAACGAAGTCAATTGGCCTTTAGAATCTGGAGTTCTTAGAGATTTGTATGTAAGAGCAACCAATGCCATAAGAGCGCACGACCAAAACCACATTCTTTTTATTGAAGGAAACTGGTTTGCCAATGATTTTACAGGCCTAACTCCTCCTTGGGATTCGAATATGGTCTATAGTTTCCATAAATATTGGACCTATAACGATACTGCCTCAATTCAGTGGGTTTTAGATATGAGAAACCAACACAATGTACCACTTTGGATGGGAGAATCTGGCGAGAACTCTAACGTTTGGTATACAGAAGCTATCAATTTATTTGAAGATAATAATATTGGCTGGTCTTGGTGGCCTTGGAAAAGAATTGAAACAATTGTGAGTCCTTTTTCTATCAACTCAAATCCAAAATATGAGGCAATTATTAACTATTGGAAAGGAGAAGGGGCAAGACCATCAGTACAAGATGCCATCGAGGGTTTAAAACAATTAACTGACGATTTAGTAGTAGACAATAATAAATACTATAGAGATGTGGTAGATGCATGCATTAGGCAGCCACAAGATGAAACTCATATTCCATATAAAAATCACACCATTCCAGGACTTATTTTTCTTTCTGATTACGATTTAGGTAGTAATGGTATCGCATATAATGATATTGATTACGGAAACTATAGCCTTTCTACGGGTAGCTATCAACCTTGGAATTCTGGTTGGAATTACAGAAACGATGGCGTAGATATTCAGACCAATACAGACAATACCAATAGCAATGGCTATCATATTGGTTATACACAAAAAAATGAATGGCTTAAATATACGGTAAATGTTCAAGAAACTGGTTTTTATAATTTTAAATTCAGATATGCTACAGAACAAACAGGCGGAAAACCAAAGTTCTTTTTAGATGATGTGGATTTTGCAGGTGATGTTACTTTAGGAAGCACAGGTGGCTGGAACAATTTTGTTTTCCAAACCGTTAGCAATAAATATATAGAAGCAGGTACACACGTGTTAAAAATTTTGGTAGATGGTAATGCATCTTATAACATGAGTAGTATCGAGTTCTTAAAATCAACAGAAGCTATCCCTGCTTTTAATGTGTTGAGTGCGAGTACAAATGATGATGAAAAATCGATTAAAATCGTTTTAAATCAGCCTTTAAATAGTCAAGATCTTACAAGTAATTCTTTTGAAGTGTTTGTAAATAATTCAACAAGAACTATAACATCAGTAGCAATACATCCCAACAATAACCGACTAATTAGCATTGAGTTAGAGAACTATTTATTTTATCAAGACGACGTAAAAGTTAGTTATAATGGTAGTAGTATTACATCAACATATAATGCGACTTTACCTAATTTTCAAAATAAATTAGTAGATAATAATTTGATAACGCGTTTATTGATTCCTGGAAAAATTCAAGCTGAAGATTTTAACAATCAAGTAGGTTTGCAACTAGAAAATACAACAGATACAGGATCAGGCCAAAACATTGGTTATACAGATGCTGGAGACTACGCAGAGTACCTAATTTACATTTCTGAAAGTGGCTATTATAACTTAAATCTCAGAACTGCAGCAGAATCAAGCGTTGGGAAAATTGAATTTGAACTTTTACATAATGGGGTTGTTCAAAGTATCTCTAACGCAGATTTACCTGTAACTGGCGGTTGGCAATCATGGCAAACAAGTACTGCACAAGTAACTTTAAACAAGGGTATTTATACATTAAAAATGAAAGTGTTACAAAGTGGTTTTAATATGAACTGGTTTGAGTTTGAATTTTCAAGCAGTTTAAGTACAGAAGATGCTGTTAAAAACAGTGTAAAAATTTTCCCAAATCCAATTACAGATAATTTTAATATTAAATTAAATAACTATCAAACTATTAAAGATTTAAAAATTATGGATTTAAATGGACGTTTGGTAAAAAATATACAACCCACAAGATCTAATGGAGTGTATAATTTATCTGATTTAAAATCTGGTATCTATTTACTATCAATAGAAACAGACCAAGGAAATTTTCAAAAAAAACTCATAAAAAAATAATACAAAGTATTGCTAAATAGATATAAGTATCTATTACCCCTATTAATTTAATTTTAGTCTTTTAAATAAAAAATAAAAAGCAGTAAAGAATTACAATAGATAAAGGCTATGAAAACACTCAAACAACAAATTGTAGAATATCTAGAAGCGCAAAAACCTTTTTATGGTGATAAAGAAATGGACGATAGTTTAACGGTTTTAAAAAGTCTAAAAGACGATTTATCTAATATTGATAGCTTGAGTAAAACCTTAATTTTGAGATTTATAGATGATACTGAGTTGTATTTTACAATAGACTCTGTTAGTACAGAAAAATAATATTTTAAAAAGTATATAATTTAAAAACCATACCATGAAAAAAAGATATTTAATTGCGTTAACGTTAATTGCAGCGCTTACAGTTGCCTGTAAAACAAAAGAAAAAAAAGAGGCAACTACCAAAGAAACATCAAATGAATGGAAAGTAGATTTTTTAGATAATTTCGATACGTTTAATTCAGATAATTGGCAAGACCAGCGTATTTGGGTAAATAATGAAACACATTGTTATGTGCCTGATGGTGAATTTGGAACTAGAGAAGTGAGTGAGGGCACCTTAAAATTAAAAGTAGTAGATACAGGCAAACCAAGTCCTTGCGATAACCTAGATAAACACGGAAAACAGCATCCAGAAACACAATATGTTGCAGGACGCATAGCATCAAAAAATAAAAAAGAATTTATAAAAGGAAAATGGACAGCTAGATTAAAATTAGGGAGTAATGGAGAATCGAGTATGTTTCCTGCTTGGTGGATTTTAGGTGCGCAAAATAACGAATCGCCAGTGCAAGAAGAAAATGAAACTATTTGTTGGCCACTTACAGGTTCTGGCGAAATTGATATTTTTGAACATCATGGAGATCATCAAAAAGATCATTTTACAGCAGGTGCTATTAAAAGTTTAGGTGAATGTGATAAAGGAGATTGGTGGAGCTTACGAAAAGGTTTTGATGTTACTTTAAACGAATATCATGAATATTCTGTTGAATGGGAAGGAAGTGATTTAGTTTATCGAGTTGATAATAAAGAAATATATAGAAATGTTGGTGAAGGGGACAAATATCCTGAGCCTATGTTCGCTATTTTAAATTTTGCTAAAATTACAGATTCACCAATGAAGAGTAAAGAGTGGATTATGGAAGTTGATTGGGTAAAACATGAATATAAATAAACACCAACTTTATAAACATAGTATTCCTATAAAGTTTTATTGATAAAAATATATGATTCCATCTAGGATTAAATCTAAATTTTACTTGCTATCAATTGTTTTTTTTATTTCCGTTTTAAACGGATGTAAAAACAAGACTTATTTTAATGAAGATAGACGTATTGAAAACAAAGTTGATTCATTATTAGCTTTAATGACGTTAGATGAAAAAATAGGGCAAATGTCACAAGTACGACATTTTGCAGATATGGATTCAGATAATGATATTGCCACAAAATTCATTGGATCTGTAATCCATACACAGGGTCCAGAACCAGGTAAAGGTGCTTTAGGGTGGCAACATAGGTTTAAAGTTTTGCAGGAAAAAGCCTTATCAACGCGTTTAGGTATTCCTTTATTATTTGCAGTAGATGCTGTTCACGGTCAAAATACTTTTCAAGGCGCAACTATTTTTCCTCATAATATTGGTTTGGGAGCAACTCAAAATACAACTTTGGTAAAAGAAGCCGCTCAAATTACAGCGATTGAAGTGCAAGCTACAGGTTTTAATTGGACATTTTCTCCTTGCGTTGCCATTCCTTACAATGAAAAATGGGGAAGGGTTTACGAAGCATTTTCAGAAAACACAGCTTTAACCACTAAAATGGCAAAAACTTCTATAGAAGGCCTTCAAGGAAATTTAAAAGATAGCCATACAGTAATGGCTACTGCAAAACATTTTATTGGTGATGGCGCTACAGATTTTGGAGTAGAAGGAGGAAATACGTCTTTATCTATGAAAGAAGTTTCAGAAAAATTATTGCCACCTTACAAAGCCGCTGTTAAAGCCAAAGTAGGCGCAGTAATGGCTTCTTTTAACACGTTAACAGGCATACCAATGCACGCTCATAAAGTTTTAATTAACGATACCTTAAAAAAAAGTATGGGTTTTGACGGAATTGTAATATCTGACTGGAAAGGGTATTCTAGGTTTGGTGAAAATGAAGTCATTAATGCAGGGGTGGATATGCTGATGGCTGTTGATGGTGATTTAGAAGTTTTTCAAAATGGATTAAAAAATGCGGTGGCTAATGATTCGGTTTCTATGGATAGAATTGATGATGCTGTTAAAAGAATTTTAAGACAAAAATTTAGACTTGGTTTATTTAAAAAACCATTTCCTAATACTACGTTAATATCAAAAATCGGGAATCAAAATCATCGAAATAAAGCAAGACAAGCTGTTCGAGAATCTTTAGTACTGCTAAAAAATAAGAATCGTATTTTACCATTAAATAAAGACTTAAAGAAAATAGTTGTGGTAGGTGAACATGCTAATAATTCGGGACTGCAATCTGGTGGTTGGACAATGGCTTGGCAAGGAATAAGAGAAAATTACAAAGGGGCAACGACTATTTTAGAGGGCATAAAGGCAATCACTAAATCGAAAGTCGTTTATGATAAAGAAGCTACAGAAAATCATTTTGATGCAGATGCAGCCATTATTGTTGTAGGAGAAACACCTTATGCAGAAATGTTTGGAGATATTAATGATTCGAATAAAGAAAACAAACTAACTTTAAGTGAGTCACATCAAAAATACATATCAAATTATGCTCAAAATGGCGTTAAAACAATAGTTGTTTTAATTTCTGGAAGACCATTAGTAACTACAAGGCAAATACATGTGTCTGATGCGTTTATTGCTGCTTGGTTACCAGGATCAGAAGGAGATGGAATTGCAGAGGTACTTTTTGGTGATTACAATTTTATGGGTAAATTACCACATTCTTGGCCTAAATCTGTAGAAGATTTTAATGAAAAATATGGTGTTAATTTTTGGGATACATCAAAAAAACCATTGTATAATTTTGGTTACGGCTTAACTTATAAAAATAATTAAGTTAATAAAAAGTAGTTATCATTAAATCTTAGATTTTCAGATGAAGAGTTATAATGATATACCTTATCAATAAAAAATAAACAGATGAAAAAAAGTTTAAAAATACAGTCTTTATATTTTTGTATACTGATTCTTTCTTTTGGTTTTTACCAATGTAAAGAAGTAAAAAGCAATGATGAAAATCAATCAGAAAAAGAACAAATCTCTTTTAATATTACAACAGCAACAGCAAAAGTTTATACCACAGCTCATAACTCAGAATTAAAACTTACGCTAACAGATACAATTTCATTTTCAGATTTTAAACAACCCCTAGAAACAGAAATAGATATTGTTATCGATCCTCAAAAAGAATTTCAAGAGTTTGTGGGTATTGGCGCTGCATTAACAGATGCATCTGCAGCAACATTTTACAAATTAACCGAAGAAAATCAGGAGTTATTTTTAGAAGCCTATTACGATGTCGAAAAAGGAATTGGGTATTCTTTGGCAAGAACCATCATTCATAGTTGCGATTTTTCAAAAGCAAGTTATACTTATGTAAAAGAAGGCGATAAGGAACTCAAAACATTTTCTATAGCACCAGATAAAGCGTACAGAATTCCGTTTACAAAAAAGGCAATTGAAGCTGCAGGAGGTAAATTAACGATGTATGCAAGTCCTTGGAGTCCTCCAGCATTTATGAAAACAAATAATAATATGTTAAGAGGTGGTAAGTTAAAAAAAGAGTTTTACCAACCTTGGGCCAATTATTATGCGAAATTTATAAGGGCTTATGAAAAAGAGGGAATTCCTATTTGGGGGCTTTCCATACAAAATGAACCCATGGCTGTGCAACGTTGGGAATCATGCATTTATACAGCAGAAGAAGAGCGCGATTTTTTAAAAAATTATTTAGGGCCAACTTTAGAAAAGGAAGGTTTAGGTGATAAAAATATTATAGTTTGGGATCATAATAGAGATTTATTATTTCAAAGGGCTAGTACTATTTTAAACGATCCAGAGGCTGCAAAGTATGTTTGGGGTACTGGTTTTCATTGGTATGAAGATTGGAAAGATGATAACCCAATGTTTGAAAATGTAGCAAGCGTAAAAGAGGCGTATCCAGATAAAAAACTTATTTTTACAGAAGGATGTAATGAAGGGTATGATCTTGAAAGATTAGAAAATGAAGACCCATCATTAGCAGAACGTTATGGAAAAGCCATGATTAAAGATTTTAACAATGGTACAGTAGCTTGGACAGATTGGAATATCCTTTTAGATGAAACAGGAGGTCCAAATCATGTGGGAAATCTGTGTTTTGCTCCTGTACATGGAAATACACAAACAGGCGAATTAACTTTTACGAATTCTTTTTATTATATTGGTCATTTTTCTAAGTTTATTAGACCAGGAGCAAAAAGAATTAGTAGTGTTACAAGTTCTAATAGTATTATTTCTACGGCTTTTAAAAATAAAAACAATAGTATTGCAATTATAGCCATGAATACATCTGATAAAACTTTAGATTATACAATTACAATTAATTTAAAAACAGCTAAATTAAAAATACCACCTCATTCAATTCAAACAATTTCACTTAACTAACACTACATTTAAATGACTAAAAAATTAATATTTATTGCCTTTGTAGTTTCTTTAGGAGGGTTTCTTTTTGGGTTTGATGCAGGCATCATTTCAGGAGTTATGTCTTATGCTGGCCCTGAATTTGATTTAAGTGATATTCAATCTGGTTGGGTAGTTAGCTCTCCTTCTTTTGCTGCAATGATAGCCATGCTATTCTCTGGACGATTAAGTGATAAAGTAGGGCGTAAAAAGATGTTGCTTTTTGTTGCTTTTTTGTATGCAATTTCAGCTATTTTTTCTGCGTTGGCTTGGTCTTACGAAATACTCTATATTGCTAGAATGATTGGTGGTTTGGCATTTGGTGCAGCCTTGGTTTTGGCACCGATGTTTATTGCAGAAATTTCTACTCCAGAAAACAGAGGAAAGCTAGTGGCAATACAACAGTTAAATATTGTTTTAGGTTTTTTTGCGGCTTTTTTAAGCAATTATTTTTTTAACAAATACAATGCAATAGAAAATAATTTTTTAACAGATGAAAATGTTTGGAGATGGATGTTAGGCGTAGAATTAATTCCTGCCCTTTTGTATTTTATCTTTTTATTCTTTGTACCAAGAAGTCCACGTTGGTTATATTTACGACAAAAGGTTGAAGAAGCTAAAAAAGTATTAAATGAAATTCACGGTAAAACAATAGCAGATATAGAAATAGCTTCTATAGAAGAAAATGTAAAAGCAGAAAAAAATAAAACACCACTACAAATAAAAGATTTATTAAAACCGTCGTTACGTTTTATTTTATTGGTTGGTTTAACCGTAGGAATTTTACAGCAAATAACCGGAATTAATGCAGTGTATTTTTATGCAACCTCTATTTTTAAACAAACAGGTATAGGCACAGATGCTGCTTTTTCTTCGGGAATTTTATTAAGTACAATTACTGTTATTTTTACATTAATTGCCATGTATTTAATCGATAAAATGGGCAGAAGACCGCTCTTATTGGTGGGTACAGCAGGTATTGCAATTAGTTTGTTACTTTGCTCTTATGGTTTTAATGAGGCAACATATCAATTAAGTGAAGAAAAAATAAATCAATTCGATTTTAAAGATGCCGAAAAATTAATGCCTTTAGCAAATAACGTCTATGAAAATGATATCGATTTTAAAAACGATGTAAAGGCAACTTTAGGAAATAAAATATACAGTAAAAATGATGGAGCTATTTTAGAAGCTGCTGCGAACATCAATGCAAATTTAATTTTAATCGGAATCTTAGGTTTTATTGCTTGTTTTGCATTTTCACTCGGCCCAGTAATGTGGGTGCTATTGTCTGAACTTTATCCTATAAAGTATAGAGGTTTGGCAATAGGAGTAATTGCTTTTGTAAATTCATTAATTAGTTCAATTGTTCAATTAATTTTTCCTTGGGAATTATCTAATCTAGGAAATGCATTGACGTTCTTTATTTTTGGAATTATAGCACTTATCGGGTTTTTATTATTTATAAAAATTCTTCCAGAAACCAAAGGAAAATCTTTAGAACAATTAGAAATCGAGTTTATAAAAGATTAATTGTAACCAATTTTTTAGAGGTAAGTAGTTAGTTACTTATTAATTTCGTTTGATAAATTTTATTGTTATCTACCATTTTAACTATCAAATTATTAAAAATAGTATC
>P_2C_Liq_1_UnCtyDRAFT_1000692_pt1 | contig 13965 bp, 15 predicted proteins | sample Pon2CUnioCityCA_2_FD_10234 | JGI IMG/M metagenome (IMG submission 10234)
GCCATGACCTCCATCGCCATGTGGTCTGGCCCGCGCAACCTCTCCACCGCGCTCATGTACAGCTTTGGCAACCGCGCCGACTTTGCCGTGGTCGATGAGCCTTTCTATGCGCATTACCTGCGCGAAACAGGCCTTGATCACCCCATGCGCAAAGAGGTGCTCGCCAGCCAGCCCCAAGATGCGGACACGGTAATTCAGTCTCTAACACAGCCCAAACCGCAGCATTTCTACCAAAAGCACATGTGCCAACATATGCTGCCCTCCGTTCCGCGCGACTGGATGCACGGCGTTCAGAATGTCTTTCTCATACGCCACCCCGCGCGCGTCATCGCCAGCTTCGGGGCCAAATACGAGGGCTTCGGCCTCGCTGATATCGGCTTTTCCCAGCAGCTTGAGTTGTTTGATATGCTCCGCAACGAGGGCCAAACACCGCTGGTCATCGACAGCGCCGATATCCGCGACGCGCCGGAAACCATGCTCACCAGGCTTTGCACGGCCCTTGGCCTGCCCTTTGACAAAGCCATGCTCGGCTGGCCCGCTGGCGGACACCCTGAAGATGGCGTCTGGGCGGCTCACTGGTACAATGCGGTGCACGCCTCCACAGGCTTCGCTGGCCCCGAAGGCCCGCTGCCCGAGCTGCAAACAGCCGCTGACCAAAAGCTCCTGTCCGAAGCCCTGCCTGTTTATGAGGCGCTTGCCCAATTCAGGCTCACAGCGTGATCGATGATTTCAAGCCAAAACTTGCTACCTTTTAACTCACTTTTCACTGAAAAGGCACATTTTGCTTGTCACACCCCCCCGTTGCTCTATTCGTGCAACACACAACAATAAGACTGAGACGTATGAACATCGCATCCGCCTTCCCGACCGAGCCAACCACCAAAACAAAATCAGCCAAAGAATGGGTGACAACCCTTGCCAAGTTCCGCGAGCCAAACCCGGCGCGCAGCAACTTCGAGCTTCTGGTCACAGCCCTTCCTTTTGTCGGCCTTTGGGCTCTCGCTTGGGCGTCACTCTCGGTCAGCTACTGGCTCACACTGGTGCTCTCTGTGCCAATCGCCGCGTTCCTTCTCCGCCTCTTCACCATCCAGCATGATTGTGGCCACGGCTCGCTGTTCAAAAACCGCACAGCCAGTGACTGGGTCGGCCGCGTCATTGGCGTCGTCACGCTCACACCCTACGATGTCTGGCGTCGCACCCACGCGATCCACCACTCCAGCCACGGCAACCTGGCCAAGCGCGGCATTGGCGACATTGTCACTCTGACAGTGAGCGAATACAAAGCCCTTTCGACACTCGGGAAGCTACAGTACCGCTTCTACCGCAATCCGTTCTTCCTCTTCGGCTTCGTCCCCGCATGGCTTTTCTTTGTGCAACAGCGCTTCCCCGTCGGCCTGACCGACACAAAGAAATACTGGGTCTCTGCCATGCTCACCAACGCCACGATCCTCGCGATCCTCGGCACCATCTATTATTTTGGCGGCTGGGCTCCGATCCTGCTGATCTTCTTCCCCTCCACACTTCTCGCCGCAACGGCAGGCATGTGGCTCTTCTACGTGCAACACCAGTTTGAAGATACAACATGGGATCACAACGAAGACTGGGATCTGCACGACGCCGCCCTTTACGGCAGCTCGCACTACATCCTGCCGTCATGGGTCAACTGGTTCAGCGCCAACATCGGCATCCACCATGTGCACCACCTCTATGCGCGCATCCCGTTTTACCGCCTGCCCGAAGTGCTGCGCGAAAACGCCGAGCTCGCCAAGATCAACCGCATGACAATCCGCGAGAGCTTTGCAAGCGTGCGCATGCACCTCTGGGATGAAGACGGCAAGCGCCTTCTCTCCTTCCGCGAAGCGCGCGGCCTTATGGCCTAAGAGGCCATGTAACCATTCGAGATGCGCAGGCTCTGCGCATCTCTTCTCTAAAGCAGCTTGGCCAGGCGCATCGCGACGGTCATGTCNCCAGAGACTTTCAGCTTCCCCGTCATCACACCTGTCATCGCGTTAAGCTTGCCTGTGAGCAGCTTGCCNAGGTTNTCTTTGCTGATCTTGAGGGTGCAGTCGGTCGGCCCGTCCTCTGTCAGCACCGCGCCATCGCGCAGAATGATCACGCCATCAGCCCCGCAGTCAAACTTGAGCGAGCCTTCAAAGCTCTTGCCCGCAAGCCCGCGCGCAATTCCGTCAGCCATCTCTTGCATATGCTCTCTCCTCAAGATGCCACAAATATGGCCCAAATCGGCGCAGAGGGCTGCACTAACCTTGCGGCAAGTGCCCGAGCGGACGCTGCGTTAGCTAATTTTCTCTTAACGCAAACCCGTTTCAGGCGGTGCACGCATGGTGCACGCCCGGTGCACGCATATCACCCCCCTGTTTTGGAGCGGCCAAAGCGCGTTAACCTTTGCAAACGACGGGCTTACCAAAGCAAAACGGGCCCATGCTATACTGCACAGACCCGTTTGATTTTATTGGTTTTTTTGAACCTGAAAAGGTTACTTGAAGCGACGGTTGCGTGTCGCCAAAAGCTTGAGGCGCAGCGCGTTCAACTGGATGAATCCCGCCGCATCCTTCTGATCGTATGCACCGGCATCATCTTCAAAGGTCACATGCGCCTCTGAATAAAGCGAGTGATCCGACCAGCGGCCCACACAAGTGGCCGCGCCTTTGTAGAGCTTGAGCTTCACAGTGCCTGTGACGTGCTCTTGGCTCTTGTCGATCGCCGCTTGCAGCATCTCGCGCTCTGGTGAGTACCAGAAGCCGTTATAAATAAGCTCCGCGTAGCGTGGCATCAGACTGTCTTTGAGGTGGCCCGCGCCGCTATCAAGCGTGATCTGCTCGATGCCGCGGTGCGCCTCAAGCAGCACAGTGCCGCCCGGCGTTTCGTAAATCCCACGGGATTTCATGCCAACAAAGCGGTTCTCGACAAAGTCGAGGCGGCCAATGCCGTGCTTGCCGCCCAGCTCGTTGAGCTTGGTCAGGATCGTCGCAGGGCTCATCGCTTCGCCATTGATGCTCACAGCATCGCCGCGCTCAAAGCCCACTTCGATGTACTCTGCCTCGTTGGGCGCATCCTCTGGGCTCACCGTGCGCTGGTACACATAATCAGGTGCCATCTCGGCCGGATCTTCCAGAACCTTGCCTTCGCTTGACGTGTGCAAAAGGTTCGCATCCACAGAGAAAGGCGCTTCGCCGCGCTTGTCTTTGGCAATCGGAATCTGGTGCTTCTCGGCAAAGTCGATGAGCTTGGTACGGCTCGTCAGGTCCCATTCGCGCCAAGGCGCAATCACCTTGATGTCGGGGTTGAGCGCATAGCAGGCCAGCTCAAAACGCACCTGATCGTTGCCTTTACCCGTCGCACCGTGGGCCACGGCATCCGCGCCCACTTCTTCGGCGATCTCAACGAGACGCTTTGAAATAAGGGGCCGCGCGATAGACGTACCCAAGAGGTAGAGCCCCTCATAAACAGCATTCGCACGGAACATCGGGAAGACGAAGTCGCGCACAAATTCTTCGCGCACATCTTCGATGTAGATATCTTTCACACCCATCAACTCGGCTTTGGCACGCGCTGGTTCAAGCTCTTCGCCTTGGCCCAGATCGGCGGTAAAGGTCACAACCTCGCAGCCATATTCCGTCTCAAGCCATTTGAGAATGATGGAGGTGTCCAACCCACCAGAATACGCAAGGACAACTTTTTTGGGAGCCGACATCGTAATTTCCTCTTGTCTCGTTTGCCGCGAGGTAGCTCTTTTTACGCGTCTCTGCAAGCGCAGCCCCTTGCTTTGAGGGCTTTCGTGGTAGAATAAAACCAGATGGATAACATCAAGCCCGCCTCCCGCCAGATCGCCCAAGCCCTCCGTGCTGTCTTTGAAGCCACCCCGCTCCAGCGCAATGCGCACCTGTCCGAGATCTACGGCGCAGACATTTTGCTCAAACGCGAAGACCTCACACCTGTGCGCTCTTACAAAATTCGCGGTGCGTTTAACGCTATGACCAACGCTATGAAAGGCCGCGCCGACGCGCCGCTCTTTGTCTGCGCAAGTGCGGGCAACCACGCCCAAGGCGTTGCTTTCATGTGCAAATACCTTGGCGTGCGCGGGCGGATCTTTATGCCGGTCACAACGCCCAGCCAGAAGATCATGAAGACAAAGACCTTTGGTGGCGAGCTTATCGAAATCAAACTCGTCGGTGACTTTTTTGATGAAACCCTCGCAGCCGCCAAAGCCTATTGCGAGGCTGAGCAAGGTATTTTCCTGCCGCCCTTTGATGCGGATGATGTCATCATGGGTCAGTCCACAGTCGCCGCAGAAATTGAAGAGCAACTCGGCCAGGCACCAGACCTTATCGTTCTGCCCGTGGGCGGCGGGGGGCTGTCGGCTGGTGTCACATCCTACTTCGGCCGCGAAACCCACTATGCCTTTGTTGAGCCTGCTGGTGGCGCCTGCCTCGCTGCGGCCCAACACGCAGGCAAGCCAATCGCTCTTGAGCGTGTTGACTCGTTCGTCGATGGCGCAGCCGTTGCCGAAATAGGCCAGCTCACCTTTGAGAAACTGCGTGCATTCAATGACCAAACACACCTTCAGATCAGCGAAGACAGGCTTTGCACGACACTGATTGAAATGCTCAATATCGAGGGGGTCGTGCTGGAGCCTGCAGGCGCGCTCACCATCGACGCGCTCAAAGACATGCGAGACGACATTCAGGGGAAAACCGTTGTCTGCATCGTTTCTGGCAGCAACTTTGACTTTGAGCGCCTTCCCGAAGTCAAAGAGCGCGCCCAACGTTATTCTGGCCTGAAAAAGTATTTCATCCTGCGGATGCCCCAACGGCCCGGTGCCCTGAAGGATTTCCTTGGCTTTCTGGGCCCCAATGACGACATCACGCGATTTGAGTATCTCAAGAAATCAGCCCGCAACTTTGGCTCTGTCCTGATCGGGATCGAGACAGACACACCTGAAAGCTTTGAACGCCTTATGCGTCTGGCCAATGACAAAGGCTTCAGCGCGCGTGACATCACAAACGACGAGGTCCTGTCGTCATTCCTTGTCTAAAAGCTCGGCCTTCGTCAGCTGAAAGCCAGAGGCGATCCAAGCACGTTCAGCGCGCTTCAGTTCGTCGCCCAAGGCGCGGCCCTTGAGCATGGGAAGGTCTTTTGCAGCAAGCGGAAAGCGCGCCTCTGCAGCGGCCTTCAGCCCCCCTAGCTCAGGCGCATCACCACACAGCGCCGCCTTGAGCCTCACGCCAGCCTGCGCCGCCCCCAGCCCCTCACGATAGGCAAGTTCAGCGCCGCTTTGCTGGCTCCAAGCAAAGCGTTGGAGCGTTTCAAAAGCCCGCTGCTCCTTCTTAGACAACCGAAGCGGCACATCCCGCACAAAGACCATAAGAGCCGCAAGGCGTTCCTCGGCAACCGCCTCGCTGTCCAATGCCAAAAACGCCCGCAAAACCGGCAAGCTAGCCCCCTTCAATATCCGCGCCAAAACGCCCGTGTCCTGCATCACTTGCAGCACCGCCACTGGCTGCTCTGCCCCAAGCAACTTGAGCATCTCTGCTGTAATCCGCTCAACGGAAACGTGGTGCAAACCGTAGCTCAGCCGTGCAGCTGCTTTGGCCGCGACCGGATCAATCCCCTCAGCCCCAAAACCCAGCTGTGCTGCAAAGCGAAACAGCCGCACGCTGCGCAAATAGTCTTCTCTGATCCGCTCATCCGCAGCGCCGACAAAACAGATTTTGCGGGCCGCTATATCGGCCACACCGCCTGTTGGGTCAGTCACATAACCACGTCGATCAGCATAAAGCGCATTCATGCGAAAATCTCGCCGCGCTGCATCCTCCTCAAGGCTGTCAGAAAATGCGATCACAGCGTGGCGACCGTCTGTCTCTACATCTTTGCGAAAGGTGGTCACTTCCAGAACGGAGCCCCTGCCAACAATGGTGATGGTGCCATGTTCTATCCCTGTGGGGATTGGCTTGAAGCCAAGTGCTTTCGCTGCCTCGATGACAATTTCGGGCCGCGCACTCGTGGCGATATCAAGGTCTTTGACAGGCAGATCGAGCAGCGCATTGCGCACACAACCACCCACAAAACAAGCTTGCGCACCCCGCGCCTCAAGAGCGCTCAAAACAGCTTGCGCCGCCTCGTCTTCAAGCCATGTGCCTCTCACCTGTGTCACAGTGAAATCCGCTCCGCCAAACCCAACGTCATGCGCGCTGTCGCGCCCCAAATGTAATGTGGGCCATAAGGTATTGTGTAGTATTTTCGCACGGCACCCAAAAACAGGCGCTCTTGTATGGTGTATTTCGCAGGATCGAGAAGGTGCGCGAGCGGCGCAAAGATAATCTCTTCAACCTCGCCCTTATCCAGCAGTGGCTCGAAAGGGCCGCGCACAACACCCAAGATCGGCTTCACAGCAAAGCCAGTCACTGTCACATGTTCAGGCAGGGCGCCAAAGACCTCGACACTCTCAGGCGCCAGCCCGATCTCTTCTTGGGCCTCACGCAAGCTTGCCACTTCAACCGATGCGTCACTACTCTCTACCTTACCCCCAGGAAAGGCTATCTGCCCGGGGTGGTGGCGCAGATGCTGGGCGCGCTTTGTCAAGATAACGTGCAGCGCGCCTTCCCGCTCGATCAGCGCGATCAAGACAGCCGCTGGGCTCTTGATCCCGTGTTCCACGGGAATCACGTCGGGGTTCAAATCATAGTCAGAAGAGGCCGCCCCCGCCTTGGCCAAAGCGGCCCTTATCTGGCTGATTTGCTCCAACGGCTTACTTCGCCGCAAGTCCAACAGTGGCAGGATCCAGCTCGAAGTGACGGTTGCAGAACTGGCAATCAGCAGTAACTTTGCCCTCTGGCGTCGTCATCTTTTCGATGTCTTTCACACCGTAGATAGACAAACTCTGACGCACACGCTCTTCTGAACATGTGCACCCGAACTGCACTTCACGTGTGTCATATACGGCGGGCTCTTCCTCATTGAACAAGCGCCAGACAAGCTCAGCAGGCGAAACATATGGCCCCAGCAACTCGAGGCTTTCCACCGTGTTGAGCAGAATATTGACCCTGTTCCAGTCTTCGTCCTTGCGCTGCGCATGCTCGCGCTGCTCCTTTTCATTGTCAGGGTCGCCACCTTCACTCTTGAGCGACTTGGGCAAATGCTGAAGCAACATGCCAGCCGCGCGCCACTGCGTACCTGTCTCTTTCATGTAGGTTTCCCCATGCTCCACGATCAGCTTCGTTGCGATCTGCTCGGAGGCCGCAAAATAGCCCTCTGCCGCTTCCGCAATCGAACTGCCCTCCAGAGGCGCGAGCGCTTGATAAGGCTTGGTGCCTTTGCCTTCATCCACAAGCACAGCAAAGTAGCCTTTGCCGAGCTGGTCAAAAGGCTTGCCATCGGTCAGGCGCGCTGCATCAAAGCTCGCGTAAGCACGGATTTTCGCTGGTGCGTTAAGCTCGGTGGGCGCGAAATAGTCGGTCGCAATCATACGCACTGGCCCATCTGTCTGAACTTGCAATGACAGCTTCCAGCGGGATTCGACCATGCTCCCCAAAAGCGCTGTGATGATCACCATCTCTGAGATGAGTGATTCAACCTGCTTAGGGTAGTTATGCTGCGCCAAGACGCCATTGACTGTCTCGTCAAGGCGCACAATTCGTCCGCGAACGTCTGACACGCGCAGCTCGAATGGCAGGATTTTCTCATCCCAGTTTGTGTTTGATACATCTTCCATAAAGGTCACCCGATCTGTGTGTTTGCTCAGCACCTAATAGCGTGAGCCACCGTGCGCAAGGCAGCAGGTCAGGTTTCGGCTTTGGAGAACTCAAGCAGAATAGCCGATATATCGTCAGAAAAGTCACGTGCGCCAGCGAATGTATCAAGTTCAAACAACAGCGCATCAAGCAGACCGGGGCCACGTTTGTGATGCCAGTTTCTGATAAAACGTTTCACGTTTTCATCGTCATAAAACGCGCCTGTCTCGTTCATGCACTCAGGCACACCATCGGAAAAAACAAGCAGCCTGTCTCCAGCATCGAGCTTAAGCTCGAATTGCTCATACGTCGCATCCGACACAAGCCCCACAGGCAGCCCGCCTGCCCCCACCATTTCGACAGCACCATCGGCGCGCTGCAAAAGCGGGTGGGGATGCCCAGCCTGACTGGCGATAACATGACCGGTTGCCAAATTGACCGTAGCATAGACGAGTGTGAAATAATGCTCTGTCGTCATTTCACGGAGCACAAGGTTATTGAGCCGCGCCACAACCTCCTTGGGCGCAATCGGGGCAAACCCGCCGTCCGTAGAACGCTCAATTGCTATATTTTGCTCTTTTGAAGCCGATGACATGTAGCCAGCCAGTCGGGCGGTCATAAGCGCAGAGCTGATACCATGGCCCGAGACATCAAATGCAAACAGCCCGATTTCATTGTCGTTGATAGGAAAATACCCGACAAGATCACCCCCGACATGACCGCTGGATTGCAGCATCAACGAAATCTGCGCGCTCCCAAAATCTCTGTAGCGCTCACGCACAAGTGACTGCTGTAGCTGCTTGGCTTCGATCAAATCGTTGTCGATGGTTGTGTAAAGAGCCTTCAGCTCATCCAATGTTGTCTTGATAAGTTCATTTTTACGCGTGAGTTCACGCTCCATCTTCAAGATTCGTTCACCCGCAACAAGACGCGCGCGCAACTCTGCAGAACTGAACGGCTTCGTCAAAAAGTCATCAGCGCCAGCATCAAGTCCTTGGGCGATCTCAGATTTGTCACTTTTTGACGTCAGCAGAATGAAATATCCAAATCGCTCAGAACCTAGCGCCTTAAACCGGCGGCAGAACTCTATGCCGTCCATCCCCGGCATCATCCAGTCACTGATCACAAGATCTGGGTGTTGCTCTTCGCAAAAAGCCAGCGCTTCATCGCCACTCTCGACCTCTGCAACACGATAGCCCCATTTCTTAAGGCTGGTTCGCAGAATTGTGCGCTGCAAACGGCTGTCATCAACGACAAGCACCAGGTTGCTTGCGGCTTCAACTGCATCGATTTGTTTAAGTTTGCTCTGCATGAATACTACCTAGAGCGCAAAGCACTCGATTTCCCACGTCACACTAACCCTCCCGATTTAAGGGCAGGTGAATATATTTTATCGGATTTTAGGTTTGTTTTTGTATTCTCTTAACCTCCTAACGCTAAAGTATAGGAGGACAAACTGGGATCTTAAAAATGATCAACTGGGACAAGGTACGAGAACTGCGCGACGACATCGGCGCTGAAGACTTCAATGAGATTATTGAAGTCTTCCTTGAGGAGGTCGAAACTGAGCTTGCGGAGCTTTCCGACAAGCCGACTTCAGAGCTGGGCGCGAGTATGCACTTTCTAAAAGGCAGCGCACTGAACCTTGGGTTTCAGGAGTTTTCTGAGAAATGCCACGCTGGCGAGAAAATGGCAGCTGATAACAGGGCCGAGTTCATCGACTTGGCAGATGTACAAGCCTCCTACGCCGCCTCCAAAGAAAAATTTCTAGAGAACTGCACCAAAATCTGAACGAAATGCTATGCAGGTAGAGCTCAACTCTGCTAATCAGTTCTAAAACAAGAAAAGAGCTGATAAAATGCAGGGCACAGACACTTCTCAGCGCACTTCTGGCATTACTCTGCTTGGCTGGATGTTCTTCTTCAAAATTTCGCAGCTACGATGGACCACCCGTGACACAGGTGGTTGTCATGAAAGAAGATAGGAAGCTTTACCTTTTAAGCGGCTCAGACGTACTAAAAAGTTACAAAGTCCATCTTGGCTTTGACCCTCTTGGGCATAAAGCCATCGAGGGTGACGGGCGCACACCAGAAGGCAACTACCTGATTGATCGCCGCAACCCAAACAGCCAATTTCACCTCTCCATTGGCATCTCATACCCCGATAAAGACGACATCGCCCGCGCCCGCGCGCTTGGCAAAAGCCCCGGTGGAGATATTTTCATCCACGGCCGGCCCAAGAAGTATCGTGATGGCAAGAGAGACTGGACAGCCGGGTGCATCGCCGTGACAGATCGGCAGATGGAAGAGATTTATTCAATGGTCCGCAATGGAACGCCCATCTCCATCCAGAAGTAAGCTTCGTGATAGGCTTTAACCGCCCATCACCAACGTCCACCAAATCTTACCCGTGCTTTCCTGATACCAATTAAAACCGATATTGGTGGCCCGCTTATCCAACAAGATTGCCCGTGTCGCAGGCTCCTGCATCCAGGCACCAAGTGTTTCCAGCTCGGTCTCATAGGTTTCTGAAATCAGCTCACCTACCAGGTCGCCCGCGTATCCGCTCCGCGCGACACGATCAATCGGCGATGATCCGTCTGATCCAAAGTGCCATGGGCGATTTTGCGCCGACATATCACGTGAGTGAGTCGCTGCCGCTGCATTCAGCTGAGCGTTCAGCTCGACACTTGGTGCGCCAGCAGCCTGACGCAAAGAATTGACCGAGTCCAAAATTCGAAATTGAATTTTGCCAGAGGCATTGTTGGAAATTCGGTACAGCTTTGGCAGAGGCTTACCATCAGCGCCAAGCTGCGGCGTTGTGGTGCCGATAGAACATCCTGCAAGCAGCACAACAGATACAATAAGAGAAACAAAAAAGCGCATGACGCCCCTTTCCAAGAGAATTCGCTCTTTGCTTTAGCGCTGAATCGCAGATCAATCAAACGCAGTTATGCCTTTCATTGCTTATTACAAAGGTTTGAATTGCGGGCAAAGCTCAAGCAGCATATAGAAATTGCTATTCTTTTACCGGAGAAAGTCCGATGTCCCAGTTTAAAAACCACCTGAGCCGTAGAGGTTTTCTCGCAGGCTCCACCTCACTTTTGGCAGCGCCAGCTCTAGCCCAAACGACCTCTGTTAACGGAGAAGAGACTGTCGAAGTCGAGCGCGACTTAAGCGAAGTTGTGCGCCGCAATGTTTCAAGTTTCCGCACATTGAGCTGGGAACCATATTTCACGAACCTCAAAAATGGCGCCTGTCTTGTCGATACAACGTCACGCGCGCTGCACTTTTGGTCGGAAGATCAATCTATCTACAAACTTTATCCAACCAGCGTTCCGCTGACAGAAGATCTGACACGACTTGGCCGCACGTCGGTGACACAAAAAGTCGAGGGGCCAAGCTGGCGGCCGACGCCGTCAATGCGCAAGCGCAACCCCGAGTGGCCCGAGTTTGTTGGCCCAGGGCCAGACAACCCCCTAGGCACACACGCGCTTTACCTTTCATGGACCTATTACCGAATTCACGGCACACACGACACTCGAAAGATTGGNCGACGTTCATCAAATGGATGTATCGGACTGTACAACGAGCATATCGCAGAGCTCTTTGATCTGACAAAAGTAGGCACTCAAGTGTTGCTAATTTGACGATATAGAGGCGTTCTTACACAAGTGTCCGCCACTATAAGTTTGCAAAACCCCTACAATACTGCTTATGACACGCATACATAACAAATCTTGGGACATGGTTTTCGCCATGTTTTCAATTTCTGGAGGAAAAAATGAAGAAACTCGTACTCGCGACTGCATTTGCTGCTGCTGCCTCTGCTGCTTCAGCTGGCAACATGTCAGACCCAATCATCGAAGCGCCAGTTATCGTTGAAGAAGCCGCTGGCTCTTCAGGTGGCATGGCTATCCCACTTCTTCTTCTGATCGCAGTAGCGGCAGCAGCAGCAAGCTAAGTTTTTCTTCCTTAGGGAAGAAGATAAAGAAACGGCAGCCTTGCGCTGCCGTTTTTTGTTTTGGATGCCAAATTACCAGCCGTGAATATTCTCTTTGATCAAATCAACGAGAAACGCGACGTGCTCTTCGCCTGCATTGAGGCAAGGAATGTACTCAAACACTTCCCCCCCGGCCTCTTCAAAAGCTTCTTTGATTTCTTCGTTGATCTCCTCAAGAGTCTCGATGCAATCAGCCGAAAACGCTGGAGCAACAACTGCAATCCGCTTTTTCCCGTCTTCTTCCGCTAAACGCGCAACTTCCTCGACAGTATAGGGCTTGAGCCACTCTTCGGGCCCAAAGACAGACTGGAATGTGGTGACAATATCAATGTCAGTCCATCCAAGACGCTCGCGTAAAAGCCGCGTCGTTTTCTGGCATTGGCAATGATAGGGGTCGCCCTGTAGCAAATAGCGCTTGGGCATCCCGTGGTATGAAACAACCAGAGTTTCCGGGCGGTGCTCCATCTTCTCGACAGATGCTTCGATCGAGCGCGCAAGAGCCTCGATATAGCGGGTATCGTCAAAATAGCGTGCAACCGTACGTACAGACGGCTGCCATGTTTCTTTCATGACTGCGCGAAAAAACTGGTCATTGGCCGTAGCCATCGTCGCGCCTGCATATTGTGGATAGAGAGAGAAGAACAAAACTCTGTCACAGCCCTGTTCGATCATCTCAGCGACTTTGCTTTCTGTCGACGGATTGCCGTAGCGCATACAGAAATCAACAAGGACTTCTCCGCCGTATTCCTTCTGGATCATATCCCGAACAGCCGCGGTTTGTTCTTTGGTGATCGTCATCAATGGGCTTTCGCCCTGCTCTTCGTTCCAGATGGATTTATAAGCTGCACCACTCGTGAAAGGGCGCTTGGTGAGAATAATCAATTGCAAGAGCGGCTGCCATAGCCATGGGGAATAATCAATCACACGACGGTCTGAAAGAAACTCGTTAAGGTAGCGCCGCATAGACCAATAATCATAGTTATCAGGCGTCCCCAAGTTGGCCATAAGCACACCAATCTTTGGTTTTTTCACCTGTGGGTGTTCGGCTGGCAAATGGCTCGTATCATATTTGGCTTGGGTCGTTTTCAGCATTTAGTCATCACCACTCTGTTTAAACATGTTTGTTTCGGGCAGTCTTATTTCATCGGTTTTCAAGGCATCAGCTAGACGGGTTTTCGCAGAGCCCGGTCGCAAAGGCTTCTGCTGGCTTTCATGAGGGGTCCAGCCAGTGAGGAATACAAGCTCAAAGGTCGCCACAATACGACCCACCTCATCTGAAAAGTGTTCCTTGTAGATTTCATCAGCAACGCGAAACATCTCTTTCTTCTCAAAACTTCGTTTGCGCAAAGCCAAAGCGTTTGTCTCTCCCATACGCCTCAGATCATGAGCCAGATGAAAAATGCTCTCGTAGCTCGCAGTCAGTGTGATTTTGTCTGCAACAGGTAAAGCAAATCCTGCGCGCTGCATTAACTGACCGAGATCACGGACTTCGGCCGCCATCGCAACACGCGGGCTCAGCCCCCCGGTCAGCCGTATTTCAGCCTCACTCAACGACTTACGCAACTCTTGAAGGGTTTCACCCCCAAACATACAGCCCACAAACAAACCGTCGGGCTGCAATGCATTGCGGGCCTGAATAAGCTGGCCAACGACATCGTTTGCCCAATGCAGCGACATCGCATGTACGACAAGATCATGACCGCGCAGCGCACAGGCAAGCGTCTCTTCGTCTGTGATTGTTTCAAATTCAGGAAATGCGGAACACCATAGCGCACTGCTTCCAGCAACCAACAGAGGCTTGGTAAACGCTCTGTTAACCAAACCTAGCCGATACTCGACCTCATCAATTGCGGCGGCATGTGCGAAGTCGGCTTCAGCGATATTTGCACGCTGTCGCTGCCGCATCAATGCGTCGCGGTCTGTGTGAAGGTTTCGGTTTGTCATAGGGTAGGAATATGGGCTGGCGCGCGGGGATTCAAACACTTGTTGGTACGGTTTACCCGACAACTTGTCTCAGCTGTGGAACCCCTGTCGAAGGTGAGGCAGGACTTTGCTCAAAATGCTGGCTCGGCTCCAACTTTATTGCAGGGCTTGTCTGCAACACATGTGGTAGTCCTCTCCCCGGCGAATCTTTGCGGGAAGAGCTCTGTGATGCGTGCATTCAGACGCCCAGAAACTGGACTGCGGCACGCGCAACCTTTCTGTATCAAGGTGA
>P_2C_Liq_1_UnCtyDRAFT_1000695_pt1 | contig 13933 bp, 6 predicted proteins | sample Pon2CUnioCityCA_2_FD_10234 | JGI IMG/M metagenome (IMG submission 10234)
CGATGACTTCTTGTAGGTCGTTGAAATAGTCACGAGCATAGACGATGTTACCGCCAATGAAGCTGATAGGATTATTGATTTCATGGGCTAAGCCAGCCACCATTTGTCCCAGACTTGACATTTTTTCGGTTTGAATCAGTTGGGTTTGTGTCCGTTGTAATTCCACTAGCGTCGATTGTAAATCTTGATTTTTCTGTTGTAATTCCTGAGTCCGTTCAGCCACTTTATCTTCGAGATGATGGCTATACTCGGTTAGACGACGGTAGAGGCGGGCATTTTCAATAGAAATTGCCGCTTGTGCTGAGAGAATTTTTAAGATTTCTAGGCGATCGCGTTTAAAGGCACCTTGCGTGAGATTATTCTCTAAATACAACAATCCCAAAATGGTTCCCTGTTGCACAATTGGTAGACAGAGAATCGATTGAATTTGATAGGACTGAATATAGGGATCTTGGCTAAAAAGCTCCTCTTCCACGGCATGGGAAAGCACGACCGACTCTTGAGTCCGTTGAACATAGTGAATCAAGGAGAGAGGGAGTTTATTTTCTGAAATAGCTAGGGGGTCTTTTTCCACCTGAACGGTGATATTGGACTCAACTTGACCCGAGGCGGCAATCTGTAAGGTTCCCTCTTCTATTAACACTAAATAGCCCTGTTGCGCCCCAGCATTTTCGAGAGCTAAGCTCATTAACTGTTCAAGAAGCTGAGGCAAACAAATTTGTCCCGAAAGAACCTGAGTTGCTTTGAGAACCGTCCCCAAGTCCAACATATCGTTGGAATGAGCTGGATGAGTGAAGGTGCTTTGATTGACGGTGACTTTTGTCTTAGGATTGCCATGACTGAGGGTAATTTTTGTCGAGAGGGTTGAGGCGCTGTAGTCTTGTTGCAACACGAAGCGATATAGCTGAGGATGCTCCTGTAATAACGCTTTCATTTTAGCGGTGGCTCCCCAGCGTTCATAGGCATAGTAGGCGTCTTGTAGATAGTGGTTGGCGATTTTATCCCGGCCCAAGCTGTGGTAAAAGTCAGCGGCCCGTTCGGCGGCGATCGCCACCTCAGCGAGAAACCCCTCTTGTTGGGCCGAGGCGATGGCGCGATCGTAATAGTCCATGGCCTCTGGGATCTGGCCTTGGAGACGAGCTTGTTCGGCCTGAATCAACTCCCATTTACTCTGATAATTCTCCGGTGCGGCCCGTCGCCAGATTTCGATTTGAGCGGTATTCGCCTGAATGGAGTCCCAGGCGATCGCCTGTTGTTCAGGAGATAACTCAGGATAGATAGCACAATTGATCAGAGCTTCATAGAAATGGTGGTAACAAAAGAGCAACGAGGAAAACGCTGAATTTTTATACTCCCGAGCCAGGGGATATTTCTCTTTTACGGTTTGCCAATCTTTAAAAAGATACGCGAGAATGGCTTCTGCAAAATAGAGAAAAAACAGTAACATTCTATTTTGCGCAATCTCTAACGTGGCGCGATCGCTCGGTCCAAAATAGTCACCAGCCAAGCGCAACCCATTTGGCGCATTCCCTTGTAAATTTTCTACCCATTGCCGCCAAATTCTGGCCGGATACAAGCCATGATCCTGTTTGAGTTTCCCCAACAGTTCTAGATACCGGGTTTGTTTATCCGCAACTTCGGGTAACGGCATTCCTATAACGACCATATAGCCTGCTGACCACATGGCACAGTAAGCCGCATAGACCACATCGCCGATATCCATACCCATCGCAATGGTCTCATCGAGGGCAGGAATGCTTAAATTATGAGGTTCTTTCCAATGTTTATTAAAGGAATTGAACAACATATTAACCTTGCATTTAAAGGCATCAGAAGGATATTTATCTAAGATTTTCAAGGAAATTAGACCTGCATAATAGCTTGTTTCAATATCGTGATCTGGACTGCCAATCATGCCATAGGAATAGGCGGCCAAAGCGGAATGGCCAAACTGCAAACAGAGGTTACGACCATTCACAACAATATGAGGCAATAACTCAGGACGAGCTTGATAGGCGGGACCACTGACGATCGCCAAAATCCGTAATACAGCCAGTTGATAGGGATCGCTCATTTCTGGATAGTCAGCGAGTTCTTCCAGGGTAGGAATAGACCGCACCAATTCCAAGTTATCGGGATTCACTTCTAAAGGATGTCCGAGCAACTCCAAAACTAACAAGGCTGTATCTAATGCCTCTAGCATTTGATTTTGAGCAATAAAAAACTGAATTTTTAACTCATAAATCTTAACTTTATCGAGTAACGTCTTGGCTTGCTTAAAGACAATTTCTGATAGAGCTTGTGCCTCAGACAATTCTGCTTGAATATAGTACACCTCCACAGATTGGCTGTATAACTCTAACGCCAGTTCATAGTCTGTTGTCCAGACATGATTCGGTAACAGTTGACGGCCAACATTGAGATATTCTAAGGCTGAGGCGTAGGCAGCGGCGGCTTTTGCCTTCATCGCTGCATCTAGGTTTAGCTGACTCAATTGACAGCGTTCAGCGGCATCCTCGATTAAACTTGCACCCAGATTGAGAGCATTGACGATATCAAATAGACGTTCTTCTAAGCCGTTCGCACCACTATACTCGAGTAATCGTCGTCCTACCCGTGAATGAACCTCTGGTTTATCAGCATCAGGAATGAGGGAATAGGCAGCTTGTTGGACGCGATCGTGGAGGAATTTATAAACGATGGCATTACCCGATTCTTCAATCGCCTCTTCAATCGCCTCTTGACGATTGACCTGATTATTTAAGGGAATTACTAACCCCGCGTGAATGGCACTCCAGAGTTCCGATGAACTTCGGGCCAGGGGAATCACTAAACCGGAATGAATGGCACTCCAAAGTTCCGCCGCTGTTTGAGCAACGGAGGTATCATTCACGATCGCTAAAATATCTAGGTCAAAGTTATTGCCGATGCAGGCTGCCAGTTGTAATAGGTGCTGCGTTGAGGAGTCTAACCGTTGAATTTCATACGCCATCAGTTCGACTACGTTTTCTGTGATGTCGATGCTCAGTAACTGTTCTAAGTCCCAAGACCAAGAGGCTGTATCTTGGTGATATTGTAATAAATTTTCGCTATAAAGATGCTTGAAAGTTTGAGTCATAAAAAAGGGATTTCCTTGAGTTTTGCTGAGTAATAGTTTTGACAGAGGCTCAACAGTTGCCTGAGGTTGATTGAGGGTATCACCAATAAGATGATTAATATGATTTAAGGTAAGAGGCTTCAGAGTGAGCGTCTCAACGGTAATACCATCCTGTTGAATTTTTGCTAGAGTTATCATCAGCGGGTGACTGAGGCTAACTTCATTATCTCGATAGGCACCTAACATGAGTAAATTGTGACTATCGGGATCAGCAATTAGCAGGTGAATCAGTTGTAATGAGGCTGGATCTGCCCATTGCAAGTCATCGAGAAACATCACCAACGGGTGTTCCGGCTGAGTAAAAACCTGAATAAAGGCACGAAAAACAAGATTGAAACGGTTTTGAGATTCAGCGACAGGGAGAGGAGACACAGCCGGCTGACTGCCAATAATGAGTTCAACTTCAGGGATAACATCGGTAATAATTCGCCCATTTTTTCCTAAAGCTTGACTAATTTTATCGCACCAACTGCGAATTTCAACTTCAGTTTCGGTTAGCAGTTGGCGCACCAGTTCTCGAAATGCCTGAATCAGACAGGCGTAGGGAATATTCCGTTGAAATTGGTCAAATTTCCCACTAATAAAATAGCCCCGCTGACGGACAATGGGTTTGTGAACTTCTTTGACGAGGGCTGATTTTCCAATTCCAGAGTAGCCAGCAACCAAAAGCATTTCTGAAGAACCTTGACTAATGCGATCAAAGGCATCAAGAAGTTGTTGAACTTCCGTATCTCGTCCGTAGAGTTTTTCCGGAATACTAAAGGTTCCTTGCTGATCTTGGCTGGCTAACTCAAAGGTCGGAATATGTTGTGTTTTTGTCCAATGTGTTAGACAAGTTTCTAGATCTTTTTGGATGCCATAACTGCTTTGATAGCGATCTTCAGCGGTTTTTGCCATCAATTTCAGGACGATCGCCGAAACGGCTTCAGGAAGATCAGCACGCCGTTGATGGGGAGGTATGGGTGCTTTAGCAATATGACAATGGATCAGTTCCATGGGATCATCCAAGTCAAAGGGGAGATGGCCGGTGAGCAATTCATAAAGGGTCACACCCAGGGCATAAAAATCCGAGCGATAGTCGATCGCGCGATTCATACGACCGGTTTGTTCCGGGGACATATAAGCTAAGGTTCCCTGAAGAACATTAGGACTACTCACACAGGGATTCTCTTTTCCCAGTCCTGAAGAGATGGAAAAATCAATCAGTTTCAGCTCTTGAGTTTGGGGATTAAAGACAATATTTTCCGGCTTGAGATCTTTATGAATTAAATGCTGTTGATGGAGTTGTGCCAAGGCGATCGCCAGCTTCTGGCCAATGCGTAAAGTGTCTTCGAGGTCTAAGGCATTTGGATTAAGCCAATGAGTTAAATCTCGCCCCCCAAAGTCTTCTAAAACCAAAATGGGTCGGCCCTGCCATTGTTCGAGTCTATAAGGTTTAACAATACCGGGACAATCCAGTTGGCAGACGAGATCATATTCATAGCGCAATCGGGCAATGTCCGCCGCCTTGGGATGGTCTGCCAGTAGGGTTTTGAGGATGACAGGACGCTGTCGCGGGTCTTCGATGGCCCGATAAACAATGGTGGTGGGATTTTCCGATAGGGTTTCGAGGACTTGGTACTGTAACAGCTTCAACATGGGGGTCAGAACCGAAAGGAAATGGTAAAGGAAAGGTCCTGGGAAGAGGTTGTAGAAACGAGGTGGGGTTGAGGTGAGGAGCGAGTGTCTAATCAGGGACCGTTAATGGGGCGATCGCAACTTACTTAACCACCGTAACACGCGTTCTATGCCAGCCCAAACGAGAACCACGGGAATAAACAGGCGTAGATACCAGGGAGAGAGTTTTCCGTTCCAGGGTAGGCCTTTGCGGTAGCGAATTTGGTCGGCCCAACGACGAAGCACAAGGATGGTGGGTTCTTGCAAGTCCCAAATCTGGCAGTAGGGGGCCTCACTCCCAGACGCATCGATGAGACTGTTCACAGCGCGACGGGCCGCTTCATTGGCGGCTTCCATGGTGGCTAAGTCTGTGTTAGTACGCACATAGTCCGAGGCCAGACTCAAAGCCGCGATCGCTCAGTTCCTGGGCGGCACTCATTCCGGCAATGCCCCCTCCGAGAATAATAACTTTGGTCATGGGACTCTCCTCACAAGGTGTTTGAGTCTGTCTGGGTTCAACAGTACACTCTTGTTTTATAAATTATATTTGGATCAGATCGGCTTGTATTAAGTTTTTTTTAGTCATCAGTTCACCCTAAAAACCATCCTAGAACCCCATCACTTGATGGGTTATATTGAGACTCAACCGTATATCGCCCAACTATACACGTATAGATAAATCATTCAAATATTTCTTATGAATATAGATGTTTTACAGCAGTGGCTAATAGATCTTCTACTCACCCTGAAAACCATCCTGTGGACCCATCCCCGGATGGCGGCGATCGCCCTGATAGGACTCTCACTGCTGAGTGGCTATTACAGTCGACGGCAGCTAATCTCGACCGAATCTCTTGACCCCGATTCAGAGTCCACCGTGGTTGTTGAAGCCCACAACTGGCGCAATCCAGAACCGATACAAGGTTGGGGAGGGTTTGCTGGCTTGACGGGGGCCGCCGGTTTANTGCTGTTGACTGCGCGTGTCGACCCCTCCCACCGCCTCTGGGGCCTAAGCCTAGGCATCCTAGCCGCAATCAGCCTCTATGGCGCTGGAGACTGGCTCCGGGGGAGCATCAAAGCCCTACGGCAGCGACTACGCTATCGCCGCAATTCCTATGACATATGGATGGTGATATCTGGGGTGGTCTTCCTAGGCTTCTGTGTCGCTGCAACAGTCGCCCTAGCCNTCATCAGNATTGTTCTGGTGCAGGGCCTCTCCCGACTCCCCGCATTGGCTGGGTTCAATCCTGTGCTGATGGGTGGCTCTATTGTGCTCACGTTCACGGTCACCGTTGTGACTCCTCGACTACTGACCCCCACGTTCCCCCGTCAACACAAACCCGTCTGTCGAGTCTGTCAAACGCCAATGGTTGCCATTCTCAAAGCACAACTCAAGCCGGCCTTAAATGCCGCTCAACAAAACGCACAAACTCTGGGAAAAAGTGAATTTTATGGCTGGCATTGTTCCACCTGTTTTCCGAACTCTACGGGTTCTTTTCATCTGCGATCGTATCTNATAAAATCCCCCCCGTTTGTTCCCTGTCCTGAATGTCATCAGTGGACAATGATCGTGAACAACCGCTATGAGGGATCTAAAAAAATCATCATTCAAGATTGTCTCGCCTGTGGTTATCACAGCCGACGAGCAAAAGAGATTACCCCAGTTCGCCCCAAACCTGCCAAGTCCCGTCGTCGTAGCCATCGTGGTCATTCGGGAGTGGCCGATGGTGGCTATAGTTCAGGATCGTGGGGAGGCGGTTCTGGGGGCGATTATTCTGGGGGCGGTGACTTTGGTGGGGGTGACAGTGGTGGCGGCGGTGCTGGCGGGGACTATTGAGTGTCTTAGGGGCGGCTATGCCATTGCCTGAGGCTGAGTGAGTCTGTTAGGATCATCCTCTAGCCTCACGTTTGGCATTTGGGAGTCCCGGTTATGGTTAAAATTTGCTCGCGCCGTCGAGTTGGTGTTCAACAGGTTTATGATATTGGGGTCGCAAAAGACCATAATTTCCTCTTAAAAACGGGTCTGGTGGCCTCCAATTGCTTTAATAAATCTCACTCGATGGCTTATGGTTATGTCACCTATCAAACCGCCTATTTAAAAGCCAATTATCCGGTGGAATATATGGCGGCGTTGTTGACCGCCAACAGTGGTAATCAGGACAAGGTGCAAAAATATATTGCCACTTGTATGAGTATGAACATTACCGTACAGCCGCCGGATGTGAATCATTCCAATGTGGATTTTACGCCAGTCGAGGGGCAAAAGATTTTATTTGGACTTTCGGCGGTGCGGAATTTGGGTCAAGGGGCGATCGATTGTATTTTGAGGGCGCGAGAGGAGGGGCCGTTTGAGTCGTTGGCTCAGTTGTGCGATCGCGTCGATCTCCACGCCGTCAACCGCCGCGCCTTGGAAGCGTTGGTCCAATGTGGCGCTCTCGATGCTTTCAACCCCAATCGCAAGCAATTGATGGAACATCTGCCCTTGGTGATTGATTGGGCGCAATCACGGGCAAAAGAGCGCAGTGTGGGCCAGTTTAATCTGTTTGACCAACTCGGGGAAGATCCTCAAACTAACGTCGATGATAATGGCTTTGATGGGGTTCCCCAAGCGCCCCAGGTGCAAGATTATCAGCCAATGGAGAAATTGAAGCTCGAAAAAGAACTCCTCGGCTTCTATGTGTCAGATCATCCCCTGAAACCAATTCAGAAAACCTCACGCTTGTTGGCCCCGGTGAATCTCAACGAAATGGAAGACCAACATGAGAAGGTGATGGTCAGCGCCATTGTCATGTTGAGTAGTCTCAAACCCATTGTCACCAAAAAGGGCGATCGCATGGCCATTGTCCAACTCGAAGACCTCACGGGACAAGTCGAGGCGGTGGTGTTCCCTCGCACCTATGAGCGNGTTCACCACCATCTGATTGAAGATGCACGGCTGATTGTCTGGGGGAAAGTCGATCGCCGCGATGATAGCGTGCAATTGATTGTCGAGGATGCTGAACCCATCGAACGGGTGCAGATGGTGCTGGTGAAACTCAATCCTGAACAGGCTGGGGATATCCAACAACGTCATCAACTGCGGGATGTGTTGCGATCGCAGGTTCCCGAAGATAGTAAACCCAAAGTTCCGGTCATTGGCGTAATTGCAGCGGGCCATCAGCGTCAACTGGTGCGGCTGGGCCATCAGTTCCAGGTGATGGATTGTGATCAGGCGGTGGCGGCCCTAAATCGGGCCGGTTATCCCGCTCGTCGCCATGCTCTAGCCAAAAGTTAAGGGAGGCTTTCCTAGACCAGATTTGAGGGGATTCGACTCAGCATTCTGATCCCCTCTCAAGTCAGACGAATAATAAACCTGATACCATAACAAATTACCGTGGTTGGATAGGGTTGGGTTTGAACTGTCTCAAGTCCCTGCTGCGTTCAACATTTGATTTTAAGGAGGAACAGTCATTGTCTCGCCGTTATTTGTTTACCTCGGAGTCCGTCACTGAAGGACATCCTGATAAAATCTGCGATCGCATCTCCGATTCCATCCTCGATGCATTGCTGGCCCAAGATCCCAAAAGTCGGGTTGCGGCGGAAGTCGTGGTCAATACCGGCTTAGTCTTAATCACCGGAGAAGTTAGCACCCAAGCCAAAGTTGATTATGTCAAACTGGCCCGGGAAAAAATTGCCGAAATTGGCTATACCGACGCGGAAAATGGCTTTTCTGCCAATAGTTGCTCGGTCTTAGTCGCTCTCGATGAACAGTCCCCCGATATCGCTCAGGGGGTCGATGCGGCTCAAGAACGGCGCGAACAGGCGAGTGATGCGGAACTCGATGCTGTTGGTGCTGGTGATCAGGGTCTCATGTTCGGCTTCGCTTGCGACGAAACCCCGGAACTGATGCCGCTTCCCATTAGTTTGGCTCACCGACTCTCCCGCCGGCTGACTCAGGTGCGTAAATCCGGGGACTTAGCCTATCTCCGTCCTGATGGTAAAACCCAAGTCACGGTGGTGTATGAAGATGGTAAACCGGTCGGGATTGATACGATCCTGATTTCAACGCAACATACCGCCAGTATTGAGGGGATTAGCGATGAGAAAGCGGTACGCGATCGCATCCAACAGGATCTCTGGACGCAGGTGGTGCAACCGGTGTTTGGCGAAATGATCGTTCAACCCGACGACAAGACCCGTTTTCTCGTCAATCCCACCGGTAAATTCGTCATTGGCGGTCCCCAAGGAGACTCAGGACTCACCGGACGTAAAATCATTGTCGATACCTACGGCGGCTACTCCCGTCACGGTGGCGGTGCATTTTCCGGTAAAGATCCCACCAAAGTCGATCGCTCCGCCGCCTACGCCTGTCGCTACATCGCCAAAAACATTGTCGCCGCTGGCTTTGCCGAAAAATGCGAAGTTCAGGTGAGTTATGCCATTGGCGTGGCCCAGCCGACCAGTATTTTCATTGAAACCTTTGGCACGGGTAAAGTCGATGAAGAGAAACTGCTCGGGGTAGTCAACGATATCTTTGAACTGCGTCCGGCGGGAATTATCCAAGCCTTCAACCTTTCCCGTCTCCCCAGCGAACGTGGAGGACGCTTCTTCCAAGAGACAGCCGCCTATGGTCACATGGGACGCACTGATTTAGATCTGCCCTGGGAACAAACCGATAAAGTTGAGGCCCTACAAGCCGCTTTAACCCCAGCGGTGTCTGCCGGACGCTAAGAGCGGGACATATCTAGGGGCGATCGCATTTCCCCGCGCGATCGCCCCTAATCGCCCCTAATCGTATTGATGGATAGAGGCAAATCGTCTATGGTAAGGGCGAATCGCCATTGCCCTATCCATCCTGCAAGCCTTATGACTGCCACTGTACAGAACGTTAACTGGGACAAACTCCAAAACGGGTCAGACATTCGCGGCGTTGCCCTTCCCGGCATTCCTGACGAACCCGTGAACCTCACTCCAGACATCGCCGAAACCCTCGGTAAAGCCTTCGTCCGCTGGCTGAGTGAAACTCTCAATAAACCCGCCACGAACCTCACCATCAGTCTAGGACGAGACAGCCGCCTCTCAGGCCCTGACTTAATGACCGCCACCACCACCGCCATCAGTCGTCTCGGCTGTCGTGTCTATGACTTCGGTTTAGCCTCAACTCCGGCTATGTTCATGAGTACCGTCAGCCCCGAGTTCAACTGTGACGGGGCCATCATGCTCACCGCCAGCCATTTACCCTTCAACCGCAATGGCTGCAAATTTTTCACGGGCGAGGGAGGATTAGGCAAACAAGATATTAGCGCCATTCTCAAATTTGCCGCCGCTCAAGACCTCCCAGAACCCGCCGAGGGAGGAACGATTGAGACTCGTGATTTCATGGCAGTTTATGCCGAAGGATTAGTCAAATTAGTGCGGGAAGGGGTCAATCATCCACAACAGTTTGAGCAGCCTTTAAAGGGACTCCATATCATTGTGGATGCCGGCAATGGTGCAGGAGGTTTTTACTGCGATCGCGTCCTCAAACCCCTAGGCGCAGACACAACGGGCAGCCAATTTTTAGACCCCGATGGCACTTTTCCCAACCATGTCCCCAACCCAGAAAATGAAGCGGCCATGGCGGCTATTTCTGAGGCTGTCTTAGCCCAAAAAGCTGACTTTGGCATCATCTTTGATACCGACGTCGATCGCGGCGCAGCGGTGGACCCCCAAGGGCAAGAACTCAACCGCAATCGCCTCATCGCCTTGATTTCCGCCGTCGTTCTCAAGGAACATCCCGGCTCCACCATTGTCACCGACTCCATCACCTCAGAAGGGTTAACTACCTTTATTGAACAAGATCTAAATGGCATTCATCATCGCTTCAAACGGGGCTATAAAAATGTCATCAACGAGGCAATTCGCCTAAACAACGAAGGACAAGAATCCTGGTTAGCCATTGAAACCTCCGGTCACGGAGCCATGAAGGAAAACTATTTCCTAGATGATGGGGCGTATTTGATTACCAAGCTCTTGGTTGAATTGGCGAAATTGAAATTAGAAGGCAAAGCCTTATCTGATTTAATTGCCAATTTAAAAGAAGCCGAAGAAAGTGCAGAGTTGCGCATGAAAATCGGCGTTGAGGACTTCAAAGACTATGGCAATCAGGTAATTGATGCCTTAAGCCAGTTTGCCGAAAGTCATGACGGCTGGCAGGTGGTTCCCAAGAACTATGAAGGGGTGCGCGTCAGTTGTCAATCTCCTGAGGAACAGGGCTGGTTCTTGCTGCGTTTGTCGCTACATGATCCGGTTATTCCTCTGAATATTGAATCTAATGTTGAGGGAGGCGTAAGTCACATTGCTAAGACTTTATTGGGCTTTGTGCAGCAATTTGAGAAGCTAGATTTGTCGGCATTTGAGGAAATTTAAATCAGAAATTGTTGGGGGTTAGGGCGATCGCCGCGATCGCTCTTTCCGAGACTGTATTACCCGTTTCTGATAGGGGTCAACATCTTTACGCCAATAAACGCGATGACCCCGAAGTTCTGCGCCATTAGCTTTCAAGCACTTTAACCATTGTCGATATCGTCTGATGGCTTCGAGGTCGTCGAGGAGTCCCCAGTTTTGTTCCTGTCGGCTGAGTCGGGCAAAACGGTCATAGTGAGGATAGTCTGGGGTGACAAATTCTTCTTTTTTATGCAGAACAAAGGGGTTTTCAAAGAGTTCGTAGGTATAGCGATGGACCCGCAAATCTTGTAGGTCGATTTGCATGATGGTTTTAATCAGAGGATGGGGGTTGGTGTCGAAGTCTGGACAGTGAAAATAGGAGATTTTGGGGCGTTGGGTATGGAATTGAATTAGGGTCGTATCGTCCATTCTGCCGATGGTGTGGCTGGCGCAACCTTCGTAGAGACGTAAAATGGGGTCGAGCTGGTTGAAGGCGCTGATATGCACCGTTAAGCCCCTCGGCGATCGCTGCCCAACCTCACTGCGATCGCACAACTTGCCTAATCGCTCTAAACTGCCCAAACCATATAACATTAAATCCGCTGCCATTAACGCCTGTTTGTAATTACCAAAAAAGGCACGAATATCATAGCGAATTGCTGGCGTTAACTCACTAAAGCGGGGGCGATCGCCTAAAGCTGTTAGAGCTAAATAAATTAACAATTCTTGGCGGCGACGTTCAGAAATGTCCTCCCAGTCCGCCTCATCAGTGGCTTGCAACACCAGGCGAAAGGCGCGACGCACACTGCCAAATAAATCAATAATATCCGCTTCTTCAATTAACTCCGTGGGTTTTGGAAGACGGCCGCGATCGCCAAAAAACTGCATCAGCGGTTCCAAGGTGTCTCGACATTCCTCAAACCGCTGCACCGAGACGCGCACCCGGGGAGTTTGGCTGCGAGAACGGAAACGGGAGGCGCGAAATTGCTCCTGCTGTTGGCGATCGCGAAACACCCCATACACCCCCAACCCCACCGGCAGCGCATCCACCGCCAACACCCCATCAATATAGGCTTTCAACTCCTCCTGCTCATAATATTTTTGAAACGTTCCTCGCTGTGTCACCACCCCGTCACCATAGACAACATCGTCCTCATCGCGATCGCGCACCAACACCTGGGCCGCCACCAGTAACACCCCCTCCGTCAACGCCCAAGCCTGCTGCAACGCTTGCCGGCGTTCCTGAGGATCTTCAATCACATTAATCACATAACCCAAATTGACAAATTGCGCCGGCTGCAACGCCATTTCTGGGGCATAATAGGGGTCCCAACCTTGGACCGTGAGTCCCCGTTGTTGCAGCCGTTCCACATCTCCCCCATAGCCGCACCCATAGTCAAAACAGGTCATCTCAGGCGTTAACAACCCCGCTTCTAGGGCTAACTTAATTGGACGAGACAAATCATGACGCATCATCGCCGCCCGATGACGTTCAATGCGGGATTTAACGGGATTCTCCACCGAACGCCGCGTCACCTGATGGCCCTGAATCTCGACCCCCACATCCCGTAAATAGCGTTGCCAATTCTTGCGAGTACCGATGTGGCGGGTATTATCAAGGAGTCCGAGGGCTTCTTCCTGTTGCGTCAGAGTTTGGAATTGCTCGTAACCGGGATAACTCGGTTGGACAAAGGTTTCCTTACGATGCAAAATCGGCGGATTTTTGGAGTCTTGGTAATTGCGACAACTGACGGTTCCCTGTCGCAAGTTGACGAGAATACTTTGTACGAGGGCGGGGTGGGGGTCCGTATCGAAGTCAGGATAGGACAAATAGGAGAGTTGCGGCTGGCTGAGGGAGAACTTGACGAGAGTGGCGTTGTCTAAGTTCTCAACCCCAGCGGCGGCGTAGCCTTCATAGAGGCGTAGGGGCAACGGGAGGGCAGCGACAGCACTGCAATGGACATAGAAGGCACTGGGGAGGGTTTTCCCGACGTGACTCTCCTGACAGGCGTTGATGAGGGTTTTGTAGGGCAGGTGTTGCAGCAATTCCGTCCAGTTTTGCGGTGGGGACGGCAACAGTCCCGCCTCTAGGGCCTGTTCAATTAACGCCTGCAATGAGTCGGAGACGGTCACTGTCTGAGTCATGGCCAGGATGGGTGAGGGGCGAGTTGGGGGCGGGTTAGGGGTGAGTTGGGGGCGATCGCAAACTCCACCCCATCGTTCTCACGATAATCGTAACTGAGGTGATCTGTCACATTGGTATCGGTCAGTTGTGGTAGGTTATGACCGGACAAACTCCTATGGGTCCACCCCTTGATGCAAAGGCAAGGTAAACCACCATAACCCACATCACGTTAACCCACCTCAACCCCCAAATCACCGAACAGCTTCAGCAACGGGCCAGGGAAAATGGTCACACGGTCGAAGCCGAAATTGCCGCGATTCTGGAGAGCGTCTTAAATCCAGAACCATCCCAACCTTCCCCCCCAGGTTTGGTGACAGCAATAGAGCGTCGTTTTGCTGAATAGGAACATTTTTGACAGATAAGATTGTTAAAATTGCTAATAACGCTGATTTCAAACAAAACGATGTAGAAGAGGTATTTAAAAGAACATTTCTATATTATACCATTTTTCAAAATTCATGCCATAGATAGCCGTAGGGGCGAACCCTTGTGGTCGCCCTCTCCCAGTGTTGATGTATAGCAAACATATC
>P_2C_Liq_1_UnCtyDRAFT_1000696_pt1 | contig 13903 bp, 13 predicted proteins | sample Pon2CUnioCityCA_2_FD_10234 | JGI IMG/M metagenome (IMG submission 10234)
GGTTAACAACGAAACCCATGCTAGACCGCATTCTGGGCGCATCCCTGGCTCTTCCCTTTTTGTCAAGTACAATTTATACCGTTTTTGATGCGTTTACCCTGCCCCTTAACTTGACACCAGTGCCACAAGGGTTCGCCCCTACGGGAGGGCGACCACAAGGGTTCGCCCCTACGGGTTAATCGCCGCAAAAACGACGATAGACGGTGGCCAAGCCTCGCTCATCGCCTACATTGCCGGGAAAGAGGACGACGGGTAAATTGGGAAACTGAGGATGCGTCTCAGGCGTTCGCACGACGGAACAGCCAGCCAGGATTTGTCCTAAGAGGTTGGCGGTGCGTAGGGCTAACCCTTGACTGAGAACATCGTTGGAAGTGATGCCCCCTTTACTAATCAGGAAGCCCAATTCCGGCGGTAATCCTCGCACTACATCCATGAGGAGTTGGGACACAGCCACGCCAAATTTAAGCCGAGTATCGCTGTCGGGAAATTGCAGTTCTTCACGACTGGTATAGATGACGGGGGTTTTGCCATTACTCCAGATGTCGTGAACGTTCTCTAAGACTCCCGTTAACAACGATTCTCGCTGTTGGGGAGAATCCTCAACCAGGTGGCTAACATCCACTTCAACCCCAGCCACTCCGGTTTCTTGCAAGAGATGTTGCAGTTGTTGGGTGGTTTTCTTGACATGGGACCCGACTAAAACAGCCCCCGGTTTACCGCCGCGCACATATTGGGCCATGTCCTCGGCGGCGATGGGTTGCGGGCCGAGATTGGCGAGGGAGGTGAGAAGACTGGCGGCACTTCGGAAGAGAAAGCGTTTCCCTTGACTGGCGGCTTTGAGGATGTCGGCGGCGAATTGGTCTAAATCGGCTTGGGTTTCGGCATCGACCACGCCACAGGTGTTATTCTCTAGGGCCATTAGTCTGTCAAAACAGCCCGATCGCACGTCATTGAGGGTAAAGCGTTCGACGGCTTCAGCAGAAATCGTCCCCTGGGTTTTCTCGGCCACATAGTCGGGGAGATAGCTGTGGTGATAGCCAAAGACGGAATCTTGGGCAAATTCAGTTTCATGAACGGGAACGGGTTGGCCGTCGATATGGAGATAATGGACGCTATCTCGGGTGACACGTCCTCCTTCAAAGAAGGCGGGGGTTAGGAAATGCGTGTCAAAGGAACCGAGTTCTTCGGCGATCGCATCGGTTTCGATGGGATAATGACCTCGTAGGGTGGAGTCAGAACGACTCACTACCAGGAAGTCATCGAGTCCTACTTGGGCGATCGCTGTTTTCAAGTTCTGACAGACGTCACGGGTGACTTGACGGGCCGCCTCGGGGGCCAAGGCGCGAGTATTGGTGAGGATGAAGAAAATTGGCGCCTCATCCACGAGTCCCAATTTTAAGGTCTCGACATCCCATTGGGTTAGCAAGAGACAACTGTGAACGGTCTGGGAACCGGTGGGATCGTCGTCGAGAACAATGATTTTGGGGCTACTCATAGGAATAATGGCATTGAGCGGTTGGCATCGATCCCATTATTCCAGGTTCTCGCAACGCTTAACAGTCTCAACCTGTTCCGGTGTTCCCTATTCCCTATTTCCTAACAGTCTGGAGGGGCCTGATGATGCTGGAAACTCACCGGGGCTGTGCTGCGCTCAATGCGAATAATTTGATAGGGTTGCGTAATGGCCATGGTCGCCATGCCACAGCCACGAGTTTCGATGTAGTCCACAATCAGGCGGTTATCTTCGCGCCGTATTTGGTCAATCTCAACGCCATAGGACCCATCGGGGCGATCGCCCAATCCCACGGCAATCAGACTATACTGCTCAAAGTCAATCTCAGGAATGTCCGCTGGCCCAGAGGTGTTCCCCTGAAGTTGTTGCCAAAAACTCTGCCAGTCCGACTCATTGCGAATGTGTCTTTCAAAAGACTCATGCACACCACTGTAGTTGCCTTGGATTTCGGTTTCAAAGGGAATCATCGCCAAGTCTGCATCGGTTGCCGGTTGAGAGGATTGGGCCACAACACCCATACGGTAGAGTGACACCGCTGAGTTGACGAGTCCTTGGCGTAAGTCCCGGTAACACTCGCCCCAGGCCGTATCACCGATGGCGGTGGGACAAGATAGGGTCTCAGCCGGGGCGGGAATCGTCGGGAGAACACTGGCTAGGGAGAGGCTGAGGGGTAGGCTGAAGGCGATCGCCAATACACGCATCATAGAACTTGTTGTAATTGAACTTGTTGTAATTGAACTTGTTGTAATTTGCAATCAACACTTAACACTTAACACGATCAGCAACGACCCGTGCTGTTAGCTATGTGTATAGGGTTTGAGCTGCATATCAATTTTGCGAATATGGTTAATGAACCAATCCAGAAGTTTATGATTGACTTTCAGAACTAACGAGAAACTCGCACCTTCTTGACGAAATTGACCTTTGATTTCCTCAAAAGTTTGCCGAAAATAGGCATGGGCCTCTTTGTTTTTACAGGCAACCGGGCATTGATAGGCATTCATGCAGTTTTCTTCAAAACCAAAATGGAGTGTGATGTACCGATCCAAAAACTTGATGATTTTTTCGATTTCCGACTTACCTTTATTGTCTTGCATCGCGACCATTAAAAGATTGAGATGTTCAATTAATTGTTGATGTTGTTTATCAATGGCATCAATGCCAACTCGTAAAGACTCATCCCAAGGAATCGTTCGCATTGCCTTAAGTTCCATTCAACAGTAAACAGTTCGGGTCACTCATTGAACCCAGCCGACCAAGAGAGTCTGAGATCGTCTCGCTCCTCTTTTCTCGGTGCGATCGCCTCTATTCTAAAGTATTCTCAAGCCCAAATTCACAAACAACTACCCAGACGCAGTCAAAAGGTGTTACAACAGTCGAGACGTACAAGGCCAAGCTATTCCTAAAGTTTGCCTAGTCTTTACGAGAATTTAACATTGACTCCCTATTCTGTGACCCAGGGCTAGTTGGAGAAATCCTATCGGTCTCCGAGTCCTCGCTGCCACATACCCCACGGGGAGGAAATTATGCAATCGACCGTCATGCGTCATCGAACGAGTCGTATCTACGATCGCGGCGATCTCTTACCGCAATCAACCAGTGGAATTTGGCAAGTTTGCCAAGGCTGGGTTCAACTGAACACCTACATGGCGATGGGCGAAGAACGAGTCCTGGGATGGGTTGGCCCGTCGATGTGGTTAGGGGAAGGCTTAACTGCCCGTCATAATCATCAAATGAAGGCCCTATCTCGGGTGATGATGACCTGGTATCCCCTCGATGAAATTGAACGGAGTCCTCAACTTGGCTATACCCTGATTCAGCAGAAAGCCAAGCGACTCTACCAGTTAGAAAATTTGTTAAGTATTACCGCCCAAAAACGGGCCAGCGATCGCCTGGAAAACTTACTACGCTTACTCATCCGAGAAATGGGTCAACCCACGGCCGACGGCGTTCGTCTCAAGGCCCGACTGACTCACCAAGATTTAGCCAATGCGATTGGTGTCAATCGCGTTACCGTAACCCGCATTTTAGGGGAGTTCAAACGCCAAAATCGCTTGTTTCTGGATGCCTCGAAACATTGGTTGGTGATGCAAGCCGATGCCCAAGGCTTAATTGCGGCTTAATGGACTGCGATCGCCTCAGCTAACTGCATCAAGGTCACTTCCCAAACCAGACGCGGCTGCACAAAACGATGTAGATGCCGTCGGGCCTCTTCTAACGCTTGTAGCACAGCCGGAGACAGACTCCCACCACTAGACCGCCAATAGGCTTGTTGGAGATAGTCGAGTAACCAAAGTTGTTCAGGCGTATCGAGGGTTTTGCTAATCTCCTTGGCTAACTCTAAAGCGTCCCGTAAACTTCTGGGATACTGATGGACTTTCTCTAACAATTCGGCGGGAATCGCTTGTTGTTGGTCCCACGCCGCAATGGCGACTCCTGGACTTCCCTGGGCGATCGCCAAAATGGCTTGATGGTGAAGTATCTCCTCATGTCCCGTCATCTGCAACACCTGGGCCATCTCCTCCCCGGAAAGACGAGAAAAGGGAATCCGCTGACAACGAGAAACGAGTGTCGGTAACAAACTCTCCGAGGATGGGGCAATCAGAATTAACGTGGCCCGTCCAGGTTCTTCTAAAGTTTTCAGCAGTCCGTTAGCGGCGGCTTCAGCCATGCGTTCGGCCTGTTCGATGATAATGACTTTGCGAGAGGCCTCTAAAGGCGGGTTGGCCAGAAACTGACTTAACTGACGAATTTGTTGCAGGCGAATTTGTGGCGGCGATTTGCGTTTGAGTCCTCTCTCGCGGGCTTGGCTGACGGTATAGAGTTCTTTTTTGTCGAGATAGGTGGGTTCAACCTGAAGGAAGTCGGGATGATTGCCCAACTCGGGCCGGGAGGTGTCGAGAAGTTGTCGGGCAAAATAGCGGGCCGCGATCGCCCGGCCAATCCCCTCAGCCCCGACAAAGAGATAGGCCGGGGCGATGCGATCGCGGGCCAGGGCCGCGTCGAGAAAGCGTAAGCCTGCTTCTTGTCCAATCGGTTTATCCAACGCCACCATGTTTCTACCACCATGTCTCTAAATGATGCGATGAGGATGAATCAACTGATAACCGGCATCCTTAATTTTTTGGTTGGAAAGTTTGCCGCTATAGCGAACCGTCGTCGGTTCGGACCCATCCCAGGTAACTGGGGGGAGATTGTAGGTTTGACAGACGGCCTCGACCACCTCTCGGGTGGGGGGATGGTCATCATCGACTACGTTATAAATGCCATCAAGATGTTGATCGTTCGCAAAGGCCATGGCCCCGACAATATCATCGAGGTGAATCCAATTGCTAGGACGATTGCCGTCTCCTGGGCGAGTTTGGCCGGCCCAATGGCGATAGATGCGATCGATCTCCCGGCCGGGGCCATAAATTCCTCCCAGACGCAGGATACAGACTCGCAAGTCGTCGTTAGCGGCGTTTAATAGGGTTTGTTCGGTCTCGACTAAAATTTCGTAATTCTCCATTGTCGGTTGTGGCGGGGTGGTTTCGTTCACCCAACCGCCTCCCCAGTTGCCATAGACGCTACCGCTGCCGGTGTAGATAATCTGCCGCAGTTGGGGGACGTCAGGGAGAACGGACACAAGGGTTTTGGCGGTGTCGAGATAGACGCTTTTGTAGGAGGCCCGTCCTTTGCTGGCGACACTCATCACGAGAGTATCTTGTCCTTGTAATAGCCGTGTCAGGTCGTCAGGATTGTTGCCTTGGACAAGTTCGACGCGGGAGGCGATCGCCTCTAGTTCAGAGACGCGTTCAGGACTGGTGGTGGTGGCGGTGACGTGATGGCCGGCATCTCGCCAATGTCGGGCCGCTGCTACGCCGACATAGCCACAGCCGAGAATTGCAATGTTCACAGGTCTATACTCTTTAAAAACGTTTAGGAGTGGAGTTTTGAGGGAATCTCCTGGGGAATCTCCTCTGGGGAGATGTCGTCAAATAGATCTAAGGGAAAATGGCCGTAGGTATCTCGAATGCCATCGTCATAGACGGACTGGCAGGAGATGAGAACACCTCGTTCGTTGCCCTCGTAGGGGTTGAGGTAACAGAGGTCTGTTTTGGGATTGTATTTGAGATAAACCGGCCCTTCAATAGCATCGAGTTCGGGGGCGCGAGGATATCCTAATACATCTGTGTAGCGGTTGAGGGCGGCGATCGCCTCCTGGCTACTCTCGGCACAGATTCCGAAGATTTGATAGTCACAGTGAGGGGTGATGGCATAGAGGGCCTGACGGACGGCCCGGCGATCGGCGATCGCCTCGTCAATCAGTCCAACTCGCTTTAGGAGGGTTTGTTCGTGGTCTAGCATGGGGGGGAATAGTGAATAGTGAATAGTGAATGGGGAATGGGGAATGGGGAACACCGGAACACCGGAACACCGGAACACCGGAACTGGGATGACCCGGGACTAATGCTGGGGATGATAGATTTGTAAATATGTGTTAAGTTTAGGTTACTAGATTATCTTATCATGGCAGTTTATTAAGGTTTAGAGATGGTTAACAAAGTTCAAAAAACTGATGCCGAATGGCAAGCGCAGTTGACCCCGGAACAGTACAAAGTGACCCGCAAACATGGTACAGAGCGGGCATTTAGCGGTGAGTACCACGATAACAAGAAACCGGGAACCTACAAATGTATCTGTTGTGGAACGCCCCTATTTACTTCGGAAACAAAGTTTGACTCAGGGACCGGTTGGCCCAGCTTTTATGCTCCCATTAATGAGGAAAATGTGGCTGAAAAATCTGATTTCAGTTTCTTTATGAAGCGGACTGAAGTCCTGTGTTCTACCTGTGACGCGCATTTGGGCCATGTGTTTAACGATGGTCCAAAACCGACGGGACTGCGGTATTGTATGAACTCAGCGGCGTTGGATTTTGAGGAGAAACAAGATTAGACTTGTCCCTAACCGGACAACAGACTACCATTGAGGGCGATCGCCTTCAATGGTAGCTTTTTGATGCCCAGCTAAACCTCGAAATTTCTCGTCTTCCGTTTAATTAAAGCGGGCAGTGGGAATCGAACCCACATCATTAGCTTGGAAGGCTAAGGTTTTACCACTAAACTATGCCCGCGTGGTTTTGCACCTTAACTACAATAGCACAGTTGGGAAAAAATGCAAGGATTTTTCCCAATTTTTTTGTGGCTGGGTTAGGGGGACTGGATCTGCACGTCGAGATCAAGGTTAGACATGACGGGGCCAGCTTCGTTGTTGCTGGCTGGGCTAAATCGCCAATTATTGACGATCGCCTGGGCAAATCGTTCGTAATCTGGCCCTAATCGTTGATCTCCGGGTTGTTTTAGGACAAATCCCACGGTAGCCCCTCCGTCGAGGTCAATGATGAGGCGCACTTGTAGTCGGGTTCCGGGGGCTAAGTCTGAGGGGGCCTGATCTCTGGGGATGGTTTGCGCTGAGGCCTGGATCAGTTGCGGGGGATTGTCGGGAATGTCGCGATCGCTGACTGGGCGATCGCTCAAGATAAGAATTTGCCAGTTACTTGGGGTAGGTTCGGGGGTAGGAGTGGGTGTGGGTGCCGGTTCTGGCGCAGGTTCGGGTGTCGGCGCGGGTGCCGGTTGCGGCGTTGGAGTTGGAGTCGGTTCAGGAGTCGGTTCAGGAGTTGGAGTTGGAGTTGGAGTCGGTTCAGGAGTCGGTTCAGGAGTCGGTTCAGGAGTTGGAGTTGGAGTCGGTTGCGGCGTTGGAGTTGGAGTTGGAGTTGGAGTTGGAGTCGGCTGTGGAGTTGGTTGCGGAGATGGAGGAACAGCGGCGATATCATCTGGCGAGGGTTCTGGAGAATCGGACTCCTCAACGGGGTTGTCCGCCACCTCTGGGGAGTCATCGGTTATCACCTCGGGACTGGGTTCGGGGTTGAGTAACTCAATCGGGATAATCACCTCTTGACTGGGGGAAGGAGATGGAGAGGGAATTAACAGCCGAGGTTGTATCAGTCCCCATAGCAACAGATGAACTCCCACCGAGAGTCCTCCCCATCGCCACCAGATGCGAGGGGAATAGGATACAGCGCGATGACGCCAAGAGATGGCTTGAGAAATCTCGGGAGGGGAGTCTGACACAGGGATAGAGACGATGCAACGGGGGACAGTCGAGGGCAACGAAAACGGGGTTTTTATGAAGTTATGTTACATAATTGGCGAGATTACGTAAAACTGGCGTGGTTATTCCGACAGATAAAAGGGGAGAGAGTCTCTGGGTCGTGTATGTTGTCTGGTGAAGCCTGGGTTCACCACGTCATACCTCTCTCCCCTTTTCCCGAACTCAACAGATCGAGAAGGGCGGGTTCTGGTAAAGCTATAATTGAATTTCAATCCTATACGCCGCTCAAGCGCCCAGTTTTTAATATATGCCACGTCCTATAGTTGCTATTATCGGTCGCCCCAATGTGGGGAAATCGACCCTTGTTAACCGCCTCGCTGGTGGGAAGGAAGCTATTGTCCATGATGAACCCGGAATTACTCGCGATCGCACCTATAAACAAGCCTTTTGGTGCGATCGCGAGTTTCAGGTGGTCGATACTGGGGGTCTCGTCTTCGATGATGATAGTGAATTTCTCCCAGAAATCCGCGAACAATCCCGCCTCGCCCTAGCTGAAGCCCAAGTGGCAATTTTCGTCGTCGATGGACAAATGGGACCGACGGCGGCCGATCGCGAAATCGCCGATTGGTTACGTCAGCAGTCAGTTCCAGTTATCTTAGCCGTCAATAAATGCGAATCGGTTGATCAAGGCCTGATCCAAGCGGCGGAGTTTTGGGAATTGGGGATTGGTGAACCGTTCCCCGTCTCTGGGATTCATGGTAGCGGTGTGGGGGATCTCCTCGATGCGGTGATTGCCCATCTTCCTACGACGTTAGAGGAAGACGACATCGAAGAAATTAAGGTGGCGATCGTGGGTCGTCCGAATGTGGGTAAATCCAGTCTTCTCAACGCCTTTGTGGGGCAAAATCGGGCCATTGTTAGCCCCATCTCGGGAACCACCCGCGACACCATCGATACCCTCGTTGAACGGGAGGGAGTCCGCTATCGTCTCATTGATACTGCCGGAATCCGTAAGAAGAAACACGTGGATTATGGGGCGGAGTTTTTCAGTATTAACCGGGCCTTTAAAGCCATCCGTCGGTCTGATGTGGTGTTATTGGTCATTGACGCCCTCGATGGGGTGACGGAACAGGACCAGAAACTGATGGGCCGGATTGTTGAGGAAGGACGGGCCTGTGTTTTGGTCATTAATAAGTGGGATGCGATCGATAAAGACTCCCACACCATTTATGACTACGACCAACATATCGATAGTCGTTTCTATTATGTCAGTTGGGCGCAACGGGTCTATGTCAGCGCCCAAACGGGACAACGGCTACAAAATATCCTCGATTTGGTCAACATCGCCAACGAAGAACACAAACGGCGGGTAACAACATCAGTCATCAACGAAGTTCTCGAAGATGCCATTTCCTGGAAGTCCCCCCCCACCAACCGTCAAGGACGACAGGGCAAAATTTACTACGGAACCCAAGTTCGCAGTCAACCGCCAACGATAACCCTATTTGTCAACGATCCCAAACGCTTCAACGACAACTATCGCCGCTACATCGAACGTCAACTACGAGACCAGTTAGGCTTCACAGGAACCCCGATGCGACTCATCTGGCGTGGCAAGAAACCCCGCGACATAGAAACCCGAGGCACCTCCAACCGCGCCGTCCGAGTCTAAATCCCCTGTTCACTATTCACTATTCACTATTAACTATTCACTGTTCCTTGCCTTTTCCTCGTAAAATCTGCTAGCATGGGATTCGCCCCTGGAGAGGTGGCAGAGCGGTTGAATGCGGCAGATTCGAAATCTGTTATGGTGTCACAGCCATCGAGGGTTCGAATCCCTCCCTCTCCGCTTTAATAAACCCCCCGGTTGAACGTCAGTCAGCCGGGGGGTTTTGGCTATTCGGTTTTTTGAGGATTAGAGGTGGATTTGGGGGTCATGCGCCAGCCGGGATAGACCACTTGACGCGATCGCGCCACCACGAGACTATCATCGGGGACATCTTTGGTCACGACTGAACCGGCCCCCACGGTGACATCTTCGCCTAACGTCACTGGGGCGACGAGAACACTATTCGAGCCTGTTTTACTTCCGTTACCGATCTCGGTAGGATGTTTGTTAACGCCATCATAGTTGGCGGTGATGGTTCCGGCCCCGATATTGACTTTCTCGCCTAGCGTCGCATTACCAAGATAGGCCAGGTGAGCCACATTGCTATTGTTGCCAACTTGGGTTTGTTTGATTTCGACGAAGTTACCGATACGACAGCCCCGGCCAATCTCGGCTTGGCCTCGTAAATGACTGTAGGGGCCAATACGACTCTCGGCGGCGATGACACTGTCGGAGATGACGGAATAGAGAACTGTGACGTTTTCGCCGATGTGACTGTTTTCAATGAGACTTCCCGGCCCGATACGACTTCCGCTTTGGATGACGCTATCGCCGCGAATATGGGAGTTGGGTTCGATGATGGTGTCGGGTTCAAGGACAACGGTATCGTCGAGGGTGATGCTGTGGGGATCGACGAGGGTAACGCCGCTGGCCATGGCTTCGTCTTTGAGGCGGGTTTGTAGGATATCGTAGGCGATCGCCAGTTGTTTGCGATCGTTGACGCCAAAGATTTCTTGGTAATCCTCGACATCGACGACGGTGACGGGATTGAGGTAGTTCACTGCGTCGGTGATGTAGTATTCGCCTTGATCGTTGTTGGCTTGCAGTTTGGGGAGGATTTGGGCCAGTTTTTCCCAGTCAAAGCAGTAGATTCCGGCGTTGATGCGGGGGTTTTGTTTTTGGGCGGTGGTACAGTCGCGATCTTCGACGATTTGTTCAAAGACGTTGCGGCGATCGCAGAAGACTCGTCCGTAGCCTTGGGGGGTCGGATGTTGGGCTGTGAGTACGGTGGCGGCGTTGTGGCGATCGCGGTGGGTTTGCAGAAGCTGTTGCAGGGTACTCGTCCGCAGTAGGGGAACATCGCCGTTGAGGACAAGGAGTTCGCCTTGATAGCCTTCGAGATAGGGGAGAAGCTGTTGAACTGCATGGCCAGTCCCGAGTTGTTGGGGTTGTTCGACAAACTCCAGATGGGGATAGTGATTTAGGGCCTGTTGGACGCGATCGCCCTGGTAGCCAATGATGGGAAAGATGCGATCGGGGGCGATGGGGGCTAAACTCCCTAATACACGCTCGATTAAAGAGCGTCCGCCCAGGGGATGCAACACTTTTGGAAGTGCAGATTTCATGCGGGTTCCCCGTCCGGCTGCCAGAATTGCTACCGCTACCATAGTCGTCTCTTGAATCGGTTGTTGAGGTAATTCATATCCGTTTGGAGTATATCGCGGTTTCTGTCTGCAATCTAGCCAGGATCCCCTTGACATCTAAATTTTTCTCGCCTACAACAGACGAGAGCTTGTCTAACTGACTCGTTTTTTCCTTAAATCCTTGCGGTTCATTGTACTTATCGTTTTCTCAATTGGACTCAAACTCAATCCCCACTGACTTCTTGATATTGGCTTGATATTGGCTTGATATTTGAAGGATGTTTGAGTTCAATTCAGTGAAGTATTTAGAACTTGCAAGTTATGTTGAAATCCCGATTTCTTCCCGCTCCCAAATTCTTCGTTATTTTAGGTGTTATCTTCGCCTCCCTAATCGCCTACGGCTATGACTTCCCTTCAGAAAATTTACTCAATCATTTCCCGTATCTTGACATTCTCAGCAATCCGGACTTATATCCTCATGACTTTTATGTTCAAGAGTTCACGCAGTTTTCCCCGCGCTACTATTACCAAATTACCATAAGTGCCTTAATGCGTCTGGGTCTTCCCTTGGCGTGGATTTATTTTGGGATTTATAGCTTGTCTTACATTGGATTCGTTTCCGGCTTGTTTGCGCTGACAAAACGGTTTAATGGTTCATGGGTTACAGCCGGCACCGTTGGCTTTCTTGCCTTAAGTGCCTCGGTGGGAACTATTGGATTTGTGGATCTATTTCGTACTGAGCCAATCCCCGCAATTTGGTCAATGGGATTTGTGACTTGGGGATTTTTTTGCTGTTATTCTAATCGCTGGATCTGGGGCTATCTCTTATTTGGTTTCGCCAGTCTCTTTCAATTTCTGGTTGGTATCTTACCTGGTTTATTGATGCTACCGTTATTGTTAGCCTCAGTGTACGGCGATCGCCGTCTCAAGACTCTAATCCTATCCGGTCTTGCCTTGGCTGGTTTAGCGGCTTGTGTTTATGTTCCCATGAAAATGACCGGCGTCACCAGTAGTGAACTCCTCAGTCACCAAGAATTTATCCATATTTACGGAGAAATTCGCCATCCTCATCATATTATTTTTTCCAGTTTAGGATATCCCAAATGGCGCGATTTTATCCTGTTTACGATCGCAGGGATAATCAATATCGCCACCTTGCCATCATTGCACCGTCAACAGAAGCAAAATCTATTGCTTCCAATTGTCTTTGGTGCTTTGATTTTGCCTCTTGGCTATCTTTTTGTTGAAATTTATCCAATTAGCCTAGTTGCCAAACTACAATTAGCTCGACTCACTCCCTTCATGCAGTTATTGTCTTTACTCGGATTTAGTCTTTTAGCTCAAGAGTTTTATCGACAACGAAATGTAGGCTCGGCTCTGCTCGTGATCATACTTCTTATCCTCGGGTCTAGTCCTTGGTTTGCACCCATTCTCCTCACATTAGTCTTTTCTCGAATTTGGCGACCTTGGATGAGTCGAGTCCACAGCCAACTCCAGAGCCGAATTGCTCTAGCGATCGCCGTCGTTTTATTAATCATACAAATTCAAAATAACCCCAGTCAAGCCATTCGCGATCTCGGGTGGCTGGGGATTCTCTGGGGATGTTTAATGCTCCCCGTCGGGATTGAGATATTGCAGTCAAATTCTCGGGTACAGCGACGGTTTCCGAAACTGATCTCTCGATTGAGCTATAGCCTTGGTGTTGTTCCCTTGCTCATCCTCAGCTTGGGATTGCAAAATCGTCTCCCACCTCCCCTCCAAAATCCGTTTACAGGTCGTATCTCGTTCACTCGCGACGCCAATTCTTCTCTTTATCGTTTAGGCTATCGTCTTCGAGAGACTACACCAGAGGATGCTCTAATTTTAATTCCCGGTTCCACTCACCAGTTCCGAACCTATTGCCAACGTTCTGTGGTCTTTGCCTTTAAGAGTATCCCCTTTAGCGATCGCGGAATACAAGAGTGGTTTCGGCGATGGCAACAGCTACAGGTTCTGGCCCCGAGTTATAAAGAGCATACCCCGGAACAACTAACGCTATTGGCTCAGCAATTCGCCGCCGACTATGTCCTAACTCGGCAAGACTGGCATCGAGAGATTCCCTATCCGATTCTCGATCGCGAAGAAGATTGGGTCATTTACCAGGTTCCCAACTCCGAGTCTGCTCATCACAATTGAAGCGAAAACCGTTTAAACGGGTATCAGTTGCTCGGCATTTATCCCCGAGTTCGCCTTAAGTCCCCATTGATTTTCTGAGTCCCACGAGAGGAAGATAGCCTAAAACGCAATGGGGATCAGGGGATATAAACATTTAGGCTCAAACTTAAGTAATTTTACCTATTTTTTCTAAAGAATATCAATACCACCGAGCAAGATGTTAAATTTTATGTTTTTTTAAGGAAGTTTCAAATCACGATTGCTAAGCTAAAAACAGCTTAGGAGGTTTGGATATGGTTAGATTCAACGATCGACAAGAGCAAATCTTAGAGCAGTTCACATTACAAGAGTTAGCCCTGTTGATTTCGCAAGCGATCGCCTGTGAAAGCGATCGCCAAGGGGGCAACTTTACCCTGGACTGGCTCTCCCGTGAGTTCGGCCATCTAGCCTTTAAGTATGGGGATGTCTTGAATGCCCTGCCCTCCCAGGACAGCCAAGAGTCTCAACAGCCCGAACCTTTAAGCTTAAGGGTCTAAGCCAACCCTGATCCATTCCGTTAGCGTGAGAGAGAAACCCGATCGCCGGCCGGCGATCGGGTTTTTTAGGTGGTCTTAGATGAAGGATGACTTATTGATTTAAGACATCTTTTTTATGCTGAACATCACCCACAACAGCAGCCACCTCTGAGATTAAATCATCAGCAACCCCCATCTCTTTTAGAGTGATGAGCAAATCCTCAGCCACGGCGTCAAAATGTTCAGCTTGTAGGCCCTGTTCTTCGACTAAGGCTTTATGAGCCTGCCGCATCGAGCGGCCCGTGTAACCCCCGCCACCTAACGCGTAGGTGAGAAAGGCTTTCTGATGTTGCCGCTGGCGAGTCATGTTGGTGTCGGC
>P_2C_Liq_1_UnCtyDRAFT_1000698_pt1 | contig 13895 bp, 5 predicted proteins | sample Pon2CUnioCityCA_2_FD_10234 | JGI IMG/M metagenome (IMG submission 10234)
TTTTCAAAATTCATGCCATAGATGGCCGTAGGGGCGAACCGCAAGTGGCGCGCCCTCTCCCAGTGTTGATGTATAGCAAACATATCGAAAATTGGTATAACAAACAGGTTGGCAATTCCTTGGCTCCATTCTTTACACATTGCCTGCACATTGTCTGCACATCGTCTGGAGACTCCGGTTAGCTGAGCCGATGGTTACCCAGACTGCTGCAATTGGGCTAACCGGTCACGAAGATCATTCAACTCCTCAGCATCTGATGAGAATTGGTAAGCCGGTAACTCAACGATAAACTGAGTGCCTGAGGGAGCATGGGGTTGGCAGTAAAATGCTCCTTGATGTTGTTCTACAATAATTTGATAGGCATTGGATAGCCCCAGTCCCGTTCCTTTGCCAATGGGTTTTGTGGTAAAGAAAGGATCGAAGACTCGTTCGACCACATCATTAGGGATTCCCAGGCCATTGTCGGTGATTTTAATCCGCACGATCGCCCCATCATTCTCCCGGCCTGGCGTTCCTTCAGTGGCTTCGGTGGTCAGGCTCTCGCCATTGGCTCCAGACGCCAAAAACTCCGTCGTGACCCGTAATTCTGGCTTAAAGGTCTGCTCTTGTTTCAGGCGTTCCTCTAAGGCATCAATGGCATTATTGAGGATATTAAACAGCGCTTGATTCAGTTGTCCCGGATAACAGCTAATTTGTGGTAAATCCCCATACTCCTGAACCACCTCAATCGACGATCGCGAGGCTGCTTGCGATAGACGAGACTTGAGAATAGTTAGAGTACTCTCGACACTGGCGTTAATATCAGCGACTTTACAATCGGCTTCATCCAAGCGAGAGAAGTTGCGCAGTGAGAGGATAATATCCCGGATGCGATCGGCGCCGACGGCCATCGAATCGAGTAGTTGCGGGAAATCTTCCCGGACAAAATCCAAATCTATAGCTTCGAGGAGATCGGCGATCGCCTCATGGGTTTCTGGGTAATAGGTCTGATAGAGAGCAATCAACTCCAACAACTGCTCACTATAATCACGAGCATGATTGATATTCCCGTAAATAAAACTAATGGGATTATTAATCTCATGGGCCAGACCTCCCACAAGTTGTCCTAACGATGCCATTTTTTCTGATTGCACGAGTTTTGCTTGAGTTTGTTGTAGGGTTTGCAGAGTTTGATGGAGCCTGTCGGCCTTCTTACGTTCAGCGGCTTCGGAATCTCGCAACGCCGCTTCAATCTGGTGGCGTTCTGCTAATTCATTTTTCAGGGATGTGATCAGATTATGCTGACGCAAAGCAATCCCTAACTGCACCGTGAGTTGTTGCAACACCTCCAATTCCGGTTCGGGCCAGGGCCGGGTTTGCTGACAAGAATGAGCAATCAACAGGCCCCACAGTTCCGGTTCATCGTCAAAGGAGTGGGGGTGCCACAGCAGCGGTAAGACTAAATTGGCTTTGACCTGAATCCCCTTCAGTAAGGCCTTGTGACAGTCGGGGAGGTTGCTGGTAGCGACGTTCTCAATGCCTCGAATGCGTCCCCGTCGGTACTGGTGGATATAGTCGTGACGGAAACAGTCATCCTCGAAATGCTCATTGAGAATCGCCAAATCTGGGTCTGACACCGACTCAACAATGACATCGCCACTCCAGTCGGGTTGAAAGCGGTAGATCACCACTCGCTCAATGTTGAGGAAATCACGAACCTCATTGACGATTACTTGCATCACCTCCTCGAAATTGAGAGAAGACCAGACTCGTTCGAGGGTTTTGGCGACGAGTTGGATGCGTTGAATCTGTTGTTCTAATTGGGATTTTGCCAGTTTTTGTGCGGTAATATCGATCGCCACCCCATACAGTTGAACCACATCACCTGACGGACTTCGTTCAGCTTCTCCTTTGATGTCTAAATAGCGAATTTCCCCATCGGGGAACTGTAAGCGATGTTCTAAGTGCAGGGATTCACCGCTATCGAGTAATCGGTGTTGGGCCTGCCACCAGGCGGCGCGATCGCTCGGATGGATGGTCTTGAGGAAGTCTTTGAGCCGTAAGGGGCGATCGCCGGTATCATCGAGGCGATAGATGCGGCGAATCTCCTCAGACGCGTGAATTTCACCACTATGGGGGTCATAATCAATACTGCCGATATGGGCAATTCGTTGCGCCTCTTGCAACTGGGCCTGGCTGGCTTCAAGTTCAGCNGTNCGGGCCTGAACTCGTGCTTCTAAGCATTGATTGGCCCGTCGCAGTTCTTCTTCGATGTCCCGGCGACGCTCCACTTCCCCTTGCAAAATGGAGTTGACCATTTCCAATTGTTGCGGCGTTTTCAGAGAGAGAAACTGAGGTAGTAACGTCACCATCGAGACAGCGGTATAGCAGGAGACTACAGCGGTGAGCGCCTGTTCAACGCCTGACAACCAATAGGCCGGATGCCAGAGGGTCCAAATTTCTAAGAGATGTCCCACACCGCAGAGGACAATAAAGGCGCCAAACAGGTAGAACACCCCGAGGAAGGGAACATCTCGACGCTGAACTACGAAATAAATCAAGAGGATGGGAATCGAGAAGTAAGCTAAAGCAATCAGAGCATCACTCACGACATGAAGACCCACCAAGGGTGTTTGCCAGAGATAACAGTGGCCATGAGGCATATAGCTCTGACTGGGCGAAAAGATGGTTTGTATCAGTTGCTTAAAAACGTCCCACATTTTTCTTATTTATGGCTTATTAAACGATAGGCTCGAACAGAATCCACCTCAGACGTAATAGACTGGGGTCAAGCCTTAGAAGTTCATTGTCTTGATCACAGTCGTGATCCTGAACCTGTGATCATTCTAAACCCTGACTGAATTGAAGATGATTAAGCCTTGTTATGTTCCAAGTGTATCGGGGAGATAGAACGGGTCAATCAGCCTGGGGTTTTACGTTTAAGTGCCATGTCAATAGCTATGTCAATATCTGTTCTGTGATTGATCGTCATACGTAATCAATCATAGAATTTGCCCGGTAAGGAGTTGAGACTGGGGTGTTTAAGGGGCAAAGACTTCTGAAACGAGATGGGTGATGTTCGCCAAGAATCTGTCCCTTTGAGGGCGATCGCCCCTCAGGTCAGTCTCTGAAGTCTCCTGAGATCCGAGGTCTCGTTCTTGAGGACAATTGGCCTTGGCTTGATGAGGTGGCTTGACGGAAGTCGGGACTAACCAACGATGATTGGCTTCACCATCGCGATGGCGAATTGAAGGTCGATGCAGCATCAGGGTTGCCGTAAAATTTTCTAAGGTTTTTGCCAATATAACCCCCTGCAAGGTTTCATTGTTCCCGATTCCCACCTGATATTTGTTGAGTGCTATCTCTCGTACAAAACTTCTAAAAACAGTCATGATGGTTTACATGAAAAACGGTATATAATATTAATATTATAGTTGCCGTCACAAGAATGAGTCCAGTAACGATATCAACTTAAGAAGGTAACTTAATTATAATTGTGAGTAAACTTAGTGATTTAATTCGGTCATTACCTGAGCTGTGACTGAAAGGTTTAGACATTAAACATTCATGAAAAATCATAACTTCCAGGGGAGCTACTAAGGTGAAATAGAATGATTATGCATCAAGTAAAGGCGAGACTCAGAAGCAAGCCGTCACGTATTTCAATCAACTCCCCAGATGCAAGATCCGTCAGGCTTGTTAAGATATAGAATGGGGTCCCGACCCTTCAGTGTAAAACCTGACATCTTTGAGGACCTATCATGGTGGAACGATCGCATCCCAACAAACGAAGACGTGGCTTAATACTTAGCTCTCAGGGCTGGCAGCGGCTACAGGCGGCTGAACATTTGTCAAGCATTCAAGACAACCAGGGCAAGCCCTACACCCTCGAACAACTCGGAGAACGAACCGGATTAAGTTCCAACACCCTCACCAAACTCCGTCGTCGGCACAAACCCGTGGACTGGCAAACCTTAGACTCCTATTTCGAGGCATTTAACCTCAAAATGGGTCGTCACGATGTCATTAACCCGGAGCAAAACTCCCCAGACACTGACTTGGCAGCCTTACAACAAGCACCGTTGAAAGGACAATTACCCGTGAACTCGCCTTTTTATATCTACCGTGGTGAGATCGAACAAGTCTGCGCCCAAGAAGTCCTCAAACCCGGAGCGCTGATTCGCATCAAAGCTCCCCGTCAATTCGGCAAAACCTCATTGATGGCGCAAACCCTGAGTCATGCCCGCGATCGCGGCCTGCGTACCTCCGTTGTTAACCTCCAGGGCTTAAATTGTCAAGTCCTGCAAGACCCAGATCGGTTTTTGCAATGGTTCTGTGCCGTAGTCGCCAAAGACTTAGGTCTCCCCAACGAGCTCGCCAGTCGTTGGGATGACCTATTTGGCAGCAGTTACAGTTGTTCAGACTACTTTGAAACCTATCTATTGCCCGCTGCACCAACCCCATTATTACTGGTCATCGAAGAACTCGACGAACTGTTTGCCTACCCGGACGTGGCCACCGACTTCTTTGGGATGTTACGGTCTTGGTACGAACAAGGGCGTTACGGCCTCGAACAACGAGCCATCTGGACCAACCTACGCTTAGCCATTATCCACTCCACCGAAGTCTGGCTGCCCTTAACCTTGCATCAATCGCCCTTTAACGTGGGATTACTGGTGGAATTACCGAAGTTTAACCCCACAGAAGTTGAGCAACTGACCTGTCGCTACGGTCTCAATCCTCCCGGAGCCTACAGTCAGGCCATGTTTGCCCTCGTCGGGGGTCATCCCTACTTAACCCAATTGTGTTTGTTTTATCTCGCTCAAGGGCAGTTAACCATCGAGGACTTATCTTCCGAGGCGATCGCCTACCATACCATCTTCAACAGCTACCTAAGACGGCAACTGCAACTGATGGAACAGGACCCAGGTCTCCTCGAAGCCATGCAACAGGTGGCCCGTAACCCCGCCGGCATTGAACTGCCCCATCAGAGTGCCTATCGTCTTCAGGGCCTCAGTGCCATTACCCTCAAAGACCGTCTGGCCGTCCCCAGTTGCGAACTCTATCGCCAATACTTTGCCAGCTAGATTCTCCTTCGCCTGTCCCGATGACTCTGACTCCACCCCCCCGCTCACCTCAACACCAATTTAGCTATCAAGTGGGGGGGTCTCTCCCGCCTGAATCTCAGACCTATGTCTGGCGACAGGCCGATGACCAGCTCTTGAACGCCTTGCTGGCGGGGGAATTTTGCTACGTCTTCAACTCCCGACAAATGGGGAAATCGAGCCTGCGGGTGCAAGTGATGGCTCAACTGCGTCAGGCGGGAGTGCAATGCGGCGGCTTAGATCTGACCGCCATCGGCACCCAGCAAGTCAACGTCGAACAATGGTATGCGGCGATCGCCGCGATTCTCAGCAAACAGTTTCAGCTTGCCACCCCGCTGCGACAATGGTGGCGCGATCGCCTCGACATTCCCCCAGCCGCCCGTCTCGGACAGTTTATCGAAGAGATCCTCCTAGAGCAAACCGAGACCCCCCTCGTGATTCTCATCGACGAAATCGATAGCATCCTGGCCCTAAAATTTGCCACCGACGACTTTTTCGCCCTAATTCGCACCTGCTATAACCTGCGATCAGAATCCTCCGACTATCGCCGCTTAAGCTTCGCCCTCTTTGGCGTCACCACTCCCGGAGAACTCATCGCCGACAAAAACCGCACCCCCTTCAACATCGGACGTGGCATCTACCTCGACGGATTTCAAGCCCAAGAAGCCACTCCCTTAGCCGCCGGACTCATGGGGATCGTCCCCCATCCCCAACAGGTCTTAGAGCGGATTCTCTATTGGACCGGGGGGCAACCCTTTCTCATGCAAAAACTCTGTAACCTGGTCGTCAGTCACTATAACCGCCAACAAGTCCCCGAAACCGACGACCCCAGCTGGCTCGAAAACCTCATCGATATCTGTGTTCACAAACACATTTTGCATCACTGGGAAGCCCAAGACGAACCCGAACATCTCAAAACCATCCGCGATCGCCTCCTCTACGACGAACGGCGCGTGGGCCAACTCCTAACCCTCTACCGCCAAGTCTGGCTGGCCGAACAGTCGCGTTCCTCACATCACCCCATCCCCGCCAACGAATCCTCCACCCAAACCGAACTACTCCTGTCGGGAGTCGTCGAGAAACGCGACAGTTACCTACGAGTCAAAAACCCCATCTACGAAAAAGTCTTTGACCTGGTGTGGATTGACTACCAACTCGACCACCTGCGCCCCTACGCCCCACTCCTCAACGCCTGGGTCGACTCCAACTATCAAGATCACTCGCGACTGCTGCGGGGTCAAGCCCTACGAGAAGCCCTCGACTGGACCCAACGCAAAAGCCTCGGCGATCTCGACTATCGCTATCTCACCGCCAGCCAAAACCTCGAACAACAAGAAATTCAACAAAATCTCAAATTTGAACGACAAGAGATCCAACGCAAACTCGAACAAGAACGCCTGGCCGAAGCCCAACGACTCCTCGACCTGCAAGAACATAACGTCCGTCGTCAAGGGCAGTTTCTCGCGGTCTTAAGCGTTGCCTTGATTGGGGCGATCGGCCTCGGGAGTATCACCTGGGGGGCCTATCAACAGGCTTCCCTCAGCGAAGTCAGAGCCATCATAGCCGCCTCCAAAGGCAGTTACGCCTCTAACCAGCGCCTCGATGCCCTCGTGCAAGCCCTGCAAGCCCGTCATACCTTCAAACGGTTACGGTTTATCAACCATGAGATTCGCCGAGAACTAGACCAGGACAGCCGCCAAACCCTTGAACAAGCCATCCAGGGCAACCATGAATTTAATCGATTGCACGCCCACACCGGGGGCGCTTTAGGCGTTGACTACAGCCGGGATGGGCAACTCATCGCCAGTTCCGGTGCCGATACAACCGTCAAAATTTGGCGACGGGATGGAACCTTGCTTCGGACTTTACCTCATGAGGCGACGGTGTATAGCATCAGCTTTAGCCCCGATAGTCAAACCCTAGCCGTACCCACCCTCGATGGCCGGATTTATCTGTGGTCTGTCGATGGCCACTTACAGACTACTCTCAGCGGCCATGACGCGGCAGTTTGGTCTGTGTCTTGGAGTCCTGATGGTCAGCAACTCGTCTCTGCCAGCAGTGATCGAACCCTTAAGGTTTGGTCAGTGACGGGGACTCTCCGGCAAACCTTAACGGGCCATGAAGCGGCCGTGTGGCGAACAGCCTTTAGTCCTGATGGCAGCGAATTTGCCTCGGCCAGCGTCGATGGGAGCATCAAACGCTGGCAACGGGATGGAACCTTAATTCGCAGCTTTCAAGACAGCGAGAGTTCGGCGTGGTCTGTTGTTTATACTCCCGATGGAGAGCGTCTGATCTCGGGCCATGGTGACAATCAAGTGCGGGTATGGAGTCGCCAGGGTCAGTTATTGCAAACCCTAGAAGGTCATGAGGCGGAGGTGATTAGTATTGCTATCAGTCGTGATGGAGAGCGGCTCGTCTCGGGGTCTGCTGATAGCCAGTTACGAGTTTGGTCACGCCAGGGGACGTTACTGAGAACGCTGCGGGGTCATGGAAGTACCGTCCGGGGGGTGGCGTTTAGTCCTGAGGGAACTCAGGTGGCCAGTGCTGGGGAAGATGGCTTTATGCGGCTGTGGCAAGTGGATAATGAGTTTGTGCAACCACTCTCTGGCCACCGAGAAGTGGTATGGAATGTCGCTTATGCTCCTTCGTCTTCCCCTGTGTCTTCTCAGTTCGCAACAGCAGCAAGAACGGAAGTTCGTCTCTGGGATGAGGCCGGTCGTCTGGTGAGGGAATTTAACGAGTTAGGCTCGCAAGAACTATACAGCGTAACCTTTCATCCACAACGGGAGCAGTTGCTGGTGGGCAATGCCAATGGCTCGCTCTATCAGGTTAATACGGATAATGGGTCTATCAAGAGTTGGCAGGCCCATGATTTAGCGATTTGGGGTTTGTCCTATCATCCTGATGGGGAGTGGTTAATTTCAGGGGGAGATGACAGTCACATCAATTTGTGGCGGGAGGGGGAGTCTGGGGAGTTGACTCTGCACCAAAGCATCCTGGCCTCTGATAGTCGCATTTGGGATTTGGCGTTCAGTCCAGATGGCTCTTATGTGGCCCTTTCTAATTTGGGGGGAGAGGTGAAACTCTGGACTTGGGAGACGACAGATGATGAAGGGGAAGCGTCTCGTTTACGTGAGACGCCGGATCAAGTTTTGCTGGGTCATGACACGGAGGTTTGGGGCTTCGCGATTAGTCCTGATAGTGAGACAATTGCTTCGGCTAGTCGTGATGGCCAGTTGAAACTTTGGCGGCGAGATGGAACTCTGTTGAGGACAATGCAAATTTCTAACACCAGTGGCCTGACTCGGGTGGCTTGGAGTTCCGATAATCGATTGTTGGCGATCGCCAGAACCGATAGTAAGATCGACATTTACACGGTAGAGGGTGAGTTATTAACGCAATTGAGCGGTCATCAGTCTGTGGTGGGTTCAGTGAAGTTTAGTCCCGACGGTCGCTTTTTATTATCAGGAGGTGAAGATCGCTTAGGGATTCTTTGGAATTTGGAGAATATTCTGTCGTTGGATTTAATGACTTCTGGTTGTCAACGGGTGGAGGATTATCTTAGTCAGGAATCTCAAATCAGTTATCGGTCATCTCTTTGTCAAAAGTGATTTTTCAGAGTTTGTCTAACTATTAATGTCTCAAAGTCATCTCCAGTTTTCCTATCATGTAGGCGGTAGTGTTCCCCCTGCGTCACAAACCTATGTGCAACGACAGGCGGATGATGATCTACTTCAAGGACTCCTGGCTGGAGAGTTTTGTTATGTCTTCAACGCCCGCCAGATGGGGAAATCCAGCCTACGAGTGCAGGTGATGGCCCAGTTGCGGAAGGCGGGGGTAACACCGGGGGCCTTGGATTTAACGGCCATTGGCACGCAACAGGTCAATGTGGAACAATGGTATGGGGCGATCGCGGCGATTCTCAGTAAACAGTTTCAGCTTAAAACCAATCTCCGACCATGGTGGCGCGATCGCCTGGAGTTACCACCATCGGCTCGTTTGGGAGAGTTTATTGAGGAAGTTCTGCTGGCAGAAACTCAACAGCCAGTCGTGATCTTAATTGATGAAATTGATAGTATTTTGGCTTTAAAATTCGCCACGGATGATTTTTTTGCCCTAATTCGTAGCTGCTACAATCGTCGAGCAGATAACCCGGACTATCGTCGAGCAGATAACCCGGACTATTGCCGTTTGAGTTTTGCTCTCTTTGGAGTGGCGACACCGGGAGAATTAATTGCCGATAAAAATCGCACTCCTTTTAATATCGGGCGAGGAATTGCTCTCCAGGGGTTTAAGCGGCAAGAAGCGACGCCTCTGGTGGAGGGATTGTCTGCAACGTTTTCTCAACCCATGGCGGCATTGGAGCATATTTTGTATTGGACAGGGGGACAGCCATTTTTGATGCAAAAACTCTGTAAATTACTACTTATTTCATGCCAAGAAAAATCTTATTTAATAAAAACTCAAGTACAAGAAACACAAACATTTATTGATACCTGTGTTCAAGAAAAAATCCTGCATCATTGGGAAGCCCAAGACGAACCGGAACATCTTAAAACCATTCGCGATCGCCTCCTCTACGACGAAAAACGAGTCGGAGAATTGCTGAGTCTCTATCGTCAAGTGTGGCGCTCAGAACAGTCTCCCTCGGAAGCGCCATCGATTGCGGCCATGGAATCTCCCACGCAAACGGAGTTGATTCTCTCGGGGATCGTGGAAAAACGAGACGGCTATCTACGGGTCAAAAACCCTATTTACTATCAAGTTTTTAACCTAGCCTGGATTGACTACCAACTCGATCACCTACGTCCCTACGCTCCCCTCCTCAACGCCTGGGTAGAATCCGACTGTCAAGATACCTCCCGGCTGCTGCGGGGGAACGCCCTGCGAGAAGCCCTCGACTGGACCCAACGCAGAAGTTTAGGCGATCTCGACTATCGCTATCTCACCGCCAGTCAAGACCTCGAACAACAAGAAATCCAACAAAAACTGGAATTTGAGCGGCAAGAAGCCCAACGGAAACTCGAACAAGAACGTCTCGTTGAAACCCAACAACTCTTAAAACTTCAAGAACAGAATGTCCGCCGTCAGCGACAATTCTTAGGGGTCTTAATCGTTGCCCTCCTCGGGGCCATTGGCTTAGGTAGTGTCACCTTTGTCGCCTATCAACGAGCTGCCCTTAGTGAAGTTCGAGCTGTCCTGGCCGCTTCCAAAGGCAGTTACGCCTCCAACCAATGGCTCGATGTCTTAGTGCAAGCCCTGCAAACCCGTCATAATTTTCAGCGGTTGCAGTTCATCAGCGGCGATGTTCGTCGAGAACTGGACTGGGACAGCCGCCAAGCCCTCGAACAGGCCATCCAGGGCAACCATGAGTTCAATCGAATGCAGGCTCATATCGGGGGCGCGTTAGGCGTTGACTTTAGCCCCGACGGGCAACTCATCGCCAGTTCCGGCGTTGACAAAACCGTTAAAATTTGGCGACGGGATGGAACCTTGCTTCAGACCTTACCTCATGAGGCAACGGTGTATAGCATCCGCTTTAGCCCTGATGGTCAATCGTTAGCCGCAGCCACTCTCAATGGACAGATTCATCTGTGGTCAGTCGATGGCCACTTACAGACAACCCTCAGCGGCCATGACGCCCCTGTCTGGTCTGTGGCCTGGAGTCCTGATGGTCAGCAACTCGTCTCTGCCAGCAGTGACCTAACTCTTAAGATTTGGTCTGTGACTGGAGATCTCGTACAAACCTTAACGGGCCATGAGGCGGCCGTGTGGCGAACGAACTTTACTCCCGATGGCAGGGAATTTGCCTCGGCTGGCGTTGACGGCAGTATTAAACGCTGGCAACGGGATGGAACCTTGATTGGTAGCTTTCAAGAAAGTGCTAGTGCTGCCTGGTCTGTTGTCTATACCCCCGATGGAGACCGTCTCATCTCTAGCCATAGGGACCGTCAAGTCCGGATTTGGAGCCGAGAGGGTGAGTTGTTACAAACCCTAGAGGGTCATGAAGCGGAGGTGATTAGTATTGCCATCAGTGCCGATGGAGAGCGCTTTGTCTCGGGGTCAGCCGACAGCGAGTTACGAGTTTGGTCGCGGCAGGGAACGTTACTCAGAACGCTACGGGGTCATGGAAGTCCCGTCCGTGGCCTCGCGTTTAGCCCCGAGGGAACCGAAGTGGCCGGTGCTGGAGCAGATGGCTTTGTACGGCTTTGGCAAGTGGATAATGAGTTTGTGCAACCGCTCTACGGCCACCAGGAGGTCTTGTGGAATGTGGCCTATGCTCCCTCCTCCTCACCTCTGTCCTCCCAGTTCGCCACGACGGCGAGGACAGAAGTCCGTCTCTGGGATGAGATGGGTCGCTTGTTGAGAGAATTTGACGAGTTAGGTTCCCAAAACCTTTACAGTCTCACCTTTCATCCCCAACGAGACCAGTTGCTGGTGGGCAATGCGAATGGCTGGATTTATCAGATTAATACCCAAAATGAGGTAATCCAGAGTTGGCAGGCCCATGATTTAGCAATTTGGGGCCTGTCTTATCATCCAAATGGAGCGTGGTTAGTTTCAGGGGGAGATGATGGTCGCATCCATCTCTGGCAAGAGAGGCAGTCGGGGGAGTTGACTCTGCACCAAACTATCATGGCCTCTGAGAGTCGTATTTGGGATTTGGCGTTCAGTCCAGATGGCTCCTATGTGGCTCTATCTAATCTAGCGGGAGAGGTGAAACTCTGGGAGTGGGAGACGACGGCTGATGAGGGGGAACGGTCTCGTTTACAAGGGACTCCAGCTCAGGTTTTGGTGGGCCATGATACGGAGGTTTGGGGCATTGCCATTAGTCCGGATAGTGAGAAAATCGCCTCGGCCAGTCGCGATGGACGACTCAAAATTTGGCGTCGAGATGGGACGCTGCTGACAACCCTACAAATTTCAGACACCAGTGTGCTAACTCGGGTGGCTTGGAGTCCCGATAACCGATTTTTGGCGATCGCGAGGACGGATAATAAAATTGATATTTATACCGTTGATGGTGAGTTTTTAACCCAACTGAGTGGCCATCAATCTGTGGTAGCTTCGGTTAAGTTTAGTCCCGATGGTCGCTTCCTTCTCTCGGGGAGTAACGATGGTTTAGGGATGCGCTGGAACTTGGAGCGTCTTCTCTCGTTGGATTTAATGAGTTATGGTTGTCAACGAGTGAGGGATTATCTACGTCAGGAGTCTGATTTGAGTTATCGGCAATCTCTGTGTCAGGATTAGCGTCTCGGAGTGAATGTCTGATCGTCATCTTCGGTTTAATTATCATGTAGGCGGCAGTGTTCCCCCTGCGTCACAAACCTATGTGCGGCGACAGGCGGATGATAATCTGCTTCAGGGACTGCTGGCTGGGGAGTTTTGTTATGTTTTTAATGCCCGTCAGATGGGCAAATCCAGCTTGCGGGTACAGGTGATGGCCCAGTTACGGGAGGCGGGAGTGATACCGGGGGCTTTGGATTTGACGGCCATTGGTACGCAACAGGTCAATGTGGAACAATGGTATGGGGCGATCGCCGCGATTCTCAGTAAACAGTTTCAGCTCAAAACTAATCTCCGACACTGGTGGCGCGATCGCCTGGAGTTACCACCGCCAGCTCGTTTAGGAGAGTTTATTGAGGAAGTACTTCTAGCAGAAACGCAACAGCCCTTAGTGATTTTAATTGATGAAATTGACAGTATTCTGGCTCTAAAATTCGCCACCGATGATTTTTTTGCTCTGATTCGTAGCTGCTACAATCGTCGAGCGGATAACCCGGACTATTGCCGTTTGAGTTTTGCTCTCTTTGGAGTGGCGACACCGGGAGAATTAATTGCCGATAAAAATCGAACCCCTTTTAATATCGGGCGAGGAATTGCTCTCCAGGGGTTTAAGCGGCAAGAAGCGACGCCTCTGGTGGAGGGATTGGCTACAACGTTTTCTCAGCCCATGGCGGCATTGGAGCATATTTTGTATTGGACAGGGGGACAGCCATTCTTGATGCAAAAACTCTGTAAATTACTACTTATTTTATATCAAGAAAAGCCTTATTTAAGAAAAATTAAAGCACAAGAAACACAAACATTTATTGATACCTGTGTTCAAGAAAAAATCCTGTATCATTGGGAAGCCCAAGACGAACCGGAACATCTTAAAACTATTCGCGATCGCCTCCTCTATGATGAAAAACGAGTGGGAGAATTGCTCAGTCTCTATCGTCAAGTGTGGCGCTCAGAACAGTCTCCCTCAGAAGTGCCTTCCATTGCGGCCATGGAATCTCCCACCCAAACGGAGTTGATTCTCTCGGGGATCGTGGAAAAACGAGATGGCTATCTGCGGGTCAAAAACCCAATTTACTATCAAGTGTTTAACCGCGATTGGGTGGATGAACAGCTCAATCGTCTGCGTCCCTATGCCTCGTTTCTCAATGCTTGGATTGAGTCCAACTATCAAGATGAATCGCGATTATTACGGGGTCAAGCCCTACAAGAAGCCTTAAACTGGACGCAACAGAAAGGCTTAGGGGATTTAGACTATCGCTATCTTACCGCAAGTCAAGACCTGGAACAGCGAGAAATTCAAGAAAAACTTGAACGTGCGCGGTTAGAAGAAGCTGAAGCGCGGCTGAAGATTGAGCGGCAAAGCGTGCGCCGTCAACGTCGCTTGCTAGCGGGGTTAACGGTGGCCTTAGTGGGGGCGATCGCCCTGGGAATGGGGATGTTCCGCGCCTATCAACAGGCGGCGGTGAGTGAAGTTAAGGCGATGATGGCCGCATCGAAAGGGAGTTTTGCCTCGAATCAGCAACT
>P_2C_Liq_1_UnCtyDRAFT_1000699_pt1 | contig 13894 bp, 12 predicted proteins | sample Pon2CUnioCityCA_2_FD_10234 | JGI IMG/M metagenome (IMG submission 10234)
TACTGATGTTGAGGGGGGCAATAACCCGAACCGACGTTGCGTGATTATCGCCACTATTCTCGGGTCTATTCGCGGCGATCGCTGCGAGGATTAAGCCCCAGTGAGATGATGGATAGGTAGTGAAAAACCCAAGAAAGCGGGCGACCGGACTCGAACCGGCGACGTTCAGCTTGGGAAGCTGACATTCTACCACTGAATTACGCCCGCGCTAGCTAGTCCAAGACTGCAAAGGACTGCATTAATTGCTTATCCTAACATATCTGGGACTAGCGACAAGGTTTTTTTGCCTCAACTTCAGCTAACTTGAGCGGACTGACTGAAGCAGCCTAACTTAAGCAGACACGGCCTCAGCTTGAGAGCGGCGACTCTGAGGAATGGCATAATCGGGGATACAATTCTCCTCCATATACTGGCGATATTCCCCAGCCTGGCGATCGCAGTCCTCGGCGGACCAACCACAATAACGCTGCAACACCTCCGACAGCACCGCCAAGGTCTGCAAACCATAACAACTCTGCATGGCGATGGTAGTGCGTCGCCGTAGAATATCGGCCATGTGATAGGCATATTCCGATCGCACCCCATAAACAATCTGAGCGCGAATATCCGGCAACTCCGGCGTAATCGGCGCCGCTAGTTCCGGATGCTCATCAATCAGGGCCAACACTCCCACCGCTAGACGGCCATAGCTGTCGAGCAGATGATAGAGGGTGTCCACCGAGAGGCGATCGCGATAACGGTCTACCAACTCTCCCACCAAAGGGTCATTGGGCAAAATCGCCCCAGGGAAGGGACGATGAATCGTTGGACAAGCCGGCGCGGGTTTCTGCCACTTCTTATAGACCAAATCCACAATTTCCTGGCCCACATGGCGGAACGTGGTCAACTTCCCACCAATCAACGAAATCAGATTACTCACCCCGTCCGAGCGATGATCAAAGAGAATATGCTTACGAGTAATACTCCCGGCAGACTTCTTATCCACATAGGGAAGTGGCCGCACCCCAGAATAGGTAAACTTAATACTCTCGCGGGTTAACTGGCCACTGGGAATGATATTATTCGTTTCCGTCAGCAGATAATCAATCTCCTCATCATCAGCCTTGACGCGATCCAAACTCCCCTCATAAGGCAAATCCGTGGTTCCAATCAACACCATCCCCAACCAAGGCACAATAAAGAAAGGCCGGCCATCGGTTTTCGCTTCCACATAGAGCGCACTGTCCGGCGCACCGGGGAAGCGGTTGACAATGATATGAGACCCTTTCGTTCCACCAATCTTACGGGTTTTGCCAATCGGCTCTGGGGCGCCATCCTTCAACACGCGATCGACCCAAGGACCGGAGGTGTTGATCACCATCGCCTTGGCGCTACACTTGACCTCTAGGGTTTTCCCCGTCAACTGATCCCGACAGGTCAAATGGGTGATGCGATCGCCCTGACGGTGTAACCCCGTCACCTCCACATAGTTCAAATTCGTTGCTCCCGCCGCTTCCGCATCGAGAATCGTCTCCAAACACATCCGTTCGGCGCGAGAAGCCTGAGCATCATAATACTGCGCTCCGCCATTCAAATTCTCAGGATCTAAGCCCCGAAAATGCTGCATAAACTTCCGCTTCGGTAGCATCCGATGGGGTAACAGCGTCTTATCAAAACTAAAAATATCATAGAGAATCATCCCCGCCCAGATTTTCCAATAGGGGCGCGATCGCTTCCCATAGACCGGAACCGTTAACATCAATGGATTCACTAAATGGGGAGCATTCCTCAGCAATAACTCCCGTTCGTGGAGCGACTCCCGCACCAGAGGAAACTCAAAATACTCTAAATAGCGTAAGCCGCCATGAACCAAGCGCGTTGACCAGCTCGATGTTCCACTGGCAAAATCACTTTTCTCCAGAAGAATCGGTTTCAATCCTCGTAACGCCGCATCTCGCGCAACCGCAGCGCCATTGACCCCACCGCCAATAATAATAAGGTCGTAGCTTTGAGACTCGACGTGATCCAGATTTCGCATAATCCTTAACAGTTGACAGTTGACCGTTGAGCATCAATCGTGAACCCTTAATAATCGGTAGGCGGGCCGAGCCCGCCTAATCTCTTAACAGTCCACGATCAACACTTCACTCCTTCCTATGCCGTGACCGGTTTCTTATCACCCACAGACTGAGGTTCAATCTTCTCGAAGATATCAAACAAACGATCCGCCCAATATTTCACATCATACTGAGTGACCGTGTCATACATCTTCGCCATGCGCTGAGCTTTGTCCTCATCTGATAGGCTTAAAGCCCGGTCAATCGCCTCATCCATCCGGTCCATCGAGTAGGGGTTCGTCTGAATCGCTTCAGGCATTTCCACCGCCGCCCCGACAAACTCAGATAGGATCAACGCCCCGTCCTTGCCCTCATGAGCAACAACATACTCCTTAGCGACCAAGTTCAACCCATCCCGTAGGGGAGTGGTCCAACAAATATCGGCCGCCTTGTAGTAGGCAATCAGATCCGTAAAGGGAATCGGCTGAGTGAACAGCAGAATCGGCGTCCACCCTAATCGAGCATAACGTCCATTGATTTTCCCTGCCAGTTGCTCAATCTGCTGCTGTGCCGTGCGATAGACGCGCATCCCGGCAGCCGCTTGCACACAAGTCATGACCAAATTGATTTTTCCGTGCAAATCGGGCCGGCGTTCGAGTAGGCGGCCATAGCATTCGAGTAATTCCCGGTTCCCCTTGACATAGTCCACCCGTCCGGCAGCAATAGCGAGAGTGCGGCCCTGCAATTCCTCCTTGATATCGGCAATCCGCTGTTGAGTTTCGGGTTTGCCGAGGGTATTGAGGATATGTTCGGGGTTGGTTCCCACGGGGAAGGCATCAACGTTCACCAGTTGCCCTTTATAGTTCAACTGAGTCACCATTTCCGGTTCCGCCAGGGCTGTACCGCAGGGAGTAATATGCTCGGGGATCGCTTCTGTCTTGACCACATCCACCTCAAAGAGGCTACGAGCCACATTGACAAAGTTCTCCGAGTAGCGAGGGATATGGAAGCCCACCACATCGCAACAGAGGAGACTTTCGATAATCGCCTCACGCCAGGGCAGAATATTGAAGATATCCACCGAGGGGAAGGGGGTATGGTGGAAGAAGGCGATACGGGCATCGGGTTTGAGTTCCCGAATGTATTTGGGGGCTAACCAGAGGTTATAGTCATGCACCCAAATCAGTGCATCTTCGGCGGCTTCAGCACAGGCGGCTTCGGCGAATTTCTTGTTGATGGCCTTGAAGTTTTCCCAATCTGAGGACTCGTAGGTGAAGTGATAGGGGAACGAGTGCAAGATGGGCCAGAAGGCCTCTTTACTGGTGATGTGATAGAAGTGCTTGACTTCATCAGCTGACAGGGGAATCCGGGCCACATCGTAGTTGCTGCCCTCGATTTCCACCCGTTCCTGGAATTTGTTGCGTTGTTTTGCGGTAATCTGCTTCCAGGCAATCCAGGTTCCTTTCTCGACGTTATCGAAGAAGCCTTTGAGGGTTGGCACAATCCCATTGGGACTTTTTTTGTCGAGATAATGGGTTACGCCGTTTTCATCAACCACCTCATCGTAGGGTTCGCGGTGGTAGAGAATGACTAAGGAAGATTTCATAATGTCTTGACTGTTACTCATGGTTGTTGTCTAGTTAGCGCTGGGCAGGATGCTTGAGTTAGAAGGCTCTGCTATGATGCTTCAATCCGTCCCAAATCCCCCAGGCTCCTGGTTCGGGGCTAATGTAGGCATTGGGAAGCGATCGCGCAAATTCTTTCAGTTTGGGTTCAGCATTGCCCACAACAATCCCGTTTAGCCCGGTTTCGAGCAAGGAGCGATCGTTGAGGGTATCTCCGGCGACCACGGTTTGCTCAGGCGCTAGGTGAAGGCTCTCTAGGGTTTTTAGCAGAGTGGCTCCCTTGGCGATTCCTTTGGGCATTACATCTAAGAAGCGATCGGCGGAGAGGATATAGTCAAACCCAGCCTGGGTAATTCGAGTCAGGGTTTGTGACTGAAGTTCGTCAGGGTTGTAGTAGTAGGATACGCGATATTGTGGGGTGATGGGTTGTAACTCCAGACCCGGTTCGTTGTTTAGGAGCGATCGCACCCTCTCGGTGCTATCATTCCATGTCTGAGCAATCCAAGTCTGAACCGGCTCTAGGGGCTTGAATGTCTGACCATCGGTGACGGTGGTTCCCACATCGCCGATGATATAGTCGGCTTGAGGAAAGTCTGGCTCACGGTAGAGTTGGCGCACCAACTCCAGGTTACGCCCGGTGACAAACATCAGAACCAGACGTTGGCGATGTTGCTGTAGGTCGGCGTAGAACTGCGATCGCTGCTCGTCTGTGCCTCCTAAAAATGTTCCATCGAGATCAGTCGCTAGCACTAACGGCTCATTAGCATCCATTCCAGATTATCTTATCCTCTTTCAACGGATTATTTAGCACCATTAAACTTGTCTTAACCCAGTCCCAGTCAAACGTTGCTGAATTTATTGAGCAGTATTTGTTTAGTACATCATACACACAAGCCCCCCAAATCTCAAACTCTCATCGCTGCGGCCGTCGAGGCCAAGGGTTTGTCTCCCCGGTCAACTCTCGGTTAAGCTCCTGGTTAAGCTCCCATTAACCGGAAACTGGAGCAGCTTGGCTGTAAAAGCCATGTAGCTTCCGTAACCTCTGATCTCGACGACCCCCATGCTCTATTTCCAGCACAACCGACCTCCTGAAGCGGACTCAGATGCGATCGCCCCCTCCCTACAAGGGCTGATTACAGAAGATGAGGAGGGAACCTTAGTCTTACTCGATTGGGTGTTTGAGCAGACGGATTCCAAGACGACACCTCGCCGCCACGAATCCGTTCTAGTCCGACTTCCCCATGGTTCAGCCGGCCAGCCTCCCGTCTCAAACCCCCCCAGTCCATCCCCAGCCGGCGATGGCTCGATCCTTGAGGTCTCCGTATCCCCCTCTGATTCCCCAACCCCTGAAACTCACGAGAGGGAAAGCCGCGAGGCTATCTCGCTCTCTCTCGGCTTAGCCGTTGGCGTGGGGGTTAATCTTTTGGCCCTAGTGGGGGGCGCTTATTTATGGCAAGCTACAGTTTCCCCTGAGGCGATCGCCCAATGGGACTCCACTCAACCCACTCAAGAGGCCGCTTCGACCCCCGAACAGCAACAACTCGAGCGTCAGGCCCGCTCTTGGATTGAGTTAGCCCAACGTCGCGCCCAACACCAGGACTTTCGCGGCGCTATCATCGCTCTGGAGCAAATTCCGCCCGGTAGCACCTATTATCACCGGCTACAACCGAAGTTACAGGAGTATCAGCAAAAACGGGAGATTCGCGCCAACTGGCTCTTACAACAAGCCTACGACGCCGCCGCCAAGCGGGACTTTAGCGAGGCCTTGGGCTATTTACGCATGATTCCTCCGGGAACCGAGGCCGGCGATCGCGCTCAGGAGAAGTTCGCTCAATACCAAGAGCAAAACACGATCCGCGCCACTTGGCTGTTGCAACAAGCTTATAACCAAGCAGGAGCCAGTGAATTTCCCGAAGCGATGGCCTATTTACAACAAATCCCCAAAGGAACCCCCGTTTATGAGACCGCTCAACTGAAACTCGCTGAATATCGCCTTAAAGCTCAGACCCAGGGACATTTGGCAGATATCTCAGCCATTGCGCCCCCTGAACAAAGTTGAGGGACATCGATCGCCTTTTCCAGAGTTCCTCTCGATACATTCCTCTCGATACATTCCTCTCGATACAACTGTGCAACAAATCATGAACAATCATTGCTGATGTTTGCGCCGATCTACCCTTATCTTTACCGAGTCTTAGCCCCCATCTTTCCCGATTGTCTTTGGTCCGCCAAGCCAACCCAGCCTCAGGTGGTCCTCAGCTTTGATGACGGTCCCCATCCCCAATACACCCCACCCTTGCTTGATGTCTTAGATCAGTTGGGGGTAACGGCTAGTTTCTTCTGGTTGGGAGCGTCAGTGCGTCGCTATCCTGAAATAGCACGAGCAGTGTTTGAACGGGGTCATTGGCTGGGATTGCATGGGGACACGCACAGGGCCTTTCCTCGCCTGAGTTCTCAGGAGTTGCAGAGGAGTTTAGAGGCGACCCAGGAGGCGATCGCCACCGCCTGCGATCGCCCCTTAGACTGGGTACAAACCCACGTGCGAGATGTACGACCTCCCAATGGCCTATTTACCCCCAAAACCCTGCGTTTACTGCAATCTTGGCACTATCGTCCAGTGATGTGGAGTGTTGTCCCCGAAGATTGGCGGCGTCCGGGAGTGCAACGGGTTTGCGATCGCATCATCAAGCAAGTCGAACCCGGCTCCCTGATTGTCCTTCATGATGGTTGCTATGGTGGCCAGGACGTGGCGCAAACAACGTTAACGATTGTTGAGCAGCTACAGTCAAAAAAGTATCAATTTGTTAACATTCAACAATTATGGCATCTTAAGTCAGGAGTTCAGAGTGGCTAGATGCAAAGAGTTGCGTTAAATTACACCTGAACCCCTTTAAACTGAACACCGTTGCCAGCAACTGTGATGCAGGATCAGCACACTCGATAGTATGACGCCGTACACTTTTCAAACAGAAATACCCTTAAAACAACCGGCCAACCTTGACCAAGTTTTAAGGAATCTGACGGCGATCATCAGCGAGGCGACCATGACCCCACAGAGGGCATTTTGAAGAAAAACAGCTAAAATCAGGGAGGTATTTCCTAATCTTTGTCTCATGGGCGCTGCGGCGACGATGAGTCAACAGTGGGGAGTACCTCAGACATCAATGAAATGGGGTCTAGCTTATCAGCAAGCTCAAGCATCCCAAGGATTTTTCCGACAAATCCTGACCCTACACGATCTCAGAGAATTTGAGTTAAGCTAAGAAAGCTTTTCACAACCTATCGAAGATCTGACTGCGAACTGTCTAGCCGAAACTGCGTTAGATCGTTTAAGATTACGCAGGAAATTCCACATCATCATCAGTCGAATCACACCGAGTCAAGAGGAACGCGACATGACCCAGGCGAATAACGTACTTACCATTCAATCCAGCACCCTACCGGGGGTCGGTCGATCTGGCAATGAAATCGATCTACTCATGCAAGATGACGCTCGACCCGACGAAGCTGTCGTCGAGAATGAGTCTGAAGGCAACTATATCCCCAGTTCCGGTGAAGCGGCCGCCAAACCCGGAAAATCTCGTTCAAAACGCAAAGCTGCCCCCAAGAAAAAACATTACACCGAAGACTCGATTCGCTTGTACCTGCAAGAAATCGGACGTATCCGCCTGTTGCGTGCCGACGAAGAGATTGAACTCGCTCGTTTGATTGAGGATTTACTCTATATCGAATCTCTGCAAGAAGAGTTCGAAGAAGAGTTCGATCGCCTCCCCAACGCAGAAGAATGGGCAAAATTGGTCTGGATGGCTGACCCCATTCGGGAACGTCTAACGAAAGACAAGGGCGAAAAACCCGACACCATCGAAGAGGTTTGGCCCCTCGTCCAAGAGGCCTTGAACGATCCTGAAACCACCAAGTCTTGGTCCAAACAGAGTCGTAAATTTAGCAACAGCTTCCGTAGTCGCCTCTACCGCGATCGCCGGGCCAAAGACAAGATGGTACAGTCAAACCTGCGTTTGGTGGTATCTATCGCTAAAAAATACATGAATCGGGGACTCTCGTTCCAAGATTTGATTCAAGAAGGTAGTTTGGGTCTGATTCGCGCTGCTGAGAAGTTTGATCACGAGAAAGGCTACAAGTTCTCAACCTACGCCACCTGGTGGATTCGTCAAGCCATCACCCGGGCCATTGCTGACCAATCCCGCACGATTCGGCTTCCGGTTCACCTCTACGAAACCATCTCTCGCATCAAGAAAACCACCAAACTCCTCTCCCAAGAAATGGGCCGCAAACCCACAGAGGAAGAAATCGCCACTCGCATGGAAATGACCATCGAGAAACTGCGATTCATCGCCAAATCGGCCCAACTGCCGATTTCCCTCGAAACTCCCATCGGTAAGGAAGAAGATTCTCGCCTGGGAGACTTCATCGAGTCCGATGGCGAAACTCCCGAGGATCAAGTCTCCAAAAGCCTACTGCGCGAAGATCTCGAAAGTGTCCTCGATACCCTCAGCCCCCGGGAACGGGATGTGTTACGCCTACGCTATGGCTTGGATGATGGACGCATGAAGACCCTCGAAGAAATTGGGCAAATCTTCAACGTCACCCGTGAGCGCATTCGCCAGATTGAAGCCAAGGCCCTGCGGAAATTGCGTCATCCGAATCGCAACAGTATTCTCAAAGAATATATCCGTTAAACTTCCCTGAAATTCTGACATTCTGACATCAACAGTGACCCCGCATTCGAGATCGTGATGCGGGGCTTTGTTTGTCATCGATTCATGAATTGTTCATTAATTACGGGCCACCCCTTCTTCCCGTGCGGCCCGCTGTACCGCCGCTGAGACCGCTGTGGCTACCCGCTCATCAAAGACTGAGGGGACAATGTATTCCCGATTCAGTTGCGTTGGCGAAACCAACGAGGCGATCGCACTGGCGGCCTCAATGTACATATTGACCGTTAAATCCGAGGCCCGACAATCGAGAGCGCCTCGGAAAATGCCCGGAAACGCCAAGACATTATTAATCTGATTGGCATAGTCACTGCGGCCCGTAGCAATCACCGCCACCTTCGATTCAATCAACTCCGGTTGAATTTCTGGGATCGGGTTAGCCATGGCCATGACAATGGCATCCTGGGCCATCGTATCCACCATCTCCACCGTCAAGACTCCTGGCACACTCACCCCAACAAAGACGTCGGCCCCTTTCATAGCATCGGCGAGGGTTCCACCTTGCTCAACAGCAAAGGCTTGTTTGTCCGCTTGTAGGTCGCGATCGCGGGAAATAATCCCCTTCGAGTCACAGATAACAATCTCTTGCGCCCCCGACTTTTGCAACAAACGGGCGATCGCCAACCCAGCAGCCCCCGCCCCGTTCATGACGATGCGAATCTCCTCTAGGGACTTATTCACCAAGCGTAGGGCGTTGATGAGGGCGGCCAAGGTGACAATGGCCGTTCCATGTTGATCATCATGGAAAATGGGGATATCGGTTTCGGCCCGCAACCGTCGTTCAATCTCAAAACAGCGCGGTGCAGCAATATCTTCTAAGTTTACCCCCCCAAACACCGGCGCAATTCGTTTGACTGTGTCGACAATCTCATCTACATTCTGGGTGTTGAGGCAAATGGGAAAGGCATCAATCCCGGCAAACTCCTTAAATAACATGGCCTTGCCTTCCATCACCGGTAAAGCGGCTTCTGGCCCGAGATTGCCCAGTCCTAACACTGCACTGCCATCGGTGACAATGGCCACCATATTGCCCTTGACGGTCAGGTTATAGACTTGGTTGGGATCTTCGGCAATGGCATTACAAATTCGTCCCACGCCAGGGGTGTAGGCCATGGCCAAATCCGACTGGTGTTTGAGGGGGAGACGGCTTTCGATACAGATTTTGCCGCCGCGATGCAGGTTAAAGGTGCGATCGTACACCTCGAGTAACTCAATCTCTGCTAAGGCCTTCACGGATTGCACAATGCGATCGGCGTGTTCCGTACTCGACGCATCCACCGTCACATCCCGAATGGAGGTGTAGCGACTCTGTTCAACTAAATCAATTTGCCCAAGATTTCCACCCACTGAGGCGATGGAACCGACGACACCCGCCAACATTCCGGCGCGGTTGGGGAGTCGGAAGCGCAGGGTGAGACTGTAACTGGGATTGGGGGTCAACTCTACCATGATTGTGTTTTGCCGCTGATTTGCAATCTCTCTGTAATAACGCAAAAGCGGCTCGTTGCGAAATTTTTTGTCAAGTCCTCACGACTTTGGCAAATAGTGAATAGTGAATAGTGGATAGTGAATGGGGAATCGCCCCCACGCCGTCACCCCCAGTCAGTTCGGGCAGTCAGTTCGGGAACCCGTACTAACCCCCAAGTTGCAGTAGGACATTGTTTTCCGGTACATTAGCACTCAGAGGTTGAGAGTGCTAAATCACTCACACCAACACCGCAATCTTGGCAACTGTCCACCGCTTCGGAGGCTGTTGCTGTCAGAATTGTGGATTGGGACAACCTCAATAAGACTAACGTAACTTGTAAATTTTGGAGAGTCTTTCTATGGCAGCCGTATCTCTGAGTGTTTCCACCGTTAAACCTCTCGCGGATCGTGTTTTTGTTAAGGTGAGTGCCTCGGAGGAGAAAACCGCTGGTGGTATCCTCCTGCCCGATAGCGCCAAGGAAAAGCCCCAAGTCGGTGAAATCGTCCAAGTCGGTCCCGGCAAACGCAACGAAGACGGGACTCGGCAAGAGATTGATGTCAACGTCGGAGATAAAGTTCTCTACTCCAAGTACGCCGGAACCGATATCAAACTCGGTAGCGATGAGTTCGTACTTCTGTCTGAAAAAGACATCCTGGCGATCGTTCAGTAGAGTTTGAGCGATCACCTCGATTTCATCCATTTTTCTGTAAATTCACCCCCAAAGAGCTACTATGGCAAAACGCATCATTTATAACGAAAACGCCCGCCGCGCCTTAGAACGAGGCATGGACATTCTGGCTGAATCCGTTGCCGTCACCCTTGGCCCCAAAGGCCGCAACGTGGTTCTTGAGAAAAAATTTGGCGCACCTCAAATCGTCAATGATGGGATCACCATCGCCAAAGAAATCGAACTCGAAGACAACGTTGAAAACACCGGTGTCTCTCTGATTCGTCAAGCGGCCTCGAAAACCAACGATGCCGCCGGAGATGGAACCACCACTGCAACGGTTCTGGCTCACGCCATGGTTAAAGAAGGCCTACGCAACGTAGCCGCTGGTTCCAATGCGATCGCCCTCAAACGGGGTATTGATCGCGCCACCGCGCATCTCGTTGAGAAAATTGCTGCTCATGCGCGTCCTGTGGAAGATTCCACGGCGATCGCCCAAGTGGGAACCATCTCCGCCGGAAACGACGAAGAAGTTGGCCAAATGATTGCCAACGCCATGGATAAGGTGGGTAAAGAAGGTGTCATCTCCCTCGAAGAAGGGAAATCCATGAGCACCGAATTAGAAATCACCGAAGGGATGCGCTTTGACAAAGGCTATATCTCCCCCTACTTCGCCACCGACACCGAGCGCATGGAAGCGGTGTTAGACGAGCCTTACATCCTGCTGACGGACAAGAAAATCAGCTTGGTGCAAGACTTAGTTCCCATCCTCGAACAAGTGGCTCGTTCGGGCAAACCCCTGCTGATTATCTCCGAAGATATCGAGAAAGAAGCTCTGGCGACTCTTGTGGTGAACCGTCTGCGCGGTGTGCTGAACGTGGCGGCTGTGAAAGCTCCTGGATTCGGCGATCGTCGTAAAGCCATGCTCGACGATATCGCGGTTCTCACCGGCGGACAAGTCATCACCGAAGATGCTGGCCTGAAACTCGAAACCGCAAAACTGGAGATGCTCGGCTCGGCTCGTCGCATCACCATCACCAAAGACAACACCACCATTGTCGCTGAAGGCAACGAAGCCGAAGTTAAAGCTCGTTGCGAACAAATCCGTCGTCAAATGGAAGAAAGCGATTCTTCCTACGACAAAGAGAAACTGCAAGAGCGTTTGGCGAAACTCTCCGGCGGTGTGGCAGTCATCAAAGTCGGTGCAGCCACCGAAACGGAAATGAAAGACCGTAAGCTGCGCCTCGAAGATGCCATCAACGCCACTAAAGCTGCCGTTGAAGAAGGGATTGTTCCCGGTGGTGGCACCACTCTCGCTCACCTCGCTCCTGGCTTAGAAGAGTGGGCAACGAGCAACCTAGAGAACGAAGAACTCACCGGTGCGCTGATTGTGGCTCGTGCTTTGACGGCTCCCCTGAAACGCATTGCTGAGAACGCCGGCCAAAACGGTGCAGTGATTGCGGAACGGGTGAAGGAAAAAGACTTCAACGTCGGCTACAACGCGGCTAACGGCGAGTTCTGCGATATGTTCGACGCTGGGATTGTTGACCCTGCGAAAGTGACTCGTTCTGCGACCCAGAATGCGGCCTCTATCGCCGGTATGGTCTTGACCACTGAGTGCATCATCGTTGACAAACCTGAACCCAAAGAAGGTGCTGGCGCTGGCGCTGGNGCTGGTATGGGTGGCGATTTCGACTACTAAGTTCGACTGGGGTGGTTCGTCCACCCCAATTCCGGTGTATTGTTTGATACACGTCCCCTTGCAAGTAACTTGCGGGGGGTTTTTTGTTTGGAGTCCATATCTGCCAGAACCCCGGAATTTGGGGAGATTTTATCGTTCTCATGCTCTGCAACGCACCTGCTGGACGCTCTGCGTCCCTTCCTTAGCCTTAAGTGCCAATGCCCTCCGGCAAAAAACCATCGTCCAACACCGCCTCAAGCGCATAAGGGCAATCCACCGGAAACACCGACAACGGTAACGCCGTCTCTGCACTCGCCTGTTGTCGCGCCCGAGGATACGCCCAAGTCAACGCTTCCGAAAGATAGTTCTTCAAACTGGGCGAATCTTCCAAAACCGAGAGAATCCGGGAGCGATGTTCTGCGATGCTTCCCACCCAACTCCCCGTGGGTAACGCAGGCTGAAACTCCCACTTCAGCAGATGCAGCAAAACCACGACAAGATTGTTGCGAATGCTGCGGCGTTCCCGTTTCGCCATATCTTCGAGTTCGTCGAGCAGGTTTGTCCAATCTACGTCGTCGTAACGGCGATCGCGCAGTTGCGCTACCGTCGCCTCAATCCAACGCATGAAATCCTCGTCATACAGCGTAGTTAAAGTGTCTTGCGATCGCGTCATAGCTCCTTAACTCGCGGCGTGCGACAAACCCGGCATCGGACTCCATTCAGCCTAACATTCCTGATTGCAGGCGATCGCCCTATACCCTGTAGGTCAGAACGGAACGCAGAGTGTCGAAATGGAAATTTAGGGAAACGAGCAATGGATCGCCTTTACCAGCGGCTCAACATCACACCAAAGTAACTCATACGGAATCCAGTTTTACCCCCCGAGGCTGACTTGCCTCGGGGTTTTTTTCATCCCATCACAGTCAATGAAATTGGGGTATCTCCCGAATGATGACTGGGCGATTAGCCCATCAACAAGACATTATCAATCACATGAATAATCCCGTTATCGGCTTCAATATCTGCTTGAATCACCGTCGAATTTTTAACCTCAAACCCATCGGAACAATCGATAGAGATGGGTGATCCTTCTACTGAGGTGACTGACNCCATTTGAGCGAGATCCGCTTGGGTCAACTTTCCTGACACCACATGGTAGGTTAAGATTCGACCCAATTGGGGGGGAGTCTTGACCAAAGCTCCGACGGTTCCGGGGGGGAGTTTAGCGAAGGCGTCATCAGTTGGGGCAAATACGGTAAATGGTCCGGGACTTTTGAGGGTCTCGACTAAATCTGCCACTTTAACAGCGGTGACTAAGGTTTCAAACAACCCCGCACTGACGGCAATATCAACAATATCGGCCATGAATTTTTACCTAGTTAATGTTTAAGCCAATGGCATCAACAAGTTTAACAGGAATGTCCGCTTGACCGTTAGGGGTCAGGGTAAGTCAATCAGCGAGAACTTGGTCCAGGTTGCTATTCCTGAGGCTAGAGCAGTCAGTATGTTGTTATCAATGTTGGAACTATAGCAAATTCCTCCGCTACTGCACCGATCGCGGCTTTCTCCAGCGCGTCGGCGGCGGCGATCGCTTCGTCCACGCCCTCCTGCGCGACCACTTCGCCGACCATTACGACCCCTCCTAGCCCTGTCTTCGGGAGTCCTCAAGCCCCCACCCAACCTC
>P_2C_Liq_1_UnCtyDRAFT_1000701_pt1 | contig 13866 bp, 12 predicted proteins | sample Pon2CUnioCityCA_2_FD_10234 | JGI IMG/M metagenome (IMG submission 10234)
CCTCGTCGCGGAAGCGGACCTCGCGCTTGGTCGGGTGGACATTGACATCGACCGCCTGCGGGTCGATCCCGAGGAAAACAAAGGCGACTGGGTAGCGTCCGCGTGGCAGAAAACCCGTGCAGGCCTCGAGCACCCCATACTGCAGGGTGCGGTTCTCGACCGGGCGCCCGTTGACAATGCAGACGAGGTCGTGGCGGGTGGAGCGGCTGAGGGGAGGTTCCCCGAGAAAACCGTGCAGGTGGAGATCCCCCGAGCGACGGGCGAAGGGGAGGGTGCGGTCGAGGATCCGCCGGCCCCAGATCTCGCCAATACGATCCTCGGGTCCGCCGCAGGGAGGAGTGGAGAGGGATTCCCGACCGTCCAGCAGCAGGCGGAAACCCACGCCCGGGTGGGCGAGCGCAAAGAGGCGGACACACTGGACGATATGGGCGGTCTCGGTGGCGTCGGTCTTGAGGAACTTGCGGCGGGCGGGGACGGACTGGAAGAGCCGGCTGACTTCGACGGTGGTCCCGACCGGCAGCCCGGCGCTCTCCCGGCCGAGCAGGCGGCCCTGCTCGCAGCGGACGAGGGTGCCCTCCCCGGCCCCGGCCGGCCGGGTCTTCAGGGTGAGATCGGAAACACTCGCGATGGAGGGCAGGGCCTCCCCGCGGAAGCCGAAGGAGGTGATGCGGTGCAGGTCGCTGGCCTCGCGGATCTTGCTCGTGGCGTGCCGCTGCAGGCAGAGCTCGGCCTCCCCCGCCTCCATTCCCGCGCCATTGTCGGTGACCCGCAGGTAGCCCTTGCCCCCGCGGTTGGCCTCGACCTCGATGCGGTCCGCCCCCGCGTCCAGGCTGTTCTCGACCAGTTCCTTGACCACCGCCACGGGCCGCTCCACCACTTCGCCCGCGGCAATACGGTTGGCGACGGTTTCGGTGAGGATGGCGATGCGGCTCATGGATCGAAAACTGGAGAGGATATCCGGGCGAGGTGTGGGCGGCAAGGGAGGGAGCGGGAAGGACAATTCGGTTGCCACCGGGAATCGCCGGCCTGCAGCGTAACGCCTCGGTTATGCCGGATTCCCTGATCAGTGTCCTCGAGGCCTTTCGCGAGCAGATGGCGGGCGTGCGCGCGGCCGGGGACCGACTGGCCGCGACCCTTGCCGAGGGGGGCAAAGTCCTGGCGGCTGGCAACGGGGGCAGCGCCTGCGACGCCCTGCACCTCTGCGAGGAGTTGACCGGGCGCTACCGGCGGGAGCGGCGGCCGCTGGCGGCCCTCTGCCTGAACGCGGACCCGGCCGCGCTCACCTGCATCGGCAATGACTACGGTTTCGAGCAGGTCTTCGCGCGCCAGGTGGAAGCCCTCGCCCGGCCGGGCGACCTCCTCGTGCTCTTTACCACCAGCGGCCGCTCCCGCAATCTCGTCCAGGCGGCCCGGGTGGCCCGGGCGGCGGGCGTGGGGACGATCGCGGCCTCCGGACGGAGCGCCGGCGACCTCGCGGATCTGGCCGACCTGTCGATCCTCGTACCGGCGGAGAACAGTGCCCGCGTTCAGGAGGTGCACACCTTTGTCCTGCACAGCTGGCTGGAGCGGATCGAGGAGGTGCTCTTCGGCCGGGAGGAATCCTGAGGCGGGGGTCGGGTACCCGCAGGGGGACAACGGCCGCCCCGGGCGAGGGATCGTCCGCCGAGCAGGGGACGCCGACCGGGACCGAGCGCGCCCGGGCGCCGGGAACCTCTCGGGAAAAATCTCCGGCGCGCGGCGATTCGGGCTCGTTTCGGCAGTGCCCACCCGAGAAAAGGGGGCATGCTGGAAAGCCGCACGGAGACACGGGTCCGCTATGCCGAGACGGACGCCATGGGAGTCGCCTACCACGGGTCGTACATTCCCTGGCTGGAAATGGCCCGGGTCCAGCTGCTCGACGACCTCGGCCTGCCGTACCGGAAGATGGAGGAGCGCGGGTTCCACCTGCCCGTGGTGGACCTGCGCTGTGAATACCGCCAGTCCTGCCGGTTCGACGACCGGCTCGAGGTGCTCGCCCGGATCACGGAGCGTCCGCGGGCCCGGGTGACCCTCGCGTATGAGATTCACTGCGGGGAGCGTCTCCTCGCGCGGGCGTGGACCGTGCACGCGGTCGTCGACGACTCCGGCCGTCCCGTGCGCCCCCCGGAATTCTTCCTCGCCGCGCTGGAGAGAGTCGGGCTCTGAGGCGGCATCGCGGGTCGGTCGCCGGGGTGTAGGCTGCCTTCCCCGGTCCTCAGAGCACCTGTTCGATCTTCGCCTCCAGTTCCTCCCGCGAGGTGTAGCCCACCATGCGATCGGCGATGGTGCCCTCCCGGTCGATGAGCAGGGTGACCGGGATGGCCCGGATCCCGCCGAAGGCCTGCACTTCGCTGGCCGTGCCGAGGACGATCGGGTAGGGGATTCCTTCCTTCCGCACGAAGGGCCGGACGGCCTCCCAGCCCTTCTCGTCGAGGGAGACTCCCACGAAGGTGACCCCGTCGTCGGCGAATTCCCGGGACAGCTCGACGAATTCCGGGATCTCCTTGCGGCAGGGTGGACACCAGGTCGCCCAGAAGTTCAGGACGACGACCTCCCCGGCGAGATCCGTATGGTGGAGAAAACTCCCGTCACTGCGGGGAAAGCTCCAGCCCGGGGCGGGGCCCTCCGGGGAGAGTTCGGTCTCGTGGCTGCTCGCGACCGTCGGCCCAAAGGTGAAGACCCCCACGACGACAAGGAGCCCGAAGAGAAGGGGGAGGACCGCCCGGTGGGGCCGGATGCGGCGGGAGGACGGACGGGACTCGGTCATGGGAGGAGCGTAGGGGCGGGACTCCGCCCGGTCAATCGGGCCCGGCCCCGGGGAAAGCCGGTTTGACAGGCGCGTCCGGGTGGGCATCGACTGGCTCCCATGGACCAGCGAGCGGCGATCATTACCGGGGGGAACAGCGGGATTGGGGAGGCGGTCGTCCGGCGGCTGGCCTCCCGGGGGTGGCGGGTGGCCCTCGCCGGCCGCCGTGCCGCGGAAAACGAGCGGGTGGCGGCCCTCGCCCGGGAGGACGGGGCGGCGGAGGTGCTGCCCCTCGCCCTCGATCTTTCCCGGGAGGAGGATTGCCGGACCCTTGTGGGAACCGCGCGGGAAGCCTTTGGGCGGATCGACCTCGTCCTGAACAACGCCGGGAAGATCAACCGCTCGCGGGTGGCGGACTCGACCACCGAGGAGTGGGAGGACCTCCTCCGCACCAACCTTTCCTCCGTCTATTGGTGCTCCCGCGAGGCCTACCGGGTGCTGCGCGAGCAGGAAATCGGGCCGGAGGGCGTGCGGGGAGCGATCCTCCAGATGTCCTCGGTGTGTGGGGTCGACGCCTGGGCGGGCACCGGGCTCTACTCGGCGACCAAGCACGGCATGATGGGCCTGACCCGGGCCATGGCCGACGAGGGAGCCGAGGACCTCATCCGGGTGTGCGCGCTCTGCCCGGCCCTCGTGGCCACTCCGCTGTCCGGGGCGAACGGGCCGGAGGCGATCCAGCCGGAGGATCTTGCCGAGACGGTCGACTATCTCTTGCGGCTGAGCCCGGCGGCCTGGCCCACCGAGATCGTGGTCCCCCGCCGCGGGGCGGATTGAGGGCGGGGTTCCCGGTGGGGCGGGGTGGAACCGGGATTGACACCGGATCCCGGGCGTCCATGCTTAAGGGTTTTCCTATGGCTCTTCGAATTCGTCTGCAGCGTCACGGCAATCGCCACAACCCTTACTACCGCATCGTGGTCGCGGAGAGTTCCGCGCGCCGGGACGGCCGCTTTGTCGAGTGGATCGGCACCTACGATCCCCGGCGCAAGAATTCGCAGCACGAGTACCAGGTGAACCTGGAGCGCGTGGACTACTGGGAAAAAGTGGGCGCGAAGCCCTCCGAGACCGTGCGCTCGCTCATCCGGAAGGCCCGTCGCCACGGTGGCGGGAGCCCGGAGGAAGGGGCGGCGCAGACAGCGGTGGCCTCCCCCGCGACCCCCGCTGCCGAGGCGGGCCCGGCTCCCGCGCCCGCCGCGGAAGAAGGAGCTCCCGCTGGGGCGGAGGCTCCGGTTGGGGAAGACTCCGCCACCCCTGCGGACGAGCCGCACCCCGAATCCTGAGGGGAACTCAGTCCGCCGGTGCCTCGCGCACCTCGACGCTTCCCGGAGCCCAGCGAGCGGTCGCGCCCGGCGCGAGGTAGCCACCGAAGGGAAGGTTGGGCCCGACTTTCGCCCCGGCTGCGAGCACCGTGCCAGGCTGCAGTACCGCGTTGCACCCGACTTCCGCCCCCGCCCCGAGGAAGGCACCGACCTTCCGGCGNCCGGTGGGAATCCGACCCGCGGGCAGGCGCAGGGTGACCTCCCCGCGGTCCAGGCGCAGGTTGGAGAGGATCACCCCCGCGCCGAGGTGGGCCCCCTCCCCGAGGATGGAATCGCCGACATAGTTGTAGTGGGGGGTCTCCACATGGCCGAGGAGGAGGGCGTTCTTGTACTCGCAGCTATTGCCGAGCACGCAGCCCGGCCCGGCGAAGACATTGCCGCGCAGGTAAACCCCCGGGCGCAGCTCACAGCCCGGAAAGATCCAGGCCGGCCCGAGGATCGTCCCGTAGGGAGGCAGCTGGACCCCGTCCTCGATGCGCACCCGGCCGGCCATGTGCAGTCCCGGCGGTGGGTCCTCGGGAAATTTCGGCACCAGCCGCTCGAGGGCGGCACCCAGCTGGTCCAGCCACGCGTGCAGGGGTGCCTCCGGGTCGAGGGATTCCGCAAGGGGATGCTCCGGGGGCAGGGGAAAGAGCTCACGCGCCTTCATGCCGGAATGGTTGGGGTGCCCGGAGTCGGGTCAATGGCCTATTTACAAACCGGTCGCATCCGCCTTGGGTGGAGGCATGAGCGAAGGGGCAAGCAGCGAGCGGGGAGCGAAGGATCTCCGCGTCTTTGTGTACGGCATCCTCCAGCCCGGCGAGGCCGCCTGGCCCAGCCTCTGCGAGGGCCGGGTGGTGGAGGCGACCCCGGCCCGGATTCGCGGGCGGCTCTACAGTTTCGGCCGCTACCCGGCCGTGCGGACCGGAGGTGAGAGCTGGGTCTACGGGAGCCTTCTCCAGCTCGCCGACCCGGAAGCCCTCGCCGCCTTTGACGACCTCGAGGGCTACGAGGAGGGCCGGGCCGCCGAGGAGAACGAGTACAACCGCATCCGCGTGGCCTGCGAGGACCGGACCGGCGCCGCCCTTGGCGAGGCGTGGATCTATGAGATGAGTGAGGACCGGATCGTGGCGCTGGGCGGTGAGCCCGTCCCCGGGGGATCCTGGCCCCCCGAAAAAAGCGGCTGACCGGCGGCCGAATCGGCTCGTCAGGCCCGGGGGTGCGGGCCAGCTTGCCGCCATGCATTCGACCCGGCCCGACGACGAGACGGCGGCCCGCTACGCCCTCCTCCACGACCAGCTCGTCCGCCTGCGCAACCGAGGCTCCCGCTACGGGGTCGAGCGGATGCGGGCGCTCGTGGCGGAGCTCGGGCATCCCCAAGCCTCTTTCCCCTGCCTCCATGTCGCCGGAACGAACGGGAAGGGATCGGTGTGTGCCCTCGTGGAGGCGGCCCTGCGGCGGGCCGGCTACCGGACTGGCCTCTACACCTCGCCCCACCTCCGTCACCTCGGCGAACGCGTGCAGGTGGACCGGGTTCCCCTGGGGGCGGCGGATTGCCTCCGCCTGGTGGAACGGGTGCGGCCGGCGGCAGCGGCGGTGGCCGCCGGGCCCCTCGGGGAGGAGCCCTCCTTCTTTGAATGGATGACCGCGCTCGCCTTCCTTCGCTTTGCGGAGGCGGGGGTGGATTGCGCGGTGCTCGAGACCGGGTTGGGCGGCCGGCTGGACGCGACGAACGTGGTCGAGTCGGAGGCGGCCGCCCTCACCTCGGTGGGCCTCGACCACTGCGAGCAGCTCGGCCCCACCCGGGCCCGGATCGCCGGGGAAAAGGCGGGCATCTTCCGGGCGGGGCGTCCTGTCGTGCTCGGCCTCCTCGCCCCCGACGCGGAGGCCGTGGCCCGCGGGCGGGCGGAGGCCCTCGGGAGCCCCGTCCTCTCGGTGGCCGAATCCTTCGGGGGCGAGGAGGACTATCCGGAGACGAATCTCTTCGGAGCCTACCAGCGCCGGAACGCGGCGACCGCCTGGCTGCTCCTCGACGCGGTGGCCGATCGCTTTCCCGTCCCCGCGGAGGTCCGGCGGGCCGCCTTCCGTACCGTTCACTGGCCCGGTCGCTGGGAGGAGCGGACCGTGGGCGGCCGCCCCGTCATCCTCGACTGCACCCACAACGAGGAGGGCGCGCGGGCTCTCGGCGAGAACCTGCAGGCGCGGCTCGGCCCCCCCCGGGGAGAGTTGGAGATCGTGCTGGGTACGCTCGGCCGGGACCGGGTGGAGGCCCTCCTGCCGGTCCTCCTCCCCTACGCGCGGTCCCTCCACCTCGTGGTCCCGGACCAGCCCCGGGCCCTCCCCGCCGAGGAGATCGCCACCCTCGTGCCGTCGTCCTTTGCCGGAGAGGTGCGGGCGGCCCGTCTCGAGGAGATTTTCCCGTCGCCGGAGACCTGTGACCTGCCCGGGGCACCCGCCCCCGTCCTCCTCACCGGCTCCCTCTACCTTCTCGCGGAAGTCCTCGAGCGACTCGAGCCGGACCCCGGCCAGCCGGGGCCCTCCACGGTGACCCTGCAGGACCGGATCTAGGGAGCCGGCGGTCCTGGCCGGGCCAGGAAGTGGTTCGCCCGGCCCGCCGCGGCCGGACCGACCCCCCTACTCACGAAGGGTTCCCGGTGCTTCCGTCGCCCCCGCTGTGCCGATGGGAGCGGTCGATGATTCGTTCGACGAGGGCAAAGATCGCCGGGATGAGGAAGATGGCGATCCCGGTGGCGAAGACCATGCCCCCGATGACCGCGGTGCCGAGGATCTGGCGGGAGACCATGCCGGCCCCGAGGGCGATGGCCAGCGGGACGCAGCCGAGGATGAAGGCGATCGAGGTCATCAGGATCGGCCGGAGGCGGAGCCGGGCGGCGGTGAGGGCGGCGTCCCGGATGGAGAGCCCCTCCTGTTCCTTCTGCTGGCGGGCGTACTCCACGATGAGGATGGCGTTTTTCGCGGCCAGCCCGATGAGGAGAATCAGCCCGATCTGGGTGTAGATGTTGTCCTCGAATCCGCGCACGAAGAGGAAGAGGAAGGCGCCGAGGATGGCCACCGGGAGGGAGAGGAGCACGCTGAAGGGAAGGCTCCACGATTCGTAGAGGGCGGCGAGGATCAGGTAGGCAAAGACGAGGGAGAGACCGAAGATGGCGGCCGGCGGGACGCCCTCGGCGGCCTTGCGCTGCTCGAAGGAGAGCCCGCTGTAGGCGATGTCGGTGCCCGGGGGCAGCTTGGTGCCGGCAATCGTCTCGATGGCCCCCATGACTTCACCGGTCGAGTAGCCGGAGGCGGCCACCACGTTGAAGGAGGCGGAGGGGAAGAGGTCGTAGCGCTTCACGTACTCGGGTCCCTGTCGCCTCTCGAAGGTCGTGAAGCTGGAGAGCGGCACGGTGTCGCCCTCCCGGTTGAGCACGTAGAAGGATTGGAGGTCCTCCGCGCTCTGGCGGAACTCCGGCTCGGCTTGCATGTAGACCTGCCACTGGCGGCCGAAGCGGTTGAAGTAGTTGACGAAGGCGCCCCCGAGAAAGGTCTGGAGCGTCTGGTAGACCGTGTCCAGGGGAACATCCTGGCGGAGGACCTGGGCGCGGTCGACATCGGCGTAGTACTGGGGGATGTCCGCGCGGTAGAAGGAGAGGGCGGCCATGACCTCCGGCCGTGCCTCGAGGGCCTCGGTCATCGTCCGGACCTGCTCGGCGAGGAACTGGGGCCCCCGGCTCTGCCGGTCGCGGAGGGCGAAGTTGACCCCGCCGGAGGACCCGAGGCCGGGAACCGCGGGGGGCGGGCTGACCAGGGCCGTGGATCCGATGATCCCGCTGAGTTCCCCCTGCGCCTTGCCATAGATGGAGAGGAGGTTCTGCGAGGAAATGTTCTTGAGGGAGTAGCGCTCGGACCAGGGGGTCAGGGTGACGAAGAAGAAGGCGTTGTAGGAGCTCTGCACATTGGTGAGCAGGTTGTAGCCGGAGACCGAGGTGACCGCATCGACCCCCGGGATGGCCATCAATTCCTTTTCCGCCTCGGCGGTGATCACTTCGGTGCGCTCGAGGGAGGAGGCCGGAGGGAGGGTGAGGGTGGCGAAGAGGTAGCCCTGGTCCTCCTGGGGGATGAATCCGGAGGGAAGCTTGGCCCCGGTGAACCAGGCGGCCACCGCCGCGACCAGCAGGGCGAGCATCGCGAGGAAGGTCTTCCGGACGAGTCCCCCGCAGACGGCGACATACCCGTTGGTCGCCCGTTCGAAGACGCGGTTGAACCAACGGAAGAAGGCGGCGAGGGGGCCGCGGGCCTCCTTCTTCTTCGGACGGAGGAGGAGGGCGGCGAGGGCCGGGCTGAGGGTAAGGGCGTTGAAGGAGGAGATCAGTACGGAGACCGCGATGGTCACGGCGAACTGCTGGTAGAGTTGCCCGGTGATCCCCGGCAGGAAGACCGTGGGGATGAAGACCGCCGCGAGGATGACGGAGGTCGCGGCGATGGGACCGCTGACCTCGCTCATCGCCTTGAGGGTCGCCTCGCGGGGCGCCAGGCCGTTCTCGATCTGTCGCTCGACCGCCTCCACCACGACGATGGCGTCGTCGACGACCAGCCCGATGGCGAGGACCAGGCCGAAGAGGGAGAGGGTGTTGATGGTGAAGCCGAGGACCGGGAAGAGGATGAAGGTGCCGATGAGGGCGACCGGCACGGCCACGGCCGGGATGAGGGTGGCCCGGAAGCCCTGCAGGAAGAGGAAGACCACGAGGAGGACGAGGACCAGCGCGATGAGGAGGGTCTTGACCACCTCCTCGACCCCGGCGGAAACGGCGTCGGTGGTGTCGAGGGAGACCTGCGCGGCCATGCCGTCGGGGAAATTGGCGGAGAGTTCCCCGAGGAGGTCGCGGGCGTCCTGGGCGGCCTTGAGGGCATTCGAGCCCGGGGACTGGTAGAGGATGAAGGACGGCGGAGGGGTCGCCGTTGTAGCGGGCGCTGAATCCGTAGGAGCTGGCTCCCAGCTCGACCCGGGCGACATCGCCGAGGCGGAGGACGGAGCCGTCGTCCTCGAGGCGGAGGATGATCTTCTCGAACTCGCGGGGATCCTTCAGGCGGCCCTGCGCCTGCACCGTGTAGGTGTACTCCTGCCCGGGCGGGACCGGCTGGGCCCCGATCTTGCCGGCCGGGTTCACCTGGTTCTGCTCGTTGATCGTGTTGATCACCTCGGAGACGGTCAGCCCGCGGGCAGCCAGCTCGGTGGGATCGATCCAGACGCGCATGGCGTAGTCCCCAACGCCCTGCATGACCACGCGGGAGATCCCGTTGATGCGGGTGAAGGCGTCATTGAGGTTGATCACCGCGTAGTTCCCGAGGAACAGCGAATCGCGGGAACCGTCCGGGGAGGTCAGGGTGACCACCATGAGCGGCGAGGCGAGGGACTGCTCCACGGTGATGCCCTGCTCGCGGACGGACTGGGGAAGCTGGGGGTTGGCCTGGTCGGTGCGCAGCTGGGTGAGGATCTGGTCGATGTCCGGCTCGGTCCCGATCTCGAAGTTCACGGTGAGGCCCATCCGCCCGTTGTTCGAGCTCGTCGACTCCTGGTAGGTCATGCCCTCGACCCCGGCCATGGATTGCTCGATGGGGGAGGCCACCGAGTTGGCCACCGTCTCCGCGTCCGCCCCCGGGTAGGTGGCGGTCACGCTGATCTGGGGCGGCACCATGTTCGGGTACTGGGTGATCGGCAGGGTCGACATCACCACCAGCCCCACGATGACCGTGAGGATGGCGAGGACCATGGCGAAGACGGGCCGGTCGACAAAAAACTTGTACATGAAAAAAAGGAACGGGCGGGGGCCGAGCTCAGCTCGCGGAGGACGAATTTCCCGAGGAGGCGCCGGAGGAACCGGAGCCGGACGGGTAGGAGGCGGGCGGTTGCCAAGGCTTCGTGCGTACCTTCTTGCCGGCGGAAGCCTTCTGCCAGCCCTCGACCACGATGGTCTCGCCGGCCCGCAACCCCGAGCGGACGACCACGCGGGGGCCGTCGGTCACGCCGAGGACGACGTCGGTCACCGCGATGGTGCCATCGCTCTTCACGGTGTAGACCTGGTAGGATCCCTGCACCTCGTGGAAGGCGCGCTGGGGGATGAGGATGGCCTTGTCGATGGTGCGGGCGAGGACCCGGACCCGGGCGAACTGTCCCGGCCGGAGGAGGTCGTCCGGATTCGGGAAGAGGGCGAAGACCGAGAGGGAGCCCGTGCCGGCGTTGACCGCGCGGTCGACCGCGTTGATCCGCCCCTTCCGGGGATAGGTGGTGCCGTCGCTGAGGATCAGTTCGACATTGGCCGGGCGCTGGTCGGCGGGCTCGGCGAGGGCCTGGCGGATCTCGGCGGCCCGCTCGAGATAGTAGCGGTCGGGAATGGAGAAGCGGGCCTTGACCTCGTCGATCCGGGAGATTTCGGCGAGCGTGTCGGAGGCACCCACGAGGTCGCCGACCTGGGCCTCGGCCTCGCCGACGAGGCCATCGATCCGGGCACGGACCGTGGTGTAGGAGAGGTTGAGCTCGGCCTGCTCCACCTCGGTCTCGGCGGCCTTCACGTTGGCCCGGGCGGCCGCGAGGGCCTGGCGGGAGTTGTCGAGCTGGCGTTGGCTGATGGCGTCCCCCTTGATCAGTTCCTCGTCGCGCTGGACGTTGATCTCGTTGCGGGTCAGTTCCGCCCGGGCCCGGGCAAGGTCGGCCTCGGCCCGTTGCAGGTCGATCTCGTAGGGGGCTTGGTCGATCCGGAAGAGGATGTCCCCCTTCTCCACGAAGGTCCCGTTCTCGTAGACCTGCTCGTCGAGGTAGCCCTGCACACGCGGGCGCACCTTGGTATCGATCACTCCCTCGAGGGTGGCCACCACCTCCCGGTACACCGGAAAGGATTCCGTTTGCACGGTCATCACCTCCACCTCGGGGGGAGGGGGGGGCGAGCTCGCCGAGGAGCCACCGCCCCCGCAGGCGGCGAGGAGCAGGAGGGACGACGGGGCGAGGGCGAGAAGGAACGGGGAGGTCTTCATGGTCATCAGGAGGAGGGAGCGGCGGGGTCTCCCGGGGAAGCGGACGGGTTGTTCGCGGCGGCGGCAGCAGCGGGCGGGGGCGAGGGCTGGGAGGGGATCGGACCGGGCGCGAAATTGCCGCCGAGGGCGAGGAAGAGATCGACGCGGTTGGTCAGCCGGGTACCGGAGACGGTGATCAGGCTGGAGCGGGCCCGGAGGCTCTGCCGTTGGCTGTCGAGAAAGGCGGTCAGGCTGGTATCCCCCTGCTGGTAGCGCTGCCGGGCGATGGCCGTGGCCTTCTCGTAGGCGTTGGCCGCCTTCCGGAGGGAATCCTGCCGGGAGCGGAGGGTCTCTTCCGCGCTGAGGGCGTCCTCGGCCTCAAGGAAAGCACGGAGGGCGGCGGTCCGGTAGGACTCCATGGACGCGCGCTGCTCTGCGGTGGCCTCCTCGAACTGGGCCTGGAGCAGGCCGGCGTCGAAGAGGGGCTGGAAAAGGCTCGAGCCGAGCCGGGCGAGGCTGGTCGTGGGATCGAAGAGGTCACCGATCCCTTCTCCGCTGGTGCTGGCCTCGGCGGTGAGGGTGATCTGGGGAAGCCGGGCGGCGGAGGCGGACCGGGCGAGGCGGAAGGCGGCCTGGACGCGGCGCTCCGCGGCGACGAGATCGGGCCGGCGCTCGAGGATCTGGGCGGGCTGGCCGGCGGGGACCGGGGAGATCTGCGTGTCGAGGTCGGCCGTGGGCTGGAGGGCATCCGACGGGTAGCGCCCCACAAGGATTTCCAGGGCCCGGACGGCCTCCCGGTAGGCCTGGAGGGTTTCCTCCTCGCGGCTGCGGGCGTCCGCGAGATCGCCCTCGGCGGTGAAGGTGTCCTGGGCGGAGACGTCGCCGGCGCGGAAGCGGAGCCGGGCAATCTGGTCGGACTCGCGGGCGTTCTTCACGAACTGCCGGCTGAGGGCGAGCTGGTCGCGGGCGACGAGGACCTGGAAATACGCCTTGGCGACCTGGGCGGCGAGGCTCTGGCGGGCGTAGGCGTAGTCGGCGGCGGTGGCCTGGGCGCTGCGGGCGGAGGCGCGGGCGGCGTTGGAGAGCCGCTGCCAGAGGTCGACCTCCCACTGGGACTGCAGTCCCATGCCGAGGGTGTCCTGGTTGGCGGGCTGGGTGGGGACCTCGCCGTCGATTTCCACGGGGAGGGGCGGGGACTCCGCATAGGTGGTGCGATCGGCCGAGGCGGTGGCGTTCAGCACCGGGAAGAGGCGGGCACGGGACTGGCGGGATTGGGCGAGGGCGGCCTCGAGCCGGGCGGCGGAGGCGGCCAGGTCCGGGTTGGAGGCGAGGGCCTCCTCGACGAGAGCGGTCAGGGTGGGATCGTCGAAACTGGCCAGCCAGTTGTCGGGGACGGGTCCTGCGGTGGCGTCGGCCGTCCAGCCCGTGGGCGGGGTGTCCGCGCCGAGGGAGGCGGCCATTTCCGGGGGCTGGGAGCGGCAGGCGGCGAGCGTGAGCCCGACGAGTACGGCGAGGAGTCCCGGAAGGCGGGGGGAGCGAAGCGGGTGCCGGGTGCGGGTCATTCGCGCGGGGGGACGGGATCGGGAGGAAGAAGTTCGCTTGTTTTCATCGACGGGAACCGAGACCGTAGGGGACCAAAGCCTTTGTGGGAAACACCGAATTCCAACCATTCCGGGCAGCGCGAGGAAAGAACCGAATCCTCGGCGTGATAGGCCTTCTCCTGCTCGGTCTTTGCCTCGGTTTCCCCGAGGGCCGGGCCGGTCCGGAGCACCGCCTGCTCGACGGGGGCGGCCGCGGGGACACTTGGGCGCTGCTCCCGCGGGAGCGCGCTTTTGTGGTGGAGCTGCCCGACCCGCTGCCGCCGACCCTGCGGGCGGCGCTGGACGAGCTCCGCTCGGTGCTGGCAGAGCGCGCGGGAGGTGATCTGCGTTGGGTGGAGACCGATGGTGCCGGGTCGGGACCTCCGGCCGACCTCCGTTTCCGCAAGCGATCCTTCCCGGCGCGGGGCCTGCGGCCGGAGGGGGCGGACGACCGTTTCGACTGGGTGGCCCGGCGCGACGGGATCCGCATCGAGGCGGCCGACGCGCTCGGGTGGGAATTCGGGCTGTACGCCTTCCTTGAGGAGGCCGGGGGCGTGCACTGGTTCTGGCCGGGGCAGTGGGGGCGGTCCGTGCCGGAGGGGGAGGCCTGGCGGATTCCCCTCGGCCGCCGGGCGGAGCGCCCCTCCTATGTCTCCCGGGGCCTGCGGGTGGGCGGGGGCGAGGACGGGCGCCTCTGGGAACGGCGGAACCGCCTCGTCTTCCGCTACCGGTACTCGCATCACTTGCGGAATCTCTTCGACCGGGAGTTCTTCCTCGCCCACCCGGAGGCTCTCGGGGAGGAGTGGGACCCGGCCGATCCCCCGCCGCCCGGCGATCCCCTCTGGCGGTCGCAGCCGGACTTTACGGAGGAGGTCACCGTGGAGCGCGCGGCGGAGGCGGCGATCGCCTACTTCCGGGAGAATCCGCAAGCCCTCAGTTTTCCCCTCGGGACGAACGACAATCGCCGCTACGGCGACAGCGCCGGGCTCCGGACCGCGGTCCGTCCCCTCCGGTACTTCCGGGACCAGCCGGACTACAGCGACCTCTACTTCGGCTGGCTCAACCGGGTGGCCGACCGGGTGGCCGGGGAGTTCCCGGACCGTTACCTCGGGGCTCTCGCCTACATGTGGACGGAAAACGTGCCCTCCTTTCCCGTGCA
>P_2C_Liq_1_UnCtyDRAFT_1000703_pt1 | contig 13863 bp, 13 predicted proteins | sample Pon2CUnioCityCA_2_FD_10234 | JGI IMG/M metagenome (IMG submission 10234)
TTGTTTGACTGTTAGGATAATCTGGGATGATATTATCAAGAATCGCGATCGCGCCCTCCCAATCCTCGATACAAATCGCCTGATTGAGTTGGTCAGTGGTGACGTGGGTTCGATCATCGGGCGCTCCCGTACAACTTATCAGACTTCCCAGTAAAAGGCCGCCACAGATTTGTTTCCAGTTCCTGATTGTGTTCTTAATCATTAATAGTTTTGCCGGCTAAACCTTGAACTTTAGTTATTCCGCTTTGTTGCCTTTACAATAAACCATTTCTTCATTGCTAGTGAAAAGAAAGGGTAAACCAATTTCTTGGAATTTGTTTATATTTACAGTATAATATGAATCAAAGCTCTTGGTGGATACATTAAGTGCTTTTTGGGGAATCTTCAATTTCCTCGATTAAGTAGTCTTAATTGACGTCGTTGTAGTGGTGCGATCGCCGTTTTGCCACCGTCGAATCGAGCCACCGTATCTATCTTTTTCATAAAGCTACTGGAGATTTGAGGGTGATCGCGCTATCCTAATGATATGGATAGTGGTAAACGTCATGCTCGAAATTGTACTGAACTGGAAACCCCGACCGGAAATGCTGAACCAGCTTATGCAGATTTCCTTGGAGCAAAATAAATCCTTGGAAGCATTACTCGGAGAAGCGATCGAGCAGTATTTACAAACCTATTGTCATTCTGCGCTGCCGACAGACACCGATCCGTTGATTGGTTTGTATGAGGGTTCGCCGGAAACAAGCATTCGTGCGGAGGAAATTCTGGAAACTGAGATATCTGAAGAGTCAGGTTTGTCATGGAAAGATTAGATGCGATCGCTGATACGGGGTTTGTGGTTGCATTGCTCAACCGTAGCGATCAAAATCATACAGCGGTAGTAGAGAGTTACCAACAGATGAAGGCGATCGGTTTGCCGCAACCAGCATTGACAGAGATAGCGTATCTAGTCGGACGAGATGCGGGAATTGGAACGGTATTTCGGTTTTTACGCTCAATAGAGGCAAGTCGTTTTTACACGATCGCTATGATGGTGGAAGATTTTGATCGCGTTGCAGATATTTTGGAAATGTATCAAGATTCTCGAATCGATTTTGTAGATGCCTGTGTGATGGCAGTAGCTGAACGATTCGATCTCGAAACAATCTTAACGCTCGATCTGCGAGACTTTAGTTTGTTTCGACCAAAACATTGTCTAGCCTTTCGGTTATTACCGGAGATTTAAGTGTAAACTTTGGCAAGCTCAGTGTGCGATCGCCATTCAGCAACTGTCGCATTTAACCACAGTGTCTATCTTATCCGTAAAGCTACTGGAGATTTGAGGGCGATCGGGCTATCCTAATGATATGGATGGTGGTAAAACGTCATACTCAAAATTGTACTGAACTGGAAACCCCGACTGGAAATGCTGAAATGTTCATACCAACACCTGGTTTTCCTTTAAAACTAACTTCAGTAAGATCATACTTATTTGACAAACCATTTTTTTGAAGCAGTACTTTCTTTAAAAATGCTTACAAAATCTGAAATTTATAGACTTGTAAATGATTACATTGGAGTATCTGGTGGATATCTTGATGGATTTTCTTACGCAACACATCATGAATTCTATCCCTACTATTGCAATTTAGACATTAATGTAAAAGATTACGAACCTGGTACAACACGAGAAAAATTTATCCGCATACTTGAAGAAGCTAATCCAGTAAAGCAAGCTAAAATTCTTATAGGAGTATTTAAAAAAATTCCTGTCTCTTCTTTCCCGGAACAAAAACAACAAAAGAAAAAGGAAATGTATGATGAATATCAAGAAATCATCGTTCGACTTGAGTCGCTTACCATTAGTGGCAAATTTAAGAATTTAATTTTTGCAGCTAACGGACTCAAACCTGAGATCGTATTGCGTGATGCAACAACCAATCAAATCGAAATTGTAAGAAATGAGGAGTACTGTCTTATATTTGATCGTCCACTCTCTGATGAAGGACTTTTATGGAAAGATTTAGTTGACTGGTGGATAGACCGAGAAAATTTACATAATTTAAATCGAATAGGCCAAAATCGCGAACTTTATAAAAGATTAATATTATCTCTCGATGGAAATAAACCGGAAAAAAGTTTTTTTTATTCGTACTATGAAAATTTCAAAGATCACCTAGATAATAAGCTTCCAGCACTGATACCGCAAGTTTATTTGCATTACGATCCCTATACTCAAAAATATCTCAAAAACGAAAAGCGGTTGCCTCGACAGCGAATGGACTTTTTGTTACTTCTTCCATATCGCAAAAACATTGTCATTGAAATAGATGGTAAGCAACACTACTCACAAGATAATCGTCCAAGCCCTCGTCTCTACGCTGAAATGGTTTCGGAAGATAGGCGATTAAAGCTTTCTGGATATGAAATCTATAGGTTTGGCGGCTATGAATTTTTAAAACCTGAATTGGCAAAAAAAATGGTAACTGATTTTTTTGGAAAATTATTCGATCTGTACAATATTGGAATATAGTCCATCTAAGTCAACCACCCCGCTATTTTAACAACTCATAAACTTATACCATTTTCCGAAATGCTTGCTATACATAAACCCTGGGGGAGGGCGAACAGCCGTTTTCCCCTACAGCCATCTATGGCACGACTTTGAAAAAATGGTATTAGTTCGTTCCGGCAAAGAAAATCCAAAATCTTGAACTTTTTAAACTTTAAACTACAGCAAACTCAGTCAATTGACGAGTTTCAGGGTCATGAAACGCCAAGACGATATCCTCCTTCAGTACACCCTCCCTCAACAACTCGCTCGCAATTCCTTCTTCAGTCCAATCCTCCTCAATATAAATCTTCTCGTTTTTAATCCGAACGTACACCGAAGCCGTATTGACTCGTTTACCACTTTTCCAGCCAATATTAAACCAAAGGTATTGATTCCTTTTATCATCAAATATTAGCACTTCATCAATATCTGGCTCTGGATTTTTGGATGCAATATGCTCGTAGTGAGTGAGAATTTTCTTGATAGCATCTTGATAACGAGTTAGCTTGTCCATTCGGAGACCTCTTCATTTTTAATATCGACAACCAGCAATAAAACTTGAAATTTTTGCAAAATCAGTTGAATTGCAGCTTGCTTAAAGAATCGTTCGTCAATACTTTGTCCAACTGCCAAATAAACCGTACTCTCGGGACAATTCAGAGATAGGAAAGTTCTATAAATTAGATATTGACCCAGTGCCGTTTCAAATTCACGCATCGGAGAACGACCGATAAAACTTTTGACTTCAATAACAATCTGGCGGTTTCCTTTCGTTGCAGCTATTGATTTTTCACCGGCCAAGTCTGCAACCAGCTTGACCTCGGCATATCTAATAAGATAGGGATCGAACGTAATCGTCCACCCGTCTTTTATCAATGCGTTTTTCACCGCGTCGTGGTAGGCATCTTTCGCGGGCATCGCTGTTTCCCGTTTAGGGCAGGGCAGGCGCAAATTGCCCACCCCACCATACTAACAACTCAGGTGCTTACTTCGCCCCAGCCGGCATCCCTAAGATGTCCTCAATCTTGGGCATCTCCTCAAGGGGAATCACACGGCCCTCATCCTCAAAACCAACCAGCTCATTGAAGTTGAGATAGCGATACAACTCACCCGCAAACGGGTCAATCTTATCCTTCATAATCTCCAAATACTCCTCCTTCGTGGGAATCCGGCCGAGTAGCGCACAAACCGCCGCTAACTCCGCCGAACCCAGATAGACTCGCGCCCCTTTACCCATACGGTTATTGAAGTTACGAGTCGAAGTGGAGAAGACCGTGGCCTCATCTTCGACGCGGGCCTGGTTGCCCATACAGAGAGAACATCCCGGCATCTCCGTGCGCGCACCCGCCGCTGCGAAGACTCCATAGACCCCTTCCTCGCGCAATTGCTTCTCATCCATGCGCGTGGGGGGACAAATCCAAAGCCGCACCTTCACTGGGCCTGCCCCCTCCAACACCTTGGCTGCTGCCCGGTAATGGCCAATGTTGGTCATACAAGAACCGATGAAGACCTCATCAATCTTGTCATTGGTGCATTCCGACATCAACTTGACATTGTCCGGGTCGTTGGGCGCGGCGACAATGGGTTCGGTAATCTCGCTGAGATTCACCTCTAGGGTGTCCGCATACTCGGCATCGTTATCCGCCGCCATTAACTCAGGATTAGCTAACCACTCCTCCATCTTGGCGGCGCGACGCATCAGAGTACGGGCATCTTGATAGCCCCGAGCCACCATGTTTTTCAACAGCACCACGTTGGAACGCAGATACTCGGAAATGGTCTCAGTTCCTAACTTAATCGTGCAACCCGAACAAGACCGTTCAGCCGTCGCATCGGTTAACTCAAAGGCTTGCTCAACTTTCAAATCGGGCAATCCTTCCATTTCCATAATCCGCCCAGCGAAGAGGTTTTTCTTGTTCTCTTTACCGACAGTGAGTTTGCCCTCTTGAATGGCAACCCAGGGAATGGCGTTGACGATATCCCGCAGGGTCACACCGGGCTGTAACTCCCCAGTGAAGCGCACTAACACGGATTCGGGCATATCCAAAGGCATGACTCCTAACGCCGCCGCGAAGGCCACCAACCCTGAGCCAGCGGGGAAGGAAATCCCCAAGGGAAAACGGGTGTGGGAGTCACCGCCGGTTCCCACGGTGTCGGGAAGTAGCATCCGGTTGAGCCAGGAGTGGATGATGCCATCCCCTGGGCGGAGGGAGACGCCGCCTCGGGTGGAGAAGAAGTCGGGGAGGTCTTTGTGGGTGTTGATGTCAACTGGCTTGGGATAGGCGGCGGTGTGGCAGAAGGTTTGTAGGGTTAGGTCGGCGGAGAAGCCGAGACAGGCGAGTTCTTTGAGTTCGTCGCGCGTCATGGGGCCGGTGGTGTCTTGGGACCCAACGGTGGTCATGACGGGTTCGCAGGAGGTTCCGGGACGCACGCCGGGAAGTCCGCAGGCTTGGCCGACCATTTTCTGGGCTAGGGTGAAGCCTTTGTTGCTGATTTCAGGGATTTCGGGACGGGCGAAGAGGTCGGTAATCTCTAGTCCCAAGGCTTCGCGGGTTTTGTCGGTGAGACTGCGACCAATCAACAGGGGAATCCGTCCGCCGGCCCGCACTTCGTCGAGGATGGTGTTGGGTTTGACGGTGAAGGTGGTTAGGAGTTCGCCGTTTTTGGTGATTTCTCCTTTGTAGGGATAGATGGTGATGGTGTCCCCGGTTTCCATTCCGGTGACGTCGCACTCGATGGGGAAGCCGCCGGAGTCTTCGGCGGTGTTGAAGAAAATTGGCGCGATGCTTCCGCCGAGGATGAAGCCGCCGGAGCGTTTGTTGGGGACGTGGGGGATGTCATGGCCGATGTGCCACAACAGGGAGTTGATGGCGGATTTGCGGGAGGAACCGGTGCCAACGACATCGCCGACGTAGGCCACGGGATGGCCGTTTTCTTTGAGTTTGGCGATGGTTTCGATGCCCTCGGGCATGAGGGACTCCAGCATGGAGAGGGCGTGGAGGGGAATGTCGGGGCGGGTGGTGGCGTGGGGTGCCGGGGAGAGGTCGTCGGTGTTGGTTTCGCCGGGAACTTTGAAGACGGTGACGGTGATGGCTTCGGGAACTTTGGGTTTGTCGAGGAACCAGGCACCGTTGGCCCAGGCATCGACGACTTGTTTGGCGTAGGGGTTAATGTCCGAGAGGGCGAGAACGTCGTTGAAGGCGTCGAAAACCAGCAGGGTGGTGCTGAGGGCGGTTGCGGCGGCGGCGGCTAGGTTGCTGTCGCGGGATTTGAGCAGTTCGACGAGGGATTGGACGTTGTAGCCGCCCACCATGGTTCCGAGTAGGGAGATGGCGCCCTGGTGGGAGATGAGGGGACAGTCGATTTCTCCTTTGGCGATTCCGGTGAGGAATCCGGCTTTGACGTAGGCGGCTTCGTCAACACCGGGGGGAATGCGATCGCGCAGCAACAGCATCAGGAACCCTTCTTCGCCCTCAGGGGGGGTTTTGAGGAGTTCACAGAGTTCTGAGGTTTGTTCGGCGGTTAGGGGAAGGGGGGGAATGCCCAGGGCTTCCCGTTCGGCGGCGTGTTGGCGATATGCGTCTAGCATTAGGTTCGGTTCTCCTTATCTTTACAAACGACAATACCCGTTTGATGCGGTTGTAGCGGTCAAATCGGGGCAATGATTCTTAAAATCCTACGGTGAGTGGGGGGATGACCGCTAGGGCTTTGAGGGATTCTCTTTTCAAGGTAACGAATTTTGTCGGGGTTGGGATGGGCTAGATGTGGGGATGTCTTGACTTTTATCAACGGCGGCGGGAGGAGAGGCGGGACTTTATACAACTTCCGTATAACTACGGAGGCATTTCACGGGATCTGGGTCTCCTGGGTCTGGTTTTGGCTTGACGACGGCATAACGGAGGCTAAGATGGGGATAATTTCTCCGAAAAAAATATGACGAAGTACATTGTTGTTAAGGGAACTTCCGGGATTGGTAATCGGGTTTTTGCGGTTGCTACGGGAATTTTATATGCTCAACTGAGTGAACGACAGTTGGTGGTGGATTGGCGTGATGGCAGTTATTCCAATACGGGAGAAAATTTGTTTTTTCGCTATTTTGATTGTCCGGTGGCGGAATCGGTTGAGGTTTTACCGGCAACGGATTCGATTTATCCGGCTGTGTGGAAAGGTCAGCTTCATCGTTCTTTGGGGTCGTTACGCAATGAGTTTGGGCTGATTGGGTATCAGGATATGTCGTTTGATGTTTCTCGCCTAGACTATGAGGAAGATATTATTGTTTTGGCGGCTTATACTCATAAGATTCATGCAATGCGCTGTTTGTTTACGGGGGAAGCACAACGATTTACTAAGCTCACGAATAGTGAAATTCTTGAGGTTGTTTTAAGGGCAAATTTGTTCTTGAAAGAGGATATTCGTCACGGGGTTGAGGAGTTTAAAAGAAAGCATTTTGATGGGCAGATGATTGGGGTTCATATTCGTTACTCAGATATGAAAGTTCCCTTAACTGAGGTAGAGGCTTATCTGAGAGCGATTGTGAAATCGGTTCAATCAAAATATCCTACGTTTAAAATCTTTTTAGCGACAGATTCTCGGGATGTTTTGGTGTCTTTCAAGGATAAGTTTCCTAATGTGATTACACTTGATAAGTGGTTTTCAAGTTCTGGTAAACGATTGCATCAAAATGCTGAGGAATGCCAGGATCTGATTCAGAATGGGATTGAAGCTTTGATGGATTTGTATTTGTTGGCGGCTTGTGATAGTTTGCTATTTGCTTCGCGCTCATCTTTTGGTTTTTTGGCGAGTATTTTGATGACGGAACCTAAGCACAAATGCTATGATATTGATAGAGCAAACTCGCTTATCAAACGGATTATCTTGAAACTCAAGAAAATGTTTGATAGATAGACTTTGGGATGGGTTAAATCATGGTATATGACCTTATTTCTTTTATGGTAACGGTAGTTATGATGGTGGGTGCAGGGGTGGCTTCTGGCGCGATCGCCGCCTCCAAAATCAACATTGACTACGATTCTGAGTCTTTTGAGCAAGAGATCTCTGAGGGAGAGATTCGTGTTCGTGTCGATTATCGAGCTGGGGAATCTTTTGACGATCGCCAACTGTACTATGTTTTATATTACCAAGATGAAGCACAACTGCAAGGAGCTCCTGAGTATCCGATGATGCGGGGTGAAGTCCGTTTTCAGGACATTGATAACAATGAGATACCAGAAGTGATTGTCGAAAGCTATACGGGGGGTGCTCATTGTTGCACGGTTCACCAGATTTATCGTTGGACTGGGGGGGGATTTGAGGATTTTATCTTAGGTCCGGCTGATGGCGGTGGTGGCTCGTTTCAAGATTTAGATGGTGATGGAGATTTGGAATTTTTAACCTTTAACGGTGGATTTCTCTATCGATTTAGCTCCTATGCGGGATCTTTTCCTCCTTCATTAATTCTCTCATTGGGAGATGATGGTTTTGAGGATGTGACGCGGGAGTATCCCCAAGAACTGCGATCGCAGGCTGAAAGAATGCGCTCAGTTGTGCAAGAACGAGACTATGAAATCAATGGTATTTTAGCCGGCTATGTGGCTCAAAAAATCTTGCTGGATGAATTCGACGAAGCTTGGGAGTTTATGTTAGAGCATTATGACCGCCAAGACGACTGGGGGCTAGATATTTATAATGAGGATGGCGAGGTAATTGGCCAACATCCCGATTTTCCCACAGCGTTACGGGCGTTTTTGGTGGATTCTGGCTATTTAGAAGATTAGCCAGTTGCGGAAATCGGGTTAGGTTTAGTAACTATCACAAAACTTAATTGAAAAAATCAAGATTTTGTGATAGAGGAGATTTATGACCCAGCCTACGGATATTTTCCTACGGTTCGGAAGACAATGTATCACTTGCTTGACTGTCTATTTTTTGCTGGATTGTCTTATCATCCGTAAGCCCAAAATTCTCCGGTTTGGAAGTCACTAGGCTGAATGATGAGATATCGTTTAGTCTGATTTTAGTTATGGTTCGGCGACTCATTTCTCTCATCTCAGCCTTTGGGTTGGCCAGTTGCACTTGGATTTCGGGGGCGATCGCTCTTCCAGAAATCAAGATTGATTCCGATACCCCTCCTTTTAGACATCGTGAACTCCGTGAAGGAAATATCCGAGTTTTCGCCCGCTACGAGGGATATCCTGAACGAGATAACTTCAGCGATGATGGCAACCTTCATTATACAATTTTGCATCAAGATTGGCTAGGTTCATTTCGTCTAAATGATGAAATTTTAGCCGTAAATCATGGGGATATTGTCTTACAAGACATCAACAATAATGGCACGCCCGAAGTTATTGTTTCAGGCTTTAGTGGCGGTGCCCATTGTTGTACAACTCATACTATTTATAGCTGGAATGGCGATTATTTTGATGAAATATCTACAGGGCAAGAACAATTAAGCGGCGGACATTTTGAAGATCTCAATGGGGATGATAAACTAGAATATATCACCTTTGATCCGGCTTTTTTCTATAGCTTTAGTTCTTTTGCGGGTTCCTTTCCACCCTATAAAATTCTCAGCTTAGAAGATGGAGAATTTCACGATGTCAGCCGCGAACATCCTGAAACATTACGATCTGTGGCTTGGCAGATGTATTTGGCACTCCAAGAACGCAACCATGAAGTGAACGGAATTTTAGCCGGGTACGTTGCCCAAAAAGCCCTTTTGGGAGAGTTTGAAGAAGGTTGGAACTTCATGTTAGCCCATTATGACCCCGATGATGACTCGGGAATTTGGGGATACGATATCTATAATGACGAAGGTGAAGTGATTGGCNAACACCCGGATTTTCCCACAGCGTTGCGGGAATTTTTGCTAGATTTGGGCTATATTGAGGAGTCAGATTAACCCTGTTTTTGTGGCAGGAATTACCTACCACAAAAACAGGAAATTCAGGCAATTATGCTGCTTCTAATGTGCGTTTATAAGCCTCGTCCAAAACTTCGCAAAGAGTGGGATGAGTATGCACATTAAACGCCAACTCACGCACCGATTGACGATTGGCGATCGCATTGGCGGCTTCTTGAATCAAATCCGCCGCATGAATACCGATAATATGAACCCCCAACAATTCCCCCGTATCCTTGCGGTAGATAATCTTGGCAATCCCATCAGTTTCCGCTTCCGCCAGGGCTTTAGAATTAGCCTTGAAATAAGTGCGGGCAGTTCCCACCTCAAAGCCTTCCGATTCCCCTAACTCCTTGGCTTGGGGTTCCGTTAAGCCGACAAAACTGATTTCAGGATGCGTAAAGGCGGCGGCGGGGATACTGCGATAGTCAACGTGGCGATCGCGCCCCTGAATCGTCTCAACCACCGCAACCCCTTGCGCCGAGGCAGCATGAGCTAACATCATCTTACCCGTAGCATCACCAATCGCCCAAAGATGAGGAACCGGTTCCCCATCAGCGATAACTTGCAGATAATCATTCACCGGAATAAAGCCTCGGCGATCAGTTTCGACTCCCACCGCCTCTAAATTCAGCTTATTGGTAACGGGAATCCGCCCCGTCGCCACCAAACAAGCATCCACTTCCAAGACTTCGACAACTTCCTTAGATTGGGCATCCGTCAATTCAATCATCACCGGGGTTCCTGGGGTGATTTTCGTGGCAAAGACACCGGCATAGGTTTCCACATCTCGGCTATCCAACAATACCCGCTTGGCGATTTTAGCAATATCGGGATCGAAGGTGGGCATGAGTTTGTCGAGGGCTTCGACCATGGTAATCTCTGAACCCAGGGCGGAATAGACATCGGCGAACTCTAAGCCAATGTAGCCACTGCCAATGATCGTAATCCAGGGCGGAACCGTCTCCAATTTCAGGGCATCATCACTGGTAAAGACGGTTTTACCATCGAGATCAATGCCAGGGGGAACAAAGGGAACCGAACCGGGAGCAAGAATGATATTCTCGGCACTGTAGTTTTTTTCCCCTTCCGGGGTTTCGACGGTTACTTTTTGCGCGGCGGCGACTTTACCCCAGCCTTGGATGAGATCCACCCCGAGGCGTTTGAGGCTATTCGTCATGTTGCTGCGAATCGTGTTTACCAGATTATCAGCGTGAGCGGCGATTCCTTGGCGATCGTATTGAACTTCCCCCACATGAACCCCCATCGATCGCAGGTGTTGGGTTTGACGCAGTTCCCGCACTCGCCCCGATGCTGCGAGGAGGGCTTTGGAGGGAATGCAGCCGCGATTGATGCAGGTTCCGCCCATTTCAGCGGCTTCAATGATGGCGGTGTTTAGCCCCTGGGCGACGGCGTGGAGGGCGGCACCATGGCCCCCGACACCGGCACCGATAATAATAAGATCGTAATCAAACCCTTGACTCATGAGTAGTTTCTCTATGCGTTTAGCGTTCTTATTTTCAACTGTACGGGGGCGATCGGACAACTCTTTGCTGGAGGGCAGGGGATTGGGAAGGGGCAAAAAAGTTTGTTAGGATCGGCGAGATATGCTGCGATCGCCCGCTGTATTGCCTAGATTGGGTAGCCTAGTCTCGTTTGGGTAACGCCGAGACAGCGTTTGCCCCTTTGCTTCTTTCTCGACTTATGGAACCTAACACTCCCGATCGCCCGGATGCCGAACCCACATTTGAGGAAACCCTGGAACGGTTGCGTCAAGCGATGAACAGCCATCCCCCAGACTCTGAAACATCGAAGGCGAAACCCGTGGAACCCCCCAGTGATATGCCGACGGATTTAGCGATCTGGGAGGATGCGATCGCCGATATTGAGCAATTTCTCGAATCGAAAAACCCCAATTCCCCAGATTCTGATTAAGTTGAGGTTTACCCGAGTCGCTGTCGTCTGACTTCAAAGGCTAACAGGGCGGCGGCGATCGCCACATTCAGGGATTCGGCGTTGGGGCTGATGGGGATGGTAACGCGCAAATCAGCCAGTTCTAGCAAGGGCGACGATAATCCCGCCCCTTCATTTCCCAGCAGAATCAACGACGGCGGCTTCCAGTTCACATCCCAATAGGTGACGGGGCTATCTAAACAGGTGGCGACAATTTGCACCCCCTGGGATTGATAGTCTTGTACCGTTGCCAGGAGGTTCTCACAGGGAAGCATCGGCATCTGAAACCAGGTTCCCGCCGAAGCCCGTAAGACTTTGGGGGAGGTGCGATCGACGCTATCCTCACTCAGCCATAGCCCATCGATCTCCGCCGCAACAGCCGTACGAATGAGAGTTCCCAAATTTCCAGGATCTTGTAGACGTTCCAGGGCAAATCCTACTCCCCTCGGGAGTAGATTGGGGGGCGAGGGGGCTGTTTGGGGGGCGGTGGCGATGACACCATCGGGGTTGACGGTGGTAGCCAGGGCGTTTAAGACATCCTCGCTGACGACTTCGCTACGTTGGGCTTGAAGTTGCGTCAGCAGTTGGGGATGGCGATCGCCCCAGGCGGGGGTATAACAGAGAACATCGAGAGGATACCGGTGGCGGCTGGCTTCTTCGACGAGGTGGGTTCCTTCGAGGAGGAATCGCTCCTGTAGGCGGCGCTGTTTGCTGTGCTGGAGTTTGCGCAGTTGTTTGATGAGGGGGTTTTGCAGGCTAGTCAACATTGGGAGGGGGAATAAAGAGGGTGAGAAGCACGGATTCACCGAGAAGATAGAGGCAGAGGGAGAGATTGGAGACAGGCTTGAATCAACCCTTCACTCCCAGTCGCCAGATGAATCGGAACCCCGAATTCCTGTTCCAACTCTTCTACGGTGACATCATCGAGGAAGCGAGTTTCGCCATATTTAAGCATCACCGTCGGCAGAAGAATCCCATCACCGAGATGATGTCGCCGTTGTTGCAAACCTCGCCTAACATCGGAACCCGTGAGAACCCCAGTCACACTAATGTCTTGCCCCCAAAACTCGCTATTGAGGCTTAACATCTCCACCGTTAACCCTTCAACAGCGTTGAGTTGTTGCAGAATCTCCCCAAACGCAGTTCTGACAGCGTTCCCCACCACCCAGGTGAGGTGACGGGGAGGATGAACCTGAGAGGGAAGTTGTGTAGAGGCGATTTCGCGAAATTCATCGAGGAAGAGGCGAATCGAACCCACACCGTTATCAATTTGGGGATAGCCTTCGTAGTCAACGCGTTCCGGCATTTCCCGGCCCGCTAAGAGAAACCACTCGTCGGCTAACCAAGCAAAGGTTGAACCCAATTGTTCTCGAAATTGGGATTGTCGGGCCTGAACCTGTTGGATGACTTCCTCGGCTTTGCTGGGGGAGACGGGAATCAGTTCATCTTCGGGAGGGCGAAAGCGGGTTAAGCCAACGGGAACCACCGCCACGGAAGCCACGGCGGGAAAATCGTCATCGTCGAGGTTTCTGCCGAATTGGGCTAAGTCGTTTAGAGTTTTGTTGAGGTGAATGCCGTCGTTAATTCCAGGGCAAACCACCACTTGAGCGTGAATTTGTAAACGCCGATCTTGGAACCATTGTAACTGTTCGAGGATTTGTCCGGCGCGGGGGTTTTTCAGGAGGCGCGATCGCACCTCGGGTTCAGTGGCGTGTACGGAAACATATAACGGAGAGAGTCGCAGTTGTTCGATGCGTTCCCATTCAGCGGGGGGAAGGTTGGTTAGAGTGAGATAGGAACCGTAGAGAAAGCTGAGGCGATAATCGTCGTCTTTGAGATAGAGAGTATCCCGCATTCCCGGCGGTTTTTGGTCAATAAAGCAAAAGGGGCAACGATTATTACATTGAATGAGATTGTCAAATAAGGCGGAGGAAAACTCTAAACCCAAATCGCAATCATAGTCTTTCTCGATTTCGACTTCATGGAGTTCGTTGTCGCTGTCGAGAACTTTTAGGCTGAGAATTTCGTCAGCACAAAGAAATTGATAATCGATTAAGTCTCGCGGTGAGATATCGTTAATGGATACCAGGCGATCGCCCGCTTGAAAGCCAATCTCCTCAGCAATGGAACCGGGCAGAACCTTGGTAACGAGGGCAGGTTGAATGGTTGAACGACTCATAAAGGTAAGTATAGGAAGTTCTGAATCAAGAGATTATTTTAAATGGCAATCGCCCAGATTTCGTAGCGAAACTGGGCAATTCCCTGTTATCATGTCAGCCTATTATAGAGTGGCTGACGGTATTTAACGGATGTGAGAGCAGATGGGCAACCTGCTGACACTCATTCTAGCTATAAATGAATCTACAAAGCAAGGGGTTTGATAAAAATTGTGAGGAGAAGCCGAATACATCTCCTCAATGGCGATCGCCGTCCAAAAAACAAGTCCCCTCCCCTACAATTTGAATTCCCCCTCCCC
>P_2C_Liq_1_UnCtyDRAFT_1000705_pt1 | contig 13854 bp, 12 predicted proteins | sample Pon2CUnioCityCA_2_FD_10234 | JGI IMG/M metagenome (IMG submission 10234)
GGAGGAAGCGTCCTCCCCGCCGGGCGCGGCGCCGGCCGTGCCCTCCCCCGCCCCCGCGGCCGCGGCGGCGGCTTCCTCGGCGGTCGCCACCACTTCCGCGACCACCTCCCCGACCGGGACTTCCGCGCCCGCCTCGAAGAGGAGACGGGCGATGTAGCCATCCTCGCGGGCCTCGATCTCCTGCACCGACTTGTCGGTCTCCACCTCCATGACCACATCCCCGGGGGCGACCCGGTCGCCGGCCTCGACCCGCCACGCGGCGATCACTCCACTGTCCTGGGCCATGCCCAGGGCGGGCATGAATAGATCCTTAGGCACGCGCCACCTCCCCCCGGATCAGCTGGAGCGCGCGCTCGACGGTGCGGGCCACGTCCGGCACCGTCTGGTCCTCGAGGGCCGGCGAGAAGGGCACCGGCACATCCCATGCCCCGAAACGGGTGACCGGGGCGTCGAGGTGGTAAAAGGCCTTGTCGGCGATCCGGCTGGCGATCTCCGCGGTGGCCCCGTAGCTCTGGTGGCCCTCGTCGAGCACGATCACCCGACCGGTCTTCCGGACCGACGCGAGAATGGTGTCCTCGTCGAGGGGTACCAGCGTGCGCACATCGATGACGTCGGCACTGTAGCCCTCCGCGCGGAGACCCTCGGCGGCTTCCTCGGCGACCTGGACCATGGAGCTGGTGGCCACCAGCGAGAGGTCCTCCCCTTCCTGGAGCCGGTTGGCCTGGCCAAAGGGGATCAACTCCTCTTCCTCCGGCTCGGGGACGGGACCCTTTGCCTGGTACATCAGCTTGTCCTCGAAGATCACCACTGGGTTGTCGTCGCGCACGGCGCTCTTGAGGAGACCCTTTGCCTCGCGGGGAGAGGAGGGCAGGGCCACCTTCAGGCCCGGGATGTGGGCGACGAGAGCCTGCAGGCTCTGGGAGTGCTGGGCGGCGGAGCGGCGGGTGGCCCCGAGATTGGTCCGCAGGACCATGGGCACCTTGAGCTTCCCCCCGCTCATGTAGCTCTGCTTGGCGGCTTGGTTGCAGAGTTGGTCCATGACCAGGAAGAGGAAGTCCCCGAACATCAGGTCGACGATCGGGCGGGTGCCGGTGAGGGCGGCCCCGACCGCCATGCCGACAAAGCCCGGCTCCGAGATCGGGGTGTCGATGATCCGCTCCGGGCCGAACTCCTCCACCAACCCGGAGAGCACCTTGAAGGGCGTGCCGGCCTCGGCGACATCCTCGCCCCAGAGGAAGACGGTGGGATCGCGCCGCAGCTCCTCGGCGATGGCTTCGTTGACGGCCTGGGAAAATGTGATGGTGCGCATGGTTCTCGGGTCAGGAGGCGTAGACGTGATCGCGGGCGGCCTCGGCCGGTGGGTAGGGGGCCTCGAGGGCGTACTCAACCGCCTCCTCCGCCTCCCGGCTGATGGCCTCGCCGATTGCGGTGAGCTCCTCCGCGGTGGCGATGCCCCTCTCGAGGAGGACCTCGCCGAAGAGCGGGATCGGGTCGCGCTCCGCCTTCCAGTGTTCCTCCTCCTCCTTGGTCCGGTAGTAGGAGCCGGTTGATGTCGCCGACGTGGTGGCCGAAGTAGCGGTAGGTCTTCAGGGCGAGGAAGGTGGCCCCCTCCCCGGCCCGCGCCCGGGCCACGGCCCGGTCGGCCGCGGCCATCACCGCGAGCAGGTCCTGCCCATCGACTTCCTCCGCCTCGATCCCGAAGGCGCGGGCGCGCTCGAGCATGTTCCCGGCGAGCATCTCGTCGATGTGGGTGTACTCCCCGTACTGGTTGTTCTCGCAAGCGTAGATGACCGGCAGTTTCCAGAGGGCGGCCATGTTCATGACCTCGTAGAGAATGCCCTGGCCGAGGGCCCCGTCCCCGAGGAAACAGACGGCCACGCCGCCGGTGCCGAGATACTTGGCGGAGAAGGCCGCCCCCGTGGCGATCCCGGTGCTGCCCCCGACGATCGCATTGGCCCCGAGGTTGCCGTTCTCCTGGTCGGCGATGTGCATGGAACCGCCCTTCCCGTGACAGTAGCCCTCCTCCTTGCCGAGGAGCTCGCAGAACATCGGGCGGAAGGTGGCCCCCCGGGCCACGCAATGGCCGTGACCGCGGTGGGTGCTGGTGATCTTGTCCCGCTCATCGAGAGCCTCGCACACGCCGACCGCGGAGGCCTCCTGGCCGCTGCTCATGTGGGTGAGCCCGGGCATCTTGGCCTGCAGGTAGAGCTCGTTGGCATTGTCCTCGAAGGCGCGGATCCGCACCATCTGGCGGTAGGCCTCGAGCAGTTGCTCGGGGGTGCGCCCGGCGGAGTCCACCGTTTTCCTGGCTGCCTTGCGGGCCGTCTTCGTGGTCTTGCGAGTGGTTTTCCTGGCTGTCATGGAGAATCAAAAAAAAGGTGGCACAGCGGCAGGCGGGCCTTCAGCGTCGGCAACCCCTCACCTCGCCGCGATCCTCGCCCGCGCTGTGCCAAAAGGTTTCCGGGCTCAGTAGGCGTTCGCGACGAACAGTTCCTCGGCCGGGAAGAGCGTGATCACCCGGCAGCCGTCCGCGGTCACCACGACCTCCTCCTCGATGCGGGCGGCACCGTTCCCGTCGGCCGCGGCGCAGTAGGTCTCCAGCGCGAAGACCATCCCCTCCTTGATCTCGGAGGGACTCTCCATGGAGGTGAGCCGGCTGATGATCGGGCGCTCGTGGAGGGCGACCCCGAGACCGTGCCCGAACTGGAGCCCGAAGGCGGCCATCTCGCTGGGGAAGCCGATCTCCTCGGCGGTCGGCCAGACGGAGGCAATCCGGTCGGTGGTCATGCCCGGACGGACCAGCTCGATGGCCTGGTCCAGCCACTCCCGTGCCTTCTTGTAGGCATCCGCCTGGCTCTGGCTGTACCGGCCCACGTTGAGGGTGCGGTAGTAACAGGTGCGGTAGCCCATGAAGGACTGGATGATGTCGAAGAAGGCCTGGTCGCCCGGGCGGAGCATCCGGTCGGTGAAGTTGTGCGGGTGCGGGCTGCAGCGCTCCGCGGAAACCGCGTTGATCGCCTCCACGTCGTCGGAGCCGTGTTCGTAGAGGAACTTGTTGACCATGCCGACGAGGTCGTTCTCGCGGATGCCCGGCTTGAGATGGTCCGCGATGAGCTGGTACGCCCCGTCGACCATGGCAGCCGCCTTGTTCAGGAGCATGATCTCATCGATGTTCTTGATCTCGCGGGCGGCCAGCATGACCTGCTGCCCGTCGCGAACCTCGAGGCCTTCGGCCTCGAGCGCCCGCAGCATGGGCGGCTCGATGAAGTCGACCCCGACCGGCATGTCCGCCAGTCCGTGCTCGCGGAGCAGGCCGGCGATCTCCTTGGCGAACTGGGCGAAGAGGCCCGCCTCTTCCGGCACGGAGCCGCGCAGGCCGAGCATGCCCGCCCGCCAGTGGTCCTGGGGCAGCCACGGGCTGTAGATCCGGTGGTGGGCCGCCGCCGAGCCGAAGTCCCAATGGTAGGGGTCCTCCTCGCCGGCCACCAGGCAGAAACGACAGATCTTGTCCCGCGACCACTCCCCGATCACCGAGCCGGTGATGTACCGGATGTTGTTGTTGTCGAAGCAGAGGAGCGATCCGAGGTCGGAAGCCCGCAGGGACTGACGGGTCCGGCCAAGACGGTAGTCGCGCAAGCGGTCGAACTGGATCCGGTTCTCGAAGTCGACCGACATGTTGCCGGGACTCGCGATCGGGCCGGACCAATTCCAGTGCGGATCCGTAATGCTATCGTTTGCAGGGTGGGAGGATGAAGTGTCCATGAGAGTCGATGCGGGAGGGTTGTGGCGGGCGGAGTCGCGGGCGGAGGGTCACTTCGTGACCCAGCCGCCGTCGATGGAGATCATCTGGCCAGTCATGTAGTCGCTGTCGTCACTGGCGAGGAAGGCGGCGGTGCCGACGACGTCCTTCGGATAGGACAGGCGCTTGATGATGAGATTGTTCTCGACGATGTCGTCGTAGGCCTGGCCCTCACGCTCCTTGAAGCCGATGTCGACGAGGTCCTTGTCGAGCTGTTCCCAGAGGGGGGTCACCACGACGCCGGGAGCGTAGGCGTTCACGGTGATGTTATGCTCGGCGAGGCCGAGGGCGCCGCACTCGGTCAGGGCGAGGCAGCCGTACTTGGAGGTGCAGTAGACGGTGACATCGACGAGCGGCTTGCGCGAGGCGATGGAGCCCACGTTGATCAGCTTGTAGGGGTGATCCTCCATGGGGCCTTGCTCGATCATGCGCCGGGCGGTCTCCTGCATGCCCAGCCACATCGCCTTGGTGTTCACGTTCATGATGAAGTCCCAGTTTTCTTCATCGATATCCATGAAGAAGCGAGGCTTGTTCACGCCGGCGTTGAAGAGGGCGACGTTGATGCTACCAAAAGCCTCGGCGGTCGCGGCGACCGCGGCTGCATTGTCCTCGCGCTTGGTCACGTCGAGCTTCACAGCCACCGCCCTGCCGTTGCCTTTCCCATTGATGTGGTCGGCAACCTTCTGGGCCCCTTCCTCGTTGAGGTCCCCGAGGCAGACGTTGGCGCCCAGTTCGGCGAAGTGGACGGCGTTGGCGGCACCCATGCCCTGGGCGGCTCCGGTGATGAGGATGTTCTTTCCCTTCAGGCGATCGGGGTCCATGCGTAGTTCCTTTCTTGGTATGAGGTAGGGTTAGCGGTTGCTGTTCTTGCGACCGGAGGCCGCCCAAAGGATGCCGCGCCGGGTCATTTCCCGGACGGTGGGATGCTCGAGGTCTTCCACGCGGTGGCCGATCGAGTGGTAGAAAATCCGGCCCTGGTCCCAGCGCCGCTTCCAGGCGATGGGGATTTCCGCGCCCTCGATCCACCAGAGGTGTTCCCCGCTGAAGACGGTGGTGGCGAGGACCTCGTTGGTCGGATCGGTCAGCATGTAGTACTGCTCGGAGTGGAGCCGGAAGCTGGAGAGGCCCTCCATGATCGGGTCGTTCGGCTTCTTCACGAGAACTTCGTAGTCCACGAAGTCCTCCGAGGGCACGGGATTGTCCGGCCAGCCCGGCGGGTGCGCCACGAACTGGCCACCGATGAGGAAGTGGTAGGTGGGGTGGTCGCGGAAGGCGTCCCCCATGTGTCCGTGCCAGCCGGCGAGGCCGACTCCCTCGGAGACCACCTGGATGAGGCCGTTCTCCTCCTCGCGGTTGATGTTGCCGAACTCCGGCTGGTGGCTGGAGCGGGCGCTCGACCAGATGGGGAGGATGACATCGTAGCCGCGCATCCGGTCGACCTCGGCGAGCGGGGCCAGCGTGTCGAAGACATCGACGGTGACCCCCTCGGGCTCGAGGAGACCTTGGGTCCATTGGACGAAGCGGGCGGGGTCGTGGCCCTCCCAGCCCCCGGCAAAGACAGCAGCATTCATGATTCGGGTGAGGTGTTGGAATCGTGCGCGGTGGAGGCCAGTTCCCCCACCCCGGTAATGGCACGGCCCACGCTTTCCTCGCTGATCTCCTCGCCGACCAGCTCGGAAACAATGCGGCCCTCGTAAAGGGAGAGGACCCGGTCGGACACCCGGATGATCTCGGGCATTTCCGAGGAGACCACGATGATCGCGTAGCCCTCGGCAGCGAGGTCGCGGAGGAGCTGGTGGATCTGGGCCTTCGAGCCCACGTCGATCCCGCGGGTCGGCTCGTCCACGAGGAGGATACGGGGCTCGGTGGCCAGCCACTTGCCGATGACCACCTTCTGCTGGTTCCCACCGGAGAGGTTGTCGACCGGGTAGGAGGGTCCGGGCGCCTTGATGGACAGCTTTTCCCGGTATTCCTCAAAGAGCCGCTTCTCGCGGCTCGGGTGCGCGAGGTTGCCCCACTGGTTCATCACGGTCATGCCAAGATTGCGGTCGCAGGCCAGGGAAAGGGCCAAGCCGTTCTCCTTGCGGTCCTCGGGGATGAGCGCAATGCCCCGGGCGATCGCCTCCTCCGGGTTATGCTTGTCGAGGCGCTCGCCGGCCACCCGGATCTCGCCTCGATAGCACTTCCGGAGGCCGAAGATGGCTTCGAGGATCTCGGTGCGTCCGGACCCGATCAGGCCGTAGAAGCCGAGGATCTCGCCGGAGCGCAGCTCGAAGGAGACCTCGCGGAAGGCACCCCGGCTCCACAGGTCACTCACCTGGAGGACTACATCCTCGCCGGAGCGGAAATCGGTGCGAGCGGCGTGCGAAACCTTGCGACCGATCATCCGCTCGACCACGGAATCCTCGTCGGTCTCCGCGGTCTCGAGCACGCCCTGCGGGGTGCCGTCGCGGAGCACGGTGATCCGGTCGGAGAGCTCGAAGATCTCGTCCATCTTGTGGGAGATGTAGACGATACCGACCCCCTGGGAGCGCAGGTCCCGGATGATCTCGAAGAGCAGGAGGCGCTCGCGGTCGGTCAGCGAGGTGGTCGGCTCGTCGAAGATGACCACGCGGGTCTCGTAAACGAGGGCCCGGGCGATCTCCACGAGCTGCTTGTGGGCCACGGTAAGGTTGCGGATGAGGGCGCGCGGGGAGAACTGGCAGTTCAGGCGGTCGAGCAGGCGGCGCGAGTCCGCGTAGAGCTTCTTCCAATCGACCCGTCCGAGGGACTTGCGGGGGAGCTCGCCGAGGAAGAGGTTCTCGGCGACGCTGAGATCCTCGACGAGGGAGAGTTCCTGGTGGATCATGGCGATCCCCCGCCGTTTCGCGTCCTGCGGGGACTGCAGGGCCACGGTCTCGCCGCCGATGGAAACGCTTCCTTCCTCCGGCTGGTAGATGCCGTCGATCACCTTCATGAGGGTCGACTTGCCGGCGCCGTTTTCCCCGACGAGGGCCATGACCTCGCCCGGGCGCACCTCGAAGGAAACCCCGTCGAGGGCCTTGACCCCGGGGAAGGACTTGGAAACGCCCTCTACGGAGAGGACGGGCGTTTTCGAGGGTTCCGCGGGCTGGATCATACCTGTTCGGAGAGTCGCACCTTCCGGCTGCTCAGTTGCTTGTCGAGGATGAGGACGGCGATGAGGATGCCGCCAAGGATGACGTACACGTAGAAGGCTTGCACCTGCATCATGTTCATTCCGTTGCGGAGGATGGCGATCGAGAGGATGCCGGCAAAGCTGCGGAGGATGGAACCGTAGCCGCCCGCCAGCTTGGTGCCCCCGAGGACCACCCCGGTGATCACCCAGAGCTCGTAATCGCGGCCGAGATTGGGAGTGGCCGCCCCCATCTGGGAGCTGAGGGTGACCCCGGCGAGCCCGGTGAGACCCCCGAGGATGAGGTAGTTCACGAACATGTGCGGGCCCACCCGGATGCCGGCGTTCACCGCCGCCTCGGGATTGCCGCCAACGGCGAAGGTGTTGCGGCCGTGCACGGTCCGGGTGAGGAGCAGGTGGACGAGCGCGACGAGGACGAGGAAAAGGATGGCGATGGTGGGCACGGCGAGCGGCCCGAGGGGCACCGAGCTCATCCCGATGTCCGAGAAGAGGAAGTTCATCGCGAAGAGCGACTGCTCTTGCGTGTAGACGAAGACGAGGCCGCGGATCCCGATCATCGCCCCGAGGGTGACAATGAAGGCGTTCACCCCGGTCTTCCACACGAGGAATCCGTTCAGGCCGCCGAGGGCCATCCCGGCGAGGATGGCCATGAAGAAGGCGCCGAGAATCGCCCAGTCGCCCAACTGGGCGAAGATCGGCCAGGACTGGGCGTCGACCATGACCACCGCGCAGAAGGCGAGAATCGCGCCCACGCTGAGGTCGATGTTCCCGTTGATCATCACGAGGGTCATGCCAAGGGCGATGATCCCGAGAGTGGACGCCTGGATGAGGATATTCTCGAAATTCTGGATGTCGAAGAAGTTGGGCGCGAAGAGGCTGAAGAAGACCGTGATCGCGATGAGGAAGGCCCAGATGGGCTGCTCGAGGAAGAAGGACTTGAACTTATCCATGGTTAGGTTCCCCGTTCCTCAGGCGTAGGGCGAGAGCAGGCGCCCGCGGCGGGCCCCCACATCCAGCCACACCGCGACGATGATGACGACCCAAGTGACCAGCCACTGGGTCCAGTAGGAAAAGCCGAGCAGGAGCAGGCCGTTCTGGATGAAACCGAGGAGGAGCACCCCGATGACGGTCTTGCTGATCTTGCCGGAACCGCCGAGGAGGCTGGCCCCGCCCACGATGATCGCAGCGAGGACGAGCAATTCGTAGCCCTTGCCGACGGTGTTCTGCGAGCCCATGACGCGGCTGCCCATGACGACGGCCGCGCACCACACGCAGAAGGCGGAGATCAGGTAGGAAAAGAAGACGGTCTTGACCCGGTTGATTCCGGAGTACTCGGCGGCGGAGGCCTTGCTGCCGATCGCGAAGACCCGGCGGCCGAAGGTCGTCCCGTGGAGCACCCACTCGAGAATGATGGCCAGGCCGAGGAAAAGGAGGATGGGCACGGCGACTCCGGCGATCTCGCCCCGCCCGAAAAAGGCGAACCAGGTGTCGGACTGGTTGGTGATGTCGGCGTTCTGCCCGCCGCTGTAGATGAGGGTGAAGCCCTGGATGGCCGAGAGCATCCCGAGGGTCACGATCAGGGAGTTCAACCGGAGCACTCCCACGAGAGTACCGTTGATCGCCCCGCAGGCGAGGGCGGCCACGAGTGCTACGGCCATGGCGGGGGCCGGCCCGATTTTGTCGTGCAGATCCACGACGAGAATGGTCGCGAAGGAGAGCATCGACCCCACGGAGAGGTCGAGGTTCCCGCTGATCACGACAATGGTCACCCCGAGCGCCATGATCCCGATGATCGAGGACTGCCGGAGGACACTGGAAAAGTTGTCGAAACTGAGAAAGCGGTCCGAGGCGAGGGAGAAGCCCACCATCGCAATCACGAAGGCGAGAAGGATCCCCTGCTTGGCGAGCACCTTCGTCCAGGAGAAGTCGGGGGAATCGAGCCCGAGGAGGGCACGAAAGCGGGCCCCGATCCCACCGGCCACGACAGCTTCTTCCGCTTCGTGGAGGGCTTCCTGCGATTGCTGGTGCACCGGGTCGGGACCGGCTTCCGGGGGACCGGAGGCGCGCGGCGGTTGCGCCGCCGCGCGCCGGGTCCCGGAAGTCAGCTCGCCGGAGGAATCGTCCGAGGATGGCATGCTACCGATCGTGGCGGAGTCGTCGTTGTCGGCGAGCCGGATCGATCAGAACACCGGCTTGGTGTACTGGTCCATGTTCTCCTGGGTGATCTTCGGGGTGTCGAAGTAGTTGGACTTCGGCACGTCCTCACCCTTGACCACGGCCACCGCGGTGCGGAGCGCGTTGCGGGCGTCCTCCACGGGGCTCTGGTAGATGGAGCCCCAGTACTCGCCGCGGCCCATGGCCTCGTAGCCCACCGCGAAGTTGGTCGCGCCCACGAAGATGATCTCGTCGGCCCGGCCCGCCGCCTTCGCGGCGTTCAGGGCACCCACGCCCATGTTGTCATCCCCGGAGTAGACCCCGTCGATGTCGTCGTACTTGGTCAGGAAAGTCTCCATGACGGTCTGCGACTTTTCGCGATTCCAGTCACCGGGCTGGGTCTCAATGAGCTCGACATTCGGGCAGACCTCGGGGAGGCGCTCCTCAAAGCCCTGGGCCCGCTCGATGGCAGTCGTGTACCCGGGCATGCCCGCGATTTGCACGATCACGGCTTCGTCCTCGATGCCCATCTCCGTGAAACGGTCGCACATGATCTCCGCGGAGTAGATCCCCTGGGTGATGTTGTCCGGACCGGAGAAGGAGGCGATGAACTGCTGGCCCTCCTCGGCAATCTGCGAGTTGGTCACGATCACCGGGATGCCGGCCCGCTCCGCCTGGCGCACCACCGGCACGACCGCCTTGCCCTGGGTCGGCCAGATGATGATCGCGTCCACATCCTGCTGGATGAGGTCCCGCATCTGGTTGATCTGCTTCTCCACGTCCCCCTGCGCGTCGAGGACGATCGCCTCCACCTCGGGGTTGTTGTTGGCCGCCTCGATGAAGGCCTGCTCGTAGGTCGTCTGGTAACTATCGATCCCCACGTTGTTCTGGGTGATGCCGATGGTGATCACTTCGTCTTCTTGCGCCACGGCCGTGGCCACCAGCGCCGCCGGCAGGAGTCCGGCCACGGCGCGGACCACCGTCCGCGCCAGCTTGGAGGTAGGTTGGGATAACATGTTGTTCTTCCTTTGGGTTCGTTGGGTTGTTCAGGGTCCCGACCGACCGAGGTGCAATCGATTGCAGCCGGGCGGGAACGATGAGAGCGAAAGCGAATTCGAGAGCGGGGTGTGGGGTAAGGCGGGGCTGCGGGGTTTGCGCTGGAAGAGAAAACCGCTCCTGCAATCCTTTGCAAGACCAAATCGAAATTTTTTTGGGAGGGTCTCAAGGGTCTGCGAGGCGCGGCAGGCCGCCGGGAAAAGGGCTCGGTGCGGTGGGGGGAGTGGGAAGCCCGCACACGCAGGGGGGCGGCGTGGCGGCTGGAGCCGTTGCCTTCGGGGGACCACAGGCGATCGGGCGCCCTTTAGCGTTGCGAATCCCGCCTCGCCCGTATGGGATCATCGGTCGACGGGGCGTAGCGCAGCCTGGTAGCGCATCTGCTTTGGGAGCAGAGGGTCGCTGGTTCGAATCCAGTCGCCCCGACTCTTTCCATCCGAAAGGGATTGACTTGGCACTCACCCCGCGAGCACTCTCCGGGTTTTGGTCTCGGGGTAGTAGCTCAGTTGGTTAGAGCGCCGGCCTGTCACGCCGGAGGCCGCGGGTTCGAGTCCCGTCTATCCCGCCAGCCTGCGGGAAGGTTTTCTGGCTCGGCACGAATCGAACTCTGGGTCGCATGGGTAGGAGGGCCGCAGGCAAATCCCGCGTTCCCCCGGGGCGACGACGCCCCTCCCGGGTTGTCAGCCTCTTCCTGCTGGCTCTCGGCGTTCAGGCGGCTCTCGTAGCGACCACTCTCTTTGTGGTGGTCCTGGTTCCCCCGGAGCGGGAGCAACCCGATTTCGGGGCGAGCCAGACGATCCACCTGCCCCAGCGGCAGCTCGAGCACCAGCAGGCGGTGGCGGCCTTCGAGCAGGTCGCCCAAGCCCCCCTTGCAATGGAGAAAGTGCGCCTCGAGGAGGTCACGCCAGAAGCCCTTCCGGACGTCCCCACCCTGCCCTCCATGAATCTCTCCCCCGCGACCCCCTCCGCGGCCAGCCCAGCCGCCACCGCCCTCCTCGGGGCGGCGGGTTTTGGCAGCCAGCTGGGCGACCTCGGCGGTGAGGCCTCCTCGGTTTCGCTGCTCGGCGTGGAAGACCGGGCGGAGCGAATCCTCATCGTCCTCGATGTTTCCCGCTCGGTGGTGAATGCGATGGCCTCGGCGGGCCAGCCCATCGAACAGATCCGCGAGGAGACCCTCGCCCTCATCGAAGGGCTGAACGCGAACACCCTGTTCGGCCTCCTCCAGCATTCGCGCCAGTACGAGCTCTTCCGCGACTACCTCCTCCCGGCAACGGTGGCCAACAAGGCGGCGGCCCGGCGCTGGATGCGAACGGAATTCGAGACCGCGGGATCTCTCTCCGGGCAGAAGTACGAGGGGGAGGACGGGGTAGCCGCGGTTCTCGAGGCGGCCTTCGACCTGCGGCCGCAGGTGATCTTTCTCCTTTCCGACGGCAGTTACCAGCGGACGCGGCCCGGCGGGGGCCAGGAAACGATCCCCTGGAGGGAGCTGGAAGAGCGGGTGCAGCTGCGGCAGGACCAGCTGGAACGGCCAGCTCGCCTCCATACGATCGGGTTTGCGGTGGACGAGGACGACCGGAGCGGCTTTCGTCGATTGGCTCGCCGCAACGGCGGGCGTAGCGAGTTCTACGACGAATGAAGCGGACCTTTCCCCTCCCTGGCAACCGACCCCCCGCGGATGGCGCGCCCGGCGCGCCCACCCCGGAATGAGCCACGACTCCCCCGACCCACCCCCCTTTTACCGGCCGGAGTGGTGGCGGCGGGCCCTCGTCTGGCCGCTCGTCCTTCTCCTCCGCCTGTGGGGGCTAACCCTCCGGCTGGACCTGGACCCCGAGGAGTGGCGGAGGGCCCGGGCCGTTCCCGAGCCGGTGGTGATCTGCTTCTGGCACAACCATATCCTCCTCGCCGCCTTTCTCTTCCGCCGTTTCCGCCGACCCTACCCCATGGCCGCGGTGGCCAGCCCGAGCCGCGACGGTGCCTGGCCGGCCACCCTCTTCACCCTCTTCGGGGTGCGGGTGCTGCGGGGTTCCTCCCACAACCGGGGAGCCCGGGCCGCCCGGGAAATGCTCGGCGTGCACCGCGGGGGCCTCGACCTCTGCCTGACCCCGGACGGCTCCCGCGGGCCCCGCTATCGGCTGCGCCGGGGACCCGCCTTCTTCGCGGGGAGGGCCGGCTCCCCCGTGGTCCTCCTCGGGGCCAGCTTCGGGAAGGCATGGCGGCTGAACACCTGGGACCGTTTCTTCCTCCCGGTTCCCTTCAGCCGCGTGCGGGTACGCCTCCGCGTCGTGCCGGGCTCCCCCGCGCACACCCGGGAGGAGGAGGAAGCCCGGCGGGCCTCGCTCCAGGGCCAGCTCCGCGCCATCAGCGAGGATCCCGAGGAAGAGCCGGAGCCGGCCGGGAACGGCGGGGGCCCCGGCTCCCCGCCCAGTCCCGGCTAATTCCTTTGCCACCCTTCCGACCCGTCGTTTCAATCCGGCGCTGGCAAGAACCATGAATCCCCCGGCAGGAGAATCCACCGAGCCGGCCTTCCGGCTGAAGGTCGAGAACCGCATGGGCATCCACGCGCGACCGGCCGCCATGATTGTGCGGGTGGTCAACGAATTCCAGGGGGATATGTGGGTGGAGAAGGACGGGGAGCGGGTGAACGCGAAGAGCATCATGGGCCTGATGATGCTGGCCGCCGGGCCGGGCTCGGAACTCTGCTTCCTCCCCAGCGGGGGCGATGCCACCGAGGTGCGCGCCGAGCTGGAGGATCTGTTCCGGCGGAAGTTCGACGAGGACTGAGCGGCGGGCGATCGGCGCCCTTGGCCCCCGGCACCTGCCCTCCCCCCACGGACCCGGGCTCAGGCGCTCCGGCGCTCCTCCTGCAGGCGGAGCTGGCCACAGGCCGCCTCGATGTCGTGCCCTTTTTCCCGCCGCAATGTCACGGAAATTCCCGCCTTGCGCAGGACACCGGCAAAGCGCTCCTGCCGTTTCCGGTTCGGCCGGGTCCACGGGAGGCCTTCCACCCGGTTGTAGGGGATGCAGTTCACGTGCGCGTGCAGGTCCCCGGCAATGCGGGCGAGGGCCTCGGCCTGGGCGAGGCTGTCGTTGACCTCCTCGATGAGGATGAACTCGAGCGTGACCATCCGGTTGTGCCGCTCGCGGAAGGAGCGGACCGCATCGAGGAGCTCGGGGATGGGATACTTCCGGTTCACCGGCATGATGCGCGAGCGCACCTCGTCGGTCGCCCCGTGCAGGGAGACGGCCAACCGGAGGGGCACGCCGAGGTCGGCGAGGTCGCGGATGCGCGGGGCGAGGCCGGAGGTGGACACGGTGATCCGGCGGGCCCCGAAGCCAAAGCCCCACTCGCGGTGCAGGCTCTCGATCGCCCCGGTGACCGCCTCGAAGTTCGCCAGCGGTTCCCCCATCCCCATGAAGACGATATTGTCAAAGGGCACGTGGTCCCGCCGGACCGTGCCGGGAGCATCCGCTTCCCCCTGGCGCTCCCCCACCCGGAGGAACTGGCCGAGGATTTCCCCCCGGGTGAGATTCCGCTTCCAGCCGGCGAGGCCGCTGGCACAGAACTTGCAACCGTAGGCACAGCCCACCTGGCTCGACACGCACACCGTGCTCCGCGAGCGCTCCACGCCCACGCCGGTCTGGGGCGCCTCGATGAGGACGGTCTCGATCAGCGCCCCGTCCTCGAGGCGCCCGA
>P_2C_Liq_1_UnCtyDRAFT_1000707_pt1 | contig 13837 bp, 12 predicted proteins | sample Pon2CUnioCityCA_2_FD_10234 | JGI IMG/M metagenome (IMG submission 10234)
TTAAAAAATAAATACAAAGTAGATAACGTAAAAATGATTCCTCATGGAACCTTTGAAATCCCAGAAAATCCATCACAAAAACTACCAGAAGGTCCTTTAAAAATAATGACTTTCGGAAAATTTGGAACCTACAAAAAAGTAGAGTCTATGATTGAAGCTGTAGCACAAGTAAGACAAGAAACCAATTTAGATTTAGAAATTGTAATTGCAGGGACAGACAACCCGAATGTGCCAGGGTATTTAGCAGATGTACAAGAAAAGTACCAACACATTCCGCAATTAACCTTTACAGGTTATGTAGAAGAAGAAGAAGTAGCACCATTATTTACCCAAAGTGCTGTAGTTGTTTTTCCGTATACCTCTACAACAGGAAGCTCAGGTGTATTGCACCAAGCAGGAAGTTATGGTAGAGCAGTGGTTATGCCTAATTTAGGCGATTTAGCTACATTAATTGAAGATGAAGGGTACAGAGGTGAATTTTTTGAACCAGAAAATGTAAACAGTTTAGCAAATGCAATTAAAGCTATTGTAACCAATGAGGCATACAGAATTGAATTAGGAGAAACCAATTACAAAGCAGCAACTGCTTTTCCCATGGAAAGAATTACAGACATCTATTTAGAAGAGTTCTCTAAAATTGGCAATGCTAAAAGTGCAAATACCATTGAAGTGGCAAAGGCATAAAAGATATTAAAATACATGTTGGTTAGTTTTTTTGCAAAAGTTCTATCTTATTTGATAGGGCTTTTGTATTTTTAGGGATAAAAGGAAATTGCGGAAAACAAATAAAAACAATGCCTTTTACTCTAATATTTTTTAAAATATTGATTATTCTTAATTAAAATTGAATATTACCAATAAATGGAATTACCAAAATATCACCAAACCTTTATGCCTATTTTAGAAATATTAAATAAGGTTGAAGTTATAAGTAGCAGAGAATTAGCTAAAAAAGTAAGAGATAATTATTATTCTGAATTACCAAAAGAGCTTCTAGATAAGAAAACAAGCTCAGGTGCTAATGTTTTGATTGATAGGATATTATGGGGGAAATCTTACTTAAAAATGGGAAAATTTGTTTTTTACCCCAAACGTGGTTTAGTTCAATTAGCGGATAAAGGAAAACATGTTTTAAATAAAGGGAAATTGTTGTTATCGGATCTCCAAAATGACCCAGATTTTATTCAACACCGTTCTTCAGTTCAAAATAAAAAAGAAAATCAACTAGAACTAGAAACAATTGATGTAGACAATGCTTCACCTCAAGACTTAATTGATACCGGTTTTTCCACGATAGAAACAGAAGTAAAAACAGAATTATTAGATAAGCTTAAGGAATTAGATCCATATTTTTTTGAAAAAGTAATTTTAATATTACTTAAAAAAATGGGATATGGTGACTTTATCGAAACTTCAAAATCAGGAGATGGAGGAGTTGATGGTATTATTAATGAAGATAAACTTGGATTGGAAAAAATATATACTCAGGCAAAAAGATACACTGAAAATAAAGTTAGAGAAAAAGATATTAGAAACTTTATTGGAGCAATGAGTGGTGATACAACAAAAGGTGTATTTATAACAACTTCAACTTTTGATGATGCAGCTATTAAAAAAGCTCGAGAAGCTCATCATTCAATAATACTAATAGATGGTTCAAAATTAGTTGATTTAATGCATCAATACAATGTTGGGGTACAGGTAAAATTAACTTATGAAGTTAAAGAACTTGATAATGATTTTTTTGAAGGAGAGTAAATATTGATAATACTATATTCATGCCCCTTTAACTACTCACAAATAAACTCAAAAGCAGCTTTCTTTTTGCCATTACTATCGATAAAACCAAATTTTTTCTGAGGGTTTGTGCGCCAAGGTAACTTACCCACAACACTAGTTGGCACTTCCTCAAAATCGTATAAAGTCCATGACATAAAATGAATTTTATGCTTATTCAGTACTTTTTGAATCGTTTTATGATATAGGGCTTGTGATTCCTCAGAACTAGCAAAAGGTCGCCAAAAACCGCCATAAGAAGATAATCCAAACTCCTGTAAAATTAAAGGTTTATTTGTGATTTTTGTTTTTAACTTTTGGTATTCAGTTTCAAAATCTTCAAGATCTTCATAATAATGAAAAGACACATAATCTAACTTGTCACTTAAAATGGTAGCACTTTCTATATCAGACCAACCAACAGTTACAGGATGATTGGTATCAATAGTTTTTATTAAAATCAATAAGTTTTCTAACCAAGCAAATACATTTTTTTTTCCTCTAGATTCAAAATCTAAATTGGGCTCATTTTTTAAATCCCAAGCTAAAACAGCATTATGGTCTTTAAATTTGGAAACAATACCTCTGGCATGTTTATAGGTTAAAGTCCAATCTAACACATCATAATTTCCATAAAAATCAAACAAAGTAACAACTACTTTTAATTTTTTTTCATCAGCAATATCTAGAAGCGTTTTTAACTTTTCGAGCTTGTCTTCTTTTAATACGGCTTTTCCAAAATCTTCATAAGGCACAAATATTCTTACAGAATTTAACCCTGCTTTTTTAATAATATCAAAATCTTTGGCAATGATATTTTCATCAAAATCATCACCAAACATATCCCAAGGTGTTTTTTGTGGATAATAGTTGATGCCTTTAATTAACAAAGAATCGGTTTGTGTTTTTTGAATTTCTTTGTTGTAGGTTTTTATGTTTTTTCGAACGGTATGTCGTATTCTCCAAAAACCATCCTCTAATAATAAAATATGTTTGTAGTCTGATTGTTCTGTGGTTTCTAATACTAGTTTTTGGTTTTGAAATACTTTTTTATACTCTACAACGTCTTTGTCTTCCAAAATAATGAGTTGTCCGTCTTCACTATAAAATAAAATATCTGGATGATGAGAAAGAGAAGTAGCTATTACATACGTCTTATTTTTAAGATTATGATCTATGATTGCATAGAGATTTTTTCGAGCATTTTTTGTGTAAAAATCGTCAATGCCTGTTTTACTATTTTCTCTATAAGCCAATTGTTTAAGATACCAAGCATCTAAATAATTGTTTTCTACTTCATTTAAAACTTGTTGGCTTATAGCTCTTCCTTCATTACCATCTTTCTTCCAAATGAATTCAGGTGTATAAATATTTTCTTTTTTTACTTGTGTGTGTAACAGTTTGCTTCTGTCTGCGCCTGTATTTAGGTATGATAAAACTCCGCTAATTAAAAAAACGAGTATAGCACTCAACAAAATGTAAGAGCAGATTAAAATAGTGCGAATTAATATTTTGTTGATTTTTACCATAATGAGATGTTTTCAAAATTTTGAACCAAACCTGCTGCTTTTATTGTAAAAGAATATTTCCCTTTTTTATAAAAGTTTTTATTCAAGATAAAATTAGCAAAACCCTTATTGGTTTCATTATGATATACTTTAATAACTTTGTTTTTTTGAGATACAGTTAACGTTACTTTTAAACCATCAGGAATCATCTGATTCATAAAACTTTTAAAAGGACCTACTTTTATATTTGTATTGTTATTTTTAAAAACAACGTCAAAATCTTTGATAGCCTGTTGGTAATTAATCTTGATGGAATTGCTTTCAGAAATACCATCAATAAATGCTTTTACAGCCCAGTTTTCAGCTTTGTCTGGATGAATCATTTTAGCTTTGGCAACACCATTTATGGTTTGTCCAAAGGTTTTTAAAACTGCATTTTCTCGAGTTGTAATAAAGAAATACACAAAAGTACCATCACTAACAACATTGTTATTTTTATCTTTTAAAACAGAAGTATAAAATGTTGTAATTTGATTTCCGTCTGCATAATCGTGGTTTCGATTGTAAAAAATGGTAAAGTTTTTAGGGATCGCAGGTACAATATTTACATCAAATTCTTTGGAATTTTTATTTTGATGTTGGGTAGACAGCAACATTCTACCAGATTTTAATGGCGCATAAATGTTATAGTATGCAATTAAATTATTGGTTTGTATTTCAGTTTCTTTTTCATCTTTTAAAAACTGAGTTTTAACAGCTACTTTCGAGTTTTTGGGTAAAGGATTATCTAAAGAATCTGTAGGTATCGTAACCAACATGGTATAATCTATACCACCAGCTTCTATACTTGGTGGGCCTAAATACATTTCTAAAGATGCTGAATTTTCTTTGGGTTTTATGTGGATGTTTCCTTCTAGAATAACAGTCTTGTTTTCAAAAACTTTCCAATGGATAGCCCCTCTTTTTTGAGTAAAATAATCTGGAAGTTTAAAAGAGATTCCTTCATTTATTTTTTCACTATTTACGATGGTGCTACCATAACTATTTGAACAATATAGACTAAAAATAGCGTCAGTTTTAGTGTTGAATTTTAAAACAATAGCATCTCCTGCAACAAATTCATTTTGCGAACTAAGTAAAGAAATTTGTGGTGTATTTATTTCTTTTTGTTGCCCAAAAATCATCCCACAAAATGTAAGGAATAATAAGAGTATGGTATTTGTTTTTTTTATGATCATCTGGGGCTTCCAATAAAATTATTCAATTCAATTTTAATGAACGGATATTTGTTATATTTTGTTTTTTGTAACTGATTGTAGGTATGATTTACAATTCTGTCCGTTACAATTTCATTCGCAATATCTGTATTGGGTAATCCGTTTACATAACAATTTTCCATATTTTTATTTATGATGGTAATGGTATCATTTTGTAAAAGGGGATACTCAAAATATTGCTTTCTCTCTTGTCTTATAGCGTCTTTTACAAATTGATGGTCTACCCAAACCAACTCTTTTGCATCATTATAATACGAGACTAACAATTGCGGAATGGTAATTTGTTGTAATCCTGCATTAAAAATGGTGCCTTCAATCGTATTTGGTTTTACCTGTAGACTACTTATGGTGGCGTCTTTGTACAAATCTAAATTTGCCACATTTCCTGCAGCTTGTAAATTGAATTTTGTAGGCTGTTCTTCAAATTCTACAGGTGTAAACTCATCAGGGTTAAAGGTGTCTGGAATAGAATCTTGGGTTCTAGACCAAGCAATGCCTTCAAAATCAATTCTAAAACTACTTACTTCTTTAGGCAGTAGTTTGTGTTTGATATGATATTTGGCATTGTACGTAGCTAATTCTCTATTTTCATCATTATATAAGGTAGCCTTTAAAACGATATCTGCAGGAACATTGTCTATATTTTGAATTTCGCCAATGATAGCATAACTGTTATTTTTTTTTACCAATTTTGCTTTTAATATTTCTAAAACAGGTTGTTTTAAAACATCTTCATGATATGTTTGTTCTGTGGTAACACGCCTTCTACCTTGATTAAAATACTTGGTAATATTTTTAGCATACAACTGATCTGGAGGTAAATCTTTACCAATTTTAGTAGGTTCTATGTACCATTTGGTATCAATTTTTTTCAGGTCTTTGTAAATAATTTTTTCAATCTTTTCTAACGGTGTAATCCAGCTGGTAGAAACTTTTACCGCAGCAAAACTTTCAGTTTGTTCTATAATTTCTGTTTTGATAGCATCTAGCTTTCCATAAGAATTTAAGATACCATCTGTTACAGATATTTCTAACATAAACTGATCTATTGGCTTTTTGTTTTCAGGATTTATAAGATTGTAACTTTTTTCAAACTCTTTAAAATCGATAGCGTCATAATACGCCATAATTGCATTTTCAGGGGTCCTTTGGGTGTCATTTTTTAAGTAAAAAAGATACATTCCATACCCGAAAAATAAGAGCACTATAATACTCCAAACATGAATACTTTGCAGCACTCTTCTTGGAAATTTTGTAAAATTGATTTTAAAGTTATAAAAATCGTGTGTAGTATGATTTTTAATTTTTAAGCTTTGTAAAAAAATAGATTGAATATTTAATATAAAGGCTATAATTACCGTTAAAAACGGAATAGTTCCCCACAATAATTTTAAACTTTTAGCTACATCTTCTTTGGGTAAAATCTTAGAAAGCGGAGGCACATTTAATTTTTCCCAGACCATAATTCCGTTTTCTAAAGGCTGTAGTCTTTGCCAACCACAGAAATATAAAATAGGATCGTAAAACTTATCATTAGAAAAAACATATTTTAGATTGTATTTTTCTGGTGTGGTTAAAAACTGTTGTAAAGAGCCAATACCGGCAACTCCTTTAAATTTAGAGTTTTCTAAACGTTCTATAGGTCTTGTGGTTAGTTCAGGTAATCTTCTGGCAGAATGATAATTTCCATCTACAGTCATAGCATTGGTTTGAGCAGATAACCAAGCCATTTGATCTCCAAAACCTAAAGTTAAAAATCGCCATTTGTCATGCTGATCTTGATTTAGAAAATTAACAATAGGCAACATTTTTATTTTTTGAGGTTGAGAAGGTCTAAAATATCCCAAGCTCATGGTAAAAATTACCATAGCTAAAAATAAACTTGCTAAAAAACCTGCAAAAAGTTTGTGGTAAACTGCTCCAGATTTAGAAACCATAAGAGCTTTTAAATCTCCATTAACCAATCTAAAAATAAACTCACCAATCATTGGTAAAGACATGATTGATGCCCATAAAGTAAATCTGTCTAAAGTTAAAATATTAAATGCATTTTCGCCTAAAATGATTTTAGGAATTGGAGTTGTTCCACCAGTTCCTAAAAGGGTTAACATGGCTATGGAAAGGCCGAAAAACAAATAACGTTTGCTAAAATACCTGTAAAAAATGTAGGGTAAAATTAATAGTAAAATTCCCCAAGGAATAAAAAAGAATACCAAACCAGAAGAGGTGATTTCTAAAAAATTATCTCTAGAACCATGTGGAATGGGTACTTGTGTAATAGGGTTGTTTTTAGAATTTACCCAATAAGGAAAAATACAAAATACAATGAGAAAGAGTGATGAAAGACCAAATAAAAGATTTCTTTTGAGCTGTTTAAAAAATACAGAAAGAAAGATTTTAAACGTAACTTCTTTAAAATTGTTTACCTGTTCTCTAGATTTATCCATGATAACCATTCCTATTAAAGGAAATATGAAAAAAATCATTCCGAAAATTGGGGTAACATGATGCGAAGTAACAGTAACAGCAATGAGAGACAATGAAGTAAACAAGTATTTATACCTACCGGTTTTTAACCATAAATAAATTTCTGGTAACGCATGCATTAAAATAGAAATACCTACAATACTTGGCAATTGCCCAAAAACGTGTAAGGTTTCTAAAAAGGATGAAGATAAAGAGGCAAATAAAGCAGTGTAACCAGCAACAGTTCTATTACCAGTCATTAATAAAGAAAAACGATAAGCACCTGTAATAAAGAGTACAATTCCGATAAGAGCTACTGTAAACATTCCAAACTTTAAACCACCAATTAAAGATAAGGCAGCAATAGATTGGTGTACTAAAGGCGGATAACTCATTACCGTAAAACCAGTGTACCATTTGTAACTCCAGGGTTCAAACCAACTGTTGGCATAATGATCTGCAAAAAAAAGATGGATTAAAGCATCGTAAGTGGTTTCTAGCGTAAAAAAAATAGCAGAACCATGGAATGCCATTCCAAAAATTAAAGCAGCAATTAAAAAAGTATTGGTCTTTTGTTTCATGAACAATTAATCTAATGTAAAGATAATCGGATTTCTACAATCGTTAAAATTTATTTGTCTTCAGTAAAATGCCATTCGTCTAAAGATTAAAATGGTTTTGGCGGTAAATGCAAAAACAAACTTTAATCCTAATGTACATTTGTAGCATATTTAATTATAAAAAACATCAAAAATGAAAGTATTAGCAATAGACGATCAAAAATTAGTTTTAATTCCATTAGAGTTAAGATTAAAAGAATTAGGTTATGAAGTAAAAACAGCAACTTCTGCCATTGAAGGAAAGTCTTTAATAGACTCCTTTGCACCAGATTTAGTTATTGTAGATATAAATATGCCAACTGCTTCTGGTTTAGAGGTTGTAAACTATATAAGAATAGAGCAAAAATCTGAAACGCCAATTATGATCTTATCTGGAAATACAGATGATAAAATAATTGAAAAAGCATTTGATTTAGGTGTTAATGATTACATGAAAAAACCATTGAGTTTAACTGAAGTTTGTGCTAGAACTAAAAGGTTAATTGGTGCGCCACAACAAACAAGTTCAGTAAAAAACTTTCAAGATGTTCTGATACAAAAAAGATGTGTTGGAGTTGTAATACCATGTTATAATGAAGAAGAGCGTCTATTAAGTAAAGAGTTTACTTCTTTTATCAAGAAAAATTCTGGATACCATTTGTGTTTTGTTAATGATGGTAGTAAAGACAATACTTTAGATGTTTTAAACAAATTGAGAGAAGGAAGAGAAGATTTTATTACTGTGTATGACTGTGAGAAAAATGGAGGAAAAGCAGAAGCAGTAAGACAAGGAATGTTACACATGGCTAAAAAGCAAGATTTAGATTATATCGGGTTTTTAGATGCAGATTTATCTACAGATTTATCTGATTTTGATGACTTGGTAAGTACAATTGAAAGTACAAATTATAAAATTGTAAGCGGTTCTAGAATTAGCAGAATGGGAGCGAACATCACCAAAGAATCTGCAAGAAAAATAATTAGTTTATCAGTAAATTACATCATTAGAAAAATACTTTCTATGGATTTTAAAGACACGCAATGTGGCGCTAAAATTTTCCATAAAGACGTAATTGAGACTTCTTTTAAAGACAAATTTGTAACACAATGGATTTTTGATGTAGAAATTTTTAAAAGAATTACTTTAAAATATGGCTTAGAAAATGCTAAAAACATGTTGTGTGAACAACCTCTTAAAAGATGGATTCATGCAGACGGATCTAAATTGTCAATGAAAGATTCCTTTAAAATTATAGGACAGTTAGGACAAATAGCGTTGCATTATAGAACAAAGAAAAATAGCACTAACATAAATTTAAAAGGATTAAAGCAAAGAGAATACTTACAATTAGAAAAAAATTAGAATTATAATGAAAAAGGGATTAATTATAGTGTTTGGTAAAGAAGATATAGTGTTTGAAAATACAATAATATTTAATTTACTAAACAATCAGAAAGTAAGTATCTGTTTGGTTAATAATGGAAATTGTAACAAGGTGTATGAATTGTTATACCGTTTAAAAGCAGATACGAAATCCGAAATTGTAATACTGAGTTTAAAAAAAGAAAAATCCTTATCACAAGCAGTTAAAGCAGGAGTTAGGAGTTTGATAAATAAAGAGAACTACGAAACTATTATTTATACACAACCCAAAGATATTAATCATAGAAAATATAATAACAGTTTTATAGAAGCTTTTAACAAGCATTTTAGAAAACGAAAAGACAAAAGGGTTTTGCTAAGAACATTATATGCAATTGATGAAATTAAATAATATTTTCTAAACTAATTTAATACCTGATCCTGAATTCGAAAACAATTTTCTGTACCGAAAAATTCAGGATTACCTAATTCTTCTCTCCAAAGACCTTCTAAAATATCTTTTGTAAGACATTTGTAAATCACTTTTCCTTTGAAAATAGATCCTTCAATACCTTCGTAATAAAAGTTGATTATTACCCGGTTATTTTTAAAATAGCCAGTTCCAAACTGTTCTAGAGTATCGTTGATAATCCATTTTGCATTAATTGTTGTATCATTCTCTGAACTTAGAAAAAGTTTACCTTTATACGTGTTTTCAGAAGCATCTTGATTGGTGCCAATGATAGTGAAGTGGCCAAGTATATCTTTAGTTTTCACAATCTAAAAATCTTATTTTCAGAAAAAACGTAGTCATATTCCATGTTTTTTTGCAAAATTAAGAAAATAAGTTAATACTAATTTTACCTTATGTATTAGATATAATTGTAAATTACATTTTTAAAAAATAATAATGAAATTAAAACATTTATACTTTATTAGCTTAGTGTTGATAGCAGTCTCCTGCAACAGCAATAAAAATCATTTGGCTAAAATATCTGCAAAAACTATTGCAATAGATAGCACAATTATTTCAGATTCTGATATAACTAGCATCATAGATCCATACAAGCAAAAGTTATCTTCAGAAATGAATAAGATACTTTGTTATGCACTCGTAGACTTTGTAAAATATGATGGTAATATGCAAAGCTCTCTCGGTAATTTAATGGCAGACTTATCCTATGAAATAGCAAACCCTATTTTTAAAGAACTCACTAATAGTAATATAGATTTTGTACTTTTTAATTATGGAGGAATGAGAGCTATCATCCCCAAAACAGAAGTTACCACAGAAGTAGCCTATAAATTAATGCCTTTTGAAAATCAGTTGGTTGTTGCAACTTTATCTGGTACCAAAGTAATTGAACTTTTTAACTATTTTACAAATCGAAAAAGAGCACATCCCTTATCAAAACAGGTACAATTAACGATTAAAGGCGATGAATATGCACTTCTTATAAATGGGAAACCTTTTGATAAAAATAAAACCTACAATGTTTTAACTTCAGATTATTTACAGAATGGGGGAGATAATATGGTTTTTTTTAAAGAACCCAAAAAACTTACAAATCTTAATCTAAAAGTAAGGGAGGCAATCATTCAATACTTTGCAAAAGTAGATACCTTAAAAGCAAATTTTGATAATCGTGTAATTATTCAATAATGAAAAGAAGAAAATTTATCAAACAGATAGGAGGGGCATCAACTTTAGCTATGGTTGGTGGTGCAATCATGCCTTCATTCACTACAAAAAAACAAAGACACATTACAATCTTGCATACCAATGACACGCACAGTCAAATAGAGCCATTTAAACCCAATCATCGGAGAAATGCAAACAAAGGAGGTGTTGCTAAAAGAGCTACTTTAATTGATGCAATTAGAAAAGAAAACCCAAACACATTATTGTTAGATGCGGGTGATATTTTTCAGGGAACACCTTATTTTAATTATTTTGGTGGCGAATTAGAGTTTAAACTGATGAGTATGTTAAAATATGATGTAGCCACTATTGGGAATCATGATTTCGATAATTCTATAGAAGGTTTATACAAGCAGTTACCCAATGCAAAATTCGATTTTGTTTCTACGAATTATGATTTTAAAAATACGGTTCTAGATACGTTAATAAAACCTTATAAAATAATAGTTAAAGATGGTATTAAAATTGGCATTTTTGGATTAGGAATTGAACTAGAAGGACTGGTAGATTCAAAACTATATAAAGAAACGAAGTATCTAAATCCGGTTGAAATTACTCAAGATATCTCTAATGAACTAAAAAACGAACAAAAATGCGATTTGGTTATTTGCTTGTCTCATCTCGGATATTACTTCAAGAAAAACCCAAATAAAATTTCTGATTTAAACTTAGCAAAAGCAACAGAAAATATTGATTTGATTATTGGTGGACACACGCATACATTTTTACCAAAACCTACTATTGTAAAAAATAAACAAGATAAAAACATGCTTTTGAATCAGGTTGGGGCTTATGGTATTAATTTGGGTAGAGTAGATTTTTATTTTGATGAAGATGATAATAAATCTTCTAAAGGAACCACTATTTTAGTATAAAATTCAGTTTATTTTCCGATACAAAAGTTCGAGAAAATGTGTCCTAAAATATCTTTATCAACATCATATTCTCCAGTAATATTACCTAAATGACGCAAACACTCTCTAATATCAATAGAAAATAAATCTGTTGAGATTTCTAAATCAATTCCTTGTTGTACAGAGCTAATTGCTTCTAAAGCATTGTTTAATGCCTCAAAATGACGAGAATTGGTTACAATAGTTTCATTGTTACTCAATGCACCAATATTTACCAAAGACGTTAATTCGTTTTTCAGTGCTGAAATTCCTGTTTTTTGTTTTGCTGATAGTAGAATTAAATTCTCAATTTCTGATTCTAAAATTGATAAATCATGACAAGACAAAGTATCTACTTTATTCGCAATTACCAACAGTCTTTTGTTCGGAAAACGATTTGTAATCGTATTGATTTCTTCTAAAAAATCTTCACTAGAGTGGATGTATTTATTAGCATCAATTAAGAAAATAATCAATTGTGCATTTTCTGCTTTTTCATATGCTTTTTGTATACCGATACTTTCTACAACATCTTCTGTTTCTCTAATTCCTGCAGTATCTATAAATCGAAATGAAACACCTTCAATAATCAATTCATCTTCTATAGCATCTCTAGTGGTACCAGCAATATCAGAAACAATAGCTTTTTCTTCGTTTAATAAAGCGTTCAATAAAGTCGATTTTCCTACATTAGGTTCTCCAATAATTGCAACCGGAATTCCGTTTTTCATGGCATTTCCAAAAGAGAAAGAATCAATCAATCGTTTTAAAACAAAAGTAATTTTTGCTACCAACTCTTTAAATTGTGTTCTATCAGCAAACTCTACATCTTCTCCAGAAAAATCGAGTTCTAATTCTATTAAAGCTGCAAAATCTAACAATTTTGCACGTAATTCCTTCAACTCATTTGTAATTCCACCTCGCATTTGCTGAATTGCCATTTGGTGACTTGCAGCAGAATTTGCAGCAATAACATCAGCAACAGCTTCTGCTTGACTCAAATCCATTTTTCCATTTAAAAAAGCACGCATAGTAAACTCTCCATTATCTGCCATTCTACAACCGTTTTGTAAAAAAAGTTGAATAATTTCTTGCTGAATAAAACTACTTCCATGACAAGAAATCTCTACAACATTTTCACCAGTATAAGAATTAGGGTTCTTAAAAACAGAAACTAAAACTTCATCTAAAACAGTATCATTTTCTATAATATGTCCTAAATGAATTGTATGCGTTTTTTGCTTTTTTAAAGATTTACCATTTTTTATAGATTTAAAAAAAGTATCAACAATATCAATAGCCTTTTCACCTGAAAGTCTAATTACAGCAATTGCACCAACTCCAGAAGGAGTAGCCAAAGCAATGATTGTATCGTTTTGAATCATTTTGCAAAAATACATAAAGATTTTATGAGAAAAGAAAAAGCCCAACACAATGTGTTGAGCTATAAAATTTAATCGTTACTAACTATTAAAATATGTCGTAGTTTGTAATAGTAATGTCTACTTTTTCTCCATTAGATAAGGCTACAACATATGTACCTTCACCTTTAATTCTATTGTTTAAAGCATTAGAATACATTGTTTTGTTAAATTTATTCCAAACTTTTTCTACGTTTATATTTTTATTATTTGTAATAATTACAATTCCTGTTTTACTTAAGGTAAAATTAAAGTCTGCCTCATCAGGTTTTTTGTAATTAAAGATTACTTTTTTATCATACATAACATCATCATCATAATCTAAGGCAATGGTTTTGTTTACATGAGTTGGCATGTAGATAATATCTTGATTTAACTTGTATTTATCCTTTGGATCTAACATTACAGGAGTATAAGCATCTGTTATCTCATAATGCTTTACTGCATAGTTTTCATCTCCATCTGTTTTTAATACATATTTATCAAGTTTGCTTACAGTTCATCTATCTGATATGTCAGGGTTTCCTATTTGTGCAAACCCTGCTGTAGCTATTATTAATAATGCGAATATTGTTAATTTTAAATTTTTCATAATTTATTTTTTAAAGGTTAATATTTTATTTTAAATGATTCTAAAATCCTAATTCTGGGATATTTTTTCTTTTGCAAGACTTTTAACATTCAATTTATTATTGAATTCTAAAGTTCTTATTGGGAATGGAATACTAATTCCTTCTTTATCAAATGCTTTTTTGATTGCTATGATGGCATCACTTTTTGCTTTTAATTTTTGAAGGGCATTCTTAGAATCTACCCAAAATCTGCATAAAAA
>P_2C_Liq_1_UnCtyDRAFT_1000708_pt1 | contig 13834 bp, 14 predicted proteins | sample Pon2CUnioCityCA_2_FD_10234 | JGI IMG/M metagenome (IMG submission 10234)
AAATGAAACCGTAGCTTAGGCTATGCTTTAATTTTCTTTATCATCTAGTCAAAAAATAATTCAAATTAAGAATACGGCATTAGAAACATAAATTGGTATTATTGTAGCAGTTGTTTAAACATCCTGTGACTTAATTTAAATTAAACGATACATTTTATATACTTTTAAAGGGTTCCTAATGAACCCTTTTTTTATTTTATGAAAAATACTCTACCTCGCGGTCATAAGAAGTTGCTCCATGCATGGGCTTTTTATGACTGGGCAAACTCTGTGTACTCTCTAGTAATAACCAGTGCTATATTTCCTATTTTCTATTCTGTAGTAAGTAAAGAGGCTTTTGCAAATGATAACGTTCCTGAGATTTTGAGAAATGTGAATCCTGAGAATATCATTTTTGTAACTACGGCAATAGCTTTTCTACTGGTGAGTATCCTTTCTCCTATATTATCTGGTATCGCTGACTATTCTGGACAGAAAAAACGTTTTATGCAATTCTTTTGCTATCTAGGTGGATTATCCTGTATCGGTTTAGCCTTTTTTAAATTTGATTATTTATGGTTGAGTCTTGCGATGTATTTACTGGCACTTTTAGGTTTTTGGGGTAGTCTGGTGTTTTATAATAGCTATTTACCTGATGTTGCTTTACCAGAGCAACAAGATAAGGTCAGTGCAAAGGGATTTTCTCTGGGCTATATAGGTAGTGTACTGTTGTTATTAATATGTTTAGCATTAAATGAAGGCGGTTTTTATCCTAAGAACGGATTATTTCCAGACAGCAACATTTTAGTCGTAAACGCTGTTCAACTTTCTTTTATTCTAGTAGGAATCTGGTGGATGGGATTTGCTCAATATACCTATGCTTATTTACCACTAGGAACTAAAAAGGACACCAGTCAGGTTAAGAATATTTTTACTAATGGCTTTAAAGAGCTTCAAAAAATATGGATTCAATTAGGAGATAATATTCAGATGAAACGATATTTAGGTGCTTTTTTTATCTATAGTATGGCGGTCCAAACAGTAATGCTTGTGGCTACTTACTTCGGTACTGAAGAGGTGACATGGGAAGAAGGTGGCGCCACTATGGGTTTAATTATCTCTATTTTATTAATTCAGATCGTGGCTATAGGAGGTGCTTTTATCGCCAGTAAATTGTCAAATGTTTATGGAAACTTAAAAGTTTTAATAGGTATAAACATCATTTGGGTTGCGATATGTGTTTATGGATACTTTGTGATCACACCCATGCAATTTTATGTAACAGCTGCGGCAGTAGGTTTAGTTATGGGATCTATTCAGTCCTTATCGCGCAGTACTTATTCTAAAATGATACCACAAGGAACTCTAGATACCGCATCTTATTTTAGTTTTTATGATGTGGCAGAGAAAATAGGAATAGTCATAGGAATGACCATTTTTACTGTAGTGACACAATGGAGCGGCTCTATGCGTGGTAGTATTCTTTTTCTAGTCGTGTTCTTTATAATAGGTGTAGTGCTGTTATTAAGAGTACCTAAAGTGGTCACTCATAATGTTGTAAATAAAGAGAGCTAGACATATTTAATAGAAAAGTTAAATAACGGCTATGTAAAGGAACCGCTTACTCAATCTTCAGTTCAAGCGCTTCAAAAGAATCTGTTTCTATGGCGATAAGTCCATATTTAGTTTCCCCTTTTTTAATGATCGATCCGTTCACATTGTACTTTAAAAGCTCTTCTTCAAACCTTTTATTTGCAGATCCTGCTGCGATCATGTTTCCTCCGGCGAGTCCAGGTCCCAGTACAAGACCTACAGGTGTGGAACTGGTCTCTTGTTGAATCCCGTTAGAAGAAGTTTTAGTAGTATATAAATTTGCTGGTGACAGTAATAAATACCATAAATAAGATGCTGGACTTTGCTTTAAAGTCTTAAAAGCTTTTTGATTTTCAAGCACGTAAACCTCTGTTCCATTTTCATAAGTCAGTTTTGCGTCTTTACCGAATATGATATCCTTTTCAGAGTTATTAGCGATTTTAACAGCAATGAGTTTAACTCCTTTTTTTAGTTCTTTTTTGGCATACTTTTTATCCAGTAAATCATACTTATATTGAAGCACTACATTATCTGTCTCGTTTGTAGAAAGGTAGTTTATAGAGGTTGGTTCAATCATTCTGTAACCAGAGGCGCAACTTGTTAATGTAGCGATAGCGATAGAGAGCAGTGTAATTTTAATAATCTTCATATAAGTTTAAAGTTTTAGATATATTGTTTATTGCTTTACAGCAACACCTTGATAGGTTTGTTCACGTCCAGACTGCTTAAACTCAAAAGTATAAGAATCGTTTGTGGTGTTTAGAATTCTAAAAAGATAAGCACGGCTGTCTGCATTTGTTTTAGGGTTGATAGGGATGACTCTCCATTCACAGTCATTTACCCATTCTACGCGAGAGCTATCAGTTACACCTTCGTAAGTTTCTATTTGATATAATTCTGTTCTTGTAAAAGTAGTTTTGAGAAGCTTTCCACCAGATTCTTGTTCCCAGATAAAAGTACCCGTTTTAAAATTAGAACAATCTCTTTGAACTTGATAACAAGAACTAGTTGTTATAAATAATAGGAATAGAACAATAAAATACTTCATATTCATTTTTTCACAAATTTAATCAATAGTAGAATTACTCTGGAATGTAATCTTTAAAACTTCCATCAGAATACAGGATAATTACTTTTGTTATATTTTTCCCTTTATGAGTTGAAGATTCAGTAATGGTATTTACAGTAGAATGTGTAGAAAAAAGGTCTGGAGTAGGAGCTGGTTCTTGTTTTTGCAAAGGCATTTTTTCTTCAACCACTGGCTGTTCTACAGTGGTAGGTTCACTAACCTTTTTATGGACAGGTATGTCTTCTAGTTTAGGGTAAGAACCTTTTCCATTGAGTAACCAGTATAAATCAACCTCAGGAAAACGCTGGACTATATTCATTACTAAATCTAAACTAGGTTTATTTCTTCCTGACAAAATATGGGAAATAGAGCTACGACCTACTTGTATAGCCTCTGCAAATGAAGAGGCATTTAAGTCATTTCTTTCCATTACTTTTTGGATTCTTTTACTAAAATCGGTTGAATTTATCATGTGTTACATTTGTAAACAAAAACAACATGTCCTTGATGTTTACAAAGATAAACATATTGTGTTACATAAGCAAAAGTAGTGGTAAAAGGCTAGCTGATACATGAAGTTTAGGTTTATTCAAATATACTTAATTTGTTGGTAATAAAGAATCTGATTGTTTTAATCATGGGTTATGGTCGCTATTCTGGAATTGTAGTGAACAAATTGTAAAAGGACACCGTAAGTTGATTACAACTGTAAACACTTTTAAATCCCGTATTGTTTACAATTGTAAATTACCACATGTTTACATCTGTAAACTTCAACTGAGTTACCTTTGTGTTACATTTATAAACACTGTTAATGATACGACCAGAGCTACCTCTATTTTGTAAACCTGTAGTTGGTCATAGATATTTTACCTATGCCACTTTTTTAAATTCGATTGAGCACTTATTGAATCTTTTTGAAAAAGATATATATGACTTTGCTCCTATAGGGAAATCTGTAAAGAATAATTCTATTTACAAACTAACATTAGGTACGGGAGCTACTAAAATTTTTATGTGGTCTCAAATGCATGGAAATGAATCTACCACCACTAGATCGTTATTTTATTTTATCAATTGGTTCCTTAACTCTGATTTAATCCATGATTATAAATTGTATATTATTCCCGTATTAAATCCTGATGGATTAAATCAATGGACACGTGAAAACGCAAATGGAATAGATTTAAATAGAGACGCCCAAGCATTATCACAACCTGAAAGCAAGTTGCTTAGGGCAGCCTTTGATTCTTTTGAACCTGATTTCTGTTTTAACTTACATGATCAAAGAACCATTTATGGAACACCAGACGGTACTAAAGCCGTACAGTGTTCATTCCTATCACCTGCTGCAAATGAGTCACGAGAGGTCACGCCAGCCCGACTAGCTGCTATGAATGTAATTAATTCCATAGTAAATGATGTGAGTGATTATGTAAATGGCGCAGTAGGTAGGTATGATGATCGTTTTAATGTAAATTGCGTAGGAGATACGTTCCAGTCTTTTAATGTTCCTACTATATTATTTGAAGCTGGTCAGGCAAATATGGATTATTACCGTTTTAGTACAGTAGATTTGATGTTTGAGTCTCTAAAATCTGCCTTGGTAGCTACTAAAGTTACACATCAAGTTAAATCAGATCATGTATTAAGGGTTTATGAAGCTATTACAACCATTGAGACTAACTTTACTGATGTGCTTATTAAAAATGTACCTTCAGGTAATGAGGTAGTGAATTTAAGTATCATGTATCAAGAAGGTGTTAATGATGGAACCCTTTATTTTGTACCTATACTAAGCGGAATTAATGATTTAAGTGTTAAAAATGCTCATAGAGTCATAGATTTCAGGGATGCTGGTGCTGTTTTAGATTTTGAAATTTTTACAGGACAAGAGTTTGTTAGTAAATCTCTTGAAATCGATATTTTTTACTAATTATTTTATAAAAACTTCTTTTTTCTGTTTTAAACGCAAAGAATTGTGTTTTTTTGTAGATAATTCATAAAAAATACAACCATGGCAAGGATTGATGACATAGATAAACAGATATTAGATGTCCTTATAGAGAATACTAGAACACCTTTTACTGATATCGCTAAGCGACTAAACATATCGGCAGGTACGGTTCATGTACGTGTTAAAAAAATGGAGGAAAGTGGTATTATTCAAGGTTCTTCATTAACAGTAGATTATCAAAAATTGGGTTACACGTTTATTGCTTACATAGGCGTTTTTCTTGAGAAAACATCACAAACTCAGTTTGTAATAAGTCGTATAACAGAGATTCCTTATGTTACAGTCGCTCACATTACTACAGGAAAGTTTAATATCTTTTGTAAGATTAGAGCTCAAGACACTGCACACGCTAAGAAAATCATTTTTATGCTAGATGATATAGATGGAGTAAGTCGCACTGAAACGATGATCTCACTAGAAGAAAGTATTAATGATAAAACAAGACTGTTACATAAATTATTTCAAGATCTTCAATAATGATTAGAGCAGCTATAGATCCATCAGAATATCATGAATATTACGCTCACTATTTGAACCTAGTCCCAGAACAGGCAAATTTTAAAAACATTTTACAATCGAGTAAGGAAGATAGTATAGCCTTTATAGAAGCAATAGATAAACCATTAAATTTTGCTTATGCTTCTGATAAATGGAGTATTGCACATGTCATACTTCATAACATTGATACAGAAAGAGTTTTTACTTATCGTGCGTTAAGATTTATACGTGGAGATCAGACAGCTTTGCCAGGATTTGATCAAGATGTTTTTGCTAGAGATTATGATAATTACGCTTTCGCGAAAGCAGATCTTATAAAATCATTTGTTACTACCAGAAATGCAACCATAGAACTGTTTAATGGGGTAAGCGATAAACACTTATTGCGCAAAGGAGTTGCAAGTAACAATACTATGAGTGTTAGGGTAATTCCTTTCTTGATAGCAGGACACACTAAACACCATGAAAATGTTATTAAGGAGCGTTATTTATAGGTCTGACTTGTTATTAATAAAAAAAGGCTCGCAATACGCGAGCCTTTTTTATTAATTACTGATTGAGCATCACTGGCATAACCAGCATGGTAACCTGCTCACCATCATCCAGCCCATCTACAGGGGTTAAAATACCTGCGCGGTTAGGCATAGACATTTCAAGAGAAACATCTTCACAATTAAGGTTATTAAGCATTTCAATTAAAAAACGGCTATTGAAACCTATTTGCATATCATCACCTTGATAATCACAAGTAAGTCTCTCATCAGCTTTGTTGCTGTAATCAAGATCTTCTGCAGATATATTCAACTCAGCACCAGCCATTTTAAGTCTGATTTGATGAGTAGTTTTATTAGAAAAAATACTCACACGCCTTACAGAGTTCAAGAACTGATTTCTAGCTATAACGAGTTTGTTAGGGTTCTCCTTAGGGATAACCGCTTCATAATTAGGGTATTTCCCGTCGATCAATCTACAAATAATACTTGTTGAATCAAATGTAAACTGAGCGTTACTCTCATTATAGTTAATAAGGACTTCAGTCTCGTTCCCTTGAAGCATCGCTTTTAAAAGGTTCAGTGGTTTTTTAGGCATTATAAACTCAGCTGTCTCATTTGCAGCGAGATCTTCTCTACGATATCTCACTAATTTATGAGCGTCTGTAGCTACAAAGGTTAATGACTCTGTTGAGAATTGAAAAAACACTCCAGACATTACTGGTCTAAGGTCATCATTACCTGCAGCAAATATGGTCTTATTAATAGCTGTAGCAAGTGTGTCGCCTAATATAGTGGTACTACTTGGGTCATTTAAACTTACCGCCTTAGGGAAGTCGGCACCATTTGAACAAGCAATTTCAGAACTACCTTTATCATGACTAACAGTCATAATGTTATTATCTGCACTAAAGGTTAAGGGTTGCTCAGGAAAGGTTTTTAAAGTATCCAGTAGTAATTTTGCTGGAATAGCAATACTTCCATCATCATCACTATCTACCTCAAGAGCTGTGAGCATAGTCGTCTCCATGTCAGATGCAGATACTTTTAACTCTTTACCTTTTAATTCAAGTAAAAAATTATCTAGGATAGGAAGAGTGTTATTACTATTGATAACGCCACCTAACATTTGAAGGTGCTTTTGTAAATAAGAACTTGAAACAATGAATTTCATGAGGTGTTATGCTTTTGTGATATTAATTTGGTTTAATCATATCTTTGAAATTAGTTAAAAGTAAACCAAATGTAATTTTTTTACGTATTTTTCGACCTAAATTAGGACTCAGCGCAAAGATATTTGAATAAAAACAATGCTGAAAGATACTTATTAACAAAAGAACCCTATTTATAAATAAAATTATGAAAAAGACCACATTTATTCTTGGATTAGCATTGCTAGGTTCAGGATTAGCTTTTGCTCAGACGGGTGAGGAAAGGGCACAGATTGTGAAAAATTATGATACTGAAAAGTTAGCCCAGATACAGAAGGATTTAGTTAGTCAAGAAAATGAGCGGTTGAGTAAAGCTTATGCTGCTGCTAAACAAAACGACTGGCCGATTGTGAAAACATTGGATAATGGAGAAAAGGCTCACCTTTATGACGTAAGTGAAAAAGGTCCAATATATATGTCAGTAACTAATAATATTGCATCTAGAATGCAAGGTGCTAACGAATTATATAATGGTGGTTCCTTAGGAATCAACATTGAAGGTCAGAATATGCAAGTAGGTATCTGGGATGGTGGTAAAGTATTAGACTCGCACGAGGCTTTAACAGGTAGAATTGTTTCAGGACAATTTTTAAGTGGTTCAGATGGTCATGGTACTCATGTGGGTGGAACAATTATAGCAAACGGACCCAATCCAGCCGCAAAGGGGATAGCGCCTCAAGCATCTTTAATTTCGTTTGACTTTCAAAATGATACTAGTGAACTTCTAAATCAAGCTAATCAGGGAATGTTAGTGTCTAACCACAGTTATGGTATAGTGATCGATAATGTCCCTCAAGCGCAGTTTGGAAAGTATACTTCCCAAGCAACAAATTGGGATAATTTAACCTTCAACGCTCCATTTTTATTACCAGTGATTTCTGCTGGGAATGACAGAAATAGTGGTTGGAATCCTTCTGACAACGGTTATGATATTTTAACTGGTAATAATTTGGCGAAAAACCCCTTAACTGTAGGTGCTTCAGTCGGGAACCTTAATTACACAAGCCCAACATCTGTACCTATGTCTAACTTTAGTTCTTGGGGTCCTGCAGATGATGGTCGAGTAAAGCCAGATATTACAACAAAAGGTGTTGCTATGTACTCTACAGATAATGCAAATAACAGTTCCTATGCTTCTAGACAAGGAACTAGTATGTCTGCTCCAGCAGTTTCTGGTGGAATGATCTTGCTGCAGCAATATTATAATTCTTTAAATTCCCAATATATGCTAGGAGCTACTTTGAAAGGCCTAGCTTTACACACGGTAAAAGAGGCAGGTATAGCAGATGGTCCTGATTATCAGTTTGGTTGGGGACTTTTAGATACGGAAGCCGCTGCCTTAGCGATTCAAAATGATGGGAGCACGTCTTTAATAGAGGAAAATAACCTTGTTCAAGGAGCCACTTACACAAAATCATTTTCTGCTAGTACTAACTCTAAAGTTATTGTTTCTATTTCTTGGTATGATCTACCTGCTGCTCCTAACAATGGACCTGAAGACGACACCACTCCAGCCTTAAGAAATGATTTAGATTTAATTGTTACAGATGCAAGTGGAACTATTTCTTATCCTTGGAAATTGAATCCAGCTCAACCTAATCTTGCAGCTACCAATAATACTAGTAATGATGTAGATAATTTTGAGAAAATTGAAATAGATAACCCTTCTGGAAATTACACCATAACAGTTTCTCACAAAGGTACTTTACTAGGAGGTTCTCAAGATTATTCCCTAATTATAACAGGCGCAGATCAAGGAACATTTTCAAATAGTGATAATAACCTAGATACATTCAGTCTTTTTCCTAATCCAGCTAATGATCATTTTACCATAGCTTTTAATAATCAATTATCTGGTGATACGATTAATGTGGTGCTGTATGATGTTTTAGGGCAAGAGATAATGTCTAAATCTTACGATAATAATTTAGGTGCTTTTGAACAAAGAATTTCAACGGCAAGTTTAGACTCTGGAATCTACCTAGTAAGAGTAGGAAACGGTGTTACTGCAAGCACTAGAAAATTAATTGTACGATAATATTAATCACCCATATTATAAACCGCTTCATTTATTTGAAGCGGTTTTTTTATACCATCTAACAATGATTCAAAAAGAACTTCTCCATTTTTTAAATAACTTAGAAAAGAATAATAACCGACCATGGTTTGATGAGCATAAACCCGAGTTCACTAAGCTTGATGCTCATTTTAAAAATGGCGTTCATAACCTAACCGAATTATTAAATGAACACGATAGTATTGAGAAAGATAAAACCTTTAGGATTTATCGTGATATTAGATTTTCAAAAGATAAAACACCTTTTAAATGTCATAGAAGTGCTAACTGGATTAGAGCAGGAGTAGAACGTAGAGGTGGTTATTATATGCGCATAAAGCCAAAGGAAAACCTCATAGGTGTAGGTTTCTTTGCACCAGAAAAACATGATTTATTAAGGATTAGAAAAGAGCTTGAAGTGGACGCTCAAGAATTGCGTGACATCATAGAAAAGCCTACATTTAAAAATACGTGGGGAACTTTTCAAGGTGAATCACTTAAAACAGCTCCTCGTAATTTTGATAAAGATCATCCAGACATAGACTTGATACGTTTTAAGAATTTCTATTTCATGAAATCATTTTCAGATCAAGAAGTTACTGCACCAGATTTCTTTGAAAAAGTAAATCATGACTTTATAATAGCACGACCATTTTTAGACTATATGACGGCAGTTTTAACTACAGACTTAAATGGAGAATCTCTAATTTAATCGGTAACACTATAATTCTATTGATGGACGTTCAAAAAGTTGGATACTATTGATCAATCGCTCACGCACTAAATTCATCATACGTTTGTTTAGGGCACTGGAATTTTTAATATATTCTTCATACTCTGTCACAGTAAATTGTCCGATCATAATTCCTTTTAGCGAATTTCTAAATTTCTGATCGCGATTAACTGCATTTTCAATGTAATCTACACGCTTATTTGACGTTAATCCAAAAAACACATTTTTATGTTTTTTAATATAATTATGAAAAACTACCATAAATAAATCGTGCTGTAACTTAGCAATAGGTCTTAAAGTACGGTTTTGAAATTGTTCTTCATTAGACATATCATCACTCACTCGAGCATTTGGAATTTCTGGTCTTAGCGCTACTAGGTATTCGTCTCGATTATTCATAATAGAAGGTTTTTTAAAGTTAAGGATGCTTATGGTTTATACGCTTTCGCGAAAGCGTAGTTTCTCAACAACCTTATCAACACAATCATTGAATCGTTAAACCGAGGTAAATCTTACTCTTAAATACCAATGATTTATTAACGGTATTGAAATGACGAATTAGTAGAACACCTTTAATAGTATTATTTTTAACACAAAAACGTGATACAAACGATCAACCCATATAATGGTGAAAAACTCGCTGAATACACTGAAGATAATAGTAGAACGCTCCAGAAGAAGCTAGAAATTGCTCAACAACAATATGAAAAATGGCGCTTTACAAGTTATGATCAGAGAGCTCAATTAATTCTAGAAGTCGCAAAGCTTATACGCAAAAAGACAGATAAATATGCGATGCAAATGACGCTAGAAATGGGCAAACCCATTTCACAATCGCGTAGCGAGCTTGAGAAATGTGCCTGGTTATGTGAATATTATGCACATAATGCAGAGCAGCAGTTAGAGAATGAGTATGTAAAAACAGATCATTTTAAGTCTTATGTGAGTTATGAGCCGCTAGGAGTTGTAATGGCAGTGATGCCATGGAACTATCCATTCTGGCAAGTAATGCGATTCATTGTACCGGCATTAATGGCGGGTAATGTGGGCGTTTTAAAGCACGCTAGTAGTGTTATGGGAAGCGCTCAATTATTACAGGAATTATTTTTAGAAGCCGGATTTCCTAAAGGTTGTTTTACAAATCTAATCATAGGAAGTAAAGCTGTGGAACAGGTCATTAAAAATCCTATCATAAAAGCGGTAACCCTTACTGGTTCTAAACCAGCTGGTAGTTCTGTCGCGGCTACTGCAGGCAGTGTGATTAAAAAAACAGTACTAGAATTAGGTGGTAATAATGCCTTAGTAGTTTTTAAAGATGCTGATCTAGAAAAAACTGTGGAAACTTGTATAGCAGCTCGTTATCAAAATACAGGACAAAGCTGTATAGCTGGCAAACGTCTCTTACTACATGAAGATATTACCGCACCTTTTATGGAATTATTTATAAAAGCTGTAAAAGGTTTAAAAATAGGAGATCCACAACAGGAAGATACCTATATAGGGGTAATGTCACGTGAGGATCTCGCCATAGAGTTAGAGGAACTCATGAATAGGTCCATAGAAATGGGAGCAAAGTTAATGGTAGGAGGTAATCGAGATAAGGCATTTTTTGAACCGACTGTTTTAACTCAGGTTACTAGTGAAATGCCTGTTTTTAAGGAAGAAACTTTTGGCCCATTAATAGCGGTAACAACTTTTAAAACCGATCATGAAGCGGTGCAACTGGTAAACAAGTCTGAATTTGGTCTAGGAGTTTCTTTATTTACTCAAGACTTAGAAAAAGCACAAAAACTTGTTCCTAGATGTAACGATGGAGCTGTTTTTGTAAATGCAAAGGTAGCGAGTCATCCAGCGTTGCCCTTTGGCGGTACAGGAATCTCAGGCTATGGTAGAGAGTTGTCACATTTTGGGATCAGGGAATTTTGTAATGTAAAAACCGTGGTAATAGATTCTTAAATAATATCACGGTTTAACTTTGTGTAAGGTTTATCCAGGAATTTTCAATTTTAAGGTTCATGTTATTACTTTTTATTGAAACTCTTTAAGCTGGAATAGTGCATTATTACTCCATACTACTTTGAGTGTTACCATTCTTTGGCCATTTTTTCAACTTCTTCCTGCGTGTAGCATTCGCCTCTTTCGATTTGAGCAATGGACTCCTCTAGTTCTCGATTGTATTGCTCTATACTTATACGTTCTGTAGATATAGATTGCTTTACTTTTCTCATAGATTGGATCATTTTCTCTACCTCTTCTATAAAGGTTGGATTTTTAGATTCTGATAGTGCTAATTCTATCCATTTTATTTCTGCTTATACGTCCATAATTATTATTTTATCCATAATAAAGATACCATCCTATTGGGATAGTAATCATTAACTAATACCACTTACTCATTCTTTTGTGTTTCGTATTTCTCCATATAACGATCGTTTAAGTCTTTTTGTCTCGTATTGAGAGAGGTATCTCGACCATCTATAAAAGCACGAGTTAATTGGTTTCCACGCATATCTAGGGCATTTCCTTTTGAGATGAATAGGGTAGCGCTCTTGCCTTGTTCTAGAGAACCATAATCTTTATCGATTCCTAAAACTGTAGCAGCATTAAGTGTCACCAGTTGCAGGGCTTTTTCTGGACTCATTCCAAAACCTATAGTATGACCTGCATAAAACGGAAAATTACGCGCTTGGTGGCGTTCCATATCTCCAGAATTTTCTAGGGCTACCATAACTCCTGCATCGCTTAATAGCTTAGGGAATTTATAAGGCATGTCATAGTCAGCATCATCTCTGGCTGGTAAATCATGTACTCTTCCTGCCAGCACTGGAATGTTCATAGCAACTAGTTCTTTAGTCACGTTTTGAGCACCACGAGCACCTACGAGAACCACTTTTTTCAGTCCTTGTTCTTTTATAAAAGCTAATACATCGCGTATCGCTTTTTCACCGTTTACATGAATATAAGCAGTTGTATTTCCTACGAGTACCTGTTGTAAAGCAGCATATTTTAAATCTTTCTGAGTTGCTCCATTGTAGGCTCTTGTTCCAGTCATAAACTGCGTTAACTCTTCTACTTGCTTATCATAGTTTTTACTAGGAATAATAGGTCCTGGTTCATACCAGCTACCAGACCTGGTAAAAGTTCTAGGCCAGTTGATATGTACTCCATCATCTACACGTACAGCAGCATCTTCCCAGTTCCAAGCGTCCATTTGAACGACACTACTGAGACCCGATATGCGACCACCACGAGGAACCACTTGAGCGATAAGAACGCCGTTAGGTTTCATAGTTTCTACCACACGACTCTCTGCATTATAAGCAATTAAACTACGTATATGCGGATTAAAAGTTCCTATTTCTCGATCATCATCACTGGCTTTTACGGCATCTATCTCTACCAGTCCTAGTGTAGTATTACAGGCAATGATTCCAGGATATACATGCATACCGCTGGCGTCTATTATTTCTCCATGAGCTGGTAATGCCATTTTTACAGTTGTAGCGTCGGCCACAGTGGTGATTTTACCTTTTTGTATGACTATAATACTATTTTCTATGACGTCACCATTACCTATATGAGCCGTTGCATTCATAATAGTATATGCCTTATCTGTGGCTGGTGCTGGAGTCTGTTGTGCAGTTGCCATAAATCCTATTACAGCACTTAATATGTATATAAATTTTTTCATGATTACCATTCTAGTGTGTTACACTCATACAGAGTTTTAGTAGATTGTTTTGGCTCTTGCGTTTTGAGTCCTTTGTTCTTTGCAGCGATCATCTCGTTAATGAGCTGCTGGCGTTCTTTTTTTATGCTTTCGCGAAAGCGTAAATCACGTTCCTTATCAAAAAACACAATCCCATCGATCATAGTCATCTCTGCAGTAGCGGTGACCGAAAGTGGATTCTCAGACCAAAGTACCAAATCTGCATCTTTACCAGTTTTAATACTACCTGTGCGGTCATCTATGTGTAGTAGTTTTGCGGGATTGAGTGTGACAAATTTCCAGGCATCTTCTTCACTGACGTTACCATATTTTAAGGCTTTGGCAGCTTCTTGATTTAATCTTCTGGACATCTCTGCATCATCAGAATTAATGGCTGTAAGGACTCCTTGAGAATGCATAATCGCCGCGTTATATGGTATAGCATCATTTACCTCATATTTATAAGCCCACCAATCTG
>P_2C_Liq_1_UnCtyDRAFT_1000709_pt1 | contig 13801 bp, 10 predicted proteins | sample Pon2CUnioCityCA_2_FD_10234 | JGI IMG/M metagenome (IMG submission 10234)
CAAAACCTCGAAAAAACGAATAATTTTAATCGGATAACGGAAGCATTTAAATGATAAACCTGGCAATCTAACTTTTGAAGTTTGGAGTACAAATTTAGTAGGTATGGCTACACAATGAAAGTTTAAAAAAATCTTTTCAAGAAATACTAAGTATTATAAAAGTTTATGATACAATACATTTAGAAGTTAAAGGAGTAAATGAAAAACTGACGTTATTTAAATTTACCAATCAAACAGACACCTCTTTTATATATGAAAATACAAAAAATGAATTCCCGAAAAAAATCACCTACTTTAAAGATAATAAACAACTAAAAGCTATTGAGACAGTAGATGATTTTAGAATTGACTTTCTTTTTAAGAAAGTGAATTAACTACAAGTTTTTAGGAATTGTAAAATAAAATGTGGTACCAATTTTCTTTTCACTTTCTAACCAAACCTCTCCATTGTAAAAGTCAACAATTTTCTTTACGATTGATAGACCTATTCCCGAAGATGTATCTATATTCTCTAATTTTGTGAATACTTTAAATATTTTTTCAAAATATTCTGTCCCTATTCCTTTACCATTATCTTTTACAAAAAATTTAAAATGACTTTTTTCATCAAAAAAACCAACTTCAATAATACCTTGTTCTTTGTCATTATATTTTACTGCATTTTGGATTAAATTCTGGAAAATTTGATTAAATCTCCATGTATTACCAAATAATTTAGGTAGATTTTCTTGAACTTTGATTGTAAAATTTTCTGGAACCAAAATTAATTTAATAACTGCATTTACCAATTCGTTTAAATCTATTTGTTTATCATTAGACTCTAATTTATTAACTATTGAATACTCTAAAATGCCTTTAATAAGAAAGTCCATTTTTTCTACATTAAACAATACTTCATGTAATGTGGTTAGTGCTTTTTGGTTTATAATTTGTTTATGATCGTCTAAAAACCAAGTCACTAATGTATGAATATTAATTAATGGGGCTTTTAAATCATGAGACACCATTTGTGCATAATCGTTTAGTTGTTCGTTTTGGTTAGACAAATATTTTAACAGTTCTTCCTTTTTTTCTTTTTGTTGTTTTATTAATTCTTCTTGCTCTTTTCTTTGTATTACATTCACCAACATATTTGCAAAAACAAAGAGAATGTTTTTTTCATTTTCTGAGTATTTATGCAATTGCCTAACAGAATCAAACCCAATAAAACCAATTAACTCGCCATTTTTAATTTTAGGTATGGCAATTAAACTTTGAATACCTTGAGGTTCTAAAATTGCACGTAAACCAAGCTCACCATCATCAGGTAAAAGACTTACATCTTCTACATAAAAAGCTTCTCCTTTTCGATGAGCTTCTAACCATTGAGTAATATAATCTAATGGTATATTTTGCAAATTTTCAATTTCAGCTCCTATACCATTTGCGCACCACTCATAGGTATTACTGGTTGTATTGTTTGTAAAGTTGTAAGAAAAAATGTAACTTCTATCTGCTTCTACAAATTCACCTATTGTTTTTAAAGAATTTTCTATTAACTCATCTATATTAGATAAATCTGAATTAATATATTTTGTTGAAATACTTATTAATACATCTTGAAAACGTAGCTGGTAGTCTATAATTTTATCTTTCTCTTCTTGAGAAATGTCTTTTTTTNTAATCAAACTCTCCTTTTTTTTTAAACGATAAATTAAAGATACGTTATATTTTAAAAAATCATGTTGTATTTGTTGTAGTTCCTCTACTNATATTTTTAACTTGTATAGATCTTTCATAAACTTAACTTAAACGTATNAAAAAACGCAAAACACATCAGTATTTTANGTTTTCNTNNTATATNTTATGNTAAAATCTANTACTCAAATGTACCAAACTCACTTTTAATNGTAAGNTTCTTATTTTCTGATGTTGCTACCCTACCCACAATTTGCGCATTTACATCATATGATTTTGAAATTGCAATAATTTCTTCTGCAATTCCAGGAGACACATACAATTCCATTCTATGACCACAATTAAAAACCTGATACATTTCTTTCCAATCTGTTTTAGATTGCTCTTGTATCAATTTAAATAAAGGCGGTACTGGAAACATGTTGTCTTTTACAATATGTAAATTATCTACAAAATGTAATATTTTGGTTTGTGCGCCACCTGAACAATGTATCATTCCGTGTATAGATTCTGCATCGAATTTTGATAATATTTCTTTAATAATTGGCGCATATGTTCTTGTAGGTGATAAAACTAATTTACCTGCATCAATGGGCGAATTTTCAACTTCATCTGTCAATTTTGTATTTCCAGAATATACCAAATCAGCAGGAACAGCCGCATCAAAACTTTCTGGATATTTTTTTGCTAAATCGTTATCAAACACATCGTGTCTTGCAGAAGTTAACCCATTAGAACCCATACCTCCATTATATTCCGTTTCATAAGTGGCTTGTCCAAAAGATTCTAAACCAACAATAACATCACCTGCTTTTATGTTGGCATTATCAATCACATCAGAGCGTTTCATTCTTGCAGTAACGGTAGAATCAACAATAATTGTACGTACTAAATCTCCAACATCTGCAGTTTCTCCTCCAGTAGAATGTATGGTAACTCCGAATTTTTTTAGATCGTCAATTAATTCTTCTGTTCCGTTGATAATTGCTGATAATACTTCGCCAGGAATTTTACTTTTGTTACGCCCAATTGTAGAGGATAACATGATATTATCTGTGGCTCCAACACACAGTAAATCGTCAATATTCATTATTAGAGCATCTTGTGCAATACCTTTCCAAACAGAAATATCTCCAGTTTCTTTCCAATACATGTAGGCTAAAGAGGATTTTGTACCTGCACCATCTGCATGCATAATCAAACAATAATCATCGTCGTTTGTTAAATAATCTGGCACAATTTTACAGAATGCTTTCGGAAACAAACCTTTATCTATATTTTTTATGGCATTATGCACATCCTCTTTAGAGGCAGAAACACCTCTTTGTGCGTATCTTTTAGAAACTTCTTGACTCATATTATCGTATTGTGAATTGCAAATTTAGGCTTTTACAAAAAAAATCCTACAGATTTGTAGGATGTTTTTACACTATCTTGTAAACAATAGCTCTCTATACTTGGTAAGTGGCCACAAATTATCATCTACCATGGTTTCTAATTGATCGCAATGAAAACGAATTTTATCGAAAAACGGTTTTATTTTATTACAGTAAGCTTCTGCTTTCACTAATGCTTTTTTATTGCTTACTTTTTTACGCTCTTCTATCATTTTTAAAACCAAAGCATTAATTTCTGTAATGTGGTTAGATATAGTCATAATTAGCTCTATTTGTTCTTTGGCTATATTTTTATAATCAGCACCAAATATTTCTTTTAAATTTTTAGTATTTTCTAATAATGTATTTTGATATATAATTGCTGTTGGTACAATATGATTTCTAGCAATATCGCCTAAAACACGTCCTTTTATTTGTAATCTTTTCGAATATTCTTCTAATTCAATTTCGTAACGCGCTTGTATTTCTACTTTCGTCATTACTTTCATCTCTTCGAAAAGTTTAATAGTTTTTTCTGCAACCTTAACTTTTAAAGCTTCTGGTGTAGTTTTATTATTACTTAAACCTCTCTTTTTAGCTTCTTTTTCCCAAGCTTCTCCATAACCATCACCATCAAAACGAATTTTTTTACAAGATTTTATATACTCTCTAAGTACATTAAAAACAGCTTCGTCTTTTTTAAGTTTTTTAGTATCTATTAATTTGTCTACTTCTATTTTAAATTCTTTTAGTTGTTTGGCAACTATGGTATTTAAAACCGTCATTGGTGCTGCACAATTGGTTAAAGAACCTACTGCTCTAAACTCGAACTTATTCCCAGTAAAAGCAAAAGGAGATGTTCTGTTTCTATCGGTATTATCTAATAAAATTTCTGGTATTTTACCAATAATGTTTAGTTTTAAATCGGTTTTTTCTTGGGGTGATAACTTGCCTTTAGTTACGTTTTCTAACTCGTCTAAAACTGCCGATAATTGACTCCCAATAAATACTGAAATAATTGCGGGAGGTGCTTCATTGGCTCCTAATCTAAAATCGTTACTTGCAGAAGCTACAGAAGCCCTTAAGAGTTCTTCATACTCATAAACAGCTTTAATAGTATTTACAAAAAAAGTTAAAAACTGTAGGTTTTTCATCGGTGTTTTACCAGGCCTTAACAGGTTTACACCATTGTCTAAAGATAATGACCAATTGTTATGTTTACCAGAACCATTAATGCCTGCAAAAGGTTTTTCGTGAAACAATACTTTAAATTTATGTCTTTTAGAAACTTTTTGCATTACATCCATTAATAACGAATTGTGGTCTACTGCCAAATTAGCTTCTTCAAAAATTGGTGCAATTTCAAACTGATTGGGTGCTACTTCATTATGTCTAGTTTTTACAGGTATACCCAACAACATACATTCTTCTTCTAAATCTTGCATAAAACTCATGGCTCTTGCAGGTATTGTTCCAAAATAATGATCGTCTAATTGTTGCCCTTTTGCTGGTGTGTGCCCTAAAAGCGTACTTCCTGTTAACTGAATATCGGGTCTTGAGTTTGCCAAAGCGTCATCAATTAAAAAAAATTCTTGCTCCCACCCCAAAGTTGCAGAAACTTTGTTGGCGTTTTTGTCAAAATATTTACAAACAGCGGTTGCATGCAAATCTATAGCTTGCAATGCTCTTAACAAAGGTGTTTTATTATCTAAAGCCTCACCAGTATAGGCTACAAAGATGGTAGGTATACATAAAGTAGTTTCATATATAAATGCAGGTGATGTTGGATCCCAAGCTGTATAACCTCTTGCCTCAAAGGTATTTCTAATTCCTCCATTTGGAAAACTTGATGCATCTGGTTCTTGTTGTACCAATTGCTCTCCATCAAATTTTTCCATAGCCAAACTACCATTGATAGATTCAAAAAAAGCATCGTGTTTTTCTGCAGTAGCACCTGTTAAGGGTTGAAACCAATGTGTATAATGGGTTGCTCCTTTAGAAATTGCCCAATCTTTCATACTTACTGCAACTTGGTCTGCAATTTTTCGGTCTATTTTGGTTCCATGGTCTATGGCATTCATCACACTTTCGTAAGCTGATCTTGTAAGATACTGTTGCATAGCGTGTTTATTAAACACATTATTACCAAACAAAGATGATCTTTTATCACTTTGAACTACTTTTATAGGAGTTCTATGTAAAGTTTCGGCTAAAGCATTAAATCTAATTCTTGACATATTATTAATATTTGCAGTAGATATTTTATTTTCATTAAATATACCCCTTAAAATTTAGGGATAAAATTATTTTTAAGCAAAAATAAACATTTGCCCCCTATTTTTTTTGATATGTAGCTAAAATATTTCATTTTTGTAGTGTAACATACACTCAATTATTTTATTATGGCAAAAATTAAATTAGAATACATTTGGTTAGATGGATACTTTCCAACTCAGAACATGAGAAGTAAAACCAAAGTTGAAGAACATGAAAATTTTCAAGGAACTGTAGAAGAACTAGATATGTGGTCTTTTGATGGATCATCTACTAGACAAGCTTCTGGTGGTTCTTCTGACTGTTTATTAAAACCAGTTGCAATCTACCCAGACCCTGCAAGAATTAATGGTTATTTAGTAATGACAGAGGTTTTAAATGCAGATGGAACACCACATGTTTCTAATGGTAGAGCTACAATTGAAGATGAAGATAACGATTTCTGGTTCGGTTTTGAGCAAGAATACTTTATTATGGATTCTAAAACACAATTACCTTTAGGATTCCCTATTGGTGGTTATCCTGCACCACAAGGAATGTATTATTGTTCTGTTGGTGGTAAAAATACTCATGGTAGACTTTTAGTTGAAAAACATGCTGATTTATGTATTGATGCTGGTTTAAACTTTGAAGGTATTAATCAAGAAGTTGCATCTGGACAATGGGAATTTCAATTATTTGCAAAAGGAGCTAAAAAAGCGGGAGATGAAATTTGGATTGCTAGATATTTATTAGATAGATTAACTGAACAATATGGTTACTACATAGACTATCATCCAAAACCATTAGGTAAAGATATGGACTGGAATGGTTCTGGTATGCATGCAAACTTCTCTAACACAACTTTAAGAACTTGTGGTTCTAAAGAAACTTATGAGAAAATTTGTGAAGCATTTAGACCTGTAGTTAAAGAGCATATTGCTGTTTATGGTGAATTTAACGACCAACGTTTAACTGGTGATCATGAAACTGCTTCTATTAATGATTTCTCTTATGGTGTTTCAGATAGAGGTGCTTCAATCCGTATTCCAATTATTACTGTAGAAAAAGGTTGGAAAGGTTGGTTAGAAGACAGAAGACCTGCTTCTAATGGAGACCCTTACAAAATTGCTGGTAGAATTATTAAGACTGTAAAGTCTGCTAATATTAGCTAGTAAAAAGTATATATTTATTTTAAAGTCTGTTTTCTTTCTTAGAAAACAGACTTTTTTTATGCAATCATTTTTCACTTCTATTCTATATCTTTGAGAATATATATTATTTGTTAAATTAGAAGAACTAACTTATAAAAAACGAATACAAAATTATTCTAATGAGTGTTAAAAACTGGACTTTACTAATTATAAATAGCTTGGTACTTTTAGTAGTACTTACCATTTCGTTTAGTTTTTACTCAGAATTTTCTAAAGTTTTAGACAAACGGATATTGTTACATTTAAGATCTATAAAAACCTTAAAAAAAATACAACTACAACGCCTAGTAAACAAAGAGTGGAATGCATTTACGTATGCTACTAATATTGCTAAACAGGGTGGAATAAAATTACCTGAAAACGAATTTTTAGTTGATGGTATATACGATTTAACACATTTACATCCTTCTAAAAAAACATCCATTGGTTTAGTTAAAATAAAAGATAGCGTTAGATATTTAAATATTGTTTCTTATAAAAAAATTCAACAAATTTTGCTAGAAAGAACAGGAATGGGCGCTAGTGGTGAGTCTTATTTAGTAGGAAATGATTATCGGTTACGATCACAATCTCGATTTTTTCCTAAGACAAATCCTTATGAAATCATCGTAAAAACTGAAGGCGTTATTAATGGACTTAAAAATATTAGAGGTGAAGGTTTTTTTCCAGATTACAGAGGTATAGAAGTTTACAGTGTATATAATTCTTTAAATATTGGGAATTTAAACTGGGTAATCTTATCTGAAATAGATGTAAAAGAAGTACAAATTCCGTTAAAAGAAATGCGTGATAAACTGTTAATTTTAACCTTAATTACACTTTTAGTTTCCATAACCATCTCTTTATTTCTTACGAAAATCATTACCAATCCTTTAAAAAAGATACACAATCTTATTGGGTTTATGGCGAAAGGAAATTATAACGAAAAAATTCAACTAAAAAATAGCCCAAAAGAAATTACAGAAATGAATGTTGCCTTAGCCAACTTAAGTAAGGTTATTTCTAGTGCTGTTAATTTTTCTGTAGAAATTGGTAACATGAATCTAGATAGCGAATATCAACCTAAAGGAAAAAACGATTTGCTAGGAAAAAGCTTACTTAAAATGCGTAATAAACTAAAAGCATACAGAACTTTAGAAAGCGAAATAAACAAAAGCAATAAACGTTTGCTTATTCAGAATTTAGAATCTGAAAGAAAAAGGTTAGCAAGAGAACTACATGATGGTTTAGGTCCCTTATTAACAACCTTAAAAATAAATGTACAAAACAAAATAGAAAGTGGCGAAAACAAAGACACCATCAAAAACATTATAGATACTACCATTGCAGAAATTAGACAAATGACAAATGTTTTAATGCCCACAAGTTTAGATAAATTTGGCATTGGAGCTACTTTAAATAATTATGTACAGAGTATTCAAGACTCTATTTCGTTTCCTATAAGTTTAGAGAATTTAACACAACACGAAAACTCAAACATTACTAAAGAACAAGAAATACATCTTTTTAGAATTACCCAAGAATTAATAAATAACACAATAAAACACGCCAAAGCAAGCCAAATAAAAATATCTTTAACAGAATTTGCTGATTTTTTGTCTTTATTTTACTTTGACGATGGTATTGGGTTTGATTCAGAAAAAGTTACAACTGGTTCTGGTCTTACAAACATTAAAGATCGAGTAGAAATATGTAATGGTATTTTGATTATAAATTCAAGTAAAGGAAAAACAACTTTTGAAATTGAAATGCCCATAAAAAACAATAAAAATGATTAAAATTGTTGTTACAGATGATCATAAACTATTTAGAATAGGTTTAGCAGAATTACTTAAAAAACAAAAAGATTTTAATGTAATAGCAACATTTTCTGATGGAGAAAAGTTTTTAGATTTTTATACTAAATCTCAAGACTTTGATATTGTTTTATTAGATATTAATATGCCAAATATAGATGGTATAGAAGTGCTAAATAAATTAAGAAAAATAAAAAGCTCTGTAAAACCCATTATTATATCTATGTATGATGATGGCAACTATATTGCAAAATGTTCTAAAAATGGAGCTTACAGCTATCTTTTAAAGAATACAGATGAAGAAGAACTAATTAAAGCTATTAGAATAGTAGCAAAAGGAAAAAAATATTTTAGTTCTTTAATTGCAGAAAAAATGGTGAATTTTATGGCAACCCAAAGTGTTAGCGAAAATTTACTTTCTAACAAAGAAACAGAAGTATTACTTTTAATTAGTAAAGGACTAACTACAAAAGAAATAGCAACACAACTTTTTGTAAGCACTAGAACTATAGAAACACATCGTGCTAATATTTTAAAAAAAATAGAAGTTAAAAATACGGCTCAACTTATTAAAAAAGCTTCAGAAATAAAATTAATTTAAAATCTATATCCGTATAAATACGGATACAAAATACCAATTTTCTTATACAAACAAAACAGCTAATTGCATCGTAAATTTATAGTAGCTAAATGATAGTATTTAGTTTAACTTAAAATGTATTAGTATGAAATATTTAATATTAACTTTTGCAGCTTTACTCTCATCTACAGTTATATTTTCTCAAAATAATTCTCAAAAAACATTATTAAAAGACACCAATGAAGTAAAGGTTATAAAATTAGTTACATCTAAAAGAACTAATTTAAAAGGACCTGCTTATAAAAATTATAAACCTTGGAAAAAAAGCGAAAAAGAAGTCCAAGAAATACAACTAACAACCTCTAAAAAAAGCGAATTGGTTGGTGTAGATTATAAAAACTATAAAGTTTTAGACGAGACTGAGAATAAAAGTGTAAAGAAAATTACATTGGTAACTTCTAAAAGAAGAAAACTTACAGGACCTGCTTATAAAAACTTTAAGCCCTGGAAATAAAATTTTAATAAGTGATTGTTTATCAATTTTAAACCTTCGTAAAACTTTTGTTTTATGGAGGTTTTTTTTATAATATAATATTACACCATTTGCTTTTTTAATTTTCAAATTTTTACGGATGAAAATGCTCGGGATTTTTTCTTTTCTAAATAGATCAAATTGCGTTTTTGAATACATTAAAAAATATTGAAAATTAGTCTTTTAGATTCAAAAAGGTTTTGTATTTTTGCGCCCACTTACTACGTGATAGTAAGATTTTTAATAACCAAGGTCGAGAACCTTAAAAAATTAATAAATTATGTCTGTAAAAATCAGATTACAAAGACACGGAAAAAAAGGCAAGCCATTTTATTGGATTGTTGCTGCTGATGCACGTGCAAAAAGAGATGGACGTTACTTAGAAAAAATAGGTACGTACAACCCAAATGTAAACCCTGCAGAAATTAACTTAGATGTTGATGGCGCTGTAAAATGGTTACAAAATGGTGCACAACCAACTGATACTGCAAAAAACATTTTATCTTACAAAGGTGCTATGTTGAAGAATCATTTAGTAGGTGGTGTGCGTAAAGGTGCTTTAACTGAAGAGCAAGCTGAAGAGAAATTTAAAGCTTGGTTAGAAGAAAAAGCAGCTAAAATTGCTGATAAAGAAGCTGGTTTATCTAAAGCAGAATCAGAAGCAAAAGCAAAAGCTTTAGCTGCTGAAAAAGCGGTAAACGAAGCAAGAATAGAAGCAGCAAAACCTGTTGTAGAAGAAGTTGCTGAAGAGGCAAGTGAAGAAGTTGAAGCAGCTGCTGAAACTACTGAAGAAGCTACAGAAGAAGAAGCTACAGAAGAAAAAGCAGCAGAATAAATTGTAATTTTTACGAACATGCGTAAAGAAGATTGTTTTTATTTAGGCAAAATCGTAACAAAATATAGTTTTAAGGGTGAAGTTGTTATCAAATTAGATACAGATGAACCTGAGTTGTATAAAAATATGGAATCAGTTTATGTCGAATTTGGCAGTAATCTGGTTCCATTTTTTATTGAAAAAAGTTCTTTACATAAAGGAAATCAGTTACGTGTAAAGTTTGAAGATGTTTATTCAGAAGAAGAAGCGGATTCAATTTTAAAATGTGGTATTTATTTACCACTCGATTTATTACCGAAGTTAGAAGGAGATAAGTTTTACTTTCATGAAGTTATTGGTTTTAAAATAATTGATGCTAGTTTTGGTGAAGTTGGAGAAATTGTACATATAAACGATAAAGCAGCACAACCACTTTTTGAAATTGATAGAAAAGGAAAAGAAATTTTTATACCTATGATAGACGATTTTATAAAAGAGGTAGATAGAACCAAAAAACAAATACACGTAGAAACTCCTGAGGGTTTAATTGATTTGTATTTGTAACAATTTTAAGTTTCTAAAAAAAAACTGCGACACAAAGAGAGGTGTCTGAGTGGTCGAAAGAGCTACCCTGGAAAGGTAGTATATGGGTAACTGTATCGAGGGTTCGAATCCCTTCCTCTCTGCAATTTCTCCTCAAAAATAATTTTTTGTTTTTGGGGATATTTTTTACTTTTTGTATTCTTCTTAAATTCTCTATATTTGAACAAAACAATTTAACAATGCGTTACTTTATATTAGCTTTTTTGCTGTTAGGATTTTCTGCCTATGCACAACCATCGATTTCCAAACAAGTGATTGGTCCAGCAGGAGCCACTTTTGAAAATGGAAATAACAAACTCACTTATACCGCTGGGGAATTAGCAGTGGGCGCTATGACTTCCGAAGATGGCAGTATCCAGTTAGGCAACGGCTATTATCCGTCTTTAGATTTATCAACCCTAAATATAGAGTCACCTGAACTTCATCTTCAAGTCAAAGTTTTTCCAAATCCTGTAACAGAAGCCATATACATCACCCACCCCACAGAACAATTCTTTGAAGTAAGGATTACGGACATAATTGGAAAACAAATTCTACAAATAAGGCATCAAAAACAGCAGCCATTAAATGTGCAGACCCTCACCAAAGGGACTTACTTTATAACAGTGACTACAAGAGATTCAAAACAAACCAATACGTATAAAATTATTAAAAAATGAAAAAGTTTTACGCCATACTATGCCTAGCCATAGCATCACTCACGCAACTCCAAGCTCAAACTCCACAGGGGTTTAATTACCAAGCAACGGTTAGAAACAGTGCTGGGGATTTAATAGTTAATACCAATGTGTATTTTAAGTTTAATGTGATACAAGGCACACAAACTTCAGTGCCTATATTTACAGAAACGCACTATGTTCCAACCGATGATTTAGGACAGGTGAATCTTGTGATTGGACAAGGCACCGCCAACACAGGTATATTTTCAGAACTAGATTGGTCTTTAGGTAATTATTACTTAGGTATAGAACTTAATACAGGAAATGGTTATATTGCTATGGGTACAACACAACTGCTAAGCGTACCCTATGCACTATATGCAGAAAGTAGTGGTAGTAGTACGCCAAATACTCCATGGACTGTTGATACAAATAATGATAATATTAATTATGATAAAAAAGTTGTTATAGGATCACTTACTAATCAAAATGTACCTCCTTTAGAAGTTTATGCATCAAATACAGGCGGGACATCACCATCGGCAAACTTTATTCGCTCACGTTACAGAAATAATACGCTTTTGTTTACAACTTCTGAAGACGATAATAATTACACAGGAAGCATTGGTTTAATTGAAGCTGGAGAAAATAACGAATGGCCCAATTCTTTTGTTATTGGTATAAATGATGGTTTGCAATGGTACAATCCTTTAAGAATATATTATGACAATAAGGCTTTAAGGTTTGGATTTGGATCAGATACCTATTCTGATCCGAATAGTTATGGTGAATCATCTTTATCATTAGGTTTTAATACCTTTGTCAGTGGAAATTATTCTACTGCCTTAGGGGTGGATAATATAGCCAGTGGATTAAATTCAACTGCATTAGGTATAAATAGTAAGGCAAGCGCACAAGGTGCAGTTGTTTTAGGGGTTAATTCATTAGCATCAGGAACTAATTCTACAGCAATTGGTTTAAATTCAAATGCAGTAGGATCTGGTTCTACTGCTTTAGGTTTAAATGCAACAGCAACTGGTGATTTCTCGAACGCATTTGGAGTAGATATTGAAGCCCAATCTTTTGCCGAAACTGTTGTTGGTCGATATAATACATCTTACACGCCAATAGGAGGTGTTGATGGCTATGATATAGATGATAGAATGTTCGTGGTTGGGAATGGTCAAAGTGATACTGATCGATCAGATGCTTTAATTATCAAAAAATCAGGAGAAATGAGCTTAGAGGGGAATCAAATTAAAAATTTGAAAGACCCAACAGATCCTCAGGATGCGGTAACCGTGATGTTTTTAATGGAAAAGATATCAGAACTCCAAGATCAAATTGACAATTTAAAAGTTGCGACACGTTCAGGTTCAGTTACCGACCAAGACGGTTATATATATGATTACCTTACCTATGGTGACCAAGTTTGGACGGTAGAAAACGCAGAAGTGGTTACCTATAGAGACGGAACTGAGATACCACAAGTCACTGATCCAATTCAGTGGAGCAACCTCACCACAGGTGCGTGGTGTTATTATAACAATGACCCAACAAAAGGTAAACTCTATAACTGGTATGCTGTAATGGGTATTCACGACAATGATGAAAGCACTCCAGACAAAGAATTTGCACCACAAGGCTGGCACGTACCCACAAATGCCGAGTGGACAGCTCTTAAAGAATACCTTATAACAAACGGCTACAATTACGACGGTACCACCACAGAAAACAAAATAGCCAAAGCAATGGCTTCCACTACTGGGTGGAATAGTTCAGGAAATACTACAGGATCGCCAGGCAACGATCAAAGATCAAATAATAGTAGCGGCTTTAATGCCTTTCCTTTGGGTCTACGTGATGTCAGTGGTACGTTCAGCAGGGGGGATGTTAATGCAATCTTTTGGAGTTCCACTGAGTTTAGTACAAGTCTTGCATGGTATGGCTACCTGAACACCAATGACAATAGACTATTCATTTACGGCTCCACAGGGTTCTCTAACAGCAAGCATTACGGCTTTTCGATGCGTTTTGTAAAAGGTAGTTCTCCTTACGATATTGATAACGATAATGACGGCTACACAGAAAACCAGGGCGATTGCGATGATAATAATCCTGAAGTTAATCCAAGAGTTACAGAAATCCTAGATGGCATTGATAACGATTGTGATGGTGAAATAGACGAAATACCAAAAGAATTAATTTCAAAACTATATGGTTTTGATCCTGCAAATCCAAATGCAGTAAGCTCAAGAACATGGAAAATTCAGTCTGCTAAACCAGGTCATTTCGGT
>P_2C_Liq_1_UnCtyDRAFT_1000710_pt1 | contig 13797 bp, 12 predicted proteins | sample Pon2CUnioCityCA_2_FD_10234 | JGI IMG/M metagenome (IMG submission 10234)
CGGTACGTGTTATGTGACAGAATGACACAGATTGATGTCCGCCTGGTAAAATAAAATGAGTCATGGGTGGTAAATTTTCTTCCATGGCATCCATTTCTTGTTCTAGCATGGTGATTTTTTCATCATCTAATTTAGAGATGTTGAGACGTTCTTTACCGTTTTTAAGAATGGCTTTTTCAGGATCTGTAGCTAGTATAGCGCCCGCTATAAATAAATGATCTTGTATTTCTATTAAAACGTTTTTAGTGCGTGCATCTACAGGCTGGTCTCTTACTAGTCCTATCCATGAATTGAGCTCATCTACAGTACCATAACTGTCTATTCTTAAATTATGTTTAGGAACTCGTGTTCCACCAAAAAGTGCTGTAGTTCCTGCATCTCCTGTTTTAGTATATATTTTCATGTATTAGGTATGTGGTGTTAGTGATTTAAGATAAGGTTGCGCTAGCCTTTCTTATTTTTTACTTCACGCAGTTTGCTTTTTAAATTCTTGCGGTAGTTTTTTCGTTGAGTTTGACGTTTTCTACGATTTGCCGTACTTCTCCAAAAGAAATAATAGATACCTACATTTCCTATTAGTAATACCCAAAGCATAAAAAACTCTTTTGCTCAAATATAAAATAGAGCGTTTATTAAAGCTAGTGGTTTAAGAAGAGTTTTTGAATAAAGAGCCGTAAAGATTGATCTTTATTTAGCGATTGCTTTTTGTTTGCGTTGTTTTCTCAATACAAACATGGAGATAAACACACTAAGTTCATAAAGGATTAATACAGGAATCGCAACAATCACCTGACTTTGAATATCTGGTGGGGTAATAAGAGCAGCTACAATAAGGATTAATACAAGAGCATATTTGCGGTATTTTCTCATTCCCTGTGGAGTGCATAAACCTATTTTAGTTAAGAAGTAAACGATTACAGGTAATTCAAACATAAGTCCACTAGCCAGTACACTTGCTCTTATTAAGGCGATGTAGCTTTGTAAATCTGGTTCAAATTTAATACCATCACTCAGATCATAAGTAGCTAGGAAATGAACGGATAACGGCGCGATTAAAAAATAACCAAAAACCACACCCATAAAGAATAATAGAGAACTCACGATTATAAAACCACTAGAGTATTTACGTTCACTAGGTTTTAATCCTGGAGAAATAAACCTCCAAAATTGCCATAATACCCATGGAAAAGCAGCTACGAAACCAACCGTTATAGAGGTCCAAACATGAGCACTGAATAAATCTGACATTTTACGAGATTGCGGTAAAAAGTCCAGTTGTGGATCGCAAAATTCACTTTCTACACCTATAAAGCGACCTATGTCACATAAAGTACCATAAGTCATAAAATCTTTGCTTTTAGGCCCGAATATGATAGTGTCAAATATGAACTCTGTAAATATAAAAGCAACAATCGCTCCTAGTAATATACCTAAAATAGCGCGTATCAACGACCACCGTAGTTCTTCTAGGTGATCTAAAAATGACATATTATTAGGGTCTGCCTTTTTACGTGCCATGTTATAAAATTCCCTCTCTTATTAAATCGTGAATGTGAACTACTCCAGCATAGCCGCGATCATTTATCGCAACGAGTTGTGAAACATTATACTCTTCCATGACCTCTCGAGCTTGCACGGCCATATCATCAGCATTAATGGTTTTAGGAGACTTGGTCATAATATCAGCAGCTGTGAGGCTGTCTATATCTTTTCCTGTAGATAACATGCGACGTAAATCACCATCTGTAATGATTCCTATAAGTAGTGAATCATCTACCACTACAGTCATACCTAGTCGGTTTTCAGAAATATTAACGATAACCTCTCTGAGTGTGCTGGTAGAATTTACTTGTGGCTTTGCGTTCTGGTCTATCAGTTCTTGAACTCTTAAATATAGTTTTTTACCCAGCGCACCACCAGGATGGTAGCGAGCAAAATCTTTATCTGTAAAACCTTTTAATTCTAGCAAGCAAATCGCAAGCGCGTCACCTACCACTAATTGCGCTGTTGTACTGGTTGTAGGAGCAAGACCGTTAGGGCAAGCCTCTTCTTCAATAGGAGCGTGGAGTACAAAATCTGCTTCTTTTCCTAAAAATGAATCTCTATGGCTGGTAATCGCAATTAATTTATTCTCAAAATTTTTAATAAGCGGTACAAGTACTTTAATTTCTGGTGTGTTGCCACTTTTTGAGATACAGATCACGACATCATTTTCTTGAATGATCCCTAAATCACCGTGAATGGCATCAGCAGCATGCATGAAAATCGCTGGTGTACCCGTAGAGTTCATGGTCGCTACAATCTTCATGGCTATGATCGCACTTTTCCCTATTCCAGTAATAATAACTCTTCCTTGAGCAGTATGGATGTGTTGAACCGCTTTCGCGAAAGCGGAATCTAAACTATCTTCAAGATTTTTAACAGCAGCAGATTCTATACGAATAGTGCGTTTTGCAACTTCTAAAATATTATATTCGGTATCCAAAAGAGTAATTTATTTTTTAAGGTTTGTAGAAAACGATAAAAATCGTAAATTTCAAGTTGCAAAGATAAGTAAAACGTAATAGCCCCATGCCAGAATCGTCTAAAGGACTAGAGGAACAATTAAAGAAATATTTCGGCTTTGATCAATTCAGAGGTTTACAGAAAAAAGTAATCACATCGCTCCTTAATAAGGAAGATGTTTTTGTAATCATGCCTACCGGTGGCGGTAAATCATTATGTTACCAGCTGCCCGCTTTAATGCAAGAAGGAACAGCTATAGTGGTGTCTCCACTCATAGCGTTAATGAAAAATCAAGTAGATGCCATAAGAGGAGTGAGCGATCATGATGGTGTGGCGCATGTACTCAATTCTTCACTCTCTAAAACAGATATCCAGCAAGTAAAAGATGATATTTCTAATGGAGTCACTAAATTATTATATGTGGCACCAGAATCACTTACTAAAGATGAATATGTAGATTTTCTTAAAGATGAAAAGATTTCCTTTCTTGCCGTAGATGAGGCACACTGTATTAGTGAATGGGGACATGATTTTAGACCAGAATATCGCAACTTGCGTAAGATCATAGACCGCATAGATGAACGTATTCCTATTATAGGGCTTACCGCAACAGCTACTCCTAAGGTGCAAGAGGATATTCTTAAAAACCTGCAAATATCTAATGCAACTACCTACCAGGCTTCTTTTAATAGACCTAATTTATATTATGAAGTACGCCCTAAAACAGCTCAGGTAGATGCAGATATTACTCGTTTTATCAAACAAAATGAAGGTAAAAGCGGTATCGTTTACTGTCTATCTCGCAAACGTGTTGAAGAATTATCGCAAGTACTGCAAGTAAATGGTATTAATGCGGTTCCTTATCATGCAGGTCTAGATGCAAAAACACGAGTACTCCATCAAGATAAATTCTTAATGGAAGATTGTGACGTGGTAGTAGCGACTATAGCCTTTGGTATGGGAATCGATAAGCCTGATGTGCGATTTGTGATTCATCATGATATTCCTAAAAGTATAGAATCCTATTATCAAGAAACCGGTCGTGCTGGTCGCGATGGAGGAGAAGGACACTGTCTAGCATATTACTCTTATAAAGATATTGAGAAGCTGGAAAAATTTATGGCAGGAAAACCTATTGCTGAGCAGGAGATAGGCCACGCACTCTTACAAGAAATGGTGGGATATGCTGAGACGAGTATGAGTCGCAGGCAGTTTATCTTACATTACTTTGGTGAAAAATTTGACCCAGCAACTGGTGATGGTGGAGATATGGATGATAACATGCGTAATCCTAAACCACAAAAAGAAGCCGTAGAAGATGTTAAGAAGCTTATTCATTTGATCGATGCCTCTGGTGGAAGATATAAAGCAAAAGATATCGTTAAGATGATTATAGGAAAAACTAATGCGATGATCAGTTCACATAAGTTAGATCAGGCAGAATTCTTTGGTAGTGGAAAGGATAAGGAACCTACCTACTGGATGGCGTTAGTTAGACAAATTCTAGTGGCTGGATATATTAAAAAAGATATTGAATCTTATGGAACTTTAAGATTACAACCAGCTGGAAAAACATTCTTAGAAAAAGGTAAGTCATTTATGATGACTGAAGATCACACGTACCCAGAAAATGCGAGTACTACAGTCTTAGCTGCTGGGCAGCGTGGTGCGGTAGATGCAGCGCTTGTAAAGATGCTTAAAGACTTGCGTAAAAAAGTAGGTGCTCAGAAAAACGTGCCGCCTTATGTAGTTTTTCAAGATCCATCACTAGATGATATGGCTACTAAGTATCCTATTAATATGGAGGAAATGGCAAATATCCATGGAGTAGGAGAAGGAAAAGCCAGAAAATATGGTTCTAAATTTATAGAACTTATACAGCGCTATGTAGAGGATAATGATATCACGAGACCAGATGATTTAGTTATTAAATCCACGGGCTCTAAGTCAGGAAATAAGTTGTATTTTATTACCAGTATAGACCGTAAGCTAAGTTTTGACGACATAGCAAGCGCTAAAGGTATGGAAATGGAACAACTCATAGAGGAGCTAGAAAGTATAGTCTACAGTGGTACCCGACTTAATGTAGGTTACTGGATTGATGAGATGCTTGATGAAGAACAGCAAGAGGAACTCCACGAATATTTTATCGAGTCAGAGACTGATAAGATAGAAGATGCTATGGAAGAATTTGATGGAGATTATGAAGAAGAGGAACTACGCTTGTATCGCTTGAAATTTATTAGTGAGGTAGCAAATTAGGGAGTTTTTCTATTATGATATTTAATGAGAACGTGCTTTTTTAGGCACGTTTTTTTATAAACGATTTTATAAATTCAAGAGGTGTTAAATTCCGCTTTCGCGAAAGCAATTTGAGTAATACCAATGTATGTTTCTAATGCCGTATTCTTAATTAAAAAGTAATTCAATTTATTAATGAGACATTTAAAAAACAGGTGTAATTTATCTGTTTGGGGAAATGTTAACTAGAGAAAGAAGCTTTTCAAGTGGATTACTTATCTTTGCAGCCTTAAAAAAAAGAAGCTATGCAAGAAGGTATTTATGCAAAATTCAACACTAATAAAGGATCGATTTTAGTTCAATTACACCACGATAAAACTCCAGGAACAGTAGGGAACTTTATCGCACTGGCCGAAGGTAATTTAGAAAATGATGCAAAGCCACAAGGAACTCCTTATTATGATGGGTTAACTTTTCACAGAGTTATTCCAGATTTTATGATTCAAGGTGGTGATCCACAAGGATCTGGTGCTGGTGGACCAGGATACAAATTTGATGATGAATTCCATCCAGAATTACGTCATGATGGACCAGGAGTTTTAAGTATGGCCAATGCTGGTCCTGGAACAAATGGTTCTCAATTTTTTATAACACATGTTGAAACAGCATGGTTAGATGATAAGCATACTGTTTTTGGGAAAGTAATAGAAGGACAAGATGTAGTAGATGCTATCGCGCAAGGAGATAAAATAGAAACTCTTGAAATTATAAGAGAAGGCGCTGCGGCACAATCTTTTAATGCGGTAGAGTCTTTCCGTCAGTTTGAAGGAGCTGCAAAACTGAGAGAGGAACAAGCACGTAAACAAGCAGATCAAGAGCTGGATGAAATCGCTGCTGGTTTTGATAAAACAGAAAGCGGTTTACGTTATAAAATCATCCAAGAAGGAAATGGCGCACCTGCTGAAAAAGGTAAGACCGTATCTGTTCATTATAAAGGAATGTTACCTAACGGCAAGGTGTTTGACTCTAGTTTTGAACGCAAGCAACCTATTGATTTTCAGCTTGGAGTAGGTCAAGTGATCGCAGGATGGGATGAAGGTATTTCATTATTAAAAGTAGGAGATAAGGCTCGTTTAGTAATTCCATCACATATCGCTTATGGAAGTGCTGGCGCTGGTGGAGTTATTCCTCCTAACGCAACTTTAGTTTTTGACGTAGAGCTTGTAGGGATTAAGTAATTCTAAACTTATGTATTTTAAAAAGTATCAATTCGGCAGGGTTGATGCTTTTTTTGTTTCAACCGTTTTGTTCCCAACTATACTTAATCTAACTAGTCATAAATTTCTATTTTCTAACTACTAACTACCACAAAAACTAAAAAACTAAAAACAGTGATGTTCACAACTCAACCCTAATTCCTATATTTACCCAACTAAAAAAAAGTAGCATGAAAGGAATCGTTCAAGTTTGTAGATGGTTTGTAGGTATCTTATTTATATTCAGTGGTCTCATTAAGTTGAATGACCCATTAGGATTCTCTTATAAATTGGATGAATATTTTAGTGCCGCTGTGCTAGGGCTAGAGTTTTTACAGCCACTAGCATTACCACTAGCTATATTTTTGGTCATTTTTGAAGTGGTTTTAGGAGTAATGCTTCTCATAGGGTTTCAAAAGAAATTCACTATTTGGTCACTTCTTTTGATGATTGTGTTTTTTACTTTTCTGACTTTTTATTCATGGGCTTTTGATAAAGTAACCGACTGTGGTTGCTTTGGTGATGCGATACCTTTAGTACCTTTTGAATCTTTCCTTAAAGATGTCTTACTGACTATTTTAATTCTTATCATGTTTTTTAACATGAAGTATATTCAACCGCTATTTGCAAAAGCGTCTTTAAAATACATCATTCTCGTAGTAACGATATTCTGTTTTGCTATAGCTTATTATGTGTTGATGCATTTACCTATTCTGGATTTCAGAGCCTATAAAGTAGGCGTGAATATTGAAGAAGGAATGGCCGAAGATCCTAACCAGCCAGACGTTTATGCTTATGACTGGTATTACACCATCGATGGTAAGGAAGAAATACTCACTACCGAAGGCGCGCCACCTAGTGGTTATCCTAAATATGATAAGGTGGAGCCACGACTCATAGAGAAAGGCTATGTGCCACCTATCCATGATTTTTCTATAGAAAGAAATGGAGAAGATTTCACTGCCGACATTCTTTCTAAAGAAAAAGTGGCAGTGATTATTACTTATAATTTAAGCAAGTCTGAAGCTGATGGGTTACATCAACTAAATAAATTTATAGATCGTGCCGAAAGTGCTGGATATGAAGTACTAGCTTTAAGTGCCTCAAGTGATACGCAGGCAGAAGAAATTATGAAAAATTATGGTTTTGAAACCACTTTTTATGTGACTGATGAAACGGCTCTGAAAACGATCATACGTTCTAATCCTGGAATCGTATTATTAGATAAAGGAACTATTAAGGCTAAGTCGCACTGGAATGACATGGGTGATTTAAAATTATGATACGTTATATCCTGGGTAAGCTAGGCTATGCGTTACTTACACTATATGGAGTCGTAACGGTAGTTTTTCTGTTGTTTTATCTTTTGCCTGGTGATCCAGCGCAAATGATGATGGGGCAAAATGAAAGCGCAGAGCAGCTGGCAATAGTCCAGCATAAATACGGTTTTGACCAGTCCGTAGGTACTCAGTATTTATATTTCTTAAATGACTTGTCGCCTCTGTCTTTTCATAGTACAAATCCAGAACATTTTACCTATAATGATTCTAAGTACAGCGCTATATCGCTTTTTACCATAGGCACGACAACTACAGTTTTAAAGTGGCCTTATCTCAGACAGTCTTTTCAAAAAACAGGTAAAAATGTTAGTGCCGTGATTAGTGAAACTTTACCTAATACTATGATGCTAGCTACAGCTGCGATTAGTGTTGCCCTGGTTATAGGTCTTTTTCTAGGAGTGCTGTCGGCATTATATAGAGATAGTTGGGTAGATAAACTCATTCAAGTAGTAAGCACTATGGGGATGAGTGTGCCTTCTTTTTTCAGCGCAATCTTATTTGCATTCTTATTTGGTTATGTATTGCATGAAGTGACAGGTTTGAAAATGAGCGGTAGTCTTTATGAAATGGATGATTATGGAGAAGCGATGCATGTGCAATGGCGCAATTTAATATTACCAGCAATAGTTTTAGGTATAAGACCACTAGCCGTGATCACACAACTCATGCGCAACAGTTTGCTAGAAGTTATGAGTCAAGAATATATGACCACAGCCTTTGCAAAGGGTCTAACTACCCTACAAGTATTAAAGAAGCATGCTTTTAAAAATGCCCTTAATCCTGTGGTTACAGCGGTGAGTGGATGGTTTGCTAGCATGCTGGCAGGAGCTGTTTTTGTAGAATATATTTTTAACTGGAATGGCTTAGGAAAAGAAATTGTTGAGGCGCTTAATACCTTAGATTTACCTGTAATTACAGGAGCTGTTCTAGTAATTGCCACGCTCTTTATAATTATCAATATCTTTGTAGATGTGATTTACGCTTGGCTCGATCCTAGGGTGAAATTAGATTAAATTAACTGACCAAAAAAATAAATAAAATGAGAAAGAATATAGTTGCAGGAAACTGGAAAATGAATTGCGATTTACCCATGACGCAAACCTTAATAAGTGAATTAAAAAAGGGGCTTCAAACAGATTATAATTGTGAGATCATGATCGCGCCATCGCATCCATGTTTATATCCTGCCTTTAATAGTACGCTGGATACTCCTATAGAAGTAGTAGCTCAAAATGTAAGCGAGCAAGAAAAAGGAGCTTTTACAGGTGAGGTTTCTATAGATATGTTACAAAGTGTAGGTGTAAAAACCGTGATTATAGGTCACTCAGAACGCCGGGATTCTTATGGTGAAACAGATGAACTTCTTGCTGCAAAAACTATTGCCGCTGTTGAAAAAGGAATGCGCGTGATTTTTTGTTGTGGAGAGCATCTAGACGTGCGTAAAGCTGGTAACCATGTAAGTGTAGTTACTTCCCAAATCGAAAAAGGATTATTCCAGTTAAGTGCTGCACAAATGGAGCAAGTTGTTATCGCATATGAACCAGTATGGGCCATAGGAACGGGAGAAACTGCCAGTCCAGAACAAGCACAAGATATGCATGCGGCTATTAGATCATTCCTAAAAGATAAATATGGAGAAATGACGGCAAACCATACCAGTATTTTATACGGTGGTAGTGTAAAACCAGCAAATGCGGTAGAGATTTTTGCAAAGCCAGATGTTGATGGTGGTTTAGTAGGTGGAGCATCTCTAGACGCAACATCATTTCTCGCTATAGCTGATGCTTTTTAGGAAACACATTTTTTTTATCTTATTTCTTCTTCCTTTTTTAGGAATAGGACAAACGAATTTTGGTTGGGAACTGGCTCAAGCAGCCAGTGAACTGACTAAAAATGATGTTGTTTATAATGGATCTTATTTTTCTATAGATTACCCTAATGGCGATGTGCCTTCTGGGTATGGGGTTTGTACAGATGTCATTATAAGAGCTTACAGAGCTGTAGGTATAGATCTCCAAAAAGAAGTTCATGAGGATATGAAAGCACATTTTAAGGCTTATCCACAAAATTGGGGACTGAGAGGAACAGATAAAAATATAGATCACAGACGAGTACCTAATTTGAGACGTTTTTTTGAAAGAAAAAATACTTCTCTGACCATTACTAAAAGGGATAAAAATTACGTACCAGGAGATGTGGTGAGTTGGACATTATCAAATGGTTTAACACACATAGGCATAGTAAGCGATAAAAGAATAAAAGGAACTGATCGATATTATATCGTTCACAATATAGGTGCAGGACAAGTCCATGAAGACTGCCTTTTTCAATTTAAAATAACAGGACATTACAGATATGAACCATAGCGTTACTGACCAGATTTATATAGAATACCGTTTTACCATCACACCTCTAGAACCATGGAATGATGTCTTAATCGCACAATTAGGAGAAGCAGGTTTTGAGAGCTTTGTTGAAACAGAAACAGGAGTTACGGGCTATGTTTTAAAATCGCTGGATAACGATTCCATTTTACACGGTGTAGAGGTGATGAACAGTGAGCTGGTAGATATCGCTTTCGCGAAAGCGGAAATAGCACCCACTAACTGGAACGCAGAATGGGAGAAGAACTTTAACCCTATTACGGTAGATAATCGTTGTGAAGTTAGAGCGCCTTTTCATGAGGCCAGTGGTGTAGAGTATGACATCGTTATTGAGCCTAAGATGAGTTTTGGGACTGGTCACCATCAAACCACTCATATGATGATTCAGTATTTGTTACAAGAAGATTTAAGTGGTCAGAAAGTCTTAGACATGGGAAGTGGAACTGGTGTGCTTGCTATTCTTGCTCAAATGCGCGGTGCAACTACGGTAGATGCTATAGATATAGATACCTGGTGTTATGAAAATGCCCTTGAAAATGTAGAGCGCAATAAGGCAGATCAGGTAAACGTATTACTAGGCGGAGCAGAGCTGCTTGCTGATAGAACTTATGATTTTATCATAGCAAATATTAATAGAAATATACTCTTACAGGATATTCCACGTTATGGAAATAGTTTGAAATCTGGTGGTACTATATTATTCTCAGGATTTTATACTGAAGATTTAGAATTGATTAAAGCCGCTTGTCATGAAATAGGAATTCATTACCACTCACATATTGTAAAAGATAATTGGGTAGGTTTAAAAATGATGAAAGATTAAATTTTAAGAAGCTTTTAGTGGTTAGGTTAATATCTTTTTTACCTTTGTAATATGATGATAATGAGTACAAAAGAAAAAGTAGCTCCACAGTCAGATGTAGATGTACTAGAGCAACAAGAGAACAAGATTATTCTTTATAATGATGAGGTAAACACCTTTGACCATGTTATAGATATGCTGGTAGCTGCTTGTGATCACACTCCTCTGCAAGCAGAACAGTGTTCGCTTATTGTACATTATAAAGGGAAATGTAGGGTTAAGACTGGTTCTTATGATGATTTAAAACCTAGGTGTTCTAAGTTGCTAGAAGCTGGTTTAACGGCCGAGATTGAATAGTCAGTTTTAAATTATAAAATTGATATACCGATTGATAAGCGGTATTTAAATGATAAATTACCTTTTAAGCCTGCTCTAGAGTAGGCTTTTTTTAATTGAATTTTTGCGCTTTGTTTTTTTTCTGTTAAATAATACTAAAACTATTTATTATTAATAGTAATGCTATTATCATTGTATGGTAATAAAATCATAATGGATCAGTTACTAAATAATTTAAAAGTTCAAATCAACGAAAAAATTTATCTCAAAGATCCAGAGTCTTCAGATTTAGGGAAACGTATCATTAGTAATAGTATTCAAATGATACATAAGATGGGATTTGAACAATTTACATTTAAGAAATTAGGTGCCCAGATAAGCTCTAATGAGAGTTCTATTTATCGTTATTTTGAAAATAAGCATAAATTACTCATTTATTTAACTTCATGGTACTGGGGCTGGTTAGAGTATCAACTAGTCATGGAAACTATGAAAATAATGAATGCTCAAGAAAAATTATCTATTGCGCTAGATATTATTACTCAACCTATTGAGCAGGACTCAAAGTTTGAGCATATCGATGAGGTCACACTTAATAAAATAGTTATTGCAGAATATTCAAAATCTTATTTAACTAAAGAAGTAGATGAGGAAAATAAGAATGGTTATTTTACTATTTACAAGCGACTGGTAGAACGCGTAAAGGATATGATACTTATGGTAAAACCTACTTATAAATATCCTTCGTCTTTAAGTAGCACTATTTTAGAAGGAGCATTACACCAGCATTTCTTAAAGGACCACTTTAAAAATCTTACAGACTGTAATGATGAAGTTTCTCCTACTGAATACTTTAAACACTTAGTTTTTCAAACTTTAAAATAAATTCATGGCCACAAATAAAAATTTAATTACTGCCTGGCAGCGACTTGTTAAACTGCTAGAAATGGATAGAAAAGACGTTAGGCAAATCTTTTACTATGCCATATTTGCTGGGTTAGTAGGCCTGTCCTTGCCATTAGGAATTCAGGCTATTATTAACTTAATTCAAGGAGCTCAAGTAAGTACCTCTTGGATTGTTTTGGTGATCTTAGTGACTTTAGGGGTCGCGTTTGGTGGTGTATTACAGCTTATGCAAATAAGGATCACAGAAAATATACAGCAAAAAATATTTACCAGAGCATCTTTTGATTTTGCTTATCGTTTTCCTAAAATCAAAATGAGTGAACTACATGGTATTTATCCACCAGAACTTGCAAATCGTTTTTTTGATACTTTAACCATTCAAAAAAGCCTTTCTAAAATTTTAGTAGATTATCCTACGGCTATTCTACAAATCATATTTGGACTGATGTTACTCTCTTTCTATCATCCATTTTTTATTATTTACGGATTTTTACTGGTTCTTCTTTTTTATGTTCTTTTTAAATTCACAGCGCAAAAAGGTTTAGATAGCAGCTTGTTAGAGTCTAAGAGTAAATATAAGGTAGCTCACTGGTTACAAGAAGTCGCTCGGTCTATAGTAAGTTTTAAATTATCTGGTAAAACATCACTTGCGGTAGATAAAAATGATGAACTTACTACAGAATATTTGAAATACCGAGAAAAACATTTTAGTGTTTTAATCACTCAGTTCACTCAAATGATAGGTTTTAAGGTTCTGGTTACTGCTGGTCTTTTAATTATAGGTGGTATTCTAGTCCTGAACCAGGAAATGAATATAGGTCAGTTTGTAGCTGCAGAGTTAATAATATTAATCATTATAGGTGCGGTAGAGAAGTTGATTACTGGTTTAGAGTCATTCTATGATGTGCTGACCTCTTTAGAAAAGCTAGGAAATGTGGTGGATAAGGAGCTAGAACCATCAGACGGAGAGCAACCGTTTATGGAGACAGAAAACTTTACTGTAGACTTAGAACAGGTAAGTTATGAGGTGCCAGATAGAAGTTTACCTATTATTAATAATGTTAGTTTAAATATTTCTAAAACATGTACTATTGTACTTAGAGGTAGAAACGGTAGTGGTAAAGCCACTTTATTAAGACTTATTGCGGGAATCATACAACCTACTCACGGTAATATTTATATTAATAATACAGATCTGAGAGGTGTTTATCTCAATTATTATAGATCCCATCTAGGACAATCACTTACTGAAGAATCTCCATTTGAAGGAACATTAAGAGATAATATAACCTTTGGTGACAACACAATAAGTGATGAGGTGATTTACTGGGCACTTGATAAAGTAGGGCTCAATAAATTTTTAAAGAAGTTACCGTCTGGTTTAAAGACCATTATCTATCCAGAAGGGAAACAACTTTCATACACCGTATCTAAAAAGATTGTACTAGCGAGAAGTATAGTGCGCAAACCTAAGATGTTGATTCTCAAAGATCCGTTAGATCAATTTGATCCTGAAGAGGCGCATCGCATTATGGACTTCCTTACAGATAAAAGTAATGGATGGTCGCTTGTAGTAGTAAGTCAGAATCCAGAGTGGACTTCTAGATGTTCTAGGATCATTACTCTGGAAGATGGAAAATTAACTGAAGACAAATAGAAATTATGCTTAATATTTCTCAAACTAAATTAATTACTAAAGTTAACCTTACCGACTATCCGTCTGGTAAAAGGGTGATGGAACGTAAGCATTATAAGTACTTTAATAGATTCTTAACTGGTGCTGCTATCACTTGTATCATTATTTTGTTCTTACCGTGGACCCAAAATGTTACTGGTAACGGCTTTGTAACGACCTTAACTCCAGACCAGCGACCACAGACTATTCAATCTCAAATACCTGGTAGAATAGAGCAATGGTACGTTAGAGAAGGTGATTTTGTAGCAAAGGGTGATACCATTTTAAGAATAAGCGAGGTAAAAAGTGAGTACTTTGACCCTAATATTGTGCAGCGTACTGGACAACAAAT